>Ga0326727_10020495_pt1 | contig 13122 bp, 14 predicted proteins | sample MB2enrmetagenome_FD_207643 | JGI IMG/M metagenome (GOLD analysis project Ga0326727, IMG submission 207643) | Lab enriched peat soil microbial communities from McLean, Ithaca, NY, United States - MB29MY | ecosystem: Environmental > Terrestrial > Soil > Wetlands > Peat | place: USA: New York...
AGCCGGGGGGTGCAAGCGTCGCTGGCGCGACGCGACGGCTACGGGCCGCTGATTCCGTGGGCTGAAGCCACACGGCTACCTTCAAATCACCGCTTCGCGGTGCCGCAAGATGTCCAAACTCCAGGCCTGGGCCAACGGCCCAGGAGCGGACCCGGCGAGGGCTGCCAGGGCTGAAGGCCCGGTCCATCGAGCGCCGGTGCGCCCTCGACCAAACCCGTCACCGGCGATCCCGATGCATGGGGCGGGCCTTCAGCCCTTGGGCGCTTTTCCGGTCATGACCTGGGCCGCTGGCCCAGGCTGATATGGACCGCGCCCTTGGCGCTCCAGGCGTTGCCTTGGATTATCTCCCAGCGAGGCAGCGCCTCACACCTTTCGTGAGTGACTATCGCGCTTCCGAAGAATTTCGTCCTGCGCCCGGTGAAGGGGCAGGCTTGGTCAGCCGCTTCGCCGGGCTTCCAATCGGCGGAGCGCGGCGCGGGCGGCGGTCCGGCTCATGATTCCAACCGTAGTGGTCGGCCAACATGGCTGTCGCGGGCAAGCGGGCCAAGATGTTCGAGTTCTTGTGTCGTGAGGGCATCCGGAAACAGGCCCATGGACGCCCAGCACAGCCACGGATCGGGCGCCGGGGTGGCCCCCAGGCAGCCCTGGACCAAGCCGCGAGAACGTAAAGAGCCAAAAGGCAGAAATCCAGAACACCGCCGAGCCAACAACTGCCAGCCAGCGTCTCCTGACCACCGCCGCGCGGCCCGAAGCCGGCCCCGCTAGAAGCGACTGGTCTTGGGTTTCATGGCCACTCATTGTGCATTGACCTTCGGGAGCTCTTCAATTGCGGCTGCAAGCTTCTCGTACACCTTCTTGACTAGATTGAGGTCCGCCTTCTCGCCGAACCCGATGTCGACGACGATGCTTCCCCGGGACCGGGTTTCCTCGGTAGCCGCAGTGCGGTAATGCGGCCCCTGTGCGCCCGGACGCGGCGCTGTCAGGTCCAATACGCCCGGTCGATACAGCTGTGCATGGTACGGGTGGTCCGCCCGACTGACCTCGACCAGCCAGCCATCGTCCTGGGGCACCTCCACTGTGATCGATTGTTTCCCAGTCGATCCATCCTTCAGTTTCGGGTGAACAACCTTCTTGTCCACATGGTAGGCCACGCGTACACTCTGTGGCTGGACCTGGCACTCGGAGGCTGGAGCCACGCCGCGAATGGTTTGGGATAGCGACTGCTGGTCCAGTGGAGAGGCGCCAGCAAGCAGCCTCAAGGGGCTCGAAACAATTAAAAGGCAGGTTAAGGTCCGCGTCAGTCTCTTCATAATAGGTGTGATGTTTTAGAGGATGGTTCTGGGCTCCGGGGCTATCTGGCCTGCAGGGCCTTCTCCAAGAGCGCGACGCGCTTTTCGATGACCTCCCGAAGCGCCTTGTCAAGCGAAGGGTCCGGCGGATTCGCTTCCAAGTTGTAAATCAGCCTTAGTTGATTGTCGCCGGCTCCGTATGGCAGAGCGTAGCCGCCCACGCGGGCGATCTTCACGTCCCCTTGGAGGAGATAGATCTCAAGTTTTGCGCCGTCCTTCTCGACGGTGTGTACCTCGCCTGTCGGCAGAAATGGGCCCGTGCGCTTTATCGTAACGTTCCTGTAGTACCGAAGGTAGTGGTGTTCCCAGGTCGGAGCGCCCGCTGGCTGTGGCTCGGCGTTGACGATATTCGTCCTCGAGATCCCATCCAGAACCGAAAAGCGGCCGACCAGGCCGGCGAGATCGGCGCGGATGTCCCTCATAGCCTGCTTGCACAAGTCGTGGACGGCAGGCCGAGCGTTGCGCTCCGCCAAAGCCTCTCCGGGAGACATTTCCCCTGCGATCGCAGCCCTGCAAACGAGGACCTGGAGTCCAACGGTCGCCAGAATAGCCATAGTCCGTGATAAATAAAAGTTCATGTTGATTTATGTTTAGTGGCTCGCATGCGACATTCCCCACTCTCGCCCTCAGTATGTTGGCTCGGGCGGCGGAGGATAGGCCACGACTCCATCTTTGCCAGGAACAAGTTGTTGTTATCGACCACGACCACCGTGATTGGGCTGACGCGGCGGCGTGACATCTTCGGGTCCCCCCGGGCGCCGCCAACCGGACCGGAACCAGCAGCCAACTCCAACTCGTTTTTGTGAGACATTTGCCCTCCTGCGACGATTGCGCCTCTGCCCGTGTGGCGCGGTTTGAGTGATCGGAGGTACATCAGAGATGGCCCTCTTCACTGCCGCTTTTTGATCAGGGGGCTGCTTCAGCGGAATGAACCTCATATCGACACTGTTTCGCCTCCCGCTCAGTCATCAAGCCAGATTGGCGGCCCGCTGGGCGGCCCGTAGTTGAATGAACCGTCGGGCCGGAGGTGGTCGCTGTGGTCGTACTTCCAGTGGACGATGGCGCTCTCCAACTGGCCCCGCAAGGACGGCGGAGCGCCTGAAGCCAGCTTCTCGTGGAGCGGTTTCATGTCCGCCAGTTCGCCGTGGTGGTACAGGACGCAGCAGATCGCATTGACCGTGCGCAGATCGTCGGACTTGCGCAGCAGCGCCCAAAACTCCTCGGTCATCAGGCCCCTGCCCCCCTCACAGTCAAGGGCGCGTAGGGGATACACCACCCCCCGCCCGCCCTTGGCCAGCGCGATGTTCCACCGGTCGAGAACCAAGTCCTTGGCTGCTGGGTCCTTGGCGCTACGCCATAGGCGCAGGCACAGCCGCCATGCGTTGAAGTATCCCGTGACGGCCTGCCCCCTCTGCTCCTCGGAGGCGTAGGGCCCCTCAACGCCCTCGGCGGCCTTGGCGAGCACCGCCAGGCCGGCGCGCGTGGTCTCGATTCCAGCGCTTCGCGCCGCCGCCCGCCGGTAAGCCTCGAACTGCTCTGGCGCGACCTTTCTGATGGCATCATTGAGCAGCCTCTCGGTGAGGTGCCTGGCATCCTCGAGCCCCGCCGAATCGGGGATGCCGGCGCGGCCCACCCAATTGCTGGTATTCAAAACGTAGAATGGCATGCCGAGGCGCTTTACCTCCTCGGGCGTCAGCGAGTCGGAGATTGGGGGAGACGTGGCCCAGTTCGTCGTGTTCAACACATACACCGGCATGCGAGACCCCGCGGGCCAACCGCCAGCAAAAACGCTTCGTGGCCCGACCGGATCAGGAGTGTTGGATACGTAGTTCCATTTGCTGGTCCCATCCCAGACATAGACGGAACAGCCCGCGGGCAAACGACCGGTGATGAAGGGTCCCTTCCAGGAATTGGTGCCCTTCGCGTCCCAGTTTGCAGCCTGTGAAGGCGCGCCCCCGCCGCCGGGAAGAGCCGCGGACGCGAGCCAGCATGCAACCGTCGCCACCCTGAGAATTCGCTTTTGCATTTGACGTTTCCTTTCTACGGAATGGCCGGAATTGGAACCTGTATACCGGTCGAGACTCCGTTCGTGACCGTGATGGTCCCGTCGCTGTTTGTCTGATTACCGTACCACACCCATTCCTGGTCCGTCGCCACTGTGGTCAGAATCTGAAGATAGAGATAAGTCGCGTTGTCGTAGGACAGCGGGGGAACGACAGTGAACCCCTTTACCACGGGATTGGTAATGTAAAAGAGGCCCTCGCACACGTTTAGGACGCCACTGCTGTCCCTGTACTTAAGCTGCGCCTTGAACAGGGGCGGGGGGGTTGTGGGAGGCCCGACCTGCAGCAGGGCAATGGGCGGTACGGGGTGGCAGGTGTTTGTCGTGGCATTAGTGTCCACCGTAGGGTAGGCAACGTCGGGCGTCGCGCCGATGCCAATCGTCTGCATACCCTTGGCCGCGACGGCCGCCAGGGTGATGCAGTCGCCCTTGATGCCGCTGTCCAAGAAGCCCCATGGATCGTTTGGGTTCGTTACGTTAGTCCCGAAGCCGGGGCTTGAACGGAGCGCATAACAGAAGTCCATCCCAGCGTCGCTTGTCGATCCGGCGCCCTTGGCGATATTGCAGACCCAGTTAACTCGCTTGAATGTCGCGGTGCTGCCGGAGGGATCGGTCCACGTCACGTAATTGGTGTGCGGGCCGGTGATGCCTGCGGAGCACCAGTTGGTGGTCCCGGGCGGGACTACAGACCAGTTGATCGAAGGCCAGACGATGTCCACCTTGTTGGTCCGAAGCCATACACTGGCCTGCACGGGGACGCCCCAATTTGTACCCGTGCGGGATTTAGTGAAAGTGATCGCGCTGTCCAAAGCCGCATCGTAGAGCACATTGGACGTCAACGTCGGGGGCTTTATGCTCCCGCCCGCGCAGATGTTGGTATAGTCATAGCTCACAGCGCCGCAATTGGTCGGGTACGTCCCCGCGCAGTTGGTTACGCCGGTCACGCAGCCTTTGGCGTCGTATTCGGCTATTGTTCGGTTGTTCCAGTTTGTCACGGCCGTGATGCTGATTTGCCGGTTGACGCACTACCATGGCTGCGCCGGACCCTAACTCCACCCCGGCGCAGCCCCCCGGCGCCCCCCCACGGGCGCCACAATGCCCCTGTATATGTGTACGCTGCGCGAGTACCCGATCTTTCAACAATTCTTAGTGCAGGAGAATGAGAAGCACTTTGACCATGTCACAAATCCTGGTAGCGGATGAGTTTGATGCCGAACTGCCCGGCCAGCCGCCGGACGGACGGGCTGACCAGGGCCTCGAATTCATCCCGAGATTCGCCCAGCGAAGGGTGGGAGTAGAGCTCCGAATCGCCGGGGGGCAGGCGGGCGAGCAAGCGGCTGAGGTAGGCCTCGTTGACGCGCCCATTCTGGAGGAGGCCGAAGACAGCGCGGGTATGCCGGAAGGCCCGCCGCCTGAGGACCGGGCGGGCGCGCAGTGCCAGGAGGTGGAAGATGACCGCGTGGGCCAGGCGGTAAGACAGACGGCCCGAGGCCAGGCGCAAGTTCAGCCAGAACGGGTCGAAGGTCAGGCGCAGGCGCCCCAGCCCGAGTTGGGCGGCGTCGCTCATGAGGATGCGGAAGATGGTCGGGTGGAGGTGGAGGTGGAGGTGGCCGTTGACGTGGTCCAGGGGCAGGCCCGTGGCCCGAAACCGATCGAATTGAGCGTGGACCTCGGCGCGCAATTGCTCGAACAAGCTGCGCTGGAAAAAGAACCGCAATCCCGCGCGGACAGGGCCGGCGCAGAACTCCTGCCGAGCATCGACCAGGCCGGGGATTCTCTCGAGGGGGAGCGCCGAACGGCCAAGCAGGAGCGTCAGGTGCAAGCCCACGCCCAGGCGCGGGTTTTCTCTAGCCAGGGCCGCCGCTTCGCGCGCCGCCGGTTCGTTCACCATGAGGCTGGCGCTGGTCAGGATGCCTTCGCGGTGGGCGCGGATGACGGCCTCGTTGACGGCCTCGGAGCGGCCGAAATCGTCGGCGTTGACAATCAGGCGGCGGGGGGCGCGGGGAGAAGTCATAGTCTAGCGAGGCGGCGCCTCAGACCCCCTCTCCAACCGAATTGCTGGAAGGGGTTCATTGAGAATTGAGTATTGAGCATTGGTCACCGTTCGTTGGGCGTCATTCGCAGCCATTCTTCAATGACCAATGACCATTTCTCAATCCTCAATTTTCAATTCACCTCAAAGGATCGCTGGCCCAGTCCATTGATGCAACCGCAGCAAAACTTGACCTGCTTACGAGTTTTGCAGTGCAAGCACTCCAGAGCCAGCCTCAGCCGGGGGCGCCGTTGTCGGAGGCCCTGTCGAGGCCATAATTGGGGGCGGCGCCGGAGAGGCAGCGGCACCAGGCGCTTACGAGGAGGAGGGTTTTGCGGGCTTTGTTGAGGCGGATGGGTTCGGGTCCGAAGACGTTGAACCGCCGGCGCTCGAGCTTGCGCAACAGGCGCCAATAGACCGAGGCCATCAATTCGGCGGCGACCATGGCCCGGCGGTCCGGGGCAGGCAAGGTCTGGCGGGCCAGTTGGTAGAAGTGGCGGGCGCGCCGGGCGACGCCGCCGGCCAAGTCGAGAAACCGCTCGGAGTATTGGCCCCGCAGGATCTCCTCCGGGGCGACGCGGCAGCGGGCCAATTCGGCCAGGGGCAAATAGATGCGCCCGCGCAGGGCGTCGGTCCGGACATCGCGGAGGATGTTGGTCAGTTGGAGGGCCTTGCCGAGGAAGACGGCGTAATCGCGGCAGGCGGGGTCGCGGTAGCCAAAGATTTCAATGCTCAAGAGGCCGACCACCGAGGCAACCCGGTAGCAGTAGAGGTCCAATTCCTCGCAGGTCTGGTAGCGGTCGATGTCGAGGTCCATCTCCACACCGCAGAGCAATTGGTCGAACTGCTCGAAGGGCAGGCGGTATTGGCGGATGACGGGTTGGAGTTCGCGGTTCAGGGCGAACTGCGGGCTTTCGGTCCCGCAGGCGCGGCGCAGGTCGGCCCGCCAGGCGGCCAGGCGCTGCCGCCGCTCCTCGACGGGAAGGGCTTGGTTGTCGGCGATGTCATCGGCTTGGCGGCAGAAGGCGTAAAGGGCGCACATGCCGTCCCGTTTGGCTTTGGGCAGGAGCACAAACGCCAGCGCCAGGTTGGAGGCGCTCTTCCGGGTGATCGTCCGGCTCTGTTGCATCGGCTTAAGCCGGCGAATCGCCCGGCGGTTTTTCCTCGCGTATGGGAGGCAAGCCGCCGGTCTGGGCGAGCGTCGGGTTGCGCTGGCGGTGTTCGCGCCGCCGTCGCCGGCGCCGGGTCTCGGCCGGCTTCCCCTCCGCCTCGGCTTCGTCCTGAAGGCCGGCATCCGGGTTCATACCCCATTGGCGTGACTCCTGGCGGTGATGATGGTGGCGGCGATGGCGCCGGCGGGGCTTGCGGATGGCCAGCGCCCAGACCAGGAGCAGGACGACCACCAGGACCAGCGCCCCAATCACTACGAAGACGTCGCGCTCTCCGCCTGGGGGCCAGCTCTTGCCAATGGGGACGTCTTCAGAGTCCAATGCAGCGAACACAATCAGGATGCCGTTCATGGTAAAGTCTCGTTGTCTTCCGGGGTGGGCGCTGCTTCGTCGGGCTCGGTTCCGAGGGCAAGGTCCAAACGCTGGATGCGATAGCGGAGGGCGTGGCGGCTGATTTTCAATTGGTCGGCCGTCTTGGCCAGATTGAAACGGTTCTGCTCGAGGATGCCGCCGATGAGGTCCCGTTCGAAGTTGGTCATGATTTCCTCCAGGGACCCGCCCGCGCGGGCGCGGGAGGAGGCGGGATTCTTGTGGAGGCGGGCCTCGAGCTGGAAATCGGGCAAGCTGTCGGCCTGGACTTCGGTCGTGGTTTCAAGGATGAGGGCGCGCTCGATGACGTTGCGCAACTCGCGCACGTTGCCAGGCCAGTGGTGGGAGAGCAGCTTCTGGCGCGCGGCTCGGGAGATGGAACGGCTGTTTTTGTTCATCGAGATGCCGAAGGTCCGGAGGAAGTAATCGGCCAACAGGGCGACGTCCTCGCCCCGCTCCCGCAGCGGGGGAAGCCGCAACTGGACCACATTGAGGCGATGGAAGAGGTCCTCGCGGAACTGGTCGGCGCCGATGGCGGCGATAATGTCGCGATTGGTGGCCGCCAGGAGCCGGACATTGACCCGCAATTCCTGGGTGCCCCCCACGCGCGTGAACGAGCCGTCCTCCAGGAACCGGAGCAGCTTGGCCTGCAGCGGGCGGCTCATGTCGGCAATCTCATCCAGGAAAATCGTGCCGCCGTCGGACTCTTCGACGCGGCCGGGCTTCTGCCTGTGGGCGCCGGTGAAGGCGCCTCTTTCGTGGCCGAAGAGTTCGCTCTCCAGGAGGGTCTCGGGAATGGCGGCGCAATTGATGCGCACATAATTGGCTTTGTGGCGGGAGCTGAGGCTGTGCAGGGCCCCCGCCACCAACTCCTTGCCGGTCCCGCTCTCCCCGAGGATCAAGACCCGGGCGTCCGTGGGGGCCACGGTTTGAATGAGTTGGCGCAGTTCGCGCATCTTGGGGCATTCGCCGACAATCTGGTCCAGGCGGTAGGTCTCGCCGGCGCGCGCGCGCAGGCGGGCGTTCTCCTGCAAGAGCCGGTAACGCTCGGCGCAACGGTCGATGGCGTGCAGCAGCTCCTCGGGGGCGAAGGGTTTGGCCAGGTAGTCCATGGCTCCCGCCTTGATGGCCTGCACCGCCAGCTTGGAGGTCGCGTATGCCGTAATCATGAGCAGCGGCAACTCCGGCCATTGCGCCCGGGCCCGGGTCAGGAACTCATACCCGCTCACCCCGCCCAGGCGCGCATCGGTGATGACCATGAAGAAGTCCTCGCGCTCGAGCAGGCTCAAGGCCGCCTCCGCCGATTCGACCGCGCGCACCGCATAGCCCTCGTCGGCCAGCATCGTCTGGAGCGACAGGCGCATATTCTTCTCGTCATCAACGACCAGGATCGGCGGCAGGGCGACGCTCATTTGATTTGACTTGCCAGGTTCATCGAAGTCTTGGCCGGGAATATTAAGATGAAGCGGGCGCCTTTTCCAAGCTCTGATTCAACGCGCACCGTGCCTCCATAGAGTTCGACATTGTGCTTGACGGTGGCTAAACCCAGGCCGGTGCCCTTCTCTTTGGTCGTGTAGTATGCCTCGAAGACCTGCTCGCGCCTGTCGGGCGGAATGCCCGGGCCGTCGTCGCCGACAGTCACCTCGATGGAATAATCGCTGTGGCACTGGGCGCGGACAAAGACATTGCCGCCCCGGCCGTCGAGGGCTTCGCGGGCGTTTTGCAGCAGGTTGATGAACGTCTCCGAGACATGGCGGCGCAGCATCAGCAGCGGGGGAAAGCTCGGGCCATATTCCCGGTGAACGACGACGGGATAACCGGCCGCCGGGGGAAAGACCTGCTCGATGGCGTGGTCCAGCTCCTCGGTGACGCTCAGTTTCTCGACGCGGCCCTCGCTCAACTGGGCGTAGCCCATGATGTCGGTGATGATGTGGTCGGAGCGCTCGACTTCCTCCTGGATGATTTGAATCTGCCCGGGGCTGACGGGGCGGCCTTGCTTGAGGCCGCGCTGGATGGAATAGGCCGCGTTGTTGATGACGGCCAGCGGGTTCTTGATCTGATGGGCAAACTCGGCGGCCAGCCGCCCGGCGGCGTGCAACTGCCCCTCGCGCAGGGCGGCCTCGCGCGCCTCTTCCTCCGCCTTGCGCTGGCGCTCGATCAACACCTGCACCCCGTAGGCGCAGGTCGCCATCAGCACCAGCAGCGTCAACCGCACCATCAGCGGTTCAGCCTGGCCCTCGAGCACGATGGCCGTCCAGCGGCTTTCCACCCGGGCCGCGTTTTCGAGGTCCTCCGCCGACACCGAGAAGGGGCGCGACCGCCCCGCCGCCACAGCGGGCCGAAGGCGATTTGTGAGGCCAACCGAGGCCGTTCTCTCGGGGGCAGCGCGTGAGAGGGGGGCAGGGGAAACCCCGCCCGGCCCCGGGCGCTGCGTCTTGTGCTGCGCATCCATGGGCTGGCCCTGGGGCCGGCGTTCCTTTTCTGTTTGCCGCCCGCTCAGTTCAATCGCTAACTCTTTTTCCTGCAATAACTTAAAGGCGCGGCGCTCCTTGTCATAGTTCTGGGCCTCCGCCTCGAGGCTGGTGGCAACGTCCGCCAGAATGATCCCGGTCATGACATAACAGACGATGATCGTGAGATGCAGCGCCAGTTGGGAGGTTGCGCGCGGGACCCCCACCGCGCTGCGCACGATCAGCGCCAGGAACAGCCAATACGAGAAGCTTTGATAGCCCGCCGTGAACACGGTCATCGCCGAGAGCAGGATGACATCCAACAGGCCGGAGACGAAGACCGCCCATTGGACCAGGCCCAGGGGCAGGCGCCGCAAGCCCAACAAGATGCCTGCGATGACGATGTTGGCGGGGATATAGTACCAGAGGAAATAACGGGTCCAATCCTCGACGCTCACGTGCAGCTCGACCATTGCCTCCTTGATCCAGCCGTTAAAAAACGGGAACAAGAGCATCACGATGCCCGCCGCCTTGACAGGCAGGATGATATACCGCTCCATGGTGGTCACCCGCCGCAGCAGTTGCTCGGCCTCGGGCGTCGGGATTTCCAGCAAGGCCACCCCTTGGCGCAGAAGAGGAGGGCAGGCCCGCATCAGGCCGCCCAGGGGGCCTTGCCTCATCCAACGCCGCACGTCTTGATTCATGGTCGAGCTATCCAGGGGCTGCGGGAGCGGCAGGGGTGAGCAATTCCAACGCGCGCGCCGCCACTTTTTCCACAGGCCACAACCGGCCCAGGCCGTCGTATCCGCACGAGAGCAGGCCCTCTTCCGGGCCGATAAACTCGACGCCGCGCGACTTGAGCGCCGCCACGTTTTGGCGCGTTGCCGCGTGGAGCCACATCTTGCCGTTCATGGCCGGCGCGACCAGGATGCCGGCGCGCGGATTGAGCGCCAGGGCCACGCAGCTCAGCGCGTCGTCCGCCAAGCCGTGCGCCAGCTTGGCAATCGTGTTGGCCGTCGCCGGGGCAATGAGCAGCAGGTCCGCCTCGTCGGCCAGCTTGATATGCGTCGGCTGCCAGCCTTCGGTCTCGTCAAAGAGGTCTGTCACCACCGGCTGGCGCGAGAGCGTCTTGAACGGAACCGCCGTCACAAAGCGCAGGGCATCTGCGGTCATGATCACCCGCACAACACACCCCTGCTTGGCCAGGCAACTGGCCAGATCGACTGCCTTGTGGGCCGCAATCGAACCCGTCACGCCCAATACCACGTTCTTGTTCATTGATTAGACTCCTGTAATGATGGTCACCGAGCGCCTATCCCAATTCGGACGGGGACATCCGAGCGCAGCGCAGTCTTTCCGCCTCGACAATGGCGAGCATCCGCCGCAGGTCCTCGCTGATGCTCGAGCTGAGGATGAGGTAATCAAAGTGTTTCCACCGGGCGATCTCCTGGCGGGCCAGGCTCAACCGCTTTTCGATGACCGCCGGGGCGTCGGTGCCGCGTTTGCGGAGCCGCTCCTGGAGGACGGCCACCGAGGGCGGCGTCAGGAAGACCGACACCAGGGCCCGTCCCAGTTCCGGGTGCTCCCTGGCGCGCTTGACGAGAGTGGCGGCGCCCTGCACGTCCACGTTGAGCAAGACGCTCTTGCCCTGCCGCAGTCGGCCGAACACTTCGGACTTGAGCGTGCCGTAGCTGTTTCCATAGACGGTGGCGTGTTCGAGGAACTCGTCCGCCCGCGCGCGCCGGAGGAAGGCGGCCGCACCCAGGAAATAATAATCCACCCCGTCCCGCTCGCCGGGCCGCGCCGGGCGCGTCGTGCAGGTGATGGCCCGCTCCATCTCCGGCCGGGCGGCCAGCAACTGCTGGCAGAGGGTCGTCTTGCCCCCGCCCGAGGGGGCGGAAATCACCACCAGCAACGGGCTGGCCGCCGGGAGATTGGTTTCGGCCGCCGAGCGCGTCCCCGGTTGCGGTGTCTGGAGGGTCTTCATTCGACATTCTGGGCTTGCTCGCGAAACCGCTCCAACTCCGTCTTGAGGGCCACTACCTCGCGCGAGATGACGCTGTCGTTGGCCTTGGCGCCGAGGGTGTTGACCTCTCGATTCATCTCCTGGGCCAGGAAGTCCAACATGCGTCCGACCGGCTCTGCGGACTTCCGGCAGTCATCGAACTGCTGAAAATGGCTCCCGAGCCGGGTCAGTTCCTCGGAGATGTCGCAACGGTCGGCAAAATAAACCACCTCCTTGAGGAGGCGCTCATCTTCCAGGGCGGGCGCCGCGAACCCGGCGCTGCGGATGCGCTCGGCCAAATGCGCGCGGTAGCGCCTGGCCACGCTGGGGGCATGTTTCCCGATGCGGGCTGCGGACTTGCGCATGAGGGCGATGCGCCGGGCCAGGTCCTGCCCGAGGACGGCCCCCTCCCGCTTGCGCATCCTGAGCATCTGTGCCACAGCCTTCTTGAGGGCCTTCTCCACCGCCGGCCAGAAATTCTCTTCGGTCGCAAGTTGTTCGTCGGTTTGGAGAACCCCGGGCGCCTGGACGAGGTGCTCCAGGCGGACCGGCCCGGGCAGGCCGAGGCGCTTGGAGAGCCGGGTCAATTCCCGCGCGTAGGCCCGGGCCAGCGGCACATTGAGGTGCATCCGCGCCGAGAGCGTGCCCGCCCCGGCGTGGAGGCAAACCCGCGCCGTGAGCCGCCCGCGCGCGATGCAGTTGTTGATAAGGGCGCGGATTTGCGCCTCGAGCAACTCCATCTCGCGCGGCACATTCACGGAGATCTCCGTCTGCTTCCGGTTCACCGAACTCAATTCCACAGTGACCTTGAAGCCATTCCGGGAGCATTCCCCGCGCCCATACCCGGTCATCGATTTCATCTGCAACCGAGTATGCGAAAAAAACGCCCTTTCAGGCGAACAAAATCTCGCCCCTCTCCCGCTGCCGGGCGCGCCTCATTCATTTGGGCAGCCGCTCCTAAACTTAATCCTGCTCTTAATCTCTTTCTGTAGCAGGCGTCGCTCCGCGACGCGCTCGACTTTCGTGGCCGCCACCGTGGGCCGAGGCCCTTGTCATTACCCACATCTTTTCACGGGCCATATCACTTCCCCTTCTGGCCACACTGGAGAGGATCCCCGAGAGGCAGCACTGGGATGGCACCGCGGGCCTGTTTGAGATGCCAACGGCGTCTCTCATACCAGCCCAGGGCAACGCCCTGGGTTTTTCGGCCGAAGCCCATTCTGAGCGCTGAAAGCGCGATTCATGGCGCGCCCTGTGCCGCCCCAGGCACAAGGAATCCCCATCAGGCCCAAACATACCGTTCATCGAATTCCACACGGTATTTCCGCACTAGATTACGATGTTCGTCCTCAAAGCTCTGTGTGCGATGACGTTGTTCCTGGCGGTCGATGTAGAGCATCAGCCCGTCCAATTGGCTCAAGCCAATGGAAAAGTCGCCATAGCCGCCCTGCCAGAAAAACGTCCTGTATTGTTTGCCCTGGCTCTTAATCCAGGCGGAAGAGGTTTTCTTGAGCCAGGGGCGGCGATCCTGGGTGCTGAAGACGATGTGAAGGATGACTTGGCTGAGGGATTGAGGCATAGGCGAGGCGCATCTGAGGTGATCTGTGCGAGCTGACCACCCCAGTGTTATGAGGCAGGCCGCTGGCCTGCAACTGAAAAAAAACGGCGCCGAAACCCAGGGCGTTG
>Ga0326727_10020496_pt1 | contig 13121 bp, 18 predicted proteins | sample MB2enrmetagenome_FD_207643 | JGI IMG/M metagenome (GOLD analysis project Ga0326727, IMG submission 207643) | Lab enriched peat soil microbial communities from McLean, Ithaca, NY, United States - MB29MY | ecosystem: Environmental > Terrestrial > Soil > Wetlands > Peat | place: USA: New York...
CGCCTTCTCCCTGACGCGCACGTTTTGGATAATCTGGGGAAAGGGTTGGAAGGCGCGAGTCAGCTCCTCGAAGGATTGGCCAGTCTCTGCCATGAGCCGTACCATCTGGAGCAACGTGATGATGCCATCTCCGGCAAGTGACAGGTGAGCGAAAATAATGTGGCCCGAGGGTTCCCCGCCCAAGCTGATGCCGGAGCGCTGCATCTCTTCCAGGACGTACTTGTCCCCCACTGCGGCCCGCTTCAGGAAGATTCCTTGCCTCGCCAGCGAGATTTCTAGCGCCAGGTTCGTCATTAGGGTACCGACCACGGCGGCGCCTTGAAGCAAACCGCGCTGTTGGAGGAAGGGAGCCATGATCGACAGAATATAGTCTCCATCAATCAACTTGCCTTCGCGCGTGGCGAATATGGCGCGGTCCGCGTCACCGTCGAACGCCACCCCCAGGTCCGCGGAGAGCACTTGGGTTGCCTCCGCCATCACCTGCGGGTAAAGTGAGCCGCAACCGAGATTGATATTGCGCCCATTGGGTTCTGCGTGCAAGATATGCGCCTCAATGCCCAAGCGGCGTAGTAGCTTAGGTACGACACGCTGCGCCGCGCCGTGCGCGCAATCCACCACCAGCCGGTACCGCGACACCGGCAGATCCGCCGGAATGAGCTCGAACAGTCTTTCCAGATAATCCGCCAACAGATGCGGCTCGGCAGCCGAGCTTGCGGAACTCCCGTTTTCAAGAACGGCGTCCTTCTGCCCGTCCGACTCCGCTTGTGCCAATTCCCGCTCGATCGCGAGTTCGAGCGGCTCGGAGAGTTTCGTCCCGGAGCTGGAAAAGACCTTGATTCCGTTGTCTTCGTACGGGTTGTGGGACGCGGAGATGACCACGCCGGCAGTAAATCCGTGATGATGTGTCAGGAAAGCCAAGCCGGGTGTGGGGATCACACCGGCTTCAACGACTCGCGCGCCCCCTGAACGCAATCCCGCGGCAAGCTGGCGGGCAATCCAGCTTCCCGATTCGCGAGTATCCTGCCCTAGAACGACCCGCACGGAGCCCGCTGGCTCTCCTCGTTGAAGAACCTTGCCCAGCGCGAGCCCGAGGTTCCAAACGGTGGTGCGATCGAGGGGATACTCTCCAGCCACGCTTCTTATCCCGTCCGTGCCAAAAAGCCTCGGTTTCTCCGCCATTCTCCTCCCTATTTTAGTCCACAAAGTAGCTGCAAAGCAGTACGCAGCACCGTCCGCATTCTGCCTACCGCCTGGCGGCGAGCACGGCATCTGCGATCCGCACCGCCGGCAATGCTGCGGCGACGTCGTGGACACGCACGATGTGGGCGCCGGCCAGGATCGAGGCAACTACGGCGGCGGCGTCGCCCAGTTGAAGAGCTGGCGCCTGGTGCTCCTTCGAATCTCCCATCATCGGCCAGTAAGGCGCAGCCCCTTTCCTGCCTTGAACGCCGTGAAGGACGCCAGCATGGAGACCGGTGCCTGCGGCGACCGCCTGCACAAATGACTTGCGCGAGCTGCCCACCAGAATAGGAAGGCCGAACCGGCGCAACTCGCCGAGATGCGCGAGGATTTGAAAGTTTTGAAGGCGCGACTTGCCGAAACCCAAGCCAGGGTCAAGGATCAACTGCGACCGGCGCAAGCCCGCCGCCATAGCTCGCTGGAGCGAGAACGTAAGCCCCCTATAGAGAGACTGCAGAATATCTTTTACGAAGGGCCTCGTCTGCATTGTCTCGGGATGGCCTCGCAGGTGCATCAGGATGAGGGGAACTCTGTAACGGCGGGCCACGCCGGCCAGTCGTGGGTCGAACCGCAGCCCGCTGACGTCGTTCAGAATGGTGGCCCCGGCCTGCACTGCCTTCTCTGCCACCTCGGCCTTCGTGGTGTCGATCGAGATAGGCATCGAGCGCAGTTTACGTCGCAGCCCGCGAATCACCGGTAGCACCCGCTCCAACTCCTCATCGGCTGAAATGGGTCTCGACCCCGGCCGCGTGGATTCGCCCCCAACGTCGATCCAATCGGCTCCTTGCTGTGCCAACTCGAGGCCGTGTTCGGTGGCTCTGGCGGGGTCGAGGTAGAGCCCACCGTCTGAAAAGGAATCCGGCGTCACATTGAGCGCGCCCATAATGAGAGTGCGTTCACCAAGACGCACTTTTCGATGGCCGATTTTCAGTTCGAATGTTGGACGAGGGGTCATGCAGACAGTGGCTAGTGCCTTGTGGTTAGTGGCTAGTTTGAAAGGTTAAAGGGTAAAGGATGAAGTGTAGGACTTTAGCGTTCGCTATCCTTCATCCTTTACCCCTAAACCTTTACCCTTTGTCCTTCTGCTCCTTCTAGCCAGCCATTAACCACTGCTTCTTCACGCCGGCTGCGGCCGTTCGCGCGACGGCAAGCCGGGTGTGGGACGAGGCTTCAATACCTGCGTAGTCTCTGGGGTGGGAGGTTTTGGAGGCGCAGGCCGAACCACTTCCGGTAAAGGTTTGCCTTCCATGAGCAGCCTTACTTCGCTCGCATCGAGTACCTCACGGACGAGCAGAGCTTCGGCAATGCGCACCAGGGCGTCTCGATGAGTGGTAAGGATGTCTTTCGCCTTAAAGTAAGCCGCGTTGACGAACTTCTTCACCTCCTGGTCGATCTTGATCGCGGTGTCCTCGCTGAAATCACGGGAGGTCGCGAGATCACGACCCAGGAAAATCTCCTGCTGGTGTTTCCCATACGCCAGGGGGCCCAAGTCTGACATGCCCCATTCGCACACCATGCGCCGCGCGACTTCTGTGGCCTGTTCGATGTCGTTGCCGGCTCCGGTGGTGAAATGGTTCAGGAAGATTTCCTCCGCCGCGCGCCCGCCCATCATAACGGCGAGTTGCGATTCGAGGTAGTCGCGCGTATAGGTGTGCTTGTCATCCAGAGGCAGTTGCATGGTCACGCCCAGGGCCATGCCACGGGGGATGATGGTGACCTTGTGGAGCGGGTCGGCGTACGGGACCATGGAAGCCACCAAGGCATGCCCGGCTTCGTGAAAAGCTGTGTTCTTCTTTTCCTCTTCGGAGAGGATCATAGACTTCCGCTCGGCCCCCATCAGGACCTTGTCTTTGGAAGTCTCGAAGTCGTTCATCATTACGGTCTTGCGGTTCTGCCGGGCGGCGAGCAGGGCCGCTTCGTTCACCAGGTTGGCCAAGTCGGCGCCGGAGAAGCCGGGCGAGCCGCGGGCGAGCACGGGGATGTCAACGTCCTCTGAGAGAGGGATTTTCTTCGTGTGGACTTTCAAAATAGCCTCGCGCCCTCCCACGTCGGGACGTGGAACAACCACGCGCCGGTCAAATCGGCCAGGGCGCAACAGTGCCGGATCCAATACGTCCGGACGGTTGGTAGCGGCGATGAGGATGACGCCTTCATTGGACTCAAACCCATCCATCTCCACCAGCAATTGGTTCAGCGTCTGTTCCCGCTCGTCATGACCACCCCCCAAACCCGCGCCTCGGTGGCGGCCCACCGCGTCAATTTCGTCGATGAAGATGATGCAGGGTGCGTTCTTCTTTCCCTGCTCGAAGAGGTCGCGGACGCGTGAAGCTCCCACTCCGACGAACATCTCCACGAAATCGCTTCCGGATATGGAAAAGAAGGGAACGTTCGCTTCGCCGGCAATCGCGCGCGCCAAAAGAGTCTTCCCGGTCCCTGGGGGTCCGACCAACAAAACGCCCTTGGGGATGCGACCGCCGAGCTTCTGAAACTTCTGCGGCTCCCGCAAGAATTCAATAATCTCCTGCAATTCTTCTTTGGCTTCTTCCACCCCAGCCACGTCCTTGAACGTCACCTTCTTTTGCTGGCTGGAAAGAAGACGGGCGCGGCTCTTCCCAAATGAGAGCGCTTTGTTGCCTCCACTCTGCATCTGGCGCATGAAGAAGATCCAGAGGCCCAGCAGCAGGATCATCGGCAGACCATTGATCAGCCAAGTCACCCAGGAACTCCCGGAGCTATCTTTGATAACAACGCTGACGTTCTTTTCCGTCAGTGTCTTGTACAGGTCGGGATAATTTGCAGGAATGGTGCTCTTAAACTTGGAGTTCTCCTTTTTCAGCGTCCCGGTAACGTCGGTCCCCGCAATTGTGACTTCACGGACGTTGTCCTTGTTAATAGCCTCGACGAAGGCCGAGAAACTAAGCTCCTGAACGCTTCCCGTTGTAGTGTTCCTGACAACCATCCAAATCAGCAGGGCGGTCACCGCCATCACCACCCAGAAAACTATGTTTTTTACCGCCGAGTTCACGGCGCTTCCTCCTTCGGCCCCCGCAAGTCTTTCGGGCCGCTTACGCTTGCCTAACTATTAGATGCTTCACGCTGCGTACACGAGCCGGGCATAAAACACAAATCCCCTGCTCGTGCAGGCGCAGAGCCATTCGCCCCTTCAAAGACGAAGCTCATCTCCCCAGAGGTGTATGGCCACGCGCCTCCACACCTTCCTCAATAAGCAGGACCGTCCGCGAGGCTGAAGTGGCTGCCACCGGCGCGGCAGGTGGAAATCCTCTCACCCACACAATCTGTTCCGCACACTCCAGCACGGGCCAAAGTTTGCGCTGGCTCCGCGGGATCTTTCGCTGACGAAAAAACTCCTTCAGTTTGCCTAGTTTCCGGCTTCCCACTGGCCAAAACCGATCGCCGGCTCGCCAATTGCGCAGGAGCAACCTGCACGGCAGCTTTTCGGCGTCCATGGCACTGCCTGCAATCTGATTATACTCCTCCGAAGCCCTCGGGAGTTCAACAATCTTGAGGCTAAAGGTTGCCCCTAAGGCAGGAACGGTTATCTCCCCAGGCACCTGCACGGGATAAGCGTATTCCCCGTGTTCTGCGCTGACGGGTTGCGAACCGAGGACAAGCCAGTCGAAATCCCGCCTCGCTACGACTCCGTCCGGCAAAAGCAGACTCCGGCCACTTTGCGCGCCGCCGGCGAACCGCAGGAGTTCTTCGATGTGGGCGTAGGCTAAGCCCCTCGAGCCCGGGTGGGCGGATTGAACCATCTGGCGCAAAACCCGGCGCTGAATTGCCAGTGCGAAGCCCTTGAGGGCGCGCACGGAGATTTTCTCTTCTACACCTTCGCGCAGGCGCCACGGGCGGCTGCGCTCGCGGGCTTGTTGCTCTAAGAATGCCTCTTCGTCTCGAGCCCGGTCGGCATGGTCCTTGAGAAGCCGGATAATGGCTGGGTTGAATTCCCGTTCCAGCAGGGGAAGCAGGTCCCGGCGAACCTTGTTGCGCCGCAGCCGGGAGTCGAGGTTCGATGAATCAAGGCGGTGTTCGAGATGGCGCGCTTCGATCTCGCGCATAATCTCGGCGCGCGTGAGATCCAGGAAGGGCCGCGCCACCCTGCCCTCCAGCAGCGGGTAGATTCCGCTCAAGCCGCGCGTACCGGCGCCGCGCAGCAAGCGCAGCAGCACCGTCTCTGCCTGGTCGTTGGCGGTGTGAGCCGTCACCACCATCTCGAGCCGGCCTTGATCCACCAAGGAGAAGAAGAACCGGTATCGCAGCTCACGGGCGGTAGCCTCGAGATTTCGCCTCTTCTCACGAGCCACCCGCGCCACGTCAGCCTGTCCACAAAAGTAAGCGATCCCGATGGTATCAGCCAGGTTCCGAACGAACCGCTCATCCGCGTCGGACTCGGCCCCACGCAAATGATGATTGAAGTGGACTACACTCAGAGTGATCCCAAACTCCGGCGCGGAATCTCTCATGAAGTGAAGCAGTAATACTGAATCCGGCCCGCCTGACACTGCCACTCCGACGCGCTGCCCGGCATGAAAAAGACCCTGCCGCTTCACTTCCTTCAGCCAGCGGGAATAAACATTTGATTTCACGGGCATTTGTTAGACACACGGCAAGGCGCCAAGCGTGGCCGCCCATGCGGCCGCAGGCGATGCAGCTCGTCGGCACAAGAGGGCCAACAGCGCCGCCACAGGCTCATTGTAACATCGAGTGGTCGATTCAGCGTGAAGTATGCGGTGCGTCAACGGGAATCCCCCGGCCGGTCTTCGACATCAACTCCCCCGGCTTGAGAATGTCAGCCGAATCAACTACAGTTGCCACGATGAATCGCATCCTGAACTGCTCGAGATTCCTCCGCGTGGAAAACGCTTCGGCGGTTTATGAGATCGGCTCCGGAAGTTATTCCTTCGCATTTCCGAGCCCAACGCAATGAGTTGAGGGTATGAACATGCGCGCAAGACTATTGATCGCAATTATGGCAGGCCTGGGATTGGCCTTTGCGGTGGAGACAGGCTACCGCGTCTGGCCTTCCCAGCCGCCCGCACACTGTCCCTTCGAATCGTCGCACTCGATCGTGGGCATTGCTTTCACGGGCAGGCACATTCGTTACGCCAATGCAGACACCTGGTACCCGTCGTGGGCCTCAAACGGCAACATGTACTCACCCTGGACCGACGGCAGTGTGGGCGAGGTGAAGTCAGGCTCCGGAGGTGAGAAAGCGACGACGGGCAATGCCACCCTCGTGGGCGACGATCCCTTGCACCTCGAGATCATTAACGTGAGCGTATTCCCGGGGAACCCTGCGCCGTACGGCGGGCGCTACCCCTGTGGCAGCCTCGTCTACAACGGCGTGTGGTACTACGGCACCTACTGCCTGCTCGAGACCCCCGGCAAAGGGCTCAACTGGGACGTGCTCGGACCTCTCGTGGGCTTTCGATATTCGACGGATTTCGGCAAGACCTGGCACGACACGCCGCATACGCCTTCGCAGCCGCTCTTTGGAGAGCCGGAGAAGCCGGGCGGCAAGGTGAAAATGGGCGCGCCGCACTTCGTTGACTTTGGAAGGAACATGCAGTATTCGCCGGACGGCAAGGCCTATCTGGTCGGCCACGGCGCCGCGGACCCCGACCCCAAACCAAGAGACGCCAACCTCAGTTGGATTACCGGCGACCAGATCTACATGGCGCGCGTCACGCCCAGCATTGCGAGTATGAACGACGCCTCAAAGTACGAGTTCTTCGGCGGCCACGATGCCTCAGGGCGGCCCGTCTGGACGCGGGATTTTTCCAAGATCAAACCGCTGGTGGATTGGAACAATAACACGGGCTGCGTCACCATGACTTACGACGCGCCTCTCAAGAAATACCTGCTGGTGATCACGGACGGCGGCAACACGATTTCAAAATACAACACGTACATCCTGGAGTCCGACCACGTCACCGGTCCGTGGAAACTGGCGGTCTACATGCGGCATTTCGGCGAACAAGCGTACTTCGTCAACTTCCCCTCGAAGTTTATTGGAACGAGCGGCCGCTCGGCGTGGCTGTGCTACGCCGCGAACTTTACCAACGGGTATTTGCACACGAATTACCGCGACGATCCACCCGGCGGCGGATATGGAATGACCCTTCAGGAAGTTCGGCTGTTGGGACCATCAGACGAGAGAAAAGCACAGTAGCAGCCGACGGGACATTTACGACGATGTCCGTTGAGCCGGGGCTCATTGATGCGAATGTTCTGGTCTACGCGGCACATCCTGCAGGTTTTCGAGGATCACGTCAGCAATATGCCGGTGGGGGCGGCTGGCTGGACGCTCCTGTTCAGCGAGCTTCTGGAGCCACGCCTCAAGAGAAAGACCCTCCGCAGCAGCTTTGGCTTTCAGCGCTGCCGCTTGTTCGTCGGGAAGCTCGATCATCGTCATAAGCAATCTCCCACACCGCCCGTACCACCGCTGATCCTACGCCATTGGGCGGTTTTGTCACGGTAGTTACACGATTCGTTGCGGCAGAGGAACCCCATTAGCGCGGCGCCGTGGCGAAGAACTGGTTGGCGCGAAAAACTGAGCCTTTTCATATATTATTACATACAATATTACCCCTAGAGTTTACTATAACTACTCAAGTTACAAAAGTCAAATCCCCCGTGGTGCTCGTCACGCGCTGTTCGCCGGGCGGCGCAGACCCGCGAAACCGGGGCCTGCGCCGGAAACCTTTGCCCAGCCTCGCCTATGCCTTTGGGTGCTCAGGCTCCTTTGTCTTTTTCTGCTCCTTGGCTGGTTTGCCTGGCGGTGGCGCCTCCGTCTTCCTGCTGGCTGGTGGCGTTGCCTCCTTGCGAGGTGGCGGCGTGAACAGCCGGTTCACCCGGATTGGGTGGAGGGAGCTTTCTCGCCGGCGGCGCGGGCGGCGCCGTCTTGACGAGATTGGATCTTGAGGGCATCGTTTTCTTCTCTAGCCCCCGCGCCGCGCGCGCCCGGCGGCGACCGGTGCGTCGCGATCTTGGATTCGAAGACACATTAGGGCTGTTCTTAACCACTTTCGAGGCTCGATTAGCGCTCTTTTGCGCTCAAAAATGAGTTCGTTTTCGGCATTGTAAAAATCTAAGTCGTTCATTTCAAATAACTTCTTGAGTTCGTTCCCTCTAAATGACATCCTTTTCCGTTTGCGCGGCCTTTTTCGCCGGTGCGCATCTATTTCTCATGCACCTTGCCGCCACCCTTACGGTGGACAACACAAAGAGTTGGAACTGGCTGTCACACGTGAGGCGCACGCAGCAGCGCCTGACGCGTCGCGATCTGGGGTTCGAAGACACATAGAACCTGTTTTTTACCACTTTTGTGGCCCGAATTGCGCTCGTTGGCGCTCAAGAATGGAGTTCGTTTTCAGCACCGGTCCTTCATTTTCAATAACTTACTGGCTTCGCTCGTTCTAGATACCATCTTTTTTTCCTGGTGGCGCGGCGTCTTCGCCGGTGCGCATCTCGTTTTCTCCGCCTTGCCGGTCGAATGTCGATTGCAGATTGTCGATTGCTGATTGGGTACCCCTTGCGCGGCCGTCCTTTGCTGGTAGCGCGGACCCCCGGTTGGGTCCGCGGTTTGTCTCGGGGCCTGAGGAAGAGCCACAGACCTCAGAGGCGGAGGTCTGCGCTACCAACTTTGTTTTCATAGACATTCCCGGTTTGTTCCGTGATTTTTGTAGTTTTGGTGGTCCGAGCGTTACCGGCTCCTCGGACGGAATGTTCGATTGCCGATTGTCGATTGCTGATTGTGTACCTTTTGCGCGGCTGTCCTTCGCCGGTAGCGCGGACCCCCGGTTTTGGGGTCCGAGGCTTGTGCCCAGCCTTGGGACGGTCTCGAGGAGCTCAGGCGTAACCTCCGGTGATTTGCGTCAAGACATAGTTGCTCCTTGGAGTCGAAAGGTAATCGAAGAAGGGGCCTTCCTCGAAGTGTAGGCACGTACACAGGTCAAGACTAACATAGGCTCGGCGGCTTGTCAAGTGAAAAATGCAACATGGCTAGCCCATCCAGTGGCCGCGGCCTGCTTGTCCATAGGATGATCGACCTGCTGAGCGATGACTTGCTGCTCTGCCGCCAGGTAATAGTCGCCATCCTGCCAGAACGTGAACTTCAGGGTTTTCATGCCGGAACTCCAATTCCGGGACCGGATGCGCTAATTCATGGTCTGACAGCCAATCCAAGTACGAGCGCCAGCGATTTCTGCCGTTCGTCGAAAGTGAAAAACTCCTTAGCGTTAAGCTTTTTGGCCAGAGAGACGTGTAACACAGCGAGGCTGCGGCAGCCGATGCGGGGACTGTGGAGCGCGGCCCATTGTGCTGCGGTGCGATAAACCGGTATCCAATTGACGGGTTGAGCAACCAAACGGCCGCTCCTCAAATCGCGCCCCACATCGGACCACACCGTGCTGGCCTGGGCGGAGGTGAGGATGCGCCGAAAGACCCCAGGAGCAAGGGCGTTCCTCATTTCCAGGCGATGCAGTCCGGTGAATGGCAAAGGGCCGGTCGCTCGCTGAAGGATGGCCTGGGCGCTCACGCTGTTGGAATCGTTGATGTAATACGAGATCAGAAGACTGGTGTCCGCGTAGAGGATCATGCGGGCTTAGTAGCGCTCCTCGTCCCGTGCCAGCAGAATTAAATTGGGCAGAATTTTGTCGCCACAAATTCGACGCCGCCGAGCGGCAGCGTCTGGCCGGTGAATCAGGAGTCTGCGTCTAGCCGCCGGCCCCGCTTCCAGCGCCGTTTCCAGTTCGTGGACGCCTACAAAGAATTTCCGGCGCTCCCGAGACGGCAAGGCCTTCACGTACTCCAATACTTCATTCGCGCCCATGGTCGAAAAATACCACGCACCGGGCGCGCAACGCAAGTTCGGTTGGCTGCCGCGGAGCGAGCACAGCTCTGCGACTCACCGTCTCGTGCCAAAACGCAGAGTTGCACTCTGCGCCAGCCGGCGTATGATGACCCTTTGTGATCGCTCATGAGAATCGACGACCTTGAATGGACGCTTGAACGTGTCGACCACATCGCTCAACATGCCGTCACGCCGGAAGAGGTCGAAGAAGTGTTCAGCTCCGCTCCGGTCTTCAAGCGGGGTCGAGGTGGAGTTTACGAAGCTTGGGGACAAACCGCATCCGGGCGGTACCTGTTGGTAATCTTTCGCTATCTGGGACATAATCGAGCGTGGCCCATTACGGCCCGCGACATGGATGAAAATGAAAAAAGGTTCTTCCGCAAAAAGTAACGACCACCGCACCCGCAAGAAACTGATCTATGTGAGATCCGCGGCGGAGATCCCGGATTTCAAGTCGGAGGATGAGGTTGCCGCGTGGTACCAAACCCACAGCACGGTCCTGATCCAGGACCAGCTTGAAACGCTGCCCGCCCGGGTGGGCGGCAAACTGCGCGCCCGACTCGCCGCCCGTCGCGGCACGGGGAACCCTCTGCCCAAAGGCCAGCGTCGCACCCGCTCTGCCCAGTCCACCTGATCCCCTTTAAAAGAGTTTACAGTTAACTATGAACTGTGTACCTACTGTGGACTGTGGACTCTCTGCCCCATTTGAGAGTCGACCACTAATAGTCCCGCAACAGCGCCCGGAATCCGGCCTGCTGGAAATGCTCGTCGGCAGTAAGAGCATCGCGGACGCCGCGCTCCTCCATCACCACAAAGGACGGACAGTCCGTCAGGCCCCATTCCTTGTCGGGACGGTCGGAATAGAGCTTGATCGCCCGCTGAATTAGCGGACCCGCCAGCGGAACAATTTCCACGTTGGCGTCGTTTTGGAGGGAAAAGAGGAGTTGGACGGCCGCATGACGCTACTGGATCTTGGATATCGCGTTGCCATTTTCCAGCAGCACTGCCCAAGTGGTGACAAGGCGAGTGCCGCCGGCTTCCAGTTCGTCCGCCAGGGCCAGTGCCTGATGATGAAGCTCATCGGTCGTAGAGGCAAGCGCGATGGCGTAGGCTGTATCCAAAAAGACGCTACCGCTCAGAATCAGCTTTTTCGCCATAGAGATAAGCTTCCAGGTTGGACGACCAATCGCGTGGGCCCTCGAGGGCTAGGGAACGGGCAGTGCGCAAAAACGACCCTCCCGGGGTGGGGGTCGCCAGGCTTTCAATCGTCAGCCGCACTCGGGTATTGGGAGGAAGTTCCAGCGGTTCATCTGGACGGAGCGTCGTGCCGTCGAAAACCGCCTCAATACTTCTTGTCATAGGTCCTCCCACTACTGTAAGTATAGCTGACGCGCGCCCGATTAAAAAGCTGCGGGTTTAACCGCCCATTTCCTGGTAGCCTTATGATCTCTCCCCATGGGGTCCTGATTTCGTTTGCTCGTCACTTGTCACTTGTCACTGCTCTTAGAGCGCGGGTGGGGGACGAAGGAATCACAAAAACAGGCGCTACGCTGGCTATAGCACGATATTGGAGGAGGAGTTGGACATGGTCACCAGTTTTCGATCAGCAGTCCGTCCACCTCTCTGAAATGCTGGTCACGGGTCGCCAGCGGCAAGCCATACTGAACGCTACCAGCCACTCGAATCAACCTTTTCGCAGCCGTCCTCGATCGCCTTCTGCATGGCTTCCAGATCCCCTGGATCTATGGATCCGGAGAAACGCAGCAGATCCCGACCGGGCACGGCAGCCGGTGCCGCCAGACGCCGGGCGAACTCCAGCAGTTGGCGTTGCTGTGGGTCGTTAAGCCGATCAACTTGTTCAACAATCTGATCTCTGATTCTCTGGCTCATGGCGGAACCTCGTAGGCCTCTCGGCGAGGGGCCCCATCACCTTCCCCGGCCTCGTACTCTCCTTGCTAAGTGTGCAACAGTTTCTTCCGACTTGGAGTCTCGAATGCGTGCAACCGGACACCACGGGGGGTGAAGAAGAACCGCGGACCTAAAGCACAGGTCCGCGCTACGCTGGCTTTGGGGGTCTGCGATCTCCGCCCTCGCCCCATTCTTGAGCTGAGAAGGGTTGCTTCGACGTGGGGTGGTGCCGTATACTCTGCTCATGCCAATCATGAAGGCTATCGAACTTCAGGGCGAGATTGACGATCAGCACCGGCTCCATGCCGACGTGCCACCAAGCTTGCCGGCGGGTTCGGTGCGCGTCATCGTTTTGATCTCGGAGGAAGACGAAGGCGGCGCCGCCTGGGCAGCCGGGGTGTCCTCCGAATGGTCAGCGGAATTGAATGACGCCACGCAAGACATTTACACCCTCAACGACGGACAACCGATCGATGCGCCCCGGTGAAATCTATCTCGCCAAGTTCCCTTTTGGGGATGCGCCGGGAATGAAGATCCGTCCGGTCTTATTGTTGATTGACCCGGTGGGGGTCGTTCCGGAGACACTGGTCGCTTACATTTCCTCCGTCATTCCCACGCGGCTTCTGCCCTCCGACCTACTCCTCGACCCGTCCATTCCGGAATTTCGCTCCACGAACCTTAAGACATCATCGGCGCTTCGCCTGCACAAGCTCGCCACCATCCATTGCTCCAGCCTGGCGCGCTATCTAGGCGTCGTAGACAACGGTACCCGGAGTGCCGTGGCATCCAAGCTCAAAGACCTTCTGAGATTGTAGAACGAACTCTCCGGCGGCGGGCCGGCCAGACCCTTACATCGGCTTCAGCACATTCGCACCGATGTTGAGCTGGTTCTGTTGGGAACAGTTCCGCATACGGTCGAGCGTGCCTTCCACCATTTCCGTGATGGCGAGAATCTCGACGCGCGTGTCAGTGCAGCGGGTAGATTCTCTCTTGAAATTCAAGACCTTTTTCTTTCTAAAAGGGGTGCAGGGGAATGCTCTTTCTTTTTTGAGGTCAGGCGCTGACGGGAGCACGGAGCACCTCCTGGGTAGGAATTGAGGGA
>Ga0326727_10020497_pt1 | contig 13121 bp, 12 predicted proteins | sample MB2enrmetagenome_FD_207643 | JGI IMG/M metagenome (GOLD analysis project Ga0326727, IMG submission 207643) | Lab enriched peat soil microbial communities from McLean, Ithaca, NY, United States - MB29MY | ecosystem: Environmental > Terrestrial > Soil > Wetlands > Peat | place: USA: New York...
GAAACTGGTGGCTGTGCGTCTTGACGCGGACGTATTGGAATGGCTTCAGCAACACGGCGCCGGCTATTCCACGCGCATCAACCACGTGCTTCGGCTGGTCATGTCTCAAGGAAGATAGCGGCGCGCGGGAATCCCGGGCGCGGAGGCGACGCGAGCGATTGTGACACTCGCGAAAAGTGCCACAATCCTCAGCATTCGGAACCCGCTTCCGCGATATCGTGGAGGCATGAAGAGCAGGATCGGTCTGTGGCTGGGACTCGCCGCGCTGTCGGGCGCCGCGCTCGCCCAGCCGGCAGGACGGCCGGTGCGAGTGGGCATCTACGACTCGCGGGCGATCGCCGTCGCTTACGTGCGCTCCGACATGATGCACCAGTGGATGGCCGGCCTGGCCGCCGAACGCGACAAAGCAAAGGCGGCGGGCGATGAGAAGCGCGTACGCGAACTGGAAGCTCAGGGCGGGGCGCAGCAGAAGCGGTTCCACGAGCAGGGTTTCAGCACCGCGTCCGTGGCGAACCTCGTGGACCGAATCCGCGACCAGATCCCCGGCGTCGCGCGCGAGGCCGGCGTGGTGCTGGTGGTTTCCAAATGGGAAGTGATGTATAAGGACCCGGCCGTCGAATACGTGGACGTCACCCTGCCGCTGGTGCGGAAGTTCACCACCGATCCGCGGGCGTTGAAGACGGTGGACGAGCTGATGAAGCAGCCGCCCATTCCGCTGGACGAACTCGCTGACGAGGACGCGGGGCATTAGCAGGCGCTGAAACGGCCTTCACCGGCTAAAGCCCGTGCCACCAGGTGCTGCCAGGTCGCCGATAACAGGTGGCACAGACTTTGGAGCTCGGCCGTGACGGAGTCGTCCGGGGGCAGCGGGTGGCCTGATATGTTCAGACAATATGCGCTTTCGAATTGACGAGGCGGTGGCGATTCTGGAGCGGACTCCGGCGGTGATGGACGCACTGCTGCGCGATCAGCCACCCGCCTGGCTGAATTGCCGCATCGAGCCGGATTCGTTCAGCCCGATCGACGTGCTGGGCCATCTCATCTTCGGCGAGATGACGGACTGGATTCCGCGGGCCCGAATCATCCTCGAGCAGGGGACATTGCGGGCGTTCGAGCGGTTTGACCGGCGCGGCTTCGTGCCGTTGATCGAGGGCAGGACGGTTGAACAGCTTCTCGATCGGTTCGGCGAATTGCGCGCGAAGAACATTGAAGCGCTGCGCGCCCTGGCGCTGGACGAAGCGGGACTCGATCTTCGCGGCGTTCATCCCGAGCTGGGCGAGGTGACCATGCGCCAACTTGTGGCGACGTGGGTGGCGCATGACCTCGGCCACATCGATCAGGTGATGCGCACCATGGCGAGGCAGTATCGCGACGAGGTCGGCCCGTGGCGCGCGTATCTTGCGATCATCGCGTAGCGCCCGGGGGATCGGCGTGGCCCGCGCCTTCCACGGTGGCGCGAGTTCGTTTGGGCCGATTGCAAATCGGCCGCGGGTTATAAACCCGCCCCACATCGTTGTGTATCCTGTGATAGCGACGTGGTGATCAAAGCACTGCTTTTCCTGCTGCTCCCCGCGCTGGCGTTCGCGCAGAGCGCTCCGCCGACGGCTTCGGCCGAGCCGCTGACGGTCGACCTGAAGAGCGCGCTGGAGCGGGCGAGGGAGTGGAGCCTGGGCTGGCAGACGGCGTTGACCGATGCGGCACTGGCGCGCGAGGACCGGGCGCAGGCGAAGGCCGCCATGCTGCCGGCGCTCAGCTACTTCAACCAGTACATCTACACGCAGGGCAACGGCACGCCTTCGGGGATCTTCGTGGCGAATGACGGCGTGCACGTCTACAATAGCTGGGGCAACGTACACGAAGATCTGTCGCCGGGCAAACGCGCCGATTACAAGCGGGCACTCGCGGCCGAAGCGGCGGCGCGCGCGAAGCAGCAGGTGGCGGCGCGCGGTCTCACAAATACGGTGGTTCAGAATTACTATGGCCTGATCACGGCCACGCGGCGGCTGGCCAACGCGCGGCAGAGCCTCAGCGAAGCGGAGCAGTTCGCGGACATTACGCGGAAACAGGAGTCGGGGGGCGAGGCGGCGCACGCCGACGTGATCAAGGCCGAGCTGCAGGCGGAACAGCGGCGGCGCGACGTGCAGGACGCGGAGCTGAATCTGGAGAAAGCGCGGCTCGCGCTGAGCGTGTTGCTGTTTCCGGATATCGAACAGAAGTTCGATGTGGTGGACGATCTGGACGCGGCGGTTGCGCTGATGACCCAGGATGAGTTTCGGGCGGCGGCGGCCGGCCACAGTCCGGACGTGCGCGCGGCGGAAGCGGCGGTGGTGCAGGAGAAGTGGAGCGTGGCATCGGCGCGGAGCGGATACCTGCCGTCGCTGAGCATGGATTACTGGTACGGCATCGACGCGAACCAGTTCGCGACGGAAGACCCGGAGGGGCGCAACCGGCTGGGGTCGTCGGCTCAGGGGTCGCTCAACATTCCGGTATGGAACTGGGGGGCCACGCGCAGCAAGGTGCGGCAGGCGGAGTTGAAGCAGCACCAGGCGGAACTCGAACTGGAGGTGGCGCGGCGGCAGCTTACGGCGGATGTGACGAACACGTGGAAGGAGGCGGATGCGGCGCGGTCGCAGGCGGACTCACTCCGGCATTCGGTGGAGCTGTCGCGCGAGAGCCTGAAGCTGACGCTGGAGCGGTATGAGGCGGGCGAGGCGACGGCGCTCGAAGTGGTGGATGCGCAGAGCACGCTGGTGCAGGCGCGCAATGCGTATGACGACGGCCTGGTGCGGTATCGGGTGGCGGTGGCGGGAGTGCAGACCATGGCGGGGACATTGTAGATGGGGACGATTTGTGACGGAACGCGGCTGACGCCGCGTGTCCTCCCGTACCCCGCGGGCGAGGCGACTGCGCTGGTGCAGGCGCGCAACGCGTATGACGACGGACGGTGCAGATGGAGGGGCGGGCTGGGAGCCCGCCGCAGCCTGAGAGGCTGCCCCACATTGCTGCTGATTCTTCTTCTGGCGGCTTGCTCGAAGAAGGACACTGGCGAGACCGAGCCGGTGATTCCGGTGCAGGTGGCGAAGGCGGCGCGGGCTTCCATCAACCGCGTGATCGCCGCCAGCGGCGTCCTCTATCCGCGCGATCAGGCGAGCGTGATGCCGAAGATCAGCGCGCCGGTGAAGAAGTTCCTGGTGAATCGTGGCGACCGCGTCGGCGCAGGGCAGCTACTGGCGGTGCTGGAGAATCGCGATCTGGAAGCGGGGGTCACGGACGCGCGGGGCCAGCTCGCGCAGGCGGAAGCGAATCTGCGCACGGTGACGGCGGCGAGCATTCCGGAAGATCTGGCGAAATCGCAGAGCGATGTCACGGCAGCGAAGGAAGCGCTGGACGCCGCGCAGAAAGTGGTGGAGAGCCGGCAGCAGTTGTATCGCGACGGAGCGATTGCCCGGAAGATGGTGGATGACGCCGCGGTCGCACTGGCGCAGGCGAAAGCCCAGTACGAAACGGCCGCGCAACATCTGAAGACGCTCGAAGGGCCGGGCCGGCAGGAGCAGGTGAAGGCCGCGCAGGCGCAGGTGAATTCAGCGAGTGGCCGACTGGAAAACGCGCAGGCGCAGCTCAGCTACGCGCAGATCCGCAGTCCGATTTCGGGGATCGTCGCCGACCGGCCCTTGTACGCGGGAGAAATGGCCGGCGCCGGGACGCCGTTGCTGACGGTGATGGATGTTTCCAGCGTGATCGCGCGGGTGAATGTCGCGGCGGCGGACGCGTTGTCGCTGCGCGCCGGCGTTTCCGCGACCATCCATGCGCCTGACGGCGATGCAAAGGGCAAGGTCACGGTGGTGAGTCCGGCCACGGACGCACAAAGCACGACCATCGAGATTTGGGTGGAGGCGCCGAATCCGCGCGGCGCGATGAAACCGGGCGCGGCGGTGACGGCCAGCATTCTGGCGCAGACTATCGCCAATGCGCTGCTGATTCCGGCGGAAGCGATCCTGCCCGCACAGGACGGGAGCAACGAAGTGCTGGTGGTGACCGCGGATTCGGTGGCGCACGAGCGCAAGGTGACGGTCGGGGTGAAGAACGAAGGCAAGGTTCAGATTCTCGACGGCATCGGCGATGGCGACACGGTGGTCACCACGGGCGGCGTCGGTGTTCAGGACGGCGCGAAGGTGAAGGTGGGCTCGGGCGGCTTCGAACATGCGGGCGGCAGCGAACCATGAATGAGCAGCACTGGACTGCGAAGCACGCGCGCGCCATCATTTTTGTGATTCTCACGCTGGTTGCCGCGGGCGCTTACGTGGCCATCGGCATACCCGTGGCGGTTTTTCCGACCACCGATTTTCCGCGCATTGTTGTGGGAGTCGATAACGGCGTTGCGCCCATCGATCAGATGCTGGTCACCGTGACCAGGCCGATTGAAGAAGCGGTGAACTCGGTGCCTGGGCTCGAGCGCGTGCAGTCCATCACCAGCCGCGGGTCGGCGGAAATCGATCTTTTCTTTTCGTGGTCGGAAGACATGTACCAGACGCTGAATCTGGTGAACGCAGCGCTAGGCGAAGCGCAGGCGTCGTTGCCGCCGACTGCGAAGGTGACCGCGCACCGGCTGACCTTCGCGGCGTTTCCGGTAATGGGCTACAGCCTGACTTCAGACACGGTGCCGCAGACGCAGCTCTGGGAGCTGGGCAACTACGACCTGAAGCCGCGGTTGAATCGCGTGAGCGGCGTTTCGACGGTGGTGGAGCAGGGCGGGCAGGTGCCGGAGTTCGAGGTGGAAGCGGATCCGGGAGCGCTGCTGCGCACATCCATCACGGTTCCCAACATTCTTGATGCGCTGCATCGCAGCAACATGATCGATTCGCCGGGCATGCTGCAGACGCGGCATCAACTGGTGCTGGGCCTGGTGAGCGGGCAGGCGCACGGGGCGGCGGATCTGGCCGGGATGGCGATCAAAACCACGGCGACGGGCGTTCCGGTGCGCATCGGCGACGTTGCTCAGGTGAAGCCATCGGTGGAGCCGGTGTACACCATCGTCACCGCGAATGGCCAGCCGGCGGTGTTGCTGAACATTTTCCGGCAGCCGCAGAGCAACACGGTCGCCGTTGCCGACGGGGTGCACGCAGAGGTGGAGAACATCCGGCGGACGCTGCCGCGCGGAGTGAGTCTGAACGCGTGGTACGACCAGTCGGAGATGGTGCAGGATTCCATTCACAGCGTGCGCGACGCAATTCTGGTGGGGTTGGTGCTGGCTTCCCTGATTCTGGTTTTGTTCCTGCGGGATTGGGGAACGTCGCTGGTGGCGGGGCTGGTGATTCCCGCGACCATCGCGATTACCTTCATCGCGCTGCGGGTGCTCGGCGAGAACTTCGATCTGATGACCCTGGGCGGGCTGGCGGCGGCAGTGGGCCTGGTGATCGACGACGCCATCGTGGTGGTGGAGAACATCGTGATGCATCGCGATGCCGGTCAATCGCGGGGCGAGGCGGTTCGCAGCGCGCTGGCGGAGATTCGGATTCCGCTGATCGGTTCGACGGTGACGCCGATTGTGGTGTTCCTGCCGCTGATTTCGATTACCGGCGTGACCGGCGTATTCTTTCGCGCGCTGGCGGTGACGGTGGGGGCGGCGCTGCTGACTTCGCTGGCGCTGGCGCTGACATGGACGCCGACGCTGAGCCATTTTCTGTTGCGGCAGAGGCGGGCCGGGAGCCCGCCGCAGTCTGGGAGACTGCCCCACGCCTACGGGCGAGTTCTCAGAGGGGCTCTGGAGTACCCGTGGACGACAGCGGTGTTCGGGATTGTTTTAATCGTTGGGTCGTGGTTTTGTTACCGCGCGCTGGGTTCGGATCTGCTGCCGGAAATGGATGAAGGCGGCTTCGTGCTCGATTACATCATGCCGGCGGGGGCGTCGCTGGAGGAAACGAATCGCGTGGTCGGTTCGGTGGAGCGCATGATCCGGCAGATTCCCGACATGGAGGGGACGTCGCGGCGCACCGGACTGCAACTTGGACTGGCGGCGGTGACGGAGGCGAACACGGGCGACATCTCGGTGAAGCTGAAACGAACGAATCGGCGGCCCATCGACAAAGTGATCGCGGAAGTGCGCGAGAAGGTGACCGCGGAATATCCGATGCTGGACGTGGAGTTCACGCAGCAGTTGCAGGACATGATCGGAGATCTGACCAGCGCGCCGGAGCCGGTGGTGATCAAGTTGTTCTCCAGCGATCCGGATCAACTGGCCACGTGGGCGCCGAAAGTTGCGGACGCGATTAAGAAGATCCACGGAGTGGTGGACATCCTGAACGGCATCGACAACACCATCAGCGGTCCGGCGATGGAGTTTCATGTCGACCCTGCCGTTGCCGCGCGCTCGGGCTTCTCGACGGACGAAGTGGAGCTGGACGCCAGCGCGATCCTGCAGGGCGAGCCAGCGGCGAATCCGGTGGTGATCAACGACCGGTCTTATACGGTGCGGGTGCGGTTTCCGGAACCGAGCCGGGCGTCGGTGGACGCCATTCGCAACACGCTGCTGACCAGTTCCACGGGGAAGACGGCGACGCTGGGCGAACTGGCCACGGTGGAGCAGATTCCGGGGCAGACCGAGATCATTCGAGAGAACCTGCAGCGGGACGTAGCGGTGACAGCGCGGCTGGAGGGGCTGAATCTGGGCAGCGGCATGATGCAGGTGCAACAGGCCGTGCGCAATCTGAACATTCCGCCGTCGATTCGCGTGGCTTACGGCGGCGGATACGAGGAGCAGCAGAAGTCGTTTCACGATCTGGCCATCGTGCTGATCCTGGCGATCCTGCTGGTGTTCATCGTGCTGTTGTTCGAGTTCGGCAGCTTCGCCGCGCCGGTGGCGATTCTGGCTTCGGCGCTGCTGTCGACGTCGGGCGTTTTCCTGGCGTTGCTGGTGACGCGCACCACGTTCAATTTGTCGTCGTTCATGGGTCTGATCATGGTAGTGGGCATCGTGTCGAAGAACGGCATTCTGCTGCTGGACGCGGATACGCGATTTCGCCGCGAAGGACGGAGCGCGCTGGAAGCGATGGTGCTGGCGGGGGAGCGCCGGCTGCGCCCCATCATGATGACCGCGCTGGCGACGATGGCGGGCATGATTCCGCTGGCGCTGGCGTGGGGCGCGGGATCGCAGATGCTGCAGCCGCTGGCCATCGCGGTGATCGGCGGAATTCTGGCGTCGATGGCGCTGTCGCTGATCGTGACGCCGGCCGTGAACTACTATCTGGCAAACCAGGGCGGGCCCATGTGATGCTAAAATGCATCACATGGAACGAGCGAGCATCCGCGATCTCCGTTACGACTTCAAACGGGTGGAGGATCTGCTCAAGGCAGGCGAGGAAGTGGAGATTACGCGGCGCCGGCGCGTGATCGCGCGGCTGGTGCCTCCGCCGAAGCCACGCCGGCGCGTAAAGATGCCGGATTTCGAAGGCCGCATGCGCCGGATCTTCGGCGACAAGGTGTTCACGCCGTCAGGCGCCGAGTTAATCGCCGAGGGCCGGGAGCGGTTCTGAAAGCCTACTGCGACAGCAGCTACATCGTTTCCCTATACAGACCGGATGCGAATACACCGGCGGCCCTCGGGCAACGGAGCGGCGTAACGGAGCTGTGGATCACCCCGCTCTGTCTGCTCGAGTTCGGAAACGCTCTGCAGCTTTCCGTGTTTCGACGGGCCATGACTTCCGCCGAAGCTCGCCTGGCCGGTACGGCTCTCGATGACGATATCGGCGCCGGACTGATGAACCTGGCTCCGTTCCCCGTCGCCGCCTGGGAGGAAGCGCGCCGCATCTCGATGGCGCACACGCACAAAATCGGCGCGCGGTCGCTGGACATTCTGCAGGTGGCTGCCGCGCTCACGTTGGGCGCTCCTTTGTTTCTGACATTCGACCGGGTGCAGCGAAAGCTGGCCGCCGCCGTGGGATTGCGCACTCACGGTTCTTCCCTCTGAAATGTGATATTCCCGGATAGTGGCTGCACGCGAAGAACGTGTGATTCGCAGTTTCGCGCCTATTCGCATCTGCGACAACGGCGGCTGGACGGACACCTGGTTTGCGCGCACCGGCAAGGTGTTCCACATCGCGGTGCATCCGTGCGTCGAGGTCCAGGTGAAAGTGCGCAAGGGCCGCGGCGACGAGCCGCGCGTTACTGTGAACGCGGAGAATTACGGCGATCGGTTCACCATCGTGGAAGGCCGTCGGAAATACGAACGCCAGCCGCTGCTGGAAGCCACCATCGAATTCATGAAGGTTCCGCCGGAGGCACATCTCGACATCGCCATCCACAGCGAGGTGCCGGGCGGCTGTTCCACGGGAACTTCGGCCGCGGTGAGCGTCGCGTTGATCGGCGCGCTCGACCGGGTCGCGGGGGGCACGATGACGCCCCGGGATGTTGCGCGGGCAGCTCATCGGATTGAAACGGAGCTGCTGGGGCAGCAGAGCGGAATCCAGGATCAGATCGCAGCGGCGTACGGCGGGATCAATTACATCGACATGTACGAGTATCCGGAGGCTACGGTGAGCCCGATCCGGCTGCCGGATGCGATTGCGTGGGAGCTGGAAAGCCGCTTATCGCTGGTCTTCGTCGGCGTCGCGCACAGATCGTCGGACGTGCATGAAATGGTGATCCGCGAGCTGGAGAGCGCCGGACCGGACGCGGGCAAGCTGCAGCCGCTCCGGCGGACCGCGGAGAAGTCGCGAGACGCATTGCTGGCCGGCGATTTTCGCGCGCTGGGACAGGCGATGATCGAGAACACCGCGGCGCAGGAGAATCTGCATGCCGCGCTGATCGGGCCGGATCACCGGCGAATCATCCGGATTGCGGCGGCCCACGGCGCGCTGGGATGGAAGGTGAACGGCGCGGGAGGCGCGGGCGGATCGGTGACCATTCTCAGCGGCTCTGACCGGACCGTTCACCGGGCCATGCTCCGCGAAGTGCAGGCCGCGGAACCTCGCTACCGCAACATTCCGGTGCGGCTGAGCCACGAGGGTCTGCGGGTGTGGGAGACGGCGGAGGCAATCTGCTAATCTCATCGAGAGCCGCGAAGGCGAGAGGAGAATCGATGAGCAAAGTACGAGTGCTGGTGGGGACGCGCAAGGGCGCGTTCATTCTGACCGCGGATGGCAAGCGCGAGCAGTGGGAGATCAGCGGGCCGCATTTCGCGGGCTGGGAAATTTATCACATGAAAGGCTCGCCGGTGGACCCGAACCGGCTGTACGCGTCGCAGTCGAGCGGCTGGTCCGGTCAGGTGATGCAGCGCTCGAACGACGGCGGCGCGACATGGGAACCCGTAGGCAACAAGTTCGCGTACGATGGCGTGCCGGGCACGCACCAGTGGTATGACGGGACGCCGCATCCGTGGGAGTTCAAGCGCGTGTGGCATGTGGAGCCCTCGCTCACGGACGCCGAGACGGTTTACGCGGGCGTGGAAGACGCGGCATTGTTTCGCTCCGGCGATGGTGGCGCGACATGGGCGGAGATCCCGGGATTGCGCCAGCACGGGTCGGGTCCGCACTGGCAGCCTGGCGCGGGCGGCATGTGCCTGCACACGATCATTCTGGACCCGGGCAACACGGGCCGCATCTATATCGCCATTTCCGCGGCGGGCGCGTTTCGCACCGACGATGGCGGCGCGACGTGGCAGCCGATCAATCGCGGGCTGTACTCGAAGTACATCCCGGACCCGAACGCGGAGGTGGGACATTGCGTGCATCACGTGGCCATGCACCGCTCGCGGCCGAACGTTCTATTCATGCAGAAGCACTGGGACGTGATGCGCTCGGACAACGCGGGCGACTCGTGGCAGGAGGTGAGCGGCAACCTGCCCACCGATTTCGGATTCGCGATCGACGTGCACGCGCACGAACCGGACACGATCTACGTGGTTCCCATCAAGAGCGATGGGGAGCATTTCCCGCCGGAGGGGAAGCTGCGCGTGTACCGCAGCAAGGTGGGCGGCAACGAGTGGGAGCCGCTGACGAACGGCCTGCCGCAGCGCGATTGCTACGTGAACGTGCTGCGCGACGCAATGGCGGTGGATTCGCTCGATTCCTGCGGCGTGTATTTCGGAACCACCGGAGGGCAGGTTTATGCGTCGGCCGACGCGGGCGACACGTGGAAACCCATCGTGCGCGATCTGCCGGCGGTGCTTTGCGTCGAAGTGCAGACGTTGTCATCATGATCCGTGTCGAACTGCCCGGGCATTTGCGAACGCTGACGCGGGTGAGCGGCCACGAGGTGGCGCTGCAGGTTGCCGGGGCGGTGACGCTCGGCTCGGTGCTTGACGCGCTGGAAGCGGCATACCCGATGTTGCGCGGCACCATTCGCGATCACGTCACGCACCAGCGGCGGGCATTCATCCGGTTCTTCGCGTGTTCCGAGGATTGGTCGCACGAGTCGCCGGACGCCCCGTTGCCCGATGCAATCGCCTCGGGCGCGGAGCCGCTGCTGATTGTGGGCGCGATCGCCGGCGGGTGATGTTTTCTCGTCGTTTTCCTGTCGAGCCGCGCCTATACTGCACGTGTTATGATACGGGCTCAAATCCGCCATGACTGGTAGAACGGTACAGCAGTACCAATTCATTGAGAAGCTGGGCGCCGGGGGGATGGGTGAAATCTACAAGGCCCTCGACACGCGGTTGAACCGATTCGTCGCGATCAAGGTGCTGCCGCCAGCCTCGTCAGCCGATCCGGGCCGCCGCAGCCGCTTCGTGCAGGAAGCGCAGGCTGCCTCCGCATTGAACCATCCGAACATCATCACCATTTACGACATCATCTCCGATGACAACACGCAGTACATGGTGATGGAATACATCGCCGGCAAGACGCTGCTGGATGTGATTCCCAAAGGCGGTCTGCGCGTGCCGCTGGTGCTGCAGTATGGCACGCAAATGGCCGACGCTCTGGCCACTGCGCACGCGGCGGGCATCATTCATCGCGATCTCAAGCCCTCAAACATCATGATCACCGACGCCGGTCTGGTGAAGCTGCTCGATTTTGGCCTCGCAAAACTCGGGGAGCGGCCGTCGTTGTCGACGTCGGCCGATGCCACCACCATGCTGACCGGACCGCTCACGGTGGAGGGTACGGTGATGGGCACCGTGAACTACATGTCGCCGGAGCAGGCCGAGGGGAAGAAGGTGGACGCGCGGTCGGACATCTTCTCGTTTGGCTCGCTGTTGTACGAGATGGCGACGGGAAACTGCGCTTTCGACGGCGCCTCGAGCATATCGACGCTGTCGGCGGTGCTGCGCGACGACGTGCGGTCATTGGCGGAGGTCGCGCCGGACGTGCCGCCGCAACTGGAGTCGATCATTACGCGCTGCCTGAAGAAGGATCCCGATCAGCGCTGGCAGACCATGCACGAGGTGCGCATGGCGCTGGAGGCGCTGCGGAAGCAATCCGATTCGGGTGTGCTTTATAAGACGCAGCCGGCGCCGCCTCCCGTGCCTGCGCCCGCTCCCGTGGCTGCGCTCGCTCCGGCGGCAGCGAAGAAGGGATCATCCGGGGCGCTGGTGGCGATCTTCGTCGTCCTCGGCGTGCTGGTGCTGCTCGGCGTCGCCGGAGCCGGCGCCTGGTGGTGGACGACGCAGCGAAAGGCACCACCGCCCGCTCAGGTCTCGAGAGTCATCACCGAAACTCCGCCGGCTTCGGCTGCTCCGGCTGCGCCCGCGCAGACTCCTCCACCCGAGGCAGCGGCGCCTCCGCCTTCGAGTGAACCGGCGGCATCGACGCCAGTCTCGCCCGCGAAGCGCGCGCCCGTGGCTCAGGCAGGGGCCCAGCCCGCTGTGAAAAAGCCCGCTGCCCCCGCGCGGCCCGTGCACCGCACTACGCCGGTTGCCGTGGCCGACGGTCTGCCTTTCCGAATCACGCTGGCGGAGGATATTCCGGCCGACGCTCAGGACGACCGGTCTGTGCGGTTCACGGCGACCGAGGGCTTGCGGGTGGGCGACGCGATAGTGATTGCGCAGGGCGCCAGCGTAACCGGCGCGATTGCCGATGCCGGAAAGAAGAAGTTCCTCGGCATGGGCAGCAAGCTGAGCCTTCGTCTGGTGAATGCCGATGCGGTGGACGGCCACAAGCTGAACGTGCGCGCCACATCGGGGAAAGCCGCGAGCGGCGCGGCGCGGCGGCCAGTGGACCTCGGCGGCAAGGGCAAGTCGAAGGAGATCGCGGCGCCGGCCGGTTCACAGTACATCGGATACATCGATGGCCCACAGACGGTAATCGTGCCGCAGCAGTAGCGACCGGTTGCGTCGAACTCCAGGGGGTCATTCCTCCATTTCGCGCGGCATCACCCGCACCGTTGCCGAACGGGCACGCGCGGCGATCATTGGGCCAAGGTACGGACTGTCCTTGTACTTCGCGCGATATGCGTCGTCGATGCGATCGCCGATCAGTCCCTCCACCTGCTCGAACGTAACCTCCTTCGTCATGCCGGCAGCGGTGATCCGCCCCGCCTTCTGGCGCACCGCGGCCCGGTACCAGCTCGACTTCTTCCCGTTCCAGGCGCGCACATACAGGGCGTCGTCCACCGCAACGGACCAGATCCACGTCGGAGTGCCGTACGTCACGCCATCCTCACGAAAAGGTGAAATATGCAGATCGTCAGCCTGGGCGATCCGCTGCAGTTCGTCTTTCAGCCAGCTCATCGCTTCGCAAAAACCTCCCTGACCACCAAGTCGCTGATCACGGGTGCCACAGACTTTAAGTCTGTGGTCTGGAGTGGGACTACCTGGGCCTTCTTCAGCATCCTGCTGGTAATGTTCCCGCTTGTTGGGGCAGAAACGGATATCTTACCTTTTCGTACTAAGCCAGACCCAACAACTATCTCCTATCGACATCCCGGCTCTGGTTAGAGCGTCTGTCCTGCACTCTGATTTTGCCGGTGCTCGTGCGGTAGCGCACCGTCCGCTTTGCTGGCCGGGAGGATGTAGAATTGCGTTGTCCCGATCGAGGCCGCCTCGAAGAGCCGAGGGTCACTCAGCCGATGCCCAGGGCGGATGGGGATAGTATAGGAGCGCAGCTCGTCAAAGAATGAATAGAGTTGTTTTTGCACAAGACTTGCACAAGAGAGGTTTGGCCACATCAGCGTGAGCACATGACGATTCC
>Ga0326727_10020499_pt1 | contig 13121 bp, 10 predicted proteins | sample MB2enrmetagenome_FD_207643 | JGI IMG/M metagenome (GOLD analysis project Ga0326727, IMG submission 207643) | Lab enriched peat soil microbial communities from McLean, Ithaca, NY, United States - MB29MY | ecosystem: Environmental > Terrestrial > Soil > Wetlands > Peat | place: USA: New York...
ATCGTCTCTTTGTGAACGTCCATGCCGATATACTTCGTCTTGTCCATAAGACCGCTCCTTTTCCTAGGGAATGAGGTCACGCTCAAAACCTACACCAAAAGGGGCGCCCTTTTATAATGCGTATCGGCAGTGCTCCGGCCCACGAGTCGGTAGGTTGGCTGGATCAGGCCGGTGGGCCGGAGCACTGCCGATGCGGCGATTTCCAGTAAGCCGCTAGCGCTCTCCCCTCCAGCCTATGAGGATTGATTGTTAACGCGGTGAAGGAAAGTTGGATCTGAACAGCGTAGAGTACCGGGGTTGGAATCGTAGGGAGGGTGAAACAGGGTGATTCGGTGTGAGAGCTGACTCCGGGGTGGTTTGCTGGAAGGGACTGAAACCAGAGAAAAGAGTGCGGGGATACACGAATCTGAAGACGAGTCCAAGGTTCGGCGTTGTCGCGTTTTGGGGCCTGCGTCCTTCATCTTGGTCATGAAGAATCGATGGGCTGCACGCGGGGTGACGCGTCGCTGGCAAGGATGAGTTCAGCAACCGAGAGCCAGGCCAGGAAACGAAGCGTGCCGCACCGACACACGAGACAGCGGTGTTCCATCGCTTGTCGTTGCTGCCCTGTGAGCACCTCGGGAGTCGGGTGGTCAGAAAGGGCGGCCTCGAGGTGATGGCGGCAGAGTGCCAGGGCTTGCGAGCGGTTGCGGTTAGCGAGGAAACCGAAGTGGCGGATTTTGACGAAGCCTGGGGGCAAGACGTGGAGAAGGAAACGGCGGATGAATTCCACCGCTTCCAGGGTCATGACCTTCAGTTGCTTGCCATCCCTTGAGTCTCGCCACTGAAAGCTGACGCGATCGTCAGCGAGGCTGAGCAAGCGGCCATTGGGGATGGCCACGCGATGGGTATAGCGGGCCAGATACTTGAGGACGTGCTCGGGACCCCCAAAGGGAGGCTTGGCGTAAGCGACCCACTTTTGCTCGCCGAGTTGATGGAGCCAAACATGAAAGGTAACGGGGACCGCGAGCGCGGTCAGTTGCCCGCTGAACTGCAGTTGGCCTTGAGCAAAAGCTGCTTTCAGAAAGGCCAGCAGCTTCTTCTGGAACATACAGCTAAAGACTTTGACGGGCAGGAAATACTTCCGCCGGCAGGGTATCCAGCGTGATCGGACGAGGGCCAATCCTCCGGCCGGCACCAAGCAATGCAGGTGCGGGTGGTGCAGCAAGTTCTGACTCCAGGTGTGCAGCACAGCCAGAAAGCCAAGGCACGCCCCTAGACGTCGCGGATCGGCCGCGAGGGTGAGCAGGGTCTCAGCCACAGCACGAAACAAGAGAGCATAGAAGCGGCGTTGATTCTCGCGAACCAAGTGAGCGAGGGCCTTGGGAACCGTGAACACCACGTGGCAGTAAGGGACGGGCAGCAGTTGCTGGGCCTGCTTGGCCAGCCAGCGATCCCGCGCCGTTGATTGGCACTTGGGACAACTGCGATTTCGGCACGAGTTATAGGCGATGCGGCGATGGCCACAGCGGTCACACTCCTCGACGTGACCGCCCAAAGCGGCCGTGCGGCAGACGCTGATCTCCTGGAGCGCCTTGCGCTGCTGCGGAGAAACGGCGTGACCCCTGCGGTTCAGGAACTGCTCTCCATAGCGGCGGAAGACCTCGGCCACTTCCAGCCGAGGGCTGCTCACCTCCTGCGACCGTCCCCGTCGGAATACCGAATCTCGCGAATCGGAAGGGCTTCGAGAGGGTTGGGGGCGGTTTGGAAGTGGCGCTCCGAGACGTGAAGATAGCGGGCCGTAGTTTTGAGGTCCGCGTGGCCAAGCAAGAGTTGAATGGTGCGCAGATCGGTACCTTCATCGAGAAGCCGAGAGGCAAACGAATGCCTCATGACATGCGGGCTAAAGGCTTTCGTAAGGCCAGCCTTCTTCCCCAATTGCTGAAAAATCTGGCGAATGCCGGACAGATGCATGGGGAATCCCGGCTTCTTCCCGGGAAACAGCCAGTCCTGCGGCTTGCGCCAGCGCCAGTAGATGCGGAGTAGATCCAGCAACTTGGGGGAGAGCTTGACTTGGCGAGGAAATTTGCCTTTGCCTTCCCGGACGTGGACGAACATTCGCTGGCTGTCGATGTCGGTGACTTTGAGCTGCTGCGCCTCGGCACAACGAAGTCCCGTGTCGTAAAGCAGGGCCAGCAGAGCTCGATGCTTCAGGTTCACCGTGGCATCGAGCACGAGCCGCACCTCTTCGGGGCTGAGGACCGTAGGGAGCTTACGTCGCACTTTAGGCTTGGCGACTAGGTGCTCGAACCAGCGCTGGTTCAGGGTGCGGGTGTAAAAGAACTTCAGGGCTGACCGGCGTAACTGGAAAGTCGGCCAAGCCAGCTTCTTCTCGTTCAGCAGGTGAAGTTGATATTGGCGGATGTGCTCGGAACCGAGTTGGTCCGGCGACTTGTGGAAGTAATGCGCAAACTCGGCGACTGCGCCGATGTAATACCGGATCGTTTGCTCCGAGAAGTTACGGAGTCGAAGATCCTCGATCATTCGTTGGCGCAGTGGGGTCATGGTGACCTCCTTTCGGTCACCGATTATGACCAAACTACGTCGATGTCGGGGCTTGTCCCTGCCGCGCTAGCGGCTTACTGGAAATCCCCCTCCCACCAGTGATTCTCAGGTGATTAATGGCCCTGCGAGCGGATTGGGCCTGGGAAGTTCTTTTTCTTGCCTCTATCAGAAACCAGTGGGGACAAACCAATAGGATGCCTGGAAGGTCTTTCCCGGCTTAAGGACGGTCAGACCTTTGATTTTTCTCTCATGCTTCAGGTTGAAAGCATTGGTCGGGCCAGTCTGCGGCTCGATACAAACAAACTGCATGTCGAGGGGGGCAAATAGGACCGCTGTGCTGAACTCTTGATCGAGAACAACCTCAACCCTCTGCGTGGTTCCGCTAACCCAGAAGTGAGCCGCTCCTTCTTTATCGCGGTCGAGGTCCGTAAATGCTGCGTCGATAAAAGTTGTCCCCAGAGTCAGAGCCCCCGTGCAACCGGTTAGATATTGCTCAGCAGGTTCTAAGTCGCCGGTCGGAATCAAGGTTGGAGTCACGATCCAATGGGTCTTGGCCGCCACGTGCAAGGTCCATTCTTCCCTCGGTCCATCTGGTACGAAGTAAGGGTGGTAGCCGAAGTGAACAGGCATTTCTGAGTTGCCTACGTTAGTGATCTTCGTGGCGCACTGCAGCCTTCCACCTTTCAAGCGGTAGGTTACCTCATGAACGTGCGCAAACGGAAACTGAGCCATTAGGTCAGGACACTTGTAGAACTCAAGCCGGGAAGTCATCGTCGCCCCTGCAGAATCTGAGGCTCCGGTCCTCATCACTTCCCAGCGCTTGTCGTAGGCGAGCAGGCCGTGGATGGGATAGTCACTGGGAGAAGTGCGAAGGAAATTCCCCAGATCGCCGTTCAACAGATACTTCTTGCCATCGAAAAAGTAATAGTCCCGGTCAATCCGGTTTGCGAACGGCGCCATAAGGGGATTGCCGCGACCGAGCGCGCGCTCCTTGACATACTGCTCGAGCGAATGCGGAGGCAACAAAACGTCTTTCCCATTGACTTTGAAGCTGTAACCCCAGTTGCCTATGTCTGGAACGACGCTGAAGGTCATTTTGCGGCGGCCATCCGTCAGGTGAAAGGTTGTGTGACCTTCAACAAGTTTTTTCCTGACCGTGAAGTTTCCCATGGTGAAACCTCCTTAACTGGAATTTCCGTTTTCATTTTTCGAGTGACCTATAGCCTACAGTGCTGTGAGAGGCATTATCGAGTCTTAACTTAACTCGAAATCCTAACAGGAAGAATCAACCGAGACAATAACGATGGGTGACATTTTAAACTTCAAGACGATCCCTTGCTTCCGGGCTGCCAAGGTGCTGCGATCGTTCCCGCTCGCCCTTTTGAAGTTTGGCAAGGAAAGCCTTGAGCAGCGGAAACAGTTCACGATAATCTTCGAGTTTTTTGCTGATATGTCCGATGGCGGATTGGATTCGGCTCAAACACCTTGTCGGGTTTGACGAGTTGGCCTACCCTTTCTGCGGGATGGTGAAAGCCTCCTGTGGCGATTCCCGCGAGGATGGCAGCCCCCAGAACGCTTGCATCCTCAGTTTATGGTTGCAGGGTCGGCGAGATCCTCCTCCGCCTTGACATCCCTCACGCCGGGGATCACGTAAGGATCCGTCAATTCCTTGTAGCTCTGAAGGGCAATGGCATCGAGCAGAAGCTCAGGCGTGGAACGGGAGTTCGGCACAGTAAACACCAGGGTGTGCTTGCCCTTGCTCAGACGCATGTGCCATCCCGGATACCAGGACACGGCAGGCGGATTGTAAACATCCCGCGTAAGGTGCTCGTTGGCATCCAGCACGGTATAGGTCTCCAGCTCCGCTTTCTTCCCGTCGATGAACAAGTCGAGTTGGTGAGCTGCTCTACCGGAGCTTGCCGATACCCGAATGAAGTAAGCGCTACTCTCCGGGACGTCTGCCCAGAACTCGATTTGGGGCTTGGCGCCGCTCGGAGCCGTTTGCAGAAGTTCGTGACTGTAGGTCCCACCCTCGCTCAGTTGTTTATACACGCCGCGGGCGCTGGTAGCTTGTTCGACCGCCACAATGACAGCATTGGTGGGCCGGACGGGCGCCAGCGGATAAACCGACGTCACAAAGGTCTGAACTTCCCATTCGGTCAAGTCATAATGATTTTCGCTAAGTAACCTGCCATCCGCGTCGGCGACCGTCAGATCGGCGAAGAATCCACCCGGCACGTGCCAAACATCTCCCGCCTCTTCCCGGGTGAGAACTGGTACCGTCGAGTCAGGCGGAAGATCGAAGGTTCGCTTTAAATTCACGACCGTCTTACCGTCGCGCGTGCGCAAGCGGTAAGCCAGCGTGGCATTCTTCCACGACCTGAACCAATAGTCATTGACCACGCGGACATCTTTCGCTCCTTCGAAATCAAAAAACAGAATGGGCAGGACGGGACGATTCGCGTTCTGCATGGTGAAGTATGCGGGTTTGGGACGGCCTGTAAAGTTTACGGGCGCGCCAGAATAGGCAAGCGGGTAGGCATCGTCGAAACGGCAATGAATTAAGGCTGTGGTTGGCGCAAAGCGCTGCGCGCGAGCGTTTTCATATTGAAATTTGTGGTACTGTGCATAAAAGCGTTCGCTCGGTTTGATTTTCGCCAAAACGTACTGCCGGATTTTCTCCGTCGGCCACGCCGCCGGCTTTGGCGCATCTAAAAACACAGGATCGTCAACCCAGCGGTAGGAGTCAAAGTTATCCCAAAGAGGATCGGCGGAGTCAAAATGGAAATAATCGTCGCCGGCCATTTCTTTGATGGCTTCTTCCGATGAAAGTCCGTAAGACCCGGTTTCACTGGCGAAGTTTAGTGCGTAGCCCGTCCACAACGCCGTGCGTCGTTGCAGTCCGTCATCCATATTGGGATATATGTGAACGTCGAATTCTCCGTTCCCCGAGGCTCTCGTCAAGGGGCGCGTCCCATCCAGGCTGCGGATCATGGCAGTAATCTGATCGGAGAACTCAGCCTGTCCTCCCTCATTCCATGCTGACCACCCCACGACGGAGGTATAGGGGCGCGTCTGTTCAACGGTTTCGCGAACCACTTCCAGGATTTGTCGCCGGATGGCCTCTGTGCGCGAATACCCCCACTGCAACGGCATCTCTTGCCAAATCATCATTCCCATCTCGTCGCACAGGTCGTACATGTCCGGCGACGACTGATGGCCAACCATACGAATGATGTTCAGATTGGCGTCCTTTTGCATCTGGATGCGCTGGGCGTACCCGCGGCGGTCCATCAACGACATCCAATGGATGTCGTCGTCGAGCACTCCTTTCAGGAAGATGCGGTGGTGATTGACTAACACGTAGTGTTCCGCGTCGTTGAATTCGACCTGCCGTAGGCCAACCTGAATGGACTGCTGGTCCAATACTTCGCCATTCTGCAATATCTCGACTCGCAGCTTATGCAGATAGGGAGTCCCTTGTTCCCACGGATACCACAGCAGCGGATTATCCACGCTTATCGGCAACTCCACGGGTAACATGCCGGAGTCAAGTTTTATTTCAGTGGTCGCGGTAAAACTACGAGCCTGCCCCTCGGGATGCTCGGGTTCCGCCAACGTGGCGCGAACCTCCACTTTCCCAGATGCGACAGAGTTTTCCAAATCCAGTTTCACCGTAACTTCCGCATGCTTGAGATCTTCCCCGAGTTGGGTGGCGGCCCACAGATCCCTTATTCCCACATCTCCCCGGGCGCCCAGAAAGACAGAGCGGAAAATGCCACCCATGGAACCCTCTTCGCCGTAGGGCATGGCGATGTCGTCCATGCTGTTACCTTTGATCAGGGTCTTTTCACCTTCAAACCCTGGCTCAATCGGGCAATCCACGCGGACCACTACGAGATTGGAGCTGCGTCTGCGCAAGGTAGACGAAACGTTGAGCTTGAAATGGGAATACGCACCGACGTGCCGACCGACATAAACGCCATTGACCCAAACACGCGCTTCGTAGTCAACTCCGCCGAAATGAAGTTCCATTACCGGGCCAAACGAATCAGGAACCTGAATCTCCCGTCGGAACCACACTACTCCGTTGTAATCCAACCCTTTCACATACCACTGCGAAGGCACTGCCATCGTTTTCCAGGACGACGCGTCATAAGAGGGGCTGAAGAACTCCTTCCGAATACCTTCGTTTCCAGGATCTGTTGTGTAATTCCAATCACCGTCGAGTGGGATCTCGCGGGAGTGGTCTTTAATTGGACCTAACGGCGAAGCAGGCACTGGCGGCGCATCCTCCGGATAGGGCATCACCATCTTTCCGCCATAGAAGAGTGGACTGATGCGGGGCCCCGATTGCTGCAACGTAACGGCCGCCAGCAATAACGTAGTGCCGGGCCGCGTGCAGCGGAACTCAACGGACTGCACCGGCCAGCCCGGATGTTCAAGCTGGTGGCTAAAGATCAGGAACTGGCTCTTGGCTTCCACCTGCAGCATCTGCTCCAGGTGGTAGGCAGTCTCCCCCGGCGCCAGATCGTGCGGCTTCAGTCCGTAGGCAAATTGCGCCTCGGGAACGAAATGCCCATACCGCACATCAGCAACGTTCTTGCCCGCAACCAGGTGGATGCTTTCTGTCTGACCGTTCGCGTAATGAACCACGTACTCCCCAACAGGAGTTTGCACGTCCGGCGTGGCTGGGAAACCAGAACCGACATTCCCAATGAAATGCAGGGCTGTTCCTGCGTAGCCGCCCATAGGGAGGACCACGCGCGAAGGGAATTGGGGAGCCGGAGGGGCCGAGACAAACTCGCCTTTGGCCTCCAATTCATTGATCACTGGCGTGTGTTTGCCGTCACTCGATGAGCGGATAGAAAGATAAATCCCCTTCGCCTCCACTCCCGGAACAGCAAACCCACGCCACGTCCCCCCGATGCTGTAGTCGCCACTGATCGAAGCAATTTCTTTTTGCGACCCATCGGGCAAAACCACGCCCACCGAATAGTCACGCGGCGTATGGAGCGGAGTATTATCCGAAAGAAAGCGAATCTTATTGACGCGCGCAATCGTCGCAAAACTCACGGTCAGCGTGCCGCGGGGTTTTCTGCCAGCGGGTTCCCAGAAGGTGGACTTATCCGTGTCATTGGCGTTTCCTGCTCCCACCTCCTGGTCGTCTTGCGATTCGGCAGCCTTTCCACCGGCCTCCGCGCTGGAAATGTCGTCACCCAAATCAGGATGCCAGCCTTCTCCGGCAACCCGAACTACGCCGGTATTCTGGCGATACCAAAACGGTATTCCGAGTTTTCTCCAGACCTCCATTCGAAATCCTGTGTGTGTCCAGTCACCGATGCTGTAAAGGTCCAGCCTTGAGTCATTCTTCAGGGGTTTGACACTCGCGCAACGGAAGCCCCCCACATGCAGAAGCCCATTCTCGACCTCCTGGGCGGAAGAGACTCCCACAGTGGCCAGAAGAATAGTCAAAAGGGTGAATCCAATTCTAAGAACGCGGGTGTGAGTGGGTCTGCTTGATTGTAATCCGGACGAATTTAGGTCATTTTTGCGCATCAAATGGTCCCCCCCAGAGATATTCATCCCAACCTCGTACTCCATTGAATTTCTTTCAGACTCAACAAGCCGATGCTTCGCGGAATCCAGCAACCGCCGTACCCCTTCCGGGTAACAAAGCCAAGGTACATGAACAGCCACTCATCAAGCGAAGTTATGCTTAGGACACTAGGCCGCGGGACGGATTCCCAGCAAATCGCGGCTGCTATCGAATAGGATCGCCCTGGCGATCTGCACCGCGTCATTTCGCGTGTATTGCCCCTGGGCCACCTTCTGGGCCAAAACGATAGCGAGTTGGTTCAGAACCATCTTCGCCTTGGCGTACGACCACTCGACGCAGTACGCATCCGAGAAGAAACCAATCTGCTTGTTGACTGGCACCATGTCCAGGCGTTCCTCCATCACCTGCCGGATAGCGGACGGGAAGAAGTTGTGCCACCAGTATCCCACGAGGGAGAGGTTCGGAAGTTCCCGGCAGAAGGTGCAGAATGCTTGGTTGGCGTGCCGGCTGGCCAGGAAACCCGCGAAAGCTAGTTTGGGATGCCGGGCGATCATTTCCGCGACTTGCGCTATGGATCGATCTGAAACGCGGCTGCCGGTCTCAAAAGGCAAGGGCTCAGCCGCGTACGAAAATTGGAAGACGATGCCCCCACGCTCCTCAAGCGCGTTCAACAGAGCCTCGTTCAGATAGGACGCATAGATATCGCGTTCCCTGGGTCCGGCGTGGTCGCGCCGTGCCACGGCTTGCGCCATGACGTCGTCGGTGGCCACTTCCAGATTCAAATCGGCGGAAATCGTCGTGGCCGTCGAAACAATCTCGCTATAGGGGATATGCGTAATGTAGTGCTCCAGGGCCGCATGGACGTCACCCAGGCTGCGAATCACACGCTCCGCCGGTGGACGCTTACCAATCGGGGTGGGACTCGCTGGCATCTTCCCCCACACGTTTTCCAGCTCATACAGCGCCGTGTCAAATTCTCCCCACTGGCAGCGCGTGAAGAATGCCCACTCGAGCGAGTACTGGAGAATGGCATTGTCAATGCCGCCTTCTCGCCGCGCGTGCTCCGTCACGAAGCGGCGGATGTTCGCCCGCCGCATGATTTCCCGATGCCAGGCGCGGTCCTCCGCGCGCTCGCGAATGGCAGCATCCAGCCATTCCCAGTTGTCGGCAGTGACCGGCTGGTCCCAGTCATAGAGGTCTTTCAGGATCGTCCGCACTCCCCAACTGATGCTGGTGTTCCGAACGTGAGGAAGGAAGGGCAAGGCTTCGCGAATGCGCGCGTGCGCTTCCTCTTTGCCGGCCCAACCCGGATACTGCGTCAAGCGCGCCCCGCTCGGGCAACCCGCGGCGTAAAGATCGCTCACGCACATGTGATAGAGCAGTACATCGTGAAGTCCGCGAGCCGCCAACTTGCCTCCTACCAGATGCGTGTGTGAATCCAGCAGGGGAAGCCCACACAAATCTGCGTACAACTCAGAAACCAGTTCTTCATGCCTCATGGATGTATTCTCCCTTCAGGAATTGCCCGTCGAACCCAGACCTTACCAAGTGGCCGCAAGCCGAAAGGACGAGATTGGTCTTGATAACGACCTGCCCGAAAGACCTTGCCGTCTGGGATTCTGCCGTCTGCCTCCCGACGGCTCGCGTCATTTGTACGCCTAAGCATGCACCATTTATGCATGATCAGGCATGACCGTAGCATCAACCCAAGGGGGTGTCAACCAGAAATTTCGGCCGGGAGTTTCAGCTTTCGTTAGCATGCCATCTGTCCGGTTCAAAGTGGCACGTGATACCGTTTCTACGTCAACTGGAGGAGCCTTAATCCAGTCGAAGCAAGTGAGTGATTTAACTACTTCCGGCTGGCTGTCCAAGGGCTCAAGCCTTGGCAGAGGCAGTTCACCACGCGGCGCAGCGAAGGAAAGACGCGGTTACCAAAATGGTCTTCGCGCAGGTGTTCCCAAAGGTGCTCAATCGAATTCAGTTCCGGACTATAAGGGGCAGGGGGGAGCAAACTGAAGCAGAAGGAACAAGCAGGGCCACCGCTCGGTGCCAGCCCACCCCGTCGAGCAGCATCAGGGAGTATTGGCCGGGGAATTCAACCGAGGTTTGTGCGAGGATCACCGACATCGCCTCGGCATCCAGCCACTCATCCCGCCAGCCCCAGTGGGTACTCCTTTGTCCCATAACAGCTTGCCATCTGCTGACACCGTAATCTGATCCTCGGCTGGTCGCTGCCCGAGAGATGGGGTTTTTGACTTGACTTTGTCATATATGTGCACTATAACTGCTTCTATGAACTTAGCTATGGCTTGCTTGTGTAAATACTGTGCACGAGTAAGAAGGGGGCTCAATCTGAGTTTCAAGAACCGATGTTCAGAACCAGGGGTTCCCCGCTAAGTCTTTCCAATCTCGGAGTGCGGATGAACAGAGGATGTTTCCGTCGCCAGCTTTATGAAATGCTCGGTCAAAGGCTTGGGATTGAAACTTCGTGGGCTGGGGTCAGGCATAGGCAATCCGCCCTAGAAGATGGAAAACGACGGACGATTGGGGAGATGTTCTCCGATTCGCGAGCAAGTTTAGCTTATCGAGATTTGCAGTAAGCATTCAAGACAAGGCTTAGTTCAACTCTCTATTGGGTGTGGACTCATGAGATTCGTTCCAATGTCGGATTTGCTTCAACATGCCGCCGCGGAGGGCTACGCGGTTCCGTCGTTTTGTGTTTGGAACGCCGAGACCATGGTAGCCGTGCTGCAATCTGCTGAGAAGCTTAGAGCACCGGTAATCATGATGTCAGGCCCGGGCGAGTTCGTTTGTTTGAAACCGGATGATATGGGGACTGTTGCTAAAACCGTGGCCCGGCGCTTCGAGGTGCGGGCTGCGCTGCATCTGGACCACGGGAACTCTCTGGAGATGGTTGAGGCTTGCTTGGCCGCCGGCTTCACGTCGGTCATGCTGGACTACTCGACCCGGCCTTTTCAGGAGAACGCAGAAGCAATGCGCCGCGTGGTTGCGATGGCACGTCCGTTGAACGTGACGGTGGAAGGCGAGCTGGGCGTCATCGGCCAAGTGGACCAAGTCTCAGTTGAAGGCGCGGGAGCATCGACGCTCACGGACCCGGAGGTAGCAGCCTCCTTTGTCAAGAGGACGGGCATTGATGCGCTTGCCGTCTCCGTCGGGAATGCCCATGGGATGTACACTTCCCTCCCCCATTTGGATTTTGACCGTCTGGCGAAAATCCACGCCGCCGTTCCAGTGCCCCTGGTTTTACACGGAGGTTCCGGCACGCCCGGCGGCGATTTACAACGTGCGACCTCACTGGGGATTGCCAAAGTGAACGTAGCCAGTGAGTTGATCTACGCCATTCGTCAGTCGCTGCTGGACCAATGGGAGGCGTGCGAGAACCTCTGGGTACCCCTCGCCCAGGCCGTATCGATCAAAGCCCTGGCCCCCGTGTTGGAAAAGTGGCTGCATCTGACCGGTGCCGCCGGCCGCGGCTAGAAAACCGCTAGGATTCAAAGCCCTGCTCGCGCCGCAGCGGGGCAGCATGCCCTACGAGGTTATACTTTCCTGGAAACGTGAGTGGAAACCATGAAGAAGATTCATTGTATTGGGGCGGTGGTGGTCGACATGCTCAACGGCCCCATCCCCACCTACCCCGTGCCGCGCCTTAAGACCCAAGTCACGGCTAAGTGGATTCGCGTCATGCCCGGGGGTGGAGCCGCCAACGCACCCTCGGCGCTGGCACGCATGGGTGTGGCGGTCAGCACGTTTTCAAAGGTCGGAGACGACTTCTATGGGGAATTTATTTGCCGCGAGCTGCAGCAATTGGGAGTGGACGCCTCCGGCATTTGTGTGTCGGCTCGCGACAGCACCGCCTTCACCTTCGTGGGGATCCATCCGGACGGCGACCGGACCTTTATCCACACGCCGGGCGCAAACGTCACCTTGAGGCTGGCCGATGTGAATCTCGACGCCGTCCTGGCCTGCGACTACCTACTCTACCACGATCTGTGGGCCTTGCCGGAGATGGACGGAGATCCCGCCGCAACTTTGTTGGCTGAGGCACAAAAGCGGGGGGTCGTGACGTTCCTCGATGAAGACTTTGGTTACGGCCCCAAGCGCGAGGTTCTCGATGTGATGTTGCCTTACTGCGACTACGTGACTCCCAGCTATGATGATCTGCAGTCCGTCTATCCGGGGAATTCACCGGAAGAGATGGCGGAGCGGCTCCTCGCCCAAGGCGCCCGAGCCGCCGCGATCAAGATGGGTCGCGAGGGTTGCTTAGTCGCTCGAAGGGCAGACCGAATCCGAGTCCCGGCGCTTCCTGCCCAAGCAGTTGACACGACGGGTGCGGGTGATTGCTGGGACGCCGGTTTTCTCGCCGCGCTCGCCGACGGCGAGGACCTCCCCGCCGCAGCGCGCATCGGAAATGCCTGCGCGGCATTCTGCATCGAAGCAGTCGGAGGCTCAACGGGAGTTCCTCCGTACGCGGCTGTGCGGCAGCGGGCTGCGTAGCGGCGAATTGAAAAGCTGTTCAGGACTCTCCACCCTGCCGCCGGAAAACAAGGAACTCCGCATTCCATGAGTCCTGGCGTCGGCGAAAAAGAGGAGACTATCCACGATGAAGTATTACGCAGGTCAGAACCTGCCACGCACTCACGCCAAGCCGACATTTTCGGAGGCTTGGTTTCACTCCAACTACGGCATGACGTTTGGCGAGAGGTATTGCTCGGATCCCCTTTTCCGTACTGAACAGGATCGCGAGGCGATGCGGCTGCTCTTCGACCGCTTTGGCCAAGTCGGCATCGGCGAGAAGGACCCCCCGCCCCGCCCCCACTTGGAGATCTGTTGCCATCGCCTTATCTCAGCTCTCTTCGGTTGCGAGGTCGTGTTTCAGGATGACCAGGCGCCCACCTGTCGTCACGTCCCCGTCACCTCCGCAGCCGATATCGCTTCCATCCCCAAACCCGACTTCGAGACCAACTGCTGGGCGCAGGAGTTCCGTCGGCAAGGTGCT
>Ga0326727_10020500_pt1 | contig 13119 bp, 10 predicted proteins | sample MB2enrmetagenome_FD_207643 | JGI IMG/M metagenome (GOLD analysis project Ga0326727, IMG submission 207643) | Lab enriched peat soil microbial communities from McLean, Ithaca, NY, United States - MB29MY | ecosystem: Environmental > Terrestrial > Soil > Wetlands > Peat | place: USA: New York...
GCCGACAAATCCGTAGGGCAGGCCGGCCATGCTGGAATCTTCGGAGGGCGCGCCGCCGAAGCTACTGACCCGGCCGTGCCTCTCAAGTTCGAAAAAAAGGTTTTCTACGCGCGCCATCCAGCGGGCATCGGCGGCCTGGATGGCATCGAGATCGCCGATGAGGGGATGGACCCAGCTGCCGCGCGCATGGGAGAGGAGAAAATCTCCTTTCCATGGGCGGGCAAGAGCGGGAGAAGGACAGGACTTCGGGGGATCTTCGAGACAGGAAGGGGCGGCGATGAAGCCCTGGGAGAGAATGTGCGCCAGAGGAATGCCGGTCTGCTCGACGCGGCGGATCTCGCTGTCGGATTCGATTTCGCCGGCGCGCTGGACGCTGGTCTCAGGCCAGGAGGGCCCGCGGGGAGAGCCTGCAGAAAGCAGAAGGAAGGCGGGGGATCGATCGGAGACGGATCCGTTGTTCTCGATGGCGAGGAACACTGCGCCGCGGTTTTTGGCGCGGAATGCAGTGAGCGCGACACCCAAAGCTTCGCGATTTTGGGCGACGAACTGATCTTGCGTGATGCCGGCCGGGTTTTCAGGCGTTGCGGCTGTGAGATCGAGGCCGTCGAACGCAAAAAGGCGAATGCCCCGGTCGTACCAGGACTGCAACGCGGGGATGAAATCATGCAGAGTTTCCGCATTGAATAAGAAGGGCGCCTGGCCAAACGGGCGGAGCGCGCTCGGGGAGAAGCGCAGGCCGGGGCGAATGCCAGCAGCGCGGCAATGGGCGATCCAGGTGTCGGGACCGTTGGGCCAAGCGGCAGTGCGGCCGGAGGAGTGCAGGCCGTCGGGCGCGATCGCAGACGCGTCGAGTAGGTCGTAGTCGATGCGCAAGCCGGATTTTTTCAGGCGGACGAGCCGGTTAAGGTCACCGAGGGCAAGAGCTTCACTGAGAGGAGACGCAGCGGAATGCGCGGCTGGGGCGAACGCATGGGTGTAGATTTCGATGGGAGCGGCGAGTTCGGGCAGGCTGCGCTGGGCGCGGGTACCAGGCACAGCGACGGCGCATGCGGCCAGCAATAACACGCACAAACCTTGGCGACGCAGGATCAATCGAACTCCTTGGGAACGATGGGAGAACTTGGGCGATTCGCACTCCACGGGGCAGGCGGCCGCTGGGGCGCTGCGCATTGCCGTGGAGGCCATTCGAGGCTATTGTACGGAATGCGCGACGGTTGCTGCCCCGAGTTCGGGCGGTCAGCTCTGGGCGGGCGAATCTGGTAACCGGCGCTTTATGCCGCTGAACGAGTCCCTCCCGGCGACCTAAAGCGGTTCGAGCCCAGATTGAGGCCTTCCGGGAGACGAGTATATACGTCTAAGGTTGCAGAGCCGGCGAGGGAATGCGCCGGGCGCGGAAATGCGCGAGAATTGGAACAGGGGGTCAACCAAGGTGCGACTGCATCCATGGATTGCGGCGGTTGCTGTTGCCGCGTGTTGTTTTGCCGGGGTCACGCCGTGGGGGGCGTCGCTGGGGTTGGCAGGGGCTGCGGCGCAGGATAAGGACAGCTTTACGCCCATGCCGCTCGACGCCGGATTTGGGCGCATGGACCTCTCCGACCCTGCGATTCCCGCGGAGCAGATCATCCAGCGCCTGGCCGCCAAAGAAAGCGAATTCCAGGATGCGCTGAACCACTACACTTACCGCCGCACCGCGCGCGTGCAAGAGTTGGACGACGACAACAAGGTCACAGGCGAGTGGTACGAGGTGGACGATGTGATCTTTGATTCCACGGGCAAGCGCACAGAGAGAGTGGTTTTTGCGCCGGAGAACACGCTGAAGCAGGTCATATTAATGCCTTCGGACCTCCATGACCTGCAGCACGGCTATCCGTTTGTGCTGACCAAGGAGGACCTTCCCCAGTACGACGTCAGTTATGTGGGCCGGCAGAAGGTGGACGAGGTGGATTGCTACGTCTTCGACGTGAGCCCCAAGACAATCGTGAAGGGCAAGCGCTACCTGAATGGGCGCATCTGGGTGGATACGACCGATTTGCAGATCGTGGTGACGAACGGCCGCATGGTGCCCGACACCGACACGCGCAAGAGCTCGGCGGACCTGCATCCGCCTTTCATGACCTGGCGGCAACAGATCGACGGCCACTACTGGTTCCCGGTGTACACCAAGGGCGAGGGTTTTCTGCACTTTACCGGCGGCTATGGCTACATGGCGCAGGATGTGCATCTCCGCGAAACCATCAAATACTCCGACTACAAGCGCTTCGGCTCGACATCCAAGGTGTTTTACGGCGATCAGGAGATTACGAAGTCCGGCCAGCCGCAGGATCAGCAACCGGAGACGCAGCCGCAGAAGTGATGGAGGCAGGGAATTAGGGACTTTGGGACTGCGGGACTAGGGGCAGCACGTCAGCGCGGAAGTGAAGTTTCCGATTCTGGCTTGGGTCCGCCGGCGCCCATGAGGACCAGCGAGCGCTGCGCGAAGGGTGAGTAGACGAGGAGCGTGGTGCATGCCAGCGCCAATCCGAAGTTGATGTGGTGCAGAAGCAGGAAGGGCGAGAGCGACCAGAGCTCATCGAAGAGGAGCAGGAACAGCCAGATCTTCAGGAATTTCTCGCGGAAGTCCGGCGCGTGGAAGAGTGCGGCGCAGAGCACGAAAGCTCGCACGGGAATGAGAATCGCCGCCGTAATGATGAGCACGCGGTAAGCCACGGTCGCATTCGGTAGCGGCGAAAAAAGGTCCTCTATCTCAGCCAGATTGGCCAGCGCCCCAACATAGAATCCCAGATACATCAGCTGAAAGAGGGTGAAGAGGGTTTGCGCGACCCGATAGGGGACTTTGGGAAGCTCCTCCGGTGTGGCGAGAATCTGGATGCGCGGCCGGGACGAAAGCGCGTCGGAGGCTGAGGAGACTTCTTCCGGATGCGCGGGAGATTCCGAGACCGAGGATGACTGGCTTTCGCCGGCCGAGGGGCTTTTGCCAAAGTCGACGCGTTCGACCGGTGCGATGAAGCGATAGCCGCGGCGGGCGAGGGTTTCAAGGAAGCGGGGACTGGCTGCCGTGTCCCCGAGGGCCTCGCGGATGCGGTTGATTGCCGAGTTCACGCCGTGCTCATAGTCGACGAAGGTTCCATCGGGCCAAAGCTCGCGGGAAATCTCCTCACGCGTGAGGAGCTGGCCGGGCCGGTCGAGGAGCATGAGGAGCACCTGGAAGGGCTGGGAGTTCAACTTGACGCGCAGGCCCTGACGGCGAAGTTCTCCTGTGGCGGCGTCCACCTCAAAGACTCCGAAGCGATAGCGCGGGGCCGGCTGCGGGCCGTTGCTTTCTTCCGTCATGGCTTTCAGATCAGTGTAGCCGATGGAGATTTGCAGGGATTCACCGTGGCCATCCGATGCGGTGCTGCTGCGGTTTGCGAGTAAAACGTCAATAGATTTCATGAATGAGAACCTTGGCGATCAGGATCAAAGTGCCGATGAGCACAGCTATTCGGATGATCCGACCCTCCAGCTTCTCCAGAAAGCGGTCGACGTCAAATCGCTTTTGCTTTTCTTGTCTCTGATTTCGGCACCTCAATAAAGGAGCGGACATGGGGATCTCCTCGATCAAACATTGCGTCCCTATAATCTATTTTTCGATTAACTCGGCAAATGATCTGCAATTCTTTTATTTTTCTAGTAAACAGCCGAATGCAATGTACATTTCAAGCTAACCCTTTTAAAAACAGCGGTTTGCACGGTGAGAAATCTTCAGCCCACAAATGAGACAACTTGCATTGCGGCCGAGCGTCTGACCGATTAAGGTGCGAAGCATGAACGAACGCAGGCAAAACGGATGCGGAAGCTGGGCGGCGGCTGGATTTTTGCTCCTGTTGGCCTCGCCTGCATGGGTTACGGCGCAGCCCACGCCCGAAGCGAACGCCGCTTTCAACTCCTATGTGGAGCGGGTCGAGGCAAGATTGGACGCGCAGCATCGGTCGGCCAGCGGCTTTCTGACTCCCGTAGACTTTGCGCGGCTGCGTCAGGGCGAGTTGATCATCGACCAATTGACGACCGGCGCGGGCACGGAGTTACCCGGCGCGCTGCTGCACGATTGGCGCGGCACGGCGTTCATTGCCGGCGGAAAAGCGGCGGACTTCGAGCGGCTCATGAAAGATTTCGATGCCTACCCGAAGGTCTATTCGCCGCAGGTGCTGACGGCGAAGGTGCTGGAACACGACGGGGATCATTTTCAAACGACGATGCGGGTGCGGCAGAAGCACGTGCTGACCGTGGTGATGGATACGGCGTACGACATCACGTTTGGGCGCCTGGACGGGCAGCGTGGATACAGCATTACCCGCAGCACGCAAATTGCGGAGATCGACTCGCCGGGAACGGAGCACGAACGCGTGCTGGGGCCGGGTGAAGAGCACGGTTTTCTGTGGCGGATGAATACCTACTGGAGCTACGAGGAGCGGGACGGTGGACTGTACATCCAGATCGAGTCGGTTTCTCTGTCGCGTTCGATTCCGGCCGGGCTGGGGTGGTTGATCGGGCCATTCATTGAGAGCGTGCCGCGGGATTCGGTGGAGTTTACGCTGCGCGCCACAAGCGATGCGCTGCGGAAACAGCATTAAGCGCGGCGCAATGCGAAAGGAGACGAAGATGGGCACGCAGGCAATTGCAAGCGGAGATCAAGCGGCATTCCGGAACGCGCGGCGGGTGAACCAGGCGTTGACGGCGCGCATGGAGAAGCGGGCACTCACATGGATGGCGGAGCGGGCTCCGCAGTGGGTGAGCTCGGACCAACTGACGCTGCTGGGGCTGGGCGCGCAAATCGGAGCGGGCATTTGCTATGCGCTGACGCGCTGGGACCGGCGGGCTTTGTTGCTGGTGATCGTGTGCCTGGCGCTGAACTGGCTGGGCGACAGCCTGGACGGAACGCTGGCGCGCGTGCGCCGGCAGGAACGGCCGCGTTATGGATTCTATGTGGACCACGTAGTGGATATTCTCGGCTCCGTGGCGCTGATGTGCGGGCTGGGCGCGTCGGGGTTGCTGCACTGGCCGACGGCGATGGCAATGCTGATCGCGTTTCTTGTGCTTTCGAGCGAAAGCTATCTTGCCACGTACACGTTATCGTGCTTCCAGCTTTCGCAGGGGATCTTCGGGCCTACGGAGATTCGCATTCTGCTCGCGCTGGGTAACCTCGCCGCGCTGCGCAACCCCTACTCGACGGTGTTCGGACACAGAGTGCTGCTGTTCGACCTGGGAGGAACGATTGCCGCCGTGGGCATGGCGGCGATGGCGATTGGCGTCGCGGTGCGGCACACCGCACAACTCTACCGGCAAGAACCCCTGAAATAGGAGCCACTCAAATGAATGTTATGGTGCGTTGGGGCAAGTTCAACCTGGTGGGCGCCGTGGGCATGGCCGTGCAGCTTGGCGCGCTGGCGCTCATCAACCACCTTGCGCCGGGACATTACATGGTGGCGACGGCCGCAGCGATCGAGATCACGCTGCTGCACAACTTTGTTTGGCACCTGCATTACACGTGGCGTGATCGATTTCCCACCCTGAATGCGTTTCGGGCGGGGCGCCCCGGTGACCGCAGGGGTCTGGCGGGGCATTTGATCCGGTTCCATCTGTCGAACGGGTTGGTTTCCATGGTGGGGAACCTGGCGCTGATGCCGGTTCTGGTGGAAGGCGTGCGGATCCCTGTAGTAGCGGCGAATGCAATCGCAATTCTATGCTGCTCGATCGTGAACTTCTGCCTGGGACACAACTGGGCGTTCGCGCCTGCTCTCAGTGCGCCCGGTTTTCCGACGCAACACGAATGACCGCGTCGAAGGCGGGCTTGGGTTGGCCGTTGCGATCGAAGAGCAGCGGGTAGTTGGTACGGCCTTGCACCGGCCAGTCATTGAGCCAGGAATCGCCGTCCGAAACATTCCAGAAGGTCACACGCGTGACCACGCCGCGATGCTTCAGGAAGACGCGGAACAGGTCGGCGTAACGCGCGGCGAGTTGCTGCTGGACGGAGTCGGGCAGGCCGTCGGCGTAGGGATTGAGGGCTTTGTTTTGTGCGATGCTGAGCGTGACATCGGCGGTGGGCTGATGGCCGGCGTTGGGCAGCACGTTGATGTCGAGTTCGGAGATTACGACCTTGAGGCCCAGCGCCTCGAATGCTGAAATGGTGGCGTCTTCCTGCTCCACGGTGGGCCAATCCAGGTGGTCGTGATTCTGCAGGCCGATGATCGCGATGGGGATTCCCTTGGCCTGCAGCTTTTTCACGAGCGCGATGGCGCCGTTGCGTTTGGGCTCATTTTCAAGGTTGTAGTCGTTGTAGGTGAGCTGCGCCTGGGGATCGGCCTCGTGCGCATAGGTGAAGGCTTTTTCGATGTAGTCGTCGCCGATGATCTTCATCCAAAGCGACTGGCGCATGGTGCCGTCTTCGTTCAGAGCTTCGTTGACCACGTCCCAGCTTTGAATTCTTCCCTTATAGCGGCCGACGACGGTATGAATGTGGTCGCGCATGCGCTCGAGAAGTGCGTCACGGGTAAGGAGATTGCCCTTGGCGTCGTGAAAAACCCACGCGGGCACCTGGTTATGCCAGACCAGGTTGTGGCCCACAATGAACATGTGATGCTTGCGGCCGAAAGCGACGTACTGATCGGCCAGCGTGAAGTCGTATTTGTCCGGCTGGGGATGAACGATTATCCACTTCAATGCGTTTTCGGGCGAGATGGAATTGAATTGCGCGGTAACGATGGCATCGCCGCGTGCGTCCTGACCGGTGATTTGCGCCGCATTGATGGCGGCGCCGATGACGAAGTCGCCTTTGAACGCGGCCTTGAGCGAAGTGGGCGCGTGGGCTGCGACTGCCGTACCGATAAGAATCAGGCTGAGGTAGATTGCGGAACGGATTTTTGTCGACTTTTTGCGAAGCATGATTCCTCCCACTTCAGGGGCTCAAACGGTTCCAGAATCGGTATAGCCAACTTTTCGCTCTCCTACCCTTTTCGCAAAAAGCGCGAAAAGGATGGGGGCATGGAGCGGCGTTCCTGGCGTTAGCCAGTTGGCAAGTTGGCGTGCGGCGCGAAGCCTTTGCGACGCTCCACGAGTTCGTTGGCGATCTTCTGATTCAGCTCGCGCGTGATGGGATAGAAGAAGAGACATACTGCCGTAGCAAAGAAGGCGAGACCTGCGTAAACGCTCGCCGTCAGCAGAATGCCCGTTTGCGCGTGCGCGGTCTGCACCGCGGCTCCGGACGCAAAGCCATAGAGAGAGAAGAGCCATCCGGCGATGGCGCCGCCCACTGCGAGACCTGCCCAGAGAGCGAACACAACTGCGGACGTGACGGTGCCGCTGGCACGGCGGCCCGTTTTCCACTCGCCGTAATCGGCCACGTCGCCCATCATGGACCACAGGATGGGCCCCGACAATCCAAACGAGAACTGGCGAAGGACTTCCGTTGCAATGATGATGACTGTGGCATGCGGAGAAAGGAAGAGCAGCGCCGCCGCCAGGACCGCGGAAAGAATCATGCTGACAATGAATAGCAGGCGCTTGCCGATGCGCCTGGAAACGGTCGTGGAGCAGGCAACGCCCGCGATCAGCGCGGCCAGCCCAAATCCGTTGAACCAGGAAAAGAGTTTCGCGTTGCCGGCAAGATAACGGAAATAGGGCAGCATCACGTTTCCGCGTATGACGATGGCCATGAAATAGAACAGAGTGGCCAGGAAGAGCACGATCCAGGGACGGTTCTTGAGGAGGTCGGAAAGATCCTGCCGGAGCGAGGTTTTCTGCCGCGGGTCGGGTTGGATTCGCTCCTTAGTGGACAGGAAAGCGATGATGAAGAAGACGACGCTCAGTGCCGAGAGCAGACCCATGGTGAGCTGGTAGCCTCGCGCGTCGTTGCCGCGTCCCAGCCAGGCAACCATCAACACTGCGAGACTCTGCACAATGAAGCCGGCGATATTGGCAAAGATCTGACGGTAAGACGCGATGCTGTTCCGCTCATCGGGGTCTGAAGTCATGACCGCGGTGAGTGTGGCATACGGCACATTGTTCATTGTGTAGATCACCCGCAACAGCCCATAGGTGATCCAGGCATAGACGAGCTTGGCGGCCGGGCTCAAGGACGGCGTGGTGAAGGTGAGGACGCCGAGGATGCCGAAGGGCAGCGCCGTCCAGAGCAGCCAGGGCCGGAATTTTCCCCACTTCGTGTTGGTCCGATCGGCAATCATGCCCATGACCGGATTGAGGCAGGCAACGCCGAGACCCACTACGAGGAAGAGCGTGCCGGCTTGCGCCGCGGTGAGGCCAAAGGTGTGGGTGTAGAAGTCCAGTTGCAGCGCCAGCAAGGCCTGGAAAACGAAGTTGGCGGCCATGTCGCCCAGGCCGTAGCCAAACTTCTCGCGGAAGGAAAGTTTCTCGGTCATCGCGGTCTCGTTATTCGCCGGCGCTGCCGGCCGCGTCTACTGCGTCACGTGGAGGATGATCTTCTTGAGGTCTGCGTCGCGGGAAGAGGTGCCGACCATCAATTCAAAGTCGCCTGGCTCGACGACATAATTCATATTGATGTCGTAGAAGGAGAGCAGCACCGACGTGATGTCGAAGGCGACGGTTGTGGTCTCGCCGGGCTGCAGCCGCACCTTGTGGAAGCCCTTCAGCTCTTTGACGGGACGCGTAACGGAGCTAACCAGGTCGCGGATGTAGAGTTGAACCACTTCCGTTCCTTCGCGATGTCCGGTGTTGGTGACGTCGACCAGAATGCGCGCGGAACCGTCGCGGCGAATCTTCTTTTTGGTGAGAAACGGATTGCCGATGGAGAAGGACGTGTAGCTGAGGCCGTAGCCAAAGGCGTAGAGCGGCGACACATCGTCCCAGAGATAACCGCGTCGCGCGGATGGCTTGTAGTTGTAGAACGCGGGCAAGTGGCCGGCAGAGCGCGGAATGGTGATAGGCAGTTTGCCGCCGGGGTTGTAGGTGCCGAAGAGCACATCGGCCACGGCGCGGCCGGTTTCCTGGCCGAGATACCAGCACTCGTAGATCACCGGCACATGTTGACTCAAGTAATTGATTGACAGTGGACGGCCGTTGAAGAGCAGTGCGATGACCGGCTTGCCCAGGGCGACCATGGCCTTGACGAGTTCTTCCTGGCGGCCGATGAGATCGAGGCTGGTGCGGTCGCCCATGTGCTGGAGCGACCAGGCCTCGCGCGAGGTTTGCTCGTTGCCGCCGATGGCCAGCACGATCACGTCGGCCTGCTTCGCGACTTCAACAGCCTCGGCAATCTGCTTGCGGTCTTCTTCAGGATCGCTCGCGATCACTTCATCCTGATTCCAGTTTCCGCCGATGGTGATTTTGCAGCCTTCGCTATAGAGGACTTTGACCTTCTTGCCAGCCTTCTCGCGGATGCCGTCGAGAACCGTGACATTGTGCCTGGGCACGCCGCTGTAGCCGCCGAGAAGACCGCGATGCGCGTTGGGACCAATGACGGCAATGGACTTGATTTTCCCAAAATCGAGTGGCGCGATGTTGTTTTCGTTTTTGAGGAGCGTGATGGCCTGGTGCGCGGCGGTAAGAGCCAGTTCGCGGTGGGCATCGCAGCCGGTTACGCGCTCAGCCTCATCGGGATCGACATAGGGATCTTCGAACAGGCCCATTTCGAACTTCCAGAACAGCATGGGCGCGACCAGTTCGTCGAAATCGAACTCTTTGAGCACGCCTTTGCGGACAAGCTCGACGAGATGCAGGTAGCAGTCGGGGTCGGGCAGCTCGATATTGATGCCGGCTTTGACGGCGAGCGCGCAGGATTCCTTTTTGTTCGCGGCGACGAAGTGGCCGTGGGTATCGGGACGGTAGCCGAGTTCCCAAATGGCAAAGTAATCGGACACGACGAAGCCCTTGAAGCCCCACTCCTTGCGCAGCACATCGCGGAGCAGCCAGCGATTGGCGTGCGATGGGACGCCGTCGATCTCGTTATAGGAGGCCATGATGCTGATGGCGCCGGCCTCGCGCAACGCCTCGCGAAATGTGTAGAGGAAGGTCTCGCGCAGAACGCGGAGAGAGACATTGGCCGGCGCGCAATTCATACCGGACTCGGGCTGGCCGTGGCCTACGAAGTGTTTAAGTGTCGCGATGATGTGACGCTTGTCCCTGAAGGTGCGATCGCCCTGGAACCCGCGCACCGCGGCAATGCCAAGCCGCGAAACCAGAAACGGATCTTCGCCGAATGTCTCTTCCACGCGGCCCCAACGTGGCTCGCGCGCCACGTCGATCACAGGCGTAAGCGCTTGATGCGCTCCACGCTGGCGGGCCTCGGCAGCCGTCATGGTGTACAACTGCTCGACCAGTTCGGGATTGAAGGTGGCGCCGAGCGCGATGGGCTGCGGAAAGCTGGTTCCGTCCACAGCGGCGTGGCCGTGCAGGCATTCCTCGTGGAAGATGATGGGAATTCCCAGGCGGCTGTTTTCTACGAAGAATTTCTGGATGGCATTGGTCAGAGTCGCCATCCGGCGGGCGTTCAGGCCCTTGCCTGCATCGCTGGGGCGGCCCACCTGGCCAAGGCCGCGGCGATCACGGAACGCAGCTTTGGCCTTTTTTTCATCGAAGTTTCCGTCGGCGTCTACGAGGGTCTGCGCCTTTTGCTGCCAGATGCACAGCATCTGCGCGGCCTTCTCCTCGAGGGTCATGCGCGAGAGCAAGTCTTTGACCCGCCGCACCGAGGAAAGGCTTGAGTCTTTGTACGCGGGGATCCTGGCGTGCCGTTGCTTTGGAGTTACTGCTTGCTTCTTCATTGCACCGTTCCTGTGAAGCCCCTTGCGGGTGACCGTAAATGCGATCGCGGAAGCATTTCTTGCAGTTTCAAACAAAATGAGCAAGAAAATGCGGGGTCGCAAAGAAATAGAAACCGGTCCCAAATGCCTGCGCTTCGCCGCTGTTCAGTGTAGGCGCAAAATCCTGCCAAAAGCAATGAGAAAAGCGATTTTCTCCAGAGGAATGCACGTGGCGGATGCGCGCGTTCGCAGGACCGGATACTGGCCAACGCAAGAGGGCGCCGCCCGACCCCGGGCCGGGACTGTCCCGGTACCGGGGTCAGGCGGCTTATCCGTGGCGGATGAAAGTGCCGTTCTGAAGCTCGGCCATGGCTTGGCGCAGCTCGGCCTGAGAGTTCATCACGATCGGGCCGTACCATGCCACGGGCTCCTCAAGCGGCTTGCCCGAGACGAGCAGGAAGCGAATGCCTTCCGGGCCGGCCTGGACTACGATTTCGTCACCGCGGTCAAAGAGCACGAGCGAATGGTTTTTCGCGTCGTACACCGGCGCGGTGTTGGGGTCGATGGCCGACTCCGTAAGTACGGCCCGCGGCTGGGAGGCGTCGCGGAAGGTACCCGAACCGGCGAAGACGTACGCGAAGGCGTTGCGCGTGGTCTCAACCTTGATGCGCTTGCGCTTGAAGGGCGGCACGGAAACGTCGACGTAACGAGGGTCGGCTGCTACGCCCTCGACCGGCCCGGTTTTGCCCCAGAATTCGCCGCAGATGATGCGCGCCTTCGTCCCGTCGTCCTCAGTGACCTCGGGGATGGCGCTTGCAGGAATGTCCTGGTAGCGCGGGTCAGTCATCTTGAGCGATGCGGGTAGGTTCGCCCATAGCTGGAAGCCGTGCATGCGGCCGTGCTCGTCGCCCTTCGGCATCTCCTGGTGGAGAATGCCGCTGCCGGCGGTCATCCACTGCACATCGCCCGCGGTCATGCGACCCTTGTTGCCCAGCGAGTCACCGTGGGCGACCTCGCCGGCCAGGACGTAGGTGATGGTTTCGATGCCGCGATGCGGGTGCCACGGGAATCCGGCCATATAATCAGCGGGATTCTCGTTGCGAAAGTCGTCGAGGAGCAGGAAGGGGTCGAATTCCTGGGTTTTGCCGAAGCCAAAGGCGCGCTGAAGCTTGACGCCGGCTCCCTCGATGGTGGGTTTGGTCTGGTAAATCTCTTTGACAGCTCTCAGTGACATGGTGGATCTCCGGGGGCGTACAAGTATTCGACGCGCGAAGGGAATATTCGTTGCAACAGGGAATTTGCTCTGGCCAGGTGGGCCGGATTCGGTTGGGTTTATCCACTTGATCCACACTCAGTGCGCCCACCAAGTGCCTGATTGAGCCTTATTCTCAAGATATGCTCCCATGAGCGACTTCGCCCAAACCGTCAAGCAGCAGGCCGACATCGTCAAGGTGATCGAGGGCTACATCCGTTTGCGCAAGGCGGGAGCGCAAAACTACTCGGGGCTCTGCCCGTTCCACAAAGAAAAGACGCCGTCGTTCAGCGTGCACGCGGTGCGGCAGTTCTACCACTGCTTTGGGTGCGGCGCTTCCGGCGACGTGTTTTCGTTCGTGAGCAAGATCGAGAACGTGACCTTTCCCGAAGCGGTGCGGGTGGTGGCGCAAAAGTGCGGCATTCCGCTGCCCAAGCGGGAGTTTGCGTCGCCGGAAGAGGCGGCCGGTGCGCGCCTGCGGACCAAGCTGCTGGAGTTGCACGAGACGGCTGCGGCGTGGTTTGAGGAACAACTGCGCGGGCCGGAAGGAGCGCTGGCGCGTGAATACCTTGCCGGTCGCGGACTCTCGGACGAGGGAATCAAGAAGTTTCGGATCGGCTACGCGCCCGACAGCTTCAATGCCCTGCGCGACCGGCTGAGCGGCATGGCGGACGAAGAGACCCTTCGCTCGAGCGGCCTCTTCAGCTCGAAGGAGCAGGAAGACGGAGGCCACGGCCGCCTCTACGACCGCTTCCGCAAGCGGGTTGTGTTTCCCATTTGCAACGAGGGCGGACGCGTGATTGCGTTTACGGCGCGGACGCTGGGCGCCACAGCGGAGGGTGAAAAAGCCGGGCCCAAGTACATCAATTCGCCGGAGACGCCGCTCTACTCCAAGGGGCAGGTGCTGTTCAACCTGGACAAGGCGAAGACGGCGATCCGGACCGTGGGTTTTGCGCTGCTGGTGGAGGGGCAGATGGACTGCATCAGCGTCTTTCTGCGCGGCATCCAGAACGTGATTGCGACCAGTGGAACGGCTTTCACCGAACAGCAGGTGGCGATTCTGAAGCGGCATACGTCGAATGTGATCGTCAATTTCGATCCCGACGCGGCCGGCGC
>Ga0326727_10020501_pt1 | contig 13119 bp, 9 predicted proteins | sample MB2enrmetagenome_FD_207643 | JGI IMG/M metagenome (GOLD analysis project Ga0326727, IMG submission 207643) | Lab enriched peat soil microbial communities from McLean, Ithaca, NY, United States - MB29MY | ecosystem: Environmental > Terrestrial > Soil > Wetlands > Peat | place: USA: New York...
CAGAAATCGGACCTCCCTATCCCTGCCCATTGCTCCAGCATTGCTGTCAGGCCCATCCTCTACCTACGCGCGTAGTATGTCCTCTCGCTGTCCTGGCCTTGATCCTGCCCACGTCCCTAACTGTTTCAAAGTGTTTGAAGGCCCGCGCGTGCGTTGGGGTGGGCTGCCTGCCGAAGGCTGACTTGGGTCCTCAATGCGTACCGCCGACTTCACACCTCGAACACCTTCAACACTTCGTCCCCGTAGTGGTTGATGACCTTCACCGCGATCTTGCCGGTGTCCGGCCGGGTGAAGGGGCGGCTGGTGGTGCTGTAGAGGCCAGCCCAGGCGGACTCGTCGATCTCCGCTTTCAGCGCCCGCTTGAGCTTATCATAGGGCTGGTCCGCGCCGGTGAAGTAGGCGTGGCGGACGAAGAAGCTCTCGCCGTTGTAATCCGTGTCGATGAACCAGCAAGCGATGTCGTCGGTTGATGAGGAGCGAATCTCGCCGGTGGTCGGATCGTACACGTCTACGCCCTTGATTTCGGCCACAAGAGCCCCGTCCTTTTGCTTTGTGATGTCCACGTCCGGCTCGCCGAAGACCATGAACAGGTTGCCCGCCCCGGTCTTCTTCAGAAGCTCCTCGCCCATGGCCAGGTCGGGATTCATGCGGGCCGGAAGAACCGTCAGCTTGCCATAGCGCTTGGCCTCCTCGGAGACGTGGGGGTCGAAGGCGAAGCCACACACGATGAGCAGGTCGAAGTCCACCCCCTGCACGGCCTCCTTGGCGGCTTCCTTCACCTGTTGCGGGCCGACTGTGCCGTGTTCCGGCCCGATGGACACAGCCACCCGACGCGTCTGGCCCTCGGAGTCGGTGTATTCCCCCTTGGCGTGGAGCCAGGCCCCGCCATACGGGTCCAGCCGGTCCAGCTTGAGGCGCTCGCCTTTCTTGGTGTTCTGCACGCCCGCCTTGAGCAGGTTGTCCAGGATCATGGAGGCGAAGTCTTGGTGGCGCATGGCCTCTTGTTGAGTTGGTGTGCCATTCAGGTCGGTGTCAGCCGTGGAGAGGACGCGATGCGGGGAAAGGCTTTCCACCGTGAAGGGACCGCTGACTCGGATGGCCTTCTTATCCTCGTAGGGCTGGTCATAGAGAGTTTCGGTGTCCGCGTGGCGGGCAATGGCCGCGTCGATCTGCTCGCGGGTCATGCCTTCCTTGATGTCCGGATTGTTGGCGATGGACTTGAGGGTGACATGGGGCACGCGCTTGTAGACGAAGCCCTTGCGTATGTCGCGCTCGGTCTGGTGTTGGGGCGGGGCGGTGTTGGTGAGGTCGGCTTCCTTCTTGAGGCCTTCGGGGGAGTCGGCCAGGAGGTAGTGGGGGTACTTGGCGGCCATGAGGCGCGTGCGGGCGAGGGCTAGGGCTACGCGGCTGGTGTCGCAGGTGATCCAGCGCCGTCCCCACTGTTCGGCAACATAGGCTGTGGTGCCGCTGCCACAAGTGGGGTCGAGGACAAGGTCGCCTGGGTCGGTGGTCATGAGAAAGCAACGCTCTGCAACCTTTGTCGCGGTTTGAACAACGTAAATCCTTGGGTCACTTCTGCTCTGGATACCCATCGTGTCGGACCAAATATTGCCTATTTGAAAAGCAGGATCGTCATCTATGAACCGTATGGCCCGTATGTTATTACCTTCTACAGTGACTCTTCCAGCAACAACTAATTTTTTCATGCCAGGGATAGAAAGGTTCCAGTGTCTCTGTGCGCCAGGGCTAAATTTTTTGCCATTAAATATGAATGGAACGCTCGTGTCAGGTCGATACTCTTGAGATGTTAAATCTCCAGTTGTAAATACACGGCATGATTTTGGCAAGTTATCAGGACTTTCCAACTCTTCCTGAGTCATCCTGCGCCGGTTGCCATCAGGCAATTGGACAAAGTCATACCTTGACGCGCCAGCTTGCCCAGCGACTTTAATTGTATATAACGGGCGAAACTTCACCCTTGTGATGTCTTTTGAGTACCAAAGTAACGTATCATACACGGCCGGAAGGAATGTGCTTGTTTGGGTGATCGTTTTTGTAAATGCTATCTGAGAAACAAAATTGTTGCTTCCAAACACCTCGTCAAGTACGCATCTCAACAAATGCACATTTTCAGTTCCAATCTGAACAAAAACGCTTCCAGTTTCCGTCAACAACTCGCGTGCCGCAACAAGCCTATCTCTTAAGTACGCAAGATACGAATGAATTCCCAATTTCCAGGTGTCCCGGAACGCCCGTACCTGCTCCGGCTGTCGGGTGGCGTCCTCGGCCTTGCCGTCCTTCACGTCCCTCTTTCTGGTGCTTACCTGCCAATTTGACCCGAACTTGATCCCATACGGCGGGTCGAAATAGATGGTCTGCACTTTCCCTTTCAACCCTTCCTTCTCGGCCAGGCTGCTCATCACCAGCAGTGAATCCCCCAGGATCATCCGGTTCTGCCAGTGCTGGTCGTGCTGGTAGAATTCCACCTTCTGGTCGAAGTCTCCCTCCAGCCCGTTGAAGTCCGCGAAGAGGTTGCACTGCACCGTACCCGCCGGGTTCTTCTTGGGCAGGTCGTCGATGAGGGCCTGGGGATGAATCTTTTCCTGAATGTAGATGGGCACCACGGGAACGGCCAAGTCTTCCTGGTCCTGCTCGTCCTTGCCCTTCCAGACGAGTTGTGGGTCCAGCGACGGGTCGCGGGGATAGAGCATGGTTTTTGGGGCCTGTTCATCCTCAACCACGAAGTCGCGCAGTTCCTCAGTGGGAATGTTCTTGCGGGTGTCTTGGTGGCGGATGGATTCAACCTTAACAGAACAGGGAATGTCTTTTATTATTCTTGCCATAACCTACCCCTTGGCTACGAGACGGAGAATCCGTCGAGATTGATTCTAATCAACTTTCCATATGCAGGGTTATGTTCTTTTAGTGCGTTATGAATTCGCACAGCAAGGTCTTGGTGATTCGAGTCAACAGTGCAAACAATGACACCACAATGGTTTTTGTCGGCCTTGTGAAGCTTTATGAAATCACACCTGTTGTACGTCACCATTATTCTGTCATTTTCAACAGCATAACGAAGAACATCGTTATCAGGAATTGACTTGTTTGACTTGCCGGCGTCGTGTGTCGTCAAAACCTCGTGACCAAGTAGGCGAAGATGCAATACAACTCCCTGGGGAAAATTCTCATTCGTGTACAGTCTAGACATCACACTGCTCACTTGAATTATTTTTTATGTCAACATCAATCTCTTCTTTGTTGTTCTTGTAATAATCAAAGGCTGCATGAAGAGCAGTCATGGACACGCTTGGAAAATCTTTCCTTATTTTAACGTCCTGTACTCCCAGCTGTTGATATCTGACCAATGTCCAAACAGGGACGCGTGTTCCACCAACTCTTGCAGAGCCCCCACAAATATTCTTGTCTTTGGTAATCAAATCTTTTGTCTTGGCTCTGATGATTCCTTGAATGAGTCTTTCAGCATCCCAAGGGTCCGCGATCTCAATGAAATCCCACCGGCCGAAGCCCCCGTGGTTGTTCACTGCCGGAACCCACAAGGTGCGAGCGGTGGCCACCTTGGCTGCCTTGTCTTTCTTCTTCTCGCCCGTGACTTCGACGAGGAGGTTCAACAGGTCGTTCGGGCCGTGGCCGTCGTCGATGCAGGCGATGAAATCTGGGATGTAATTTTTTTCCTCGCCCCCCAGCACGTAGGGGATAGTGAACCCAAGATTGTGGTTCTTCACGTAGCGGACCACTTCCCCCATATCCTCAAGGACCTGGGCAAGCTTCTGCTCCCAAGAATCGGTGTCGGCCACAACGTGGGAGATGTGGCATTTGTCTTCCCGCGTGGCGTACACAGGCCGGGTGGTGTCGAAATCCACGTAGCGGGTTGAGCCCACCGTATCGTAGGGGCGAAGGATGGGCTTGAGGGCCAACGTCCCGTCATTGGCCTGGACGATGGCCTTGTAGATGCGGTCCGAGGCGTCGTGGGCATGTTGGGTCAGCAGGAGCATTTGCAGGAAGGTGCCGGATTTGAGCGTCAAGCATTTGCCCAACCAGTCCTTGGTGATGCGCAAGAGCTGCGGAAAGAGCCAGGGCTTGTCGTTGCCGTCATCGTCGCGAAAATAAGTCTCCAGGGTCAACTTGGCCAACGTGAAGGCTACCTCGTTGGGCCTGTGGCGTTTGAAGTCGTCCAGGTTGTGCAGGCTCGACGTGCCGACGATGGGGGCGTTTTCGGTCTTGGTGGGAATATCCGCCGTGGAGAGGGAAAGGGCGGAGTCGTCGGTGAACTTCGCAAACAGGCGTTCCCCGGTGATGTCGTAGCGGTAACCCTGCAAGCGCGGGAAGTTGATTTCGCAAGCGATGCGGCTGTCCAGGGCGCGCACGCGGGTGGGCATGGGGCCGGGCTTGGGGTCCGGCATGGAGCCGCTGCACGGGATGAAAGAGAAAGGCACGCCGTAGACCTCGGCATACTCGGGCTCGAACAGGCCGTGCTTATTTGCGGCGTAGCTCATGCGACGAAGTGCCCGGCCGACCACCTGCTCGCAAAGAAGCTGCGTGCCGAAGGCCCGGACACCAAGGACGTGCGTGACGGTGTTGGCGTCCCAGCCCTCGGTGAGCATGGAGACGCTGACAACGCATTTGACGTGCTCGCCAAGCTTGCCCGCCTTGCCCACCGTGTTCATCACCTCTCGAAGAAGGTCTTCGTCAGTGAGACTTTCAGCGTCGCGGCCAGGGAAGCGCAAACGGTATTCGGCCTTGAACTCCTCGATTTCGCGGGAGGCGATTTTCTTGAAGTCGTCGCTCATGGCCTCGCCAGATTCGAGCTGCTCGCTGTCCACCAGAATGGTGTTCGGGCGATGGAGCCATCCCCCTCCGCAGTCGTCGTTGCGGAAGATGGACAGTTGCCCGGCCTGGACGAGCGTCTTGTCGCCGACTTTCTTCTCCCAACCCGAGATGTAGTCGTAGACGAGCTTTGAGACGTTGCAGTTATTGCACACCACGATGAACACTGGCGGGGTGATCCCTTTGGCCCTGGCTTCCTCGTTCTTTTCCCATAGGCGGTAGTAATTCTCGTAGTTGCCATAGAGGCTGTGCAAGGCCCCTTGAAGCTCCAAAGGCAGCTTGGGCTCACCTCCGACCGCCTCGGTCTTGCGGCCCTTCTTGGGCAGGTCCTCGCGGATGCGAAGCCAGAGGTCCCTGTATGTCGGCTGCTCGCCGATCATGGAGTCGTCGGACACGGGCACGCGCGGCACCTTGACGATACCGGCCTCAATGGCGTCGATAAGGGAGAAGTCGGAGGCTACCCACGGGAAGAGGGTGCCTTCCGGGTAGCCGGAACCGCGCAGGAAGAATGGGGTGGCGGACAGGTCGTAGATGGTCTTCACGCCGATCTTGGCCTTGATGGCTTCAATGCCGGAAATCCAGACGCGGGCTTCTTCCTCGCGTCTCTTGGCTTCCACAAGGTCGTCGCCGGCGAGCTTCTCTTTCTCGCCGTCGGGTTTGCGGCGGTAGCAATGGTGGGCCTCGTCATTGAGAACGATGATATTCTTCTTGGTCCCTAGCTCCCGGCAGACACGCCGGACCATTTGGTCGGGGGTTTCCGTGAAAGGGCTGGGATGTCCATCGGCCAAAATCGACTTGGTGAGCTTCCCGGCCGCCACTTTCTCGCGCAACTGGAAGGCGTGGTAGTTGGTGATAAGGATTTTGGCCTGGCCAAGCTGCTCAAGAGACTGTGCCGTGAGGATGTCCCGTTGGCGGTAGTAGTTCTGCGGATCGTTGGGCAGGAGCACACGCAAGCGGTCGCGGATGGTGATGCCCGGGGCGACGATCAGGAAGGTGTCCGTGAAACGGGCATCCCTGGGGGTGGCGAGCTTGTTGAGCGCCTGCCACGCAATGAGCATGGCCATGACCACCGTCTTGCCGGTGCCCGTGGCCATCTTGAACGCGACGCGGGAAAGGCCAGGATTTGAAGTGTCATTGGCCTTGCGAAGTTCGTTGCCGATCCAGGGGTCGAACTTGTTGGCCACTTCCGCGATGTAGATGGCGGTTTCAAGGGCCTCGATCTGGCAGAAGAAGAACTTCTTTTCCCGATCCGGATTCTTCCAGTAAGCGAGGAGGCGGGCCGTCGTCGGGGTGACGCCTTCATACCGGCTCTTGCGCCACACCCCCACCTTCCGGCGTATGGCGTTGACCACCTCATTTTCCTCGATGCGGTCCTGGGTCCACTCAGTTGGGATGAGGGAAAGCTGCACGCCCTTTTTCTTCTTGGTGGGGGCGATGGGCACGAAGTAGGAACTGACCCGGCGGCCATCAACGATTTCGTTGGTAATGCCTTCGTCGGTGAATCGAAAATGACGGGGAGGCTCGTGAAAAGGCGAATTGATGACCGGGTTTTCGATGACGATTTGTTCCATAGGCTACTGGTCCCTCTTGGCCCGACGTGAGTGAGGGGGTCGTAACGCATGAACCGCCAATCAGACAAGTTACGTCCATCGGTTATCTGCTCCCATTTCGGCTGGTTGGAGTCGTGCTTGCGTCAGTGGACGAAGCTGGCAGGTGTTTATCCAAGGCCCATCTAGCCTCCCAGCTCTTCCAGCTCCATCCCGAATTTCGCCGACGCGAGCATCAAGCATTCCATTTCCAGCCTGCGCGCTTCTGCCTTCATCCGCTCGAAGGTGGTCCACCTCATGCGTTTGGGCTTCATGATGATCGCATACAACCCCGGCTCCCCGCCAAGCCGCGCCCGAATCTTGTTGGCCCGGCGTAACAGCCGGTCATGCCTTTCTTCGCACTGCGAGTCGTAGGCCAACGCATGGCAGTGGCGGCACAGGAAACGGCGATGCCCATACAAGACGCCGACGCGCCGCCCGCAGTCCGGACAGGTGAACCACGGGCGCTCGCCTCCGAATCGGCATGGGGTCCGCTCAAGGGCGATGGTCTGACGCACGTCCTCCCGCTCCCCCCCGTTGACTGAGACATTGAACATGAGGCGCAGGGCGTCCCTGGTTGACTCGAAGGAAATGAAGGATTTCCTTCCGTGCCCCCGTGTCCAGGTAATGTTGCCAGCCCGGCCCGGCGAAAGTGACCCTTGTTTGTTTAGCCAGGCCACGTCCAGCCGCAACAAGTCGTTTGTTTTCCATTTGCTCATCATTCCCCCTGGAAACCATACGAAATCATTTGGCTTAAGTACCCTCTTGCCGACACAGAATAGCCCGCAATCAAGGGCCGGTCGGGGCTGCCGGGTGTTTCGTGGTAATGTGTTTTCTGTCCGTATTTCGGCCCAATCGTTCCGGTTCGGCCACGGCCGGTGAAATGTTCATTCCCCCACCGCAACCAGTCGCAGCCGGGCCTCCGCCTGGACGCAAGCCGCCCACCTTGGCACGAGGTCTTGCGGTTGTCCCTGGGACTGACTGGCCAGCCACGACACGACACCGCGAGGATCGCGCTCAAACCAGGCCAGGGCCACCAGGAAAGGAGCATCGGACGCTGGGAAGGCCGAAGCCTCTCCCCGCAACTCCGCCACGATTTCCGCCTTATGGGCGCGGGCCACATCCAGGACGCGTCGGTAAAGCTCATCGCCAAGCCGATCCAGGCCATCCAGTTCCAGCCCTCCCCCGGCGGTCAGTCCAACCGCCACGCCAGTGGACTTCATCCAGGCCAGGGCATTCAAAGGACCACCCGTGAATGCCTGGGCTCAAGAGGAACATGCCCGGCATTGATATTTTGACCGGGGGCAGCGGGGGCAACCGGGGGCATGGCGTCAATGCTTGCTCCCGAGTGCCCCCGGATGTTCTTCGGAAGGCGGGGGCAAGCGGGGGCAGATATTCCCTTCAGGGCTGGAATGCTCCCGGTGCTCCCGGTATGCGCCTGTTCACCGGGGGCAGTTTCCAACAAGGATTCATGCGGCTCCCCCGGTGCTCCCGGTTGCCCCCGGTAATTTTCAGCTGAGCGCTCTTTTTCCTCGCCTCCGATGATGCCGGGGGCGAGGTGGTAAAAACGAGTGCTTCTGGCCGTGCCAGGAATGCACGGTTTGACGGTGTTCCGGTCAGCCTCGGAAATCAGGAGCAACCCACGTGTTTTCAATTCCCGCAGGACCATGGCCGCGTTGAGGCTTTTGCATATCTCCCCTTTGAATACATCCTGGAAGACATAGAAGCTCCATTCACCAGACGCCTCATCCTTGCGCCGGAATCCGGCCCGATTGATGGTCTTGGCATCCTGGGCAGGTTCTCCCCACGTCTCGAAGCGGGACGCGCCGTGGGCCTGGAAGAACTGCCGGACCTGGGCAAGCCCGCCCGTCACCTCCGCCGCGCAGGTCCCGCCACGTGCTTCCAACCAATCACCAAAGCACCGTGCGGCTGCCTCCCGGGCCGTGTTTTCCGGCCAGGGCAACACCCCAAGGGCCGTGCCGAACTCTCCGGCGGCCGCCACAAGTCCGAATCTCCCAGCCACGCGCATGACCTGCCCGTCAGCGCCAGAGGGGCAAACCTCTTCCACGAACCTTTTGACGTATTCGGGGGCGGCCTGGACGCCTTCGTCAAATTGCCCTGTCAGTTTTTCCAGGAAGTCCCGAAGGGGCGCACCATAGACCCGAGCGGAGACTTCCCCCAGGTGACGGGCGAAGGCGGCGGAGGATTCAAAGCCGTGGATATTCTCGAACACCCCAAGCCCGGACCCTCCATCGGCGGGTATGTCCACCACACGCACCGCCTGTCCGGCCATCGCACGCGCTTTGCCATCCTCCTGAATCTTGTCGGCCAGTGTGATTTCCCCGGTGGAGAGAAAGAGGGTCCGCCAGGATTTCGGCTTGCGTCCCGTCCCATCCTGTCTAGCCCTCCCTTTCCCTTGGCCGTTTGAAATCATGTAGGCCGTAGCGGCGGCGGTCTTGGCATCCACCTGCCCCATTTCGTCCAGGCAAAGCAGCGTGTCGCAGTGCGTTAGGGCCGTGCCTTCCAAGGCGTTGTCCGTGGCCCGCCATGTGCGAATATATCCGCTCAAGCCGCCGCCTCCGCATACGGAACCAGCCACTTTAAGAACCGTGGTCTTGCCACCGCTTGATAGGCCCACAAGATGGAAGCCGCCTGACTCCCCTCCAGCCAAGGCCAGAAGCGGCGCGGCCAGGGCAATGGAAACGGCCAGCACCAAACGCGAATTGCCGGGGCAGTATTGACCAATGGCGTCTTGCCATTCCCGGAGGCTCCCAGCTGTCCGGAAAGCATGGTCAGCCGGGCCACCCTGAAGAATGACTTCTTCGCCGTTCTCGTACCCATGGACACCATCCGGCAAAACAAAACGACGACCGTGCCACCCCACACGGGAAACACATCGGGCGCGGGCATCCGGCCGGGCCGTGGTCAGATACTCATGAAGCCGGTTGCGAGCCCGGAGGCCGGGGGCGATGTCCAGTCCCATGGAAAGCAGCTCGCCGCGCAGGTCATCCCCGGACCCTTTGAGTAGACTCATGGGCATGGCCCACCGCTTGGCCTGGCCGTCGGCGTCAACCACCTCCAGAAGCCGTCCCCACTCCATCCCGTCTTCGTCCCGGGTCCGAGCCTGCACATGGAGCGGTGAGCATAGCCACTCAAGGTTGACCCCGCCGTTTTCATCCTGGGCAAGGTAAAAAACACCGCTTCCCTTGCTCACGAAGTTGGAAGCGCCGGGTGCGGCCTGGACTCGCCTTCGCTTCCACTTTGCCTCCGGGGCCTGCCGGGGCTCTTTCTCCCCGGCCTTGAAACCGCTCCCGATGGTTTGCCGGGCTTCGGCATCGGAAAGCCCACACTGTCCGGCGGCGGCCATCAAGGCGGCCTCGGATTCGCCCCGGTCCAGTTCTCCACCGGCCACGAGTTGCCCCACGAGGAAAGCAGCTTGATTCAAGGCATGGTTGCGGCCACCCTGCCCGGTCCCGGCCACCTTCGCCGCTTCCTCTTCCAAGGCCTTGCGCCCATAGGGGGTTGTCCCTGCCGATCCGGTCGGGACAGTCATGGGAGGCTTCGGGGCTTCCGGCTTGGGTAGCGGGGCCACGAGGTCAAGGAGCCATTCCGGGGCATCGGCCAAGGGCGTACCGTTGCCGCTCCAGGCGTAGACCCCGCCGGACGGATGGCCGGACGGAGGCAGGATGACATACCCACCCACCCCGCGCACATCCAGCCCCGCCCCAAGCTTGCCGCGCTCCCCGGCTGTGTTGCGGACCTCCCGGCCTTCCGCCCACTTGTAGAACAGTTGCCGCCCACCTCCGCCGGTCTTCTGCTCCACCGTGGAGGGCAAAGGACCATGCTTCGCTTCGAGTGCAGCCAGAGTCGCGGGTCCGTCCGGCAAGTCTACATCCAGGACCCACGCGCCATTTTTTCCGAGGCTGGGGCCAGTGGGGCATCCGATGGATGCGGTGGGCCACTGGCCCCACCATGCCTGGATTTGCTCCGGGTCCGTGCTGGCCACTTTCGGCCAGGCCTTCACCAGAGGTTTCTTGTCCCGGCCACAGGGGAAGACGCGCCAGCCTTCCCGTGCGTAGGCCATTGCCTTGTGTAAGGTGGCGTTCATGCCGTCCCCTAGGCCGCCAGTTGGGCGATAAGGGCGCGGATGTCCTCGGCACGCCAAGCGCTCGTACGAGGTGCCAGCTTCACCGGGGCGGGGTAACGCCCCTCTTTCACACCGTTCCACCAAGCGGAACGCGAAACGGGGATAAACGCCAACACCTGCTTTTCACGCAGGAAGCCAGTAGCCGGAAGGTCTTTCATGTCTTCGCGCTTCATGTCTGTTCTCCTTGGAAAACGAAAAGCCCGGCCAAACCACATGTTTTGCGGTTTAGTCGGGCTAGTAGTTAGTCCTGAAGGAGACTACCGTTACCGGCTGGCGGGCTATGGTGCGTTAAAGGTTAAAATGTGTCTTTCCGAGCGCACAGTTAGCCTATGAAGGGACTGCCGTTGTCGGATAGACTGGGGACATTGTTATAGCTGAATGCGCGTTCTCGGTTCTCTTGGCTCCAACTCAATAGCTGTAGGAATGCCTCGGTTACATTGAAGCACAACTCCACATGCGCGGGTTTGTCCTTCGGCTTCGAGTCTTAACATTATTGCCACAAACTCTTTAACCGCACTACGCTGTGAGGGCTTCAGACTTTGAAGCCCCAACCCCTTGAGTGTCGCCGCTGCCTTTTCCGTAGCTTCGCGCATCCGGTCCAGTGTCCGTCCGTCCGTCTGAAAGCCAGACAATACGCAAACCTCCTTTTGGGGTTTGTTTTGGGCTTGCAGGATGGCGGGAAATTCGGCAGAAGTGGATTGCGAGTTCACACTTCTGGGGATTTCCCCAGCCGGGCCGCTCAAGCCAGTCTTGAGCGGCCTTCTTTTTGTTCGTCCTATGAGAACCATACCCGACTCATTACGGCCGGTAAGTACGTCTTAACCTGGACAGTATGATACCTAAAAAAAACGAAAGGGCAAGTGCTGGACAATCTAGGGCTGGCAAGGGTTGAGAGGGGAGAGAGAAAAATAATTCTCGGCGGGATTAGGCAGAATCGAAATATATTTCGTCCAGGTCAATCTTGCAGGAAGAGTCACGGTCAAAAACAAGGGGGGGAATTTATTATGCAAATATCCAGTAGCAGTCAACACCATCCCGCATAGCCAGATTGGCCCCCTCGTGCACGGACTCCACGTCTAAACTCCGCCCGCCGCCTGCTCTTGGAGAATCGGGATGATCTTCGCACCTGACTTCAAGGCGTCCAGGTGGTCCGCCCAAGCCTGCATCATCTTCCGCCGCTCCGGAAGGTGTTGGGCGAAGTTGTACGCGGCGCGGATGTTGTCTCGCTCCGCATGGGCTAGTTGCCGTTCGATCCAGTCCCGATTGAAACCCAACTCATTAAGCAACGTGCTGGCCATGCTCCGGAAGCCGTGGCCGGTCATCTCGTCTTTAGCGTAGCCCATGCGGCGTAAGGCCCCGTTCACGGTGTTTTCGCTCATTGGCCTAGAGAGAGTCCTTTCAGACGGGAAGAGATACCGCCCATGTCCGGTCAACGGGTGTAGCTCCTGGATTATGACCACGGACTGCCTGCTCAACGGGACTATGTGCTGTTCGCGCATCTTCATCTTGGCGGCGGGTATTCTCCATTCCTGAGCATCCAGGTTGATCTCGGTCCACTCCGCGTGGCGAAGCTCGCCAGGGCGCACGAACACCAGCGGAGCCAAACGCAGAGCGCAGCCCACCACAAACGAGCCCTGATAGGTGTCCAGGCTCCGGAGTAGGGGGGCTATCAGCTTCGGTTCGATGATTGAGGCGTGGTGTTTTTCTTTCGAGGGGGGGATGGCCCCGCGCAAGTCTCCGGACGGATCACGCCCGGCCCGGCCAGTCGCCACGGCGTAGCGGAAAACCTGCCCGCAGTTCTGCAAGGCCCGGTGGGCGGTCTCGACAGCTCCTCGCCCTTCGATGCGCTGAATGACTGTGAGTAACTCTGGAGGCTCAATCTCCCGGATAGGCCGCGAACCCAGCCAAGGGAACACGTCCAGCTCGAAGCGGCGCAAAATCCGGTCGCCGTGGGAGGCCGACCAATTCGGCTGGAACTTGGCGAACCATTCCCGCGCCACTCGCTCGAAGGTGTTGGAATCCTCAACGGCTTCTGTTTTCTGGTCCTTGCGGGTCTGGGCAGGGTCAATGCCTTGTGTGAGTAACCGGCGAGCTTCATCTCGGCGCTCCCTGGCATCCTTCAGGGTCACGTCCGGATAAATGCCGAGAGAAAGCATGTTGGCCTTGCCATTGAAGCGGTAGCGGAAGCGCCAACGCTTGCCCCCGGTTGGGGCGATTTCCAGGCATAGGCCCTTTTCATCGGCAATGCGGGAAAGGGTGAGGCCGGGCTTCGCGTTCCTCACAGCCAGGTCGGTAAGCGCCATGTGAGTAACCTCCGGGAGCTATGAAGGGCGCGGCTTTCTGTCGTTACTCACACCCTTTTTCAGCGCTCTCGCTGTTACTTACGGCCTTACTCACAAAAAACATGGATGTCAAAGGACCAAAACGGACGAAGGCGGACCTTGCGGCCCGCCTTTTCCTTGAAATTCCTGGGGGATGTGGACTTTGTTGGACTGTACTGGAAGTCCTGTTGGTGGAGGCGGGGGGAATCGAACCCCCGTC
>Ga0326727_10020503_pt1 | contig 13118 bp, 8 predicted proteins | sample MB2enrmetagenome_FD_207643 | JGI IMG/M metagenome (GOLD analysis project Ga0326727, IMG submission 207643) | Lab enriched peat soil microbial communities from McLean, Ithaca, NY, United States - MB29MY | ecosystem: Environmental > Terrestrial > Soil > Wetlands > Peat | place: USA: New York...
GGAGCGCACGATCACCGTACTAAAGGAAAAGGTAGCGAAAGAAGACTGGAAGAGCTACCAGAAGTTTGCCAAAGACATCAGCCTTGACTCCGAAGCATGGATTCAACTGATTCCGCCGTCCAAGCCCTTCACGATCGAACTCCAAAAGCCGGATGCGGCCAAGCCGCCGAAGGTGATTGCAAACGATGGCAAAACAATAACCGTTCAGGTGCCACTATCCACTCAGGCGGGCGAATCCAAGCCCCCGGAGCCTGCTCCAGTTGCCGATAATGCTTCGCCACGGGAGTTGATGGACAAGGCTAGAGAGCAGTTCCGGACGGGGGACTGGCAGAGCGCGAAGGCCACTTTGGAAGCGGTGAAGCAGAAGAATCCGGATCAGGAGTTTCTGTGGGCGATGTTGGGCGTGGTGGCAGCGATGCAGCGCAACTACGACGAAGCCAAAGCAGATTACCGGACAGAGATGAAGAAGCATCCGGACAACGCAATGGTGGCCGCGGCGCTGGCAGACGTGGAAAAGAAGGGCGGCGATGCGGTGGCGGCGCAGCAAACGCTGAAGGAGTATCTTGCCCGGCATCCGGACGAATTGCGCCTTTCATTGCAGCTGGCTCAGATGCAATTGGCGGCGGAGGATAACAATGGCGCGTTGACCACGCTGCAATCTGCCGCGGACCAGCATCCCGACGATTCCAACGTGCGGCTGCAGTTGAGCGAAACGCTGCTGCGCCTGCAACGGAAGGATGAAGCGGCGGCGGCGGCGGCGGCGAAAAGCGTTCTCGAGGATGCGACCGATCCCGGACTGATGAACAACGCAGCCTACATTCTCTCCGAGACAGGCCACGATCTGGCCTACGCAGAGACCATGTCACGCAAATCTGTAGGAATGCTCGAAGAAAAGGGTGCGGGCATTACCGCGACGGAAGCCAACAGCAAGGCATTTGCGAACGCCAACACGCTGATTGCCGCGTGGGACACGCTGGGTTGGATTCTCTACCAGGAAGGGAAGTTGGAAGACTCCCAACCTCTGATCGCGGCAGCGTGGCGCGACAGCCTTCGGGCGGAGGTGGGCGACCATCTGGGCCAGCTCTACGAGGCGATGCAGAAGAAGGATGAAGCATGCGCGGCGTACAGGCTGGCGGACGCCGCCGTAAACTCAACCACGCCGCCCGAGGTGCGCAAGCACATCCACGACGGCTTTACCCGGCTGGAAGCGGCTGGAGCCAAACCGGGACCGAAGAATGGAGCAGAAGCGCTGCAGAATTCGCGCACCTACAAGCTGGGCCACGTGCCGGGCATGAACGGCTGGGGCACCTTTCGAATTGAACTCACGGCAGAGGCAGTGATCGAGGCGCAACAAATGTCGGGCGATCACCGGATTGCAAGCATTGGCGATGCGATCAAGAAGATGAAGTTCCCCGATCTGGTGCCTGCGGGGTCGAAGGCGCATCTGCTGCGGAGCGCGGTGGTGAGCTGCTCGCAAACTGCGGGATGCGAAGTTGTGCTGGTGCCCGAAGGTGGCTTGCAAACTGAGCAGCAATGAGCCCTATGCAGCAAGAAGCCACCTCACGCCGAACATCGAACTGAATTGATTCCCGGCGCGACCAGGTTCTTGTTTTGGCTAACGAGGGGGCTCGATTTCCCAACTGCAAATCTCGGATGTTCCCAAATGGCTCTCCCGTCTTCCCCACCTCTGCCGCAAGGGCCGAATCGGCGTTCTGTCCCTATGGGCGGCGATACATTCGGAGCTACCGGCGCGATCCCTGAAAGGGCATTTCCGCAAAGGAGAATATCCTTCAGGTGTGTCAGCTGCTCGACCGCCTCGGGGATTGTGCCGCAGCGAGGGCTTCCGGATAGAGTCGGACAAGCGGTCCCTTCTGTCTGAGGTTCAGTTTGGTCTGTTGGATTCGCCTGACAAAGCGAGACCTCTGCTCCAATCTCCTTGCCGAATTACTACACTGGCGCCCGCGCGGATGGGATCGCCTTTCATGATCGGATCGAGAGCCTGAAAGAGCGCCTCTGAATCGCCTCCATAAAAAACGATGGCCGTATTCTCTGGAATCGTCAGCCATGCGCTGAAATAGCCGAGTTTTTTCGCGTCCACCGCCTCCGATAACTTCAATGCCAGCGCGTTTGTTTTCCTTCGCCAATCCGAGATGCCCAAACGCCGCACTTACAGATGAACTCAATGGGTGTGCGGCTCCATCATGGGTCCAGCTCCCCCTTGGCAGAAGTCTCAATAACCCGTGCAATCTCCTCCACGGCCAAGGTCACGGCGCCGTCATAGTCGTTGGCCCGAAGCCGAGGAATCATCTCCCGCCCGATCGCGTCCGCCTTGGAATCGGTCAGGACCCCTTCCAGTCCTTTGCCCACAGCGATCCTCCACTTGCGGTCATCCATCGCCAGCAGCAATGTTACTCCGCGGTTTGAGCCCTTTCTGCCAACTCCCCACGTGTTCGCCAACTCCCTGGTATAGTCCGCCATGTCCGCCCCATTCAGAGTGCGAATAGTGACCACCGCAACCTGTGTATTGGCCTTCGAGCGATCAAGCTGGCTGCAAATGCGATCGACTCGCAGAACTGCGTCAGGCGAAAGCACATGAGCAAAGTCACTGACGTAATCGGAAGGTTTAGGCAGTTCCTCCACCGGAACCTGCGCCGCCAAAGCCGTGCTCCAATGCGAACCGGCTTGAAACGACGAAGCGCCGCCAAGCGCCAGCACCACAACGGCGATGCTGAGCGCGATTCCAGCTCTCAGCTTCGCGCGTGTGTCAAACAGGACGTTGAAACCATCCCTGATGTTTATCGCCATGAGCCAATGATAACAATCGCGAAGCACAACTCCGCCGCCCCATCCAAGTTCAGCGTGGCTGGTCGCCCTGGACCGAACCCCTGCAAACCCTCCCGTGGGCGGCTCACTCCACCGCAAATCGGATCCTGTCCGGGATGGCGGTCATCCGCCCGTGATCGTATCGAGAACCTCTTTCTCGGACAAACGCGAAGGCCGTTTCGTTGCCAGGCGCCTTGCCATAATCGCACCGGCGCAGCCGGCCTTGAAGAAGTCCTTGCCGCTTAGAGCGCCCCCGCCAATCGGAACTTGCGGCCCGCAGGCGTCTACGACGAGCTTCTTGCCGGAAAGGCTGTTTTCGCCCACCGGCCCTCCGGCCTTGAAGTCGCCGGCGCCGCTCAGCAGCAGGCATGAAGCTTGAAGCCCTGTGTGTATTGCCGGCCAGTCCATGCTTGCGACTCACCCTGAAACTCGACCCGCTCGCAGCGCTTCGCCGAGCACAGGGTCGAGAACGCGCCCTAAGCTGTTGAAAATACACGTCAACTGCTGAGCCGGATTCTCTTGAACTTTCGCGGGCCGAAGGCCCTGGATGACAGTGTAGAATGCAATGCCATGACAATCTCCGGACAGAAAGCCACAACCCGCCGCCAATTCGTATTTCGATCCGCGCTTTTGACCGGCGGCATCTCCCTCGGCCTGAATTCCGCCGCCGGCAACCTGGCCGCCGAAACGGAAAGCGCATTCTCCGCATACCAGCAGCGCCGGCGCGCCGATCTCTGGGGCCTCCTCGGCGATCTGCCCTGGCAGCATGAACCCGCGCCGCCCAAACTGGTGCGCACGGAAGATCACGACCGTTACACCCTCGAACGGCTTGTCCTCGACCTGAACGGGATCGAACCGGTTCCGGCTCTCCTGTTGATTCCCAAGGGGCTGGAGCGCCCCGCGCCCGGCCTTCTCTTCATTCACTGGCACGCGGGAATGTACGGCCTGGGCAAGGAACAACTGCTGGAAGGAACGAGCGTTCAACCCGCCTATGCTCCCGTCCTGGCTGAAATGGGAGTGGTTACGCTGGCCATCGACAGTTGGTGTTTTGGTGAGCGCCAGCACGACACCAACGGCCACCGCGGAGAGGAAGACGCCTTCAAGCTCATGCTCTGGCGCGGCCAGGTGCTCTGGGGCATGATGATGTTCGACGAATTCCGGGCCCTCTCTTACCTCGCAACCCGCCCGGAAGTGGATGCGCAAAGGCTCGGCGCGACCGGTATGTCGATGGGATCCACCAAGACATGGTGGCTCGCCGCGCTCGATCCCCGTGTCCGATTGGCCATCGACCTTTGTTGCCTCACCGATTTCGATTCGCTCATCGCCGCGCACGGACTCAGCGGTCACAGCATTTTCTATTACGTTCCATCGTTGCTGAAGGAATTCGACACCACCGCGATCAACGAGTTGATCGTCCCGCGGCCTCATCTCAGCGTCAACGGTCGCAAGGATCCCCTCACGCCGCCCGCCGGGGTCGAAAAGATTCGCGAAAACCTATTGCCGCTTTATCGGCAACACGGACGCCAGGAGGATTGCCGCATCGAGCTCTTCGATTGCGCCCATGAGGAAACCCCCGAAATGCGCAGCTTGGTCATCGACTGGATGCGGAGATATCTGAGCAGCGTTCCTGGGGAGGCCGCATGACGTATGCCGCGCGGACGCGGCTCGACCTCGCGGCCGATATGGCCAGCGCTGCCATACAGACGATTCTCAGTGGCATCGCTTGAAGACTGTGTTTTGGGTTTCAGTGGTTCTTACAGAAGACTCGGATCAAGATGCAAATGGAATCTCCGTCCTCACCCTCTTGACTGCCGGGTTATTGCGGCGCAGTCGCTATCTCTTCCAACACGTTCCGCATTGCCGCAAGCAACGACTCGATGTCGGCGGGCGACAGCCGGCCGATCGTTCCGATGCGGAAGCAGGGCTCAGCGGTAAGCTTGCCGGGGTAGATGACGAATCCGAGCTGGCTCAGCTTCTCATAAAGCTCCTCGAAGCTGAAGCGCCGGTTTTGCGGATAGCGGAAGGTAGTGATGATGGGGCTTTGGTCCTGAGGCGAAAGATAGGCCTCGATGCCCAGTTCCGCCATGCCGCGCATCAGCGCCTTGTGATTCGCCCTATAGCGCTCCGAGCGCCCGGCCGGACCGCCTTCGGCCTCCAGTTCAAGCAGGGCTTGACGGAAGGCCAGCAGCACGTGCGTCGGCGGCGTGAAGCGGAACTGACCGTCGGACTCCAACCCGGCCCACTGTGCGTATAAATCGAGGCTCAGTGTGCGCGCCTGGCCTTTGGCTTCGAGCAGGCGGCTGCGCCGCGCCAGTACGAAGCCAAAGCCCGGAACGCCTTCGATGCACTTGTTCGCCGAGGAGATCAGAAAGTCGATGCGCGCCGCAGCCAGACTGACGGCAATCGCGCCAAAGCTGCTCATGGCATCGACGATGTACACAGCGCCAGCGCGCTCCACGATTTCGCCTATCTCTTCGATGGGGTTGACAATGCCGGTGGTGGTTTCGCAATGGATCACCGCTACGTGGGTGACGGCGCGCGACGCCGCCAAGCGCTCCGCCACGGCTTTGGGCGATATCGTGCAGTTTTCCGGCGTCTCCAGAGTCTCGGTTTCGATTCCGTGGATGCGCGCCATCTGCGCGATGCGGCGTCCGTATGCGCCGTTGACCAGGACCAACAGCTTGCCGTCGCGCGGAATCGCCGAAGAAATCACAGATTCAATAGCGAATGTGCCACTGCCTTGCATCAAAACACATTCGTACTCGCCCCCGCTTTGCGGGGATGCCGCTCCGCCGATTGAGAGCAGCCGCTGGCGAATCTCGCGCACCGTTTCAATAAACTCGCGGTCGCGAGATCCGGCATCGTGCAGCATCGCGGACTTCACCGTTGCGCTGGTGGTGAGCGGCCCGGGCGTGAAGAGCAGTTTGTCGGTCGTCATGGATTCGGGTTCTCCTTCTTATAAGCCGCTGAGGATTCAGCGGCCGCTAACACGCGGCAAGTCTTTTTCGTTGTTGAGCGCGCTGGTGATGATGCAAGAATCCGGCGGCCAAAGCAGACAGCGCAGTTACAACCGTCAGGGCTATGAAGACGCCGCGCCAGCCAAAGGCCACCGACAGGCGGGCAATCGTGTCGCCGGCGGCCACTCCGCCCAGATAGCCAACCCCATCGACAATACCGGAGGATGCCGCGCCAGCTTCGCCTCCGCCCAGGTCCAAAGCGAAGGCTCCTGCAAGATAGGAGTAGGGGCCGAGCAGGAAGAAGGCCACCAGTCCGATGAGAACAACTGGCCAAATGGAGGTTGCCGCGCCCGCGCGCAGGAAAGTGAGCGCAGCCAGTGGCAGAACCGCCGCCGTCAAGCTGAAGAACATGACCACGGAGCGGCCGCTCGGCCCCATGCGGTCGCTGAGCCAGCCCGTAACAAGAACGGAAACTGCACCCACGGCGGGAAAGATTGCGCTTGTGCCTGCCGCGTTGGCGACGCTGTAACCGAAGAAGTCGCGCAGGTAAACCGGGGTCCAGAGGCCGAAGGTTTCGCGAACGATGGTGCATCCAAAGGAAAGAAGGCAAACAACCGCGAAGGTGCGGCTAGAAAGAAGCGGCTTCAGAATCTCCCAGATATTCTTCGGCTTCGATTTGGAGCCGGCAAAAAGGTTCAGCGGATTCAATTCGGGCTCGGCATAGCCGAGTTGCGCCCGCGATTCGCGCAGAAACAGCAGGTTGGCGATCAGAAAGAATCCAGCCACGATGGCGGCAAAGCAAAACAATGCCCGCCAGCCATACCCTTGCTGAATGAGCAACCCCATGCTTTGGCGCGCAGCGGCATCGCCGACCAGATAACTCAGGCTCAGGATGCCGATGACCGTGCCGTAGGAGGAATAGCCGAACCATTTGGAGCAGACTTTGATCAGTCCCGCCCAGCCGATCGATTGCGCCAGCCGGTTGCCGATCCAGGCGATCGTGAACACGGGCAAAAAGCCGGTGGATGCGAAAAGCAACGTAAAGGCGATGGCGCCGCCCAATCCAAAGGTGAAGCTTCGCCGGCCGCCCCAGATGTCTCCCAGCCCGGTCAGGCATAACTTTCCGATAGCGTAGGCAAGAACTCCGAAGGAAGCAAGCTGGCCCATGCGGATGGTTGCGTCGCGGTTCGCCATGCCGTGGCGCTGCAGATGCTCGATCAGAAGCGGCATGGCGACGGAAAGATCGGAGCGGCAAAAGTAATAGGCGGCGTAGCCCGCAAAGAGCAGGGCCACCGTCCAGGCTTGCCGGCGGTGGAGCCCGCTTGCGGTTGCGCGTGCCGGTGAGCCGGGGCTTGCGATGACGCCGCTACTCATTCGCTCTCGCCGGCGATACGCCGGCCGCTTTCAGTTGCGCATCGATCTCGTCCAAGACGGCGTGGACATCGGCAAGTGTGTCGATGACGTAATGCGCTCCAGCGTTCTGCAATTCAGCGCGCGCCGCCGCCAAGCGCGATTCTCTTTCGGCTTCCGGAAGCGCGAAAAACTCATCGGCGGAAAGGCCAATGCTATTGCCGGTTCCGGCCACTCCGATGGACCAGGCGCCCGCATTCAAGCCTTCCCGAATATCGGCGGGCGTGTCGCCGATCTTGGCGATGGCGGCCAGCGGATACACCTGCAAGCGCACGGCGCTCTCATACATCATGAAAGGATGCGGCCGGCCGGCGCCAACTTCTTCCGGGGTCAGGCTGCAATCGGGCGTGTAGCCCTGTTGCCCGCTGGTCTTCAGCAGCAGATCGAGCATCGCTCGCGTATACCCGGTCGTCGAGCCGATCTTGAGTCCGCGCCGTCGAAAGCTCTCCACGGCCTCTGCAACGCCGGGGATTACAGCCGAATACTCCACCAGGCAGGAAAACTGCATAGGAATGAACTCGGCATACATTTCATCCACGTCCGCATCGCCCGGAACGCTGCCGCGCAGTTTGCTCCATGCATCGCGAATGCGGGGGATCGACAGGATTCCGCGGATGTGTTCTTTCTTGGGCAGGCCCATGTGTTGCCGGGTTTCCTGTTCGGTCAGAGTAATATCCAGCTTCGCAAACAACCGCTGCATGGTGCGCGCCGGCGCCAGGCTGCCAAAGTCCACTGCCGTTCCGGCCCAATCGAGAACCAGCGCTTTCAAGCGGCCGGCGTGAACAGTCCGCGGCGGAACCGCGGGATTCAAGAGTTTCAAGCTACCTCTCCCATTTGGTTGAATTGAGCTAAGAGGTTCCCACCCTTGCGGCGAGAAACAAAGACGCCGCAAGGATGGGGCACCCAGCAATCGTTGCAAAAGGACGGGAGGGAGCACTCAACGACGAGCGATCCCTCCCGGCAAATGGCAGGAGTCAATAGGACAAGCGCAAGGACATCTGGATGGATCGAGGTCCTGCCTGAGAACCTGGCGTTCCATCCTGCTCGTTCGTGATTTGACCGAACGACGAGCTGCCCACGTTCATGTTAGGGATACCCCAGTTATTGATGTTGAAGAGGTTGGCGAACTGGGCTTCGTAGTGTACGCCCAGCCGCTCGGTCACGTGGAAGGTCTTTCCGATGGAGGTGGAAAGGGTGGTGGTGCTGGGACCCTCCAGGATGCCGACGCCGCAGTTGCCGAAGCGGCCGATGTCGCTCGCCGGAATGCTGTAAGGTTTGGGGTCGAAGAAGTCGCCGATGGTCCCTGAGAATCCGGCGGTGCCGCCGGACCCGCAATCGGGATTCTGCTGCTTGACGGAGCGGTTGCTCGGCCCGGTGCCGGAAGGATCGGCCTCGCTGCTGGGGAAGTAGGGAGTGAGCCAGAAGCCGGAGTGGAACAGCAAGACAGAGGAGATGTTCCATCCACCGACCAGGGCGTTCGCCGCGTTGCTGGCGTTGCCCATGATTTGCTTTCCACGGCCAACGGGAAGGTCATAGACCACCGTGCTCAGGAATCTCTTGCTGGGGTCATAGAAGGCATTGCCGGTTTCGGCGGCGATGTTGAAGACGTTCAGGACGTTGTCGCCGTTGTCGCCCTGGCCACCCACGGGGATGGCGCCGCTGGGTACCGCGCCCAGAGCATTGGTCTTGTTGTAAGTGAGAGTGAACGCATTGTCGAAGGTGAGGCTGCGCCCCATGTGCCGGTTCAGCTCCAGGATAAGCGCATCGTATTTGTCGCTGGGGCCGTTGGCGCGGGTAAGAACCTCGCGGAAGTTGGGGAAGTTGGCTCCATTGGCGGCGCGATACTGCCAGTAGCCCAGCGTGTTGGCGGGAATCTGGTTCAGGTCCGGGCTGTAGATCAGGTCGTAGGTGTGCGAGCCGACATAGCTGGCCTTGAAGACCGTGCTGAAGCCGATGTTCTGCTCGAAGGCGGCGTTCCACTGGATCACCCTGGGATCCTTCAGGTCCCACTGGTTGGCGCGGCGATAGCCGGGGCACGATGTGGGGCAGGCGGTCCAAGGCTGAGCGAAGGGATTGCCGGTGCCGTAGGCGTTGGCCCATGTTTGGGAGCCGGCGCCGGCGGTGGGGTAGAAGGATCCGAAGTTGCTCGTGTCCACGCCCAGCAGGGAGTAGAGCACGGCTCCAAGAACAGGCACCGAGTACATGCCCCCGCTGGCGCGGACGACGGTCTTGGGCGTGGGGCTCCAGGAGAGGCCGAGCCGGGGCTGGATGTTCGTGTTGTCGAGTTTGCGGAGGCCGGTGGGAAGGCCGACTGCCGAATTCAGAACAAACTGGTTCTGGAAGTTGACCTGGGAGTTGTCGACGAAATCGACCCAGCCGGCGGACAGCTTCTCGTTCTGGTCGTAGATCAGCTTGCCGTAATCCGGCGAGGTCTTGATGTAATCGAAGTTGCCGATCTGATTGGTGGCGTCCTGGAAGGGCGTGTTCAGTTCTTCGCGCAGGCCTACCGTCAATGTGAAGTTAGGACGCAGTTTGTATTCTGTTTGGCCGAAGAAGTCCCAGTGATAGCCGAAGGGCTTGCCGTCGGGGCCGTTTTGCGCCTGGTCGGCCTCATCCAGGTAGCCCTGCACGAACTGCGCGGCCGCGCAGGCATCGGGATAGAGATTCAGTTCAGCGGCGGGGCAAACCTGATCGCCGGTGATGTAGTAGTCGCCGTATTCGTCGCCGACTTCAAAGGTAATGTTGTCCTGGTAGTTCAAGCGCCGCCAGTCGCCGCCGAACTTGGCGTTGAATTTGCCGTGCGTCCAGGAGAGGTTATCGCCAACCTCCCAGATGCCGTTCTTCTGATCGCGCGGATGCCCGAACTGGTTGGTTGCCCCGCCCATCAGGTTAGCGACATAGAAGACCGGGACGCCGCCAAGCCCGTTCACCGGCGGTCCAGGAAGTCCATTGATGCCCAGCGTAGAGATGATGGAATTGCCCTGTTGCGCCTGCGGGTACGCGTAGGTCAGGTTGTAGGCCGTGTAGCCGCCGCGCAGCTCGTTCACCATGTTGGACCGGATAATCCAATTGTATGAGATGGCCACGTTGGTGGCGCCAGTGATGGTCGAGAAGATTCCCATATCCGGGTTGTAGCTGGTGTCGCCGACCGCCCCCAGCGCGCCCTCCGATGTAGCGTCGCTGCCCGTGCTGGTGATGTCGTGTCGCGTCACGCGGCCGAAGATGTGATGCTTGGCCGAGAAGTTGTAATCCAGGCGGCCGTCGTAACCATCGGCCGAGTAATTGCCCGGCCACGTCATATTCAGATTGTTTCCCGCGCTGTCGATATTGGAGCTGGCCGCATTGGGCCCGGCCGGCGAGGGGAAAAAGTCCTTGATGATGGTTGCCGAATCCGCATTCACCGGAACCTGGTTGCCGCTCACCGCCTTGCCGGCAGGTGTGTACAGTTGCAGGCCGGGGACGCCGGAAAAGTTGCCGGAGGCCCAGGCGGCGGGCATTGTCTGGGTCGCGATCAGTGTGTTCTGGTCGAGCCGCACGCCTTCGTAATCGAAGTAGAAGAGCAGCTTGTTCTTGACAATGGGGCCGTCTACCGATCCGCCGAAGGTGCTGGCGCTGAGGGTGGGATTGAAAAGCCCAATTCCATCCGTGGCGTTCCAGTCCTTGTTGGTGAAATACCAGAAGCCGCTGCCGTGGTATTGGTTGGTGCCGCCGCGGGTCACAACGGTGAGGTCGGTCGGCTGTGCGAACTCAGCGCTGTTGCCCGCCGTGTTGACGCGGAATTCAGCGATGCCTTCCACCGAGGGAAAGAGATTGGTGCTGGGTCCGCCCTGGCGCACGGACTGGATGGAAATGCCGTCAAGAGAAAACGACGTGGCGGTCGGCAGTTGCCCTGAGAACGTCAGGTTGCCGCCCTGATCCTGGCTGACGCCAGGAGAGACAGCGGCGGCTTCAATGGGGCTAGGCGCGTTGGAGGCGCGGAAGTTCAACGCCAGCGAGCCGATCTCGACCCCGGACATGGAGGTGGACTCGGTGAGGTCTTCGCTCAGCACCGACTGGCCTCCATCCACCACCACGGTCTGTTGCACGCCCTGCACTTCCAGGCGGATGTCGGAGCGAGCGGTTTCGCGGGCCAGCACAACGACGTTCTTGTCCTCCGTCGCGGCGAAGTGCGCCCCCGAAGCCGTGATTGTGTATTGGCCCGGATCGACGTTCAGGAACCGGTATTCTCCCTCGCTGTTCGTGGGCACGCCGCGGGTATCCCCAGTGGCCTGGTTCTGCGCCTCCACCTTTGCGCCGGCGACAACCGCGCCGCTCGGGTCGGTCACCCTTCCGATGATCGTTCCGTACGTTGACTGCGCGGCGATCTTCGCGGACACAAACAGACCGCAAAGCGGCAGTAGGCAAAACAGGGACGTTTTGGGAAACAGCTTCACAACACTTTTCAAGTTCCTCTCCTTCGCTTTTTGGGGGGTGACCGGAGGCCGCTCGGAACAACCGACAGGAGCGCCCCTTAAAGCCGGCATCCGGTGCATGGTAGAAATCCAACCCGTGTTCAAAGCCAATGTGATGGATAGCCTGACAAGTAACTATTTCGCGATCGCCTGCAACCTTCCTCTCACACGCCCGGCGCGCGAAAGACGGTCGCAGTTCGCAAGGCAGAAGATCCCGAATCAGGTCCCGCTGACCCGCATTTATTGGCTATACACTTGCATTCGCAGGTTACGTTTCGGCAAACGCGTAATAAATCTTGGAAGAAAAACAAGGGAATGGCGGGGCTCAACGGAATCTGTAAAGTGTGGACCGGCCGGCACGGGGAATCTCTGAAAAACTCCTCAAGATCGGCGAAGGGCGCTAATCGGGGGACAATCGGAGCCATCGGTCGTCGCAATCTGGCGCATATCGATGACGCCAAGATCGCGTCCTTCTGCGATGCCATCGCCCATGGCAAAGAACGAGGCGCGCATCTCGGGATACGAAGGCAGATACCGGTGCTGCTGCGATTGATGAATCGCGGATGAAAAACTGCCGCATGGCGATTTAGGGTATCGCGTCTTTCTTACCGAACCGCTAAGTTATTGATTCTATGGTGGACCTGGTCGGGATCGAACCGACGACCTCTTCCATGCCATGGAAGCGCGCTCCCAAACTGCGCCACAGGCCCACATGCAGAAGGATGCAACTCCCTTATTGTCCCCGCTGGGGCGGAATTCGTCAAACGCGACTCTGCGCCGGACCCCACGCTCGAGGCCGAAGCCGGCCACTGGGTTCCACCGCCTACCACGCCCCCTCGATCTGGAACGAACTCAAGCCCTCAGCCTCGCTCTCGTCCAGATAGTGTTCAATCACGCGGTCGACGCGGCTGCCGCGCGGCCCGTGGCGCAGGCTGGCCCGCAACTTGGCCAGCTCGGCCGGCTCCCCGCAGGCCACCACCTCGACCTCGCCGTCCTCCGTATTGCGCACCCATCCGCGCACCTCAAGCTGGCTGGCCTCGCGCTGCACATACCACCGGAAGCCCACCCCTTGCACACGGCCTTGAATCAGAAAATGAAGAACCATCGTCGGCAACCATCGCCAGTTTTGCAGATCGGCGCACGGCGCGCAACCTGGCCCGCGCCGGAACGCAGGCCGGGCGAAAGCGGACGCCCAAGCCGGTTCCCGATCGAGGTGGAAAGGGATCGCGCCAGGCGGCGAAATGGAAGCGATTCCGCGCTCTGAGACCCCCATTTTCCGCGATTTGCAGCCATTATTTGGCATAAATCGGACGGAATTGAGCGTTCTTGTGCATCTTTTCGACGGCGAAAAGCCATTCCAACAGCAGTATTCATCCATCCCATGCTGCTCATTATCAAGGAGTTACTCGACATCGGCCCGTCAAGACGCGCTGCGCGGGATGGGGGAAAAGGGGGGGAGGGGGTGGGGGTAAAGGCG
>Ga0326727_10020506_pt1 | contig 13117 bp, 6 predicted proteins | sample MB2enrmetagenome_FD_207643 | JGI IMG/M metagenome (GOLD analysis project Ga0326727, IMG submission 207643) | Lab enriched peat soil microbial communities from McLean, Ithaca, NY, United States - MB29MY | ecosystem: Environmental > Terrestrial > Soil > Wetlands > Peat | place: USA: New York...
GAAGTGCTTGCGCCCGATCTCCCTGCCGTTGATGCTGACGACGGCGTCGAAATCGGGGCTGAGTTCCTTGGACATCTTGAGATAGTTGGCCATGGCGTAAAGGACCATCGCGGAATCACGCGTGGAATACCAGGCGTCACCCTGGCGGTTTGCCATCAGCCACCGAACGGCACTCAGCACCCTTGGATTACTCGGCTCGATCGCAAGCATCGCCTGGAGGGCGACCGCCGTCGGCTCGATATCGCCCCACACATAATCGTCTGACGCGTTGCCCCACGTCCAATGCGTCATGTTCGGCTCGGATATCGCCCGGGACTCCAGCCTCGACAGCACGGCCTTCGCCTCGTCCCTGCGCCCAAGCTGGTTAAATGCGAGCGCGATCCAACCGAGGGACTCGTTGGACAGCTTGGGCTTCTGCGCAAGGGTGGTTAGATCACCGGCGACATCCTTCCCCGCCATCGAAAGCACATATAGGATGTATGCCCGTTCTTCCACATCCGGATTGTGACTTGCAGCCGACTCATCACCGACCGATTCTCCCGCCGCAAAATGTCCCAGACGCTCGATACCGTTATCCAGGATGCTCTTGTTCACCGCAAACCCGGCGTTTCGGGCCTGCAAGAGTCCATAGCAGACGTAGGCGGTCATCCAAGGATCGGATTGACCGTACTCGCACCATGACCACCCGCCGTCATCGAGTTGGAACCGATAGAGCCTGAACAGCCCCTTGTTCACCATGTCAGGAAGCTGGGATTCAATTTGTTTATCCTGCATTCCGAGTCCTCGGAATGAGCGGTACAGGATGACATCCGGGAGGAACGAACTGGTGGTCTGCTCCGTACAGCCCCACGGATACTGCGCCAGATAATCGAGCGTGCCGAGCAGCGACGACGCGAGCGACGGCGCGAGGTGAATCCTCAGCTTACCTGCCTCTGCCACGGAGTCCTGCCGCACGTCGATCGCCAGTCTCTCATCGGCGTTTCCGGTGACCAAACCGACTTGAGGAGTGGTGGTTTCCATCCCATGCGGATACACGGGAAGCGAAATCTGCATCGCATCGCCGGTGGTGGAGCACTTGGCGCGCGCCAGGATATCGAATGAACCCGGCTTCGGCGCTCTCACGGTCCAGTCGATCCGCTCGATTCCGTTGTTCCTGACGTTCACCTGCCGGGTTGTGCGGCCATCGATGGTCAATCCTGGGCATTGGAGAGTGACCGTCACGTTCTGATCCTTGCCGGTGTAATTCTGCACAACCGTCGTCATGCTTGACTTGTCGGACTGCACCAGGAACCTCGGCGCCTCGATTCTCACCAGGAAATCCTGCTGAGCCTTGACCGTCGTCTTCGACTCGCCGCAAAGCGTGCCAATGGTAATCCCGCGAACGGTGGCGCGCCAGGTTGTGAGGTTATCCGGCATCTGGAAGCTCACCGTCGCAAGGCCATTAGCATCCGTTTCCACGATCGGATTCCAGAAAGCGGTGTCGAGGAAGCGCTTTCGAATCCGATTGTTCCCCTCCGGCGTTTTGAGCAGGTTCGGCCCGGCTTTATCCGGGTCGCTCAGGTATATCTGCGGGAATGAGAATGTCGTATTGACCTGATTCGGCCTTCGGGCGAAGAAATAGTCTAGAATCGGTGTGGTTGTCTCCGGCTGGATGGCGTAGATCGCCTCATCCACCACTCCGATGGAAAGCTGTGCCTTCACCGGCTTGCCGTTCGGGTCGGTGGCTTTGATTGTATACACCGCGTTCTCGCCGGGAAGGTATTTCGGCTTGTTGGGATCAACCTTCAATGTGAGAGTCTGCGACGCAAGCGAAACTTTCGCCCTAGCCTGCTGAGAGAACAACTGCTTGTTCTTCACGAAGCAGACTCCTATGTAGAAATTCGGCTTATAGATATCCTTGATCGGAATTTCCACCATTGTGGAGTGCTTGGCAAGCTGCACGACTTTCCGATCATAGACTCTCGTGCCTTCAACCGTCACCAGCGCCGTCATCCCTGTGCTCTTGGTGTTTATCAGCACCTTCGCCGTGTCGCCTGGCGCATAGGTCTTCTTGTCGGTCACGATCTTGATATCAGCCATGTGCTCGGCTTGTTGGTCATTCCAATTCGACATTCCGGCGTAGATGTAGGTTGATGCTGAGACCTCGTTTCCAAGCTGATCCCGCCCCTTGACGACAACCTGCGTATCAGGCGAGGTGGGCGTTATGGTGAGAGTCGCCTTTCCATCATCATCCGTAGTGACGGTCTGGACCTTATCGGTAACAGGGTTGCCGTTGCTCTCCATGGCCCATTGCATATGCCCGACCACCACACTGAGTTGCTGATGCTTTATCGGATTATGATCATAATCCGCCGCCCGAATCGACAGACTTACGCTCTCACCCTGTGCCACCACATAACGATCAGGTTCCACACTCAGAGCGAACTGCGCTCGAGTTATCAGCATGTTCATAGAACCTGTAACATCCCGCCCACTGGGATCGGTGACATCTGCCTGCACATTGAACTGCTGGTCGGTCTCCATCATCCAGTAGTCCCTGGTCTCAGTCCAATCCGCCTTGAAATCGATCTGCGCCATGCCATTGGCGTCGGTCTGGACGTCCCCGTCGGTCACTACCTCGCCATAGCCGCCGTAATCCGAGTAACCAGTTGCGTCGCCGGTATCATCGGAGGCATCGTCTTCAAAGAACCAATACGGCGTCCTTGTAACCACATAATGAACCTTGGCGTTTGCGACCGGCGCCCCGAAGTAGTAGTTGGCCGAAACCGTGGCATGAACCGTGCTTCCACGCACGAAACGCTTGCCGTTCGATGTCACCTTTACCTGGAACTCGGGTTTGCGGTATGCTGCCACCTGGAAATCAGTCGATTGTCCTCTACCCTTGCCCTCGATCGATGAAACCAGCGTGTAAGGGCCGCTCGATGCCTCGGAGTTGAGCTGGAAGCTCCCGAAATACGCCCCAAACTTATCGGTACGCATTTTACTTCGATAGATAAGCGTGTCCCGGGAGTCGCGGACTTCCACCGTCACCGGCAGGGAGGGCGGCGTCGCATATCCGGTGTCGGTCATGTGCCTGACCAGCCCCTTGAAGAAGACGACCTGCCCCGGTTTATAGACCGGGCGCTCCGTGTAGGCGTAGATCAGCATGTCCGACTGCTGATCGGTGGGGAAATACGCGGATGTGAACGCGAACGACTGGCCTACGTGCGCGATGACCACCTCGTTTGTCTCACCCTTCATCCCTGAAGGGAGCTTCAGGGTTGCCAGCCCCTGAGAATCGCTGCTGCCGGATGCAACCACCTTTTTCCCCACATAAACCGCAATCTGCGCTCCCGCGACCGGCACGCCGGTCTTGAGATCGACTGTATAAGCCACAGTCTGGGAGCCGGAGGTCTTCGTCACCATTGCAAGGGAGGTGACCATTATCCAGCCAACCTGCCGAATACCACCCGCGTCCGCGGTTATCAGGTAGAGCCCCGGCTCCATCTTAGGCAGATCGATCCGCTGCATGAATCGACCCTCCACGTCCAGCTTCGTAATCGGAAAGTTGAGCGTATTGACCGATTTCAAGGCGGTGTTGGAATCGAGCTTTGCCTTCACCAGCGCCGATGAACTATAGGAATCGACTCCCAGGAGATCGCTCACGGACCCTCCTGACTTCAGGAGGAAGGTGTTCAGATCGACCTTATACACCTTGACGCCGAGTTCAGTGGCGTTCACATAACCATGGCATGTTAAACGTGGCTGCTCGTCGGGGGCGAACATATGCTGGTGGATATAGATTTCGATTTCCGGGGCGTTTGCCGGAAGTTCCAGGTTGAGGACCTGAGGCTTGCCCTCAGTGACGGTAATCTCCGTCGGCTCCATTGTGTGGCCATGGCTCGCCGCCTGGAGTTTGTGCACCCCGACCGGGACATTCGGGAGCTTGTAGTAGCCGTTCTTGTCCGCCTGCACCCAGTGTTCATAGCCGCCATTCTTGGAGCTGAGCCAGACCGATGCCGGGAGCGGCTGACCGCTCTCTTGCGCGGTCACGCGACCCATCACACTGCCGGTGGGAGGCTCCTGGCCGATCGCCAGAGCCAGCGCGATCCCGGCGCAGAGGACGGCGAGAGAGATTAAGAAAGGCAGAACCAGAGATCGTCTCACCGGAATCACCGTCCTCTCTCATTGGGTTCCGGCGAAAGGAAGCCCGAGACCGCATACCAAACGGCGGCGATAACAACCATGGCGACCAGAATCCAAATCCTCACTGATCGAGCCAGTTCAAGATCGACAAACAGTTTGACGAACTCGATGGCTGAGAGTTGAGCGCCGATGATCACCAGCCCGACTGGAAAACCATACAGCGGGTTCTCGTCAGGCCCCCCGTTCAATCGCAGGATCAACAAAAACGCCATTCCGGCGGTGAGGCCGAACATCAGGCCGAGCACGCCCTTTATCCCCCAAATCAGCAGGAGCGCGATAGGAAACGCTGCCGTCAGCAGGCCGATTATTGCAATTCCGACCACCCTTTTTGCATTCGAATTACCCGCATTTATCCTCGCCAGAGATGAAATGACGAAAAACGGCAGGGTGATGCCCAGAATCGCTGAGATAAAAGTGTAATGTATCCTCGGATCGAGCCCGCCCAGGCTGTCAACATAAACCTGGGTAAATAGCTTGAAAAGCGACATTGCGAGACCAAACATGAGAGCGCCGTTCACGGCAGTCGAAACCGGAGAAAGCCCGGAATCGTCACCCTCAAAAAGCTGAAGCAGAATGAGCCGGGCAGCGATCAGACCCATCGCGATTCCGAATCCCGCCCACAGCTTGAACGCGGCCACGGCGAACGCGGTGATCAGAAGAACCGATGCCGATGCCGCATCCAGCCTGTACCTTCGGGACGCTCCAATCGCCCCGTGGGATATCCATGCGACCAACCCGGCGACCAGCATCCCGCCCGCAACAACCGCGAGCAGCCGCCAATCATGCGTGATCCTCCACGAGTAAATCGCTGAAAGGCCAAGTACAAGCAAGACCGAAATGGTTACGGAAGCGGGGTAACCCCTCTGCGGCCTCTGTCCCGCAACCTGCTGGAAAGAGAAGTCTGCGCCGACAAAACTTGCGAGGAGTACCGTCGCGGCGAGCAGGATCGGCAGCGACCACCACATTCGGAGGGAGGGCTTATCGAAATGCTGCATGGCGAGCAGGATTGCCGTGGAAATAGTGACGCCGAACAACGCCCAAAACTCGGCGAGCGTCCCGGCGAAGGACTTCGGATCGAGCATGAACCGCTGTATCGCGGCTGCCATCACCGCGCCAATCGAAAACCCGATCAGCGCCCAGTAAGGATCGGATTTGAAGATCACATATGTAAGAGAAACTCCGAACAGTGCGAGGAATCCCAGGGAATGAGCGGCAATCCTGCGTGTCTGGTCCGAGCTGGGGCTGGAAAACCGCCCGCATAGGAAGAGGGCTATCGTACCAAGCACGCCGCCGATCAGGAATCCATACGCAAGCCCCTGGCCCCAAGAAAACGGCGGCTGCTTCTGCATCGCGACGGCCCAGAAAATCAATGTGGCGATTACGGCACACACCGCCCCGAGTTTGATCCGACCGCTTTCTCCCGCTTGCGCCTGACCTCCGGCAATCGCCATGAGGAAGGCCCCTATGCACATGAAAAACCCAAGTCCGACGCCAAACCACCCAATGAAAGCTTCCACGATCATATCCCCCTGATTTGCATATGTCGTTAGCTAAACCGACTTGATTAAATTGTACCACAAGCAACCAAAAAGGAAATATGTTTTTGTTGAGATATTGCGAGGTTTTTTTGCGCCATGATAGAGGACGCATGGGAACGCCACTGTGCCCTCCCGGCATCCTACCTAGAGAACGGATTTCCGCGCCGTTGCGCAGTCTGGCGATTCTGTTGAACCTCGGGATAAATCCACGAGGCTCAGGAATACAAGCAGGCTAAAGCGGGCTTTCCATCATGCACCCTGGTTCGCCTGAAACGTTCCCAGCCTGCTTTAGCTCGCTTCAATTATTGAGACTCATGCTTTAGCTTGAGGTTTGACCGTTCGTGCGCCGGTTCGGAGGAGCGTCCGCCGTGAACAGGGGGGAACACGCTTGATTAAATTGTACCACAAGCAACCAAAAAGGAAATATGTTTTTGTTGAGATATTGCGAGGTTTTTTTGCGCCACGATAGAGGACACATGGGCAGGCCACTGCGCCCGCCCTCTGACTGGCTCGAGGCAGGGCACGGATTTCCTCCCGGCCTCCGAAGCCTAGGCGAAAGAGCGTGCCGTTCCGCCGTCTGGCGATTCCGTTGAACCTCGGGATAAATCCACGAGGCTCAGGAATACAAGCAGGCTAAAGCGAGCTTTCCATCATGCACCCTGGTTCGCCTGAAACGTTCCCAGCCTGCTTTAGCTCGCTTTAATAATGGAGACTCATGCTTTAGCTTGAGGTTTGACCGTTCGTGCGCCGGTTCGGAGGAGCGTCCGCCGTGAACAGGGGGGAACACGGCGGACGCTGGCCGGTCAGGAAAGGCTTTTTGACATAATATATTCGGTAGAGGCGCGGCTTGCCGGCCCCGTCCTGCTCCCGCCATGGAAGAAGATGTAACACCTGGAGCGCGGCAAGCCGCGCCTCCACCAAATCGAAAGGTTTAAGTATCATGGGCTTAGGATCAAAGAGAAAGTTCGAGTCTAAAGCCTCAGAAACCTTAGAAACCCTAAAACCTTAGAACCTTAGAACCTTAACTAACCCTTCCCCAAAAATAAAACCCCTGCCACTAATGCAGCAGGGGTGTGGTGTCGAATTCATAGACGACCGATGCCACGATTCCCGCGAAGGTGGTGTTAAATCAAGACGAGGGTCGGTCTCCTGGCTTCCGCGTCATCCTCAGCGCGCGCCTTCCCATCCCATGCGGAACAGTGGCATAATGCGCGCCTCGTCGGCGGATACAGTTGCGGGGCAGCGCCGGCATCTCACCGGCTTCCCAAAACACCCGTCAGGCAAATATAGCGTTATCAACACAAATATTTTACAGAGTTCGACCGCCTGTGTCAAGAGAAATTTGACGAAGGAGCTTCTACCGGACCCATACACCCCGGAAAACTTACGTTCCGGCCAAATACCAGTTCTTGCCCAGGATGGAGTAGTCCTGATCTTCGACAAAGTTGTCGCCGTTGATATCACCGTTCAAGAGGCTGATGTTCAGTGTGTTCGAGCCCAGGGCGACGGTTACCGGCTGGCTTTGCGAGAGCCATTTGGGCGCCTGCACTCGGACCGTGTAATCGCCGTGCATAAGTTCGGTAAAAGTAACCGTCGTTACCGCAGCCGCAGAGACGGTGTGCGACTGGACAACGGTACCATCACTTTGGAGCACATCGACTTGCACCTGCATCAGACTGAAATCCCCTGAATAATTGCACAGATTGACATTTACAGTCAACTGACTCGGAGGGCCGATGGCGTATAGTGTTCCGTTCCCAGCGATATAGATTGTCCCATCTGACCCGATAACCGCATCCGTGTTGAACCCTCCCGGAAAGTCAGTAATGGAGTAATCCCACTTTTGAGAACCGTCAGGGTTTAGCGCCAGAACGCCATAGTACCCATCCTGGATGTAGATCGTGCCGTCAGCGCCGATTGAAGGAGTGACAGGGTAACAGGCCCCCACCGGAATAGTCAGCGCCCACTTCTGCGATCCATCTGGGTTAACGGCGTACAAGTGCCCATCCCATGAAACTACATAGACGGCGCCGTCTAAGCCCAGAGATGGAGATAGCCCGTCTGCAAGACCGAATACCCATTTCTGAGTCCCGTTCGGATTCACTGCATAAAGATTCCCTGAGCTTATATATATCGTGCCGTCCGACCCTATGAGGGGGGATGACTGTATACACTCCCCTGTTGCAAAGGCCCACTTCTCACTTCCATCAGAATTAACGGCGCATAAATTGCCGGTAACATCCCCGAAGAAATGTGAGGAACCAAAGTAAACTGTCCCGTCCGAGCCTATCGCGGGACCCGAGTAGGAGATACTCGAGCCAGTATTAAATGACCACTTCTCTGTGCCATCGGGATTGATGGCATACAGATTGCCGTCCTCTGAACCCGCATAAATGGTACCGTCAGGCCCGATTGCCGGAGGTGAATCAATGGCGTTACCGGTGAGGTACTTCCACTTCTTGGTGAAATCGGGATTAATAGCATACAGAGTACCGTCCTGGTACCCAACGTAGATCGTGCCATCGGTACCGATCGCCGGCGTAGTATACCAAGATTCGGATGACGACGTATCGGCGTTAAATACCCCTTTCACTGTCCCGCTCGGGTTGAAGGCGTATAGTGCGCCCATATCCCCTCCCCCGTAAATAGTTCCATCGGCGCCTATCACCGGGTCAGACCAACCTATCCTAAGAGAATTCGACCAGATAAGCCCTGGGTTTGCAACTCCGGAATAGGGGCTTTGGCTCGTGTGTCTGAGATCATGCCCGGACATCGGCCACGCCGATGATGCAAGCTGTGCATTCGCATTTACCGCAAGGCAAAGCATAAAAATCAGGATAATGACAATCAATGATCTGTTCATGATGCTGTTCCCTTTCTTTTCCGTCATAAAGGTGAGATATCAGAGCAACCGCATTCGTATTCGCCGGATTACGTACCCCCCTGGTACCAAGCGAGTCCCATTATGGAGTAATCCTGATCCTCTATGAAGTTATCTCCATTAAGATCGCCGTTAGGAAGATCGAGGGTGACCGTCACAGGGCTGTCGGTGATGGTGACGGCCTGGCTCTGGGAGAGCCACTTCGGGGCGAAGGCTTGAACAGTGTAATTGCCCGCCGGAAGGTTGGAGTAAACCACGCTCACCGTTGATTGCGCCGGGAGGGTCTGCGTGGTAAGTACTGTTCCGTCACTCTTCAGCAAATTGATCCTGACTGACATCAGATGGAAATCTCCAATATAATCGCAGAGATTGACGTTTACTGACATGTCATAACCCATCACCACAGCGTAAACATTGGATTCACTCGTACCGTAGTAAAGTGTGCCGTCGGCGCCAATTGCCACCCCGGTATAGGTATATCCAGGCCTGAACTGCCATTTCTGCGAACCATCCGGATTTATTGCTACGAGGCTATGTGCGCCTATATAAATCATGCCGTCAGAGCCGATCACAGCGGTTGAGTTTACCGCAGACCCTGCGTCGAAGGCCCACTTCTGCGTTCCATCAGGATTGACCGCATAGAGTTTGCCATCGTCCGAGCCGACATAGATGGAGCCGTCTGCGCCTAGGAATGGAGATGCTTCTATCGCGCTGCCGGTCTTGAATGTCCATTTCTGGGTGCCGTTAGGGTTAATGGCGTACAGGTAGTCATTACGGGATCCCACGAATATCGTACCGTCCGACCCTATTGCCGGGGATGACTGCGCATTCCCGCCTGCCCAACAAACCCATTTCTGGCTTCCATCAGATTTAATGGCATATAGGTTGGAATCTTCGGATGCAACGTAAACCGTCCCATCCGAGCCTATTGTGGGGGAGGACGAAATCCCATTGCAGGTAACAAACGACCACTTCTTGCTCCCGTCGGAATTGATGGCGTACAGCAAGCCGTCCATTGATCCTACATAGATAGTGCCGTCAGGACCTATCGACGGCGAAGAGTAAATAGATCCTTTTGTGGCATACGCCCACCTCTGCGTGCCATCCGGGTTAATGGCATACAGGTTGTTGTCGTTTGATCCGACATAAATGGCTCCGTCAGAAGCAATTGCCGGCGTGGAATATATCGCAGCGTTGCTGGTAAAGACCCATTTTGCACTTCCATTCAGGCTCAGGGCATAAAGATTATGATCAAGGCTAGCCTCGTATATCGTTCCATCAGAACCGATTGCCGGGTTGGCATAAATCCAACCTTGTGTAGCAAACGCCCACTTAATCGTAGGACGGGACGGCCCCGTATATGGGCTTCTGCCGGTGTGCTGGAGATCATGCCCGAACATTGGCCAGGGTGAAGACGCAAGCTGAGCATGAGACGGAATTGCGTAGAGAAGTAAACATACTTGTAAAACACTCAGGTAAACTTTCTTCATAATGATTCCTTTCTCGGCGTGGCCGAAATCAGTCGGACTTACACAATTCGACCATCTCTTACCTCAGTCGATAAGCGGACATGCCTCACATATCATGTTTCGCCAAGTATGCCTCGAATTCCTCCTGATTGCGGTCGTTTTTTCGGTTTTCGCGATCTCGAACGCGGGAAGACTAATCTTGATTTTACATTCTGAAATCCGAAACCTAAGTCCTAAATCCTCTGCAAAGGAGGCACGCCATGACCGATATCACGCAACGCGACCCTGAGACCGAGGAGCCTCTCATCCTCGAGCGCTTGAGCGACTTGTGCGACCAGAAGGAGTTTCTCAGCCATTATCCGGACATCCGAGGCAGGGGCGTCATCAATCCGAGGGGTGATGAGGTGGGCGTAGTGGATGATCTTTATGTGAACCCACGAACCCGGCAGGTGGAGATGGCTGCGATTGGGTTCTCCGGCGCGGTCGGATCGGGCGGGAAGCACGTGCTCATCCCGATTCAGGAGATAGTGATCGCAGGCCCGGTGGTCGAGATTCTCACCCGCGAGGAGCGCGTCAATGCTGCCCCGGAGTTTCACGCCGAGGTCCCCAACTACGAGCCGTATTATGAGTATTGGGGAACTCAGGTCGTTGGGGAAATGGAAGAGATCGAGGAAGGATACGTCCGTCCACCCGGTCGTCTGGAACTGGAAGGCGAGGACGAGCAAAAAGCGGCCTGATGGGAAGGGTACTAAGGTTTTAGGGTTATAAGGCGCTAGGGGAAGGATTTATATTTCATAATCTATAATTCCTTCCCGGCGTCGGTTGTGCTAATTTGAAATAGGGGTGACTTGTTTAGAGCCCTAGAACCTTAAAACCTTGTAACCCTAAAACCTTATCTCCTCCATGGGTTTGCCGTTGAAGGCGGGCTTGATCGCCTTCATATCCACTTTGTCGCCGTCAACATGCACCACGATGTAGTGGTAGAAGTTACCGGTGCCGAAAATGTTGGGGAAGAGCTGCCCGCCCGCACCTCCGATGATCAGGTATCGAACGCCGTCACGCACATGCTGGTTGAAAGTATGCTCGTGCCCCGTAAAGACTGCGGTCACATGGTTATCCTTGAAAAGCTGGTGAAGGGCGTCGCGCTCGGCGGGGTACTTATCGATGGATTTGCCCAACTGGCCATCGACCGGGTACATCGGCTTGTGAAAGAAGACAAAGATATGCCCCGCAGATTTCGATTTACGCAAGTCGTCCTTCAGCCAGACCAACTGATCGCCGGTGATCCTGCTCGTCTGCCCCACGATCTCCGAATCCAGAATGATGAAATGGCAGTTTTCGTAGTCGAAGGAATAGTAGAGCTTGCCGAGTTCATCCGAAAAGAACTTCTCGTGCTCAGGCAAATCCCCGATCTCATGGTTTCCCATGGTGAGATAGACCTTCCGCTTGAAAAGCGCCTTCACCGTGTCCTTGTATTCCTGGTACAAGACCTTCAGGTCCTCCACCTTTAGCTTGCCGTCCTGAAAATCCCCGCAACTGATGGCGAAAGCCGGTTGGATGGCATCCATCTCGGTCAGAATCTCCTTGAAGACCGGTGGCGTACCGTGGTTATCGCTGAAAACCGTGAAGGTGAACGGATTCGGCCCGGCGGCGGATACAAGGGAGATCGAAATCATCGCCAACAGTGCAACAAGGCATAGGAAACGGGTCGTCTTCATCGTGGATATCTCCTTCGCGACTGCATGCCCAATTATATCAGGCACGCGGGATGATTGACAGTCTTTGCAGGTAAGGGTACACTTATCTAGGGAAAGGCCGGGGCGGTGGAGTGGAGTAATCGAGTGCTGGAGTAATGGCCAAGAAGTGCCAGCTAGTGATGTCCTCTAGGATCCATGCTAACTTCTGCCTTTGGAGGGAAAAACATGAACGAACTATCAAGCTTTGCCGACGGGATTCGAGCGGCGCTCGACGCCAAGAACGCCGCACGTGACAGCGCTCTGGTGACATCCAGAGAGGCGATCCGGTTCTGCGCGAACTCAATCCGCGCGATCCACCGGGAGGAGTTCGAGGAGGCCGCGAAACTCCTGCACGAGGCCAGAACGCGTGTCCAGGAGACAAAAGAGGCGTTGAAGGACTACCCGGACATCTATTTCGCGGGGTACGTGCAGGATGCTCAGAAGGAATACACCGAGGCTGAGACGATGCACGCCTTCATCCGCGACCTTCCGATTCCCAGCCCGGAAGAACTCGGCGTGGAAGCCGCACCCTACCTGAACGGGGTCGGTGAGGGAGTGAGCGAGTGCCGAAGGTCGGTGCTGGACATCATGCGCCGGGGAAATATCGCGAGGGCGGAAGAACTGCTCAAGAAGATGGACGACGCCTATTATGTGCTCATCGCCTTCGATTACCCGGATGCGATCACCGGCGGCCTGAGAAGGACGATGGATCAGACTCGACCCGTCCTCGAGCGCACGCGCGGCGACATAACGGTCACCATCCGCCAGAACGAGCTGGAACATGCCCTGAACCGGGCAGTTGAAGCGTTCCGGGGGTAGGGAAGTGGAGTAGCAGGAGTTTAAGGAGTAAGAGGAGTAGGGAACCGGAGTCCCAATACTTCCACTATTCTTTCGCCGCTCACATTCCACTTCTCGAGCGCTGGGCATCGGGGAGGGAAGAGGAGTGGAAGGAGTCTCAGAAGTAACAGGAGTAGGGATCCGGAATTTCGAATGCTCCCCTTACTCCTTTTACTCCACAAGCTCCACGTCTTTAATAAGGAGGCCGAGGAGTCCGGAAGCTAACCGCTAACTGCTAACGGCTACCTGCTTCCCTACGGCTTGCACGACACCTTCACCATGCTGGCGCGGATCACCTTATCGCCGAGGGTGTAGCCCTTTTGAAGCTCCTCCACAATGGTGTTGTCGGGGTAGTCATCGGTTTCCATGCGCATCACAGCTTCGTGAATATTGGGGTCGAATTGCTGTCCCTCCGCCTCGATCGGTTTCACGCCCTCCTTTTCGAGAACGTCGTTCAGGTTTCTGAGGATG
>Ga0326727_10020508_pt1 | contig 13116 bp, 13 predicted proteins | sample MB2enrmetagenome_FD_207643 | JGI IMG/M metagenome (GOLD analysis project Ga0326727, IMG submission 207643) | Lab enriched peat soil microbial communities from McLean, Ithaca, NY, United States - MB29MY | ecosystem: Environmental > Terrestrial > Soil > Wetlands > Peat | place: USA: New York...
CGCACGCCGTCGAGATCAACAGCACGGCGTGAGGCTGGTTCATACTTTGTTGGTCTGGCCCTCATCATGACCAGACATCATCATAAGTCGCGAACGCAAGGCTACGTGGGCGCAGCGCAACGCTTACGGACAACTACCAGCAGGCCGCGAAGAAGGAACTCGGGCGCGACTATCCTGACCCCAACGCCGTCGGCAACGGCGGGCGGTCCTCCCTGTCTGTCTGGTACGAGCAGAACCCCCGCGATGTGTCGGCGTTCGAGAAGCAGATGCGGCTCAAGGCGCATTACGTCATCCGCCCCGAGCACCTGTGGGCCAGCATCGCGCACTTGGCCCGCACCCAGCACGGCGAGCTGCTCAACACGCTTCAGGCTGGCTTCAAGTATATCGAGAATGAGTCGTTCCAGAGCACGTTCTCGGGTCTGTTCTCGGAGATCAATCTCGGCTCCGACAAGCTCGGCAAGACCTACGCGGACCGGAACGCGAAGCTCTGGACGATCATCACCAAGATAGCCGAGGGCCTTGCGGAGTTCTCCACGGACAGCGACGCGCTGGGAGACGCCTACGAGTACCTGATCGGCCAGTTTGCCGCGGGCTCGGGCAAGAAGGCCGGTGAATTCTACACGCCGCAGCGGATCTCAGACATCCTCTCCGCGATCGTCACACTCGATAGCCAGGAACCGAAGACCGGCAAGCGGAAACGCCTCGCCAGCGTGATGGACTTCGCCTGCGGCTCGGGCTCGTTGCTGCTCAATGTGCGAAAGCGCATGGGGCCGCGCAGCATCGGCAAGATCTTCGGGCAGGAGAAGAACATCACCACCTACAACCGCGCGCGGATGAACATGCTGCTGCACGGGGTGAAGGACTCGGAGTTCGAAATCTACCACGGCGACACGCTGACGAACGAATGGGACATGCTCCGGGAAACCAACCCGGCAAAGAAGCCCTACTTCGATGCGGTCGTCGCCAACCCGCCGTTCAGCTACCGCTGGGACCCGAATGAATCGTTGAGCGAGGACGTGCGCTTCAAGAACTACGGGCTGGCCCCGAAGTCGGCGGCTGACTTTGCGTTCGTACTGCACGGGTTTCACTACCTCAAGGACGACGGTGTGATGGCCGTTATCCTGCCGCACGGCGTGCTATTCCGTGGCGGCGCGGAGGCGAAGATTCGCCGCAAGCTCCTCGACGACGGGCACATCGACACCGTCATCGGCTTGCCGGCGAACCTGTTCTACTCGACCGGTATCCCGGTCTGCATCCTCGTGCTCAAGAAGTGCAAGAAGCCCGATGATGTCCTGTTCATCAACGCGTCCGAGAACTTCGAGAAGGGCAAGCGCCAGAACTACTTGTCCGACGAGCATATCGAGAAGATCGTCAACACCTACCAGCAGCGGCCGGAGAGCATCGAGCAGTACGCCAGACGCGTGGGGATGGACGAGATTGAGGCCAACGACTTCAACCTGAATATCTCCCGCTATGTCAGCACGGCCGAGCAGGAGGTCGCGATCGATCTTTCGGCCACGCACAAGGAGTTGGTCGAGATCGAGAAGCGATTTCGGGAGTCAACGGCGAAGCACAACGCGTTTCTCAAGGAACTTGGACTATCCCCATTGCCATCGCCCGATCAGTAATCGAGGCGATCCCTCGCAGACCCCCCGCGTCATGGTCGGTGAAATCGCAGAATTGGGCCGTAACCCACTTTCGAAGCGCCCGACACCCGCCCGCTCTGCCTGCTCGACCGAACCGCCACCGACCCCTACCCCAGCAGCCCCGCGCCGGAAAACCCGCCGAACACCCCCAGCGCGCAGGTCAACGTCGCAACGATCAGCACCGCCCACAGATACCACCCGCGCAGCCGATGCGCGCGCGGCAGCGCCTTGACCGACAGCGCGATCAGGAAACCCAGCACCAGCGGCAGCATCAGCGCGTTCATCACCTGCACGCCGACGTTCAGCGCCACCAGGTTCGGCCACACCGCCACCACGATCGCGCCGCCGACCACGCACACCGTGTAGACGCCATAGAACCAGCGTGCCTCCAGCGGATGGTATTCCAGCGAGCGGCGGTAGCCCGTCACCTCACCCAGCCCCCAGGCGAACGCCAGCGAGCAGACGATCGCCGCCACCATCCCCGCGCCCAGCACGCCGGCGCCGAAGATCAGGTTGCCCATCGCCGTGCCGAGGAACGGGGTCAGCGCCTGCGCCATGTCCCCGACCGAGCTCAGCGACGCATCCGGATGCTTCACCCCGATCGTCGCGGCACAGGCGATCAGCACCGCGGCCATCACAAGCTGCGTCAGCACCGCGCCGATCGCGGTATCCCACCGCGCGGCGCCGTAATGTTCCGGCCGCAGACGCTTATCGGCGATGGCGGATTGCTGGTAGAAGATCATCCACGGCATCACCACCGCGCCGATATTGGCCGCCGCGAGATACAGGTAGTCCTTGTTGGCGTAAGGAATATCGATGCTGCCGGCGAGCAGCGCGGCGGGGTCGGGATGCGACGCCCAGGCGACGAAGAAGAACGCCAGCTCGAACAGCCCGAGGATGATCGCCGCCCGCTCCACCCGCCGGTACGACCCGGTGATCACCACCGCCAGCAGCGCGATCGCGGCGATCGGCAAGGTCGCGAAACGCGGCACGCCATACAGTTCGCCCACACCGGCCACGCCGGAGAACTCGGTAAGCAGCGCGCCCACCGTGGCGATGCCCAGGCCGGCCGCCGACACCCAGCCCCAGAACGGGCCGAACGTAACGCGGATCAGCTCGCCGTGACCGCGGCCGGTGAAGATGCCCAGCCGGACGGTCAGCTCCTGCACCATGTACAGGATCGGTATCAATACGAATTGCAGCGCCAGCAGCCGGTAGCCCCACTGCACGCCGCTTTGCCCGGCGGTGATCACGCTGCCGACGTCGGTGTCGGCCAGCATCACCACCAGGCCGGGGCCGAACACCGCCATGGCCAGCGCCAGGCGCTTGGGGCGGGCTATCCGGGCGGGGATGTCACTCATTCGGCGTCGGTCCATCTGGTCGTTCATCGTGTCCCCGCCCGCTTGCCGGGGTCGGTTGAAGTTGCGAGTTAATCGCAATTCGTGCGCCCGAGGTAGCTGCCGGACCGCCATACTGTCAACCTTGCCGCCGGTGCGCGTTGATTTGCCTCACCGTTTGGCGGAGAAAGCGCATCCTCTCACGGACCACGCCCCAAACGGACCACGGCCGATGCACGCGCTTTATCTGCACAACAGCCTGACGCGCCGGAAAGAGCGTTTCGTCCCGCTCGATCCCCATCACGTCCGGATGTATGTGTGCGGGCCGACGGTCTACGACCTTGTGCATGTCGGCAATGCCCGCCCGGTGGTGGTCTACGATGTGCTGGCGCGGCTGCTGCGCAAGCTCTACCCGCGCGTCACCTATGTGCGGAACATCACCGACGTGGAGGACAAGATCAACGCGCGCGCGCGCGAGCTTGGCATCCCGATCGAGGCATTGACCGCGCGCACCACGGACGATTTCCACGCCGACATGACCGCCCTCGGCGCGCTGCCGCCGGACATCGAGCCGCGGGCGACAGCGCATATCCCGGAGATGATCGCGATCATCGAGCGGCTGATTGCCTCGGGTCACGCCTATGCGGCGCAGGGCCATGTGCTGTTCGCGGTCGCCAGCTACCCGGCCTACGGCCATCTGTCCGGCCGCAGCCCCGAGGAGCTGATGGCCGGCGCGCGCATCGAGGTCGCGCCGTACAAGCGCGACCCGGGGGATTTCGTGCTGTGGAAGCCCTCGCCGCCCGAGCTGCCAGGATGGGACAGCCCGTGGGGCCGCGGCCGGCCGGGCTGGCATATCGAGTGCAGCGCGATGGCGTGGAAGCACCTCGGCGAGAGCTTCGACATCCATGGCGGCGGCACCGACCTGATCTTCCCGCACCACGAGAACGAGGTGGCGCAAAGCTGCTGCGCCTTCCCCAGCGCGAGTTTCGCCCGCTACTGGGTGCACAACGGCATGCTGCTGGTGAACGGCGAGAAGATGTCGAAAAGCCTCGGCAACTTCACCACGCTGCGCGAGGTGCTGGCGCACGTGCCGGGCGAGGTGGTGCGGTTGTTGCTGTTGCGCACGCAATATCGTTCCACCCCTGATTACTCGGACGCGGCGGTGACCGAGGCGCGGCGCGAGCTGGATCGGTTCTATCGCGCGCTGGAGCGGTATCCCGATATCGCGGCGGGGGATGTGCCGGCGCCGGTGATGGATGCGCTGTGCGACGATCTGAACACGCCGCTGGCGATCTCGGCGATGCACGCGCTGGCCGATGCGGCGCTGGCGGGCGATTTCGATGCGGCGTGCGGGCTGCGCGCGGCGGGCGAGGTGTTGGGTCTGCTGCAGGCCGAGCCGGGCGCGTGGTTCCGGGCGGATGGCGACGACACGGCGGGGATCGAGGCGGCGATCGCCGAGCGCCTGGCCGCGCGCAAGGCGCGCGACTTCGCGCGTGCCGATGCGATCCGCGCCGAACTGGCGGCCAAGGGGATTGTGCTGGAGGACGGCGCCGGGGGCACCACGTGGCGGCGGGTCGCGGGACCCGCCGGCAGTTGACGTCGGGCGCAGGGCAACCGGATGAACATCGGAACCCCTGTCACTGCGAGCCGCAGGCGAAGCAATCTCCATCTGAGTGCGCACTACGATAGGTGCTTACCTGCAGGGAGATTGCTTCGCCTGCGGCTCGCAATGACAGCCTCATCCCGGCTGGCCATCCCCCGATCACCATGGGTTCGGCCGGCGGCGGCCTACCGCGCAATCGTGATCCCGTGTTACGCTCTATGCGCGGCGTCCGAGGCGTCCGGTGCAGATTGATGATTTGATCAGGGCCATTGATGCGCTAACGCGGCTGCTCGGCGTTCTCGCATGGCCGGCCGTGATGCTGTTCGCGCTCGCGCTGTTTCGGCCGGCAATCCGCGACTTCCTGGTCAGCCTGAGCGAGCTCAGGCTGAAAGGTGCGGGCTTCGAGGCGTCGGCCGTGCGGCGGCTCAATTTCGACGCGACAAGTCAGAGGCTGTACGACTACTGGAAGCCGGGCGGCCAGGTGAACCGCGCGAATGCCGCAAGGATCACCGCATGCATGAAGCAATCAAACGTCGCCGGCAGCGTGGGCGTGCTCATCAATGCCGACAGCGCGGACGATCGGGCCAAAGTCGCGTCGTGTCTGGCGCTGTAACCGAAAGGAGATACCGAATGAGTGGGAGCTTGCGACCCAGTGTCGCCGAATCGCAGGAGGTGATCGACCAGGTTCCCAGCGACGAGGTGGGTCGCGTGACCCAGGACTTCCGCGATTCAGGTGCAGCCGAGGTGCGCGTTGAGACCAATTCCAATGGTACGTTCAAGATCATCGCGCTGTTTCGGAGTTAGTCCCGCGCGATGGCGGCGTTCGAGCTGATTGATGCGACCACGCTCCCACCCCCATCGACATGGCCGGGCCCTTGTTCTCCGTCATAATGACAAACTACGGACGGTTGCGAAATGACCGGACGTGAGGGCGGCGCCGACCTGGCACCGATCGGCAACGCCCCCGTGGTCGTGCTGGTTCGACCCCAGCTGGCCGACAACATCGGCGCCTGCGCGCGCGCCATGGCGAACGGCGGATTGTTCCACCTGCGCTTGGTCGCGCCGCGCGACGGCTGGCCGCAGGAAAAGGCCTGGCGCAATGCCTCCGGCGCCGACCGCATCCTCGACGCCGCGACGGTGCACGCAACGGTGGCCGATGCGGTGGCGGACCTGCATCACGTCTTCGCCACCTGTCCGCGGCCGCGCCACATCGTCAAGCCGGTGCTCACCGCTTGCGGCGCCGCGGTGGAGTTGCGCGAGATCAGCAGCCGCGGGCTGCAAGCGGGCGTGTTGTTCGGGCCAGAGCGCGCGGGGTTGGACAACGACGACATGGCGCAGGCCGATGCGCTGGTGCGCTTCCCGCTGAACCCCGCTTTCATGTCGCTGAACCTGGCGCAGGCGGTGATGGTGGTCGCCTACGAATGGTGGACCGCATCCGAAACGACCCCGCCGCGCGCGCTGATGACCAACGAGACGCGGGTCGCCACCAAACAGGAGTTGGAGAACTTCCTCGGCCACCTGACCGACCAGCTTGACGCGTGCGGCTTCCTGCGCAACCTGCCGAAGCGTCCCGGCATGGTCCGCAACATCCGCCACTTCTTCGAACGCGGCGAGGTCACCGAACAGGAACTCCGCACGCTGCACGGCATCGTCACCGAACTGGCGCTTGGGCGCAGGCAGGTAGGGCGGCTAGAAGACTAAGAAAGTACACCTCTCCCGCCCTGCGGGAGAGGTCGGCAAGCGCGGCGCGACGGGTGAGGGAGGTGCCGCCGCACGACCCCACAAGCTGACCGCCGCGTCCGAACCGGATAAGAAACGAACGGAGGAACCACCCAATGAGTTCGACCCAATGAGTACGCCCCGATGAGTGCGGCAATGGAGTGCACCATCGCCAAACTGACCGACCACACCGGCGCGGAAGTCCGAGCAGTCGATCTCAGCCGCCCGATCGACGTCGCCCTGCGCACGCGCCTGAACCAGGCGTTCTCCTACCACTCCGTCCTGGTCATCCGCGACCAACACCTGTCGCCGCACCAGCTCCTGGAGGCCGTCCAACTGTTCGGCAAGGTCTTCCCGCAACAAGACAAAAAATTCGCGCTGCCCGACTGCCCGCTGATCCATTACGTCTCCAACCAGGACAGCTACCCCGACGGCACGCGCTATATCCCAGGCGCCGGCTATCACACCGACCACTCCAACGCCGCCGCGCCACCCAAGGCCACCGTCCTGCACGCGGTGAAGCTGCCCGACCGCGGCGGCGACACGCAATACGTCAACATGCACCGCGCCTACGAGGACCTACCCGATTCGATGAAGCAACGGATCGACAAACTGCGCGCGATCCATGTGTATCAAAGCCGCCACAGCGCGCGAAAGCTGATGACGCTGAGTGAGGAAAACCGCAAGGTCGTGCCCGATGCCGTGCTGCACCCGCTGGTGCGCACTCATCCGGAAACCCACCGCAAGGCGCTCTACCTCAATCCGATCCGCATCGAGGGGATCGAGGGCATGGCGGAGGCCGACGCGCTGGCGTTGCTTGATGAGTTGCTGGAACACGCGCGTCAGCCGCAATACGAATATCGCCACCAGTGGCGTCCGGGGGACCTTGTCATGTGGGACAACCGCTGCCTGCTGCACAAGGCGAACGGCGACTACGATATGACCCAGGTGCGGTACCTGTATCGGATCATGCTGCAGGGCGACGTACCGGTATAACAACATTTCTGCTTGCGGCATCGCGCATGATCTCGGCCATGGGCCCGGCCCAATGCCGCAATCGTCGGATGACGCTGCGCTCTTCCGCCCTACGACGCCTGCCATGACCGAAATCTATGTCGACGCCGATGCCTGCCCGGTGCGCGAGGAAATCTATCGCGTCGCCACGCGGCTGGCGCTTCGGGTCTACATCGTTTCCAACGGTTCGCGTCCGATCCGGCCGCCCGGCCTGCCCAATGTCAGCATGATCGTCGTCGGCGCCGGCGCCGACATCGCCGACGACTGGATCGCCGAGCGCATCACCGCGGCCGATGTCTGCGTTACCGCCGACATTCCGCTGGCGTCACGGTGCCTCGCGAAGGGCGCGCGCGCGCTGACCCACACCGGCAAACTCTGGACCACCGACAACATCGGCAACGCCCTCGCCGGGCGCGCGGTGGCGCAGCATATGCGCGAGATCGGCATGACCACCGGCGGCCCGGCGCCACTGACCAAGGCGGACCGATCGCGTTTCCTCAACGCTTTGGATACGGCGATCCAGGCCGCGCGGTCAGCGAAGGCCGCCGGCGCACCTTAATACGGCACCGTTCCCGCAACGATAATCCGGTGCATCAAGCGGCGCGCGCCTTCGGGATAGTCGCCGTTCGCCTTGTGCATCAGGCAACGATTGTCCCAGATCACGATGTCGCCGCGCCGCCATTTGTGCCGATAGACGAATTGCGGCTGCGTGCTGTGCGCCACCAGGTCGTCGATCAAGCGGTGGCCCGCCTCGCGGTCCATGCCGACGATGTGGTCCATCCGGTTGCGCCCGAGATACAGCGCCTTGCGCCCGGTCTCCGGATGCGTGCGCACCAGCGGATGCACGACCGGCGGGCGCGTGGCCAGGATGTCGGGCGCGATCGAGCGTGTGCGGCCGACCGTTCGGTTCGGTTTCGTCATGTGCACCGCCCGCAGGCCATCGAGCCGCGCGCGCTCGGCTGGGGGTAATGCCTCATAGGCGGCGTACATGTTGGCGAACTCGGTATCGCCGCCGATCGCGGGCACCTCGATGCCATACAGCGCGGTGAGCGCGCTCGGCGCGGCCATGTGGCTGTCGTCGGTGTGCCACAGCGCGCCGACCACAAGCCGCTTGCCGTCGCCCTGGGTGTCGCGATCGTCGCTGGAGATCGTGGTCACGCCGGGGAACCCGGCGACGTGCGGAATCTCCGGGCGGATCTGCGGCGTGCCAAACAATGAGATGGCGGCAAGGAATTCGCCCGGCCCGATATGCTGGTCGCGGATGCACAGCACCTGGTGGTCCAGCAGCGCCCGGCGGAGTCGTTGCGACAAAGTATCATTAGGCGTGTCGCGCAGATCGACACCGTCCACCGCGATCGCCATGTGCGGCCCGAGCCTGGTGAATGTCAGGTCGCTGGTTGCAGCCGACATGATGGTTCCCTCCGACGGGGCCAGCCTGCGCCGGGCGGGGCGGTCGGGCAAGTTGCGGACGTTCGTTGCGGGCGTTCGTGAGGCGAGGTCACATTGCGGCTAGGTGCGGCACCACCCTCACCCGCCTCGCTTCGCTCGTCGACCTCTCCCAGAGGGAGAGGTCGTCGTGGGGGCAGCTATAATTGCTGCGCCAGGCGCCGCGCGAGGAACCAGCCGGGGATTGCCGAGGCCGGTGCGCCGGGCAGCATCAGCAGCCAGCCGATCGGGGCGCCGTTGATGATCAGGCTCATGCCGATCCCAAGCATCATGCCGCCGACAAGCGAGCCGATAACGCCGGCCGAAACGCCAAGCCAGATAATGTCGGGTCGCGTGATCATCTTGGATTGGTATGTCGGGACGCGCGTCGGCACAACCCCGATCGACGTCGTCGTCGGGGCCACCGGCCCTCCCCCTGTCATTGCGAGCGGCAGGCGAAGCAATCTCCGTCCGGGTACGCACCGAATCAAGAGCATACCTGGATGGGGATTGCTTCGCCTACCGCTCGCAATGACAGCAACATCGAGGCATACCAAAGCCTACGCGCCAGACATCTGCATCACCGCTCACCCCACCGGCGTCAACTTGCGAATGCGATGGTTTTCCGAATCGCCGATATAGATCGCCCCATCAGGCCCCACCACGGCGCCGTGCGGCCGCGCCAGGCCCGCACCGGTCGCCGGGCCGCCATCGCCGCCGCCGCCCGCCGCGCCGCACCCCGCGATGGTTGTTACGATCCCGGTGCGCGCATCGATGCGGCGGATCACGTGGCTCTCGGTATCCACGATCAGGATGTTGCCGTCCCGATCCAAAGCCAGTTCCTTCGGCGCATTGAATGTGGCCAGCCGCGCCGCACCGCCGTCGCCGCTGTAGCCCCGCGCGCCTGTTCCGGCAATCGTTTCGATGACGCCGCCGCGCACCCGCCGCAACGTGCTGCCCTGGCGTTCCAGGATGTGGACCGCGCCATCGGAGCCCACCGCCACCGCACGCGCGCCAAAAATGCTGGCCCCGATCGCCGGGCCACCATCGCCGGAATGACGACCCACACCGGTCCCCGCCAATGTGACCATCAGGCCGAGCGACAGGTCCACGATGCGCACGCGATGATCGGCGACGTCGGCGACATAGAGCAGCCGATGCGTCAGATCGAGCGCCACGTCGTTCGGCTCCACCAGCGCACCACGTTCCTCAATCGTATCTTTCGCCAAGGTCGTGACGATCCCGGACACGCCGTCGATGCGGCGCACGCGCCGGTTCAGCCGATCGGCAACATAGAGCGTGCCTGCGCGATCGATGGACACGCCGTAGGGCTCATTGAATTGGGCGCCCGTCGCCGGTCCGTCATCGCCGGCGAACCCGCGCGCACCAGTGCCGGCAATCGTGCTGATATCGCCGGTGCGGAGATCGATCCGACGCAGACAGTGATTGAAGGTATCGGAGAACACCAGAGCGCCCGCCGGATCAAACGCGAGGTCGAACGGGTTGTTGAGCCGCGCCCGCAGCGCAGCACCGCCATCGCCGGCGTAGCCAGGCTCACCCGTTCCGGCAATCGTGCTGATCGTCCATCGCTGCACCATGCTGTGCCTCTGCCCCGTGGGCCCCCGCCATCGTGCCTCGTGTCAGCCCGGGCCAGGCGCGCGCATCTCCTGGGATTGCGTCATCACGGCCGGCGCCTGCTCGGGCGTCTTTTCCGAGGCAAGCGGGCGCCAGTCGCGGAAAAACGCGGTGCCGATCTCGCCGGCCAGCAGGATCAGGTCGCGCTGCACGGCATCGAGGAATTCGTGCAGCCCTTCGGCGATGACGCGCTCGATCGGCCGCGACAGGATAGCGGCTCGGATCTCCTCCGTCCGTTCCAGCCCGGCAACGGTGCCGCGCAATCCATACCGGCTGCGCAATTGCCCCAGCAGCCCCTCCATCTCCCCCACGCACAGCAGCACGCTGCGCGGGAACGACGCATCGGTCAGCAGAAAGCGCACGACGTCCTGCGGCGTGAAGCCCGGGGGTGCCACGCGGCGGAACGCATGATACCCGGCGGCGGCGCGCAACACGCCCGCCCACACGGTCATCTCCTCCACGCGGCGTTCCTCGGTGCCGACCGGCACCAGCGAGTGGAACCGGATATCCAGCAGCCGCGTGGTCTGGTCGGCGCGCTCGATCAGCCGACCCAGCTCGTAAAAACACCAGCCCTGATCACGAAAGAACGTACCCTCGGTGATTCCCGTATGTTCCTGCACGCCCAGCTTGATCATGCCGCACAGCCGCGACAGCTTGTCGCCCTGCAACTGGTCCTCGGTGATCGAGGCCACGTCGCGGTGGAACATATTGAGCTGCATCCACATCTCGGTGGAGATCAGCGGACGCAAGGTGCGCGCGTTCAACCGCGCCGCGTCAATCGCATTCGGAATCGAGCTCGGGTTGTCACGCTCCAGCAAATAGAATCGTTTCACAGTGTCAGGGCTGGTCGCATGACCGCGCCTGGCGAACTCGTCTTCGTCGGCGTTGATGCGGATCAATGAATACCACGCCGCCGCCTCGTGCCCCGGGCTTTCGAACGTCTGCGTCACGTCGATCAGCCGTGCCATGTTCTCGACCCGCTCCAGATAGCGCGCCATCCAGAACAGGCCCTCGGCATAACGGGCGAGCAACGGCTGATCGTGCGACATTGTCCTCAGCCCTCCGCCAAAACCCAGGTGTCCTTCGAGCCGCCGCCCTGCGAGGAATTCACCACCAGGCTGCCCGCCTTCAACGCGACACGCGACAACCCGCCAGGCAACACCCACGTGGTGCGACCGGTCACCGCGAACGGCCGCAGATCGAGATGGCGCGGACGCAAGCCTTCATCGGTCAACGTTGGTGCCACCGACAGGCCGATCACCGGCTGGCTGATCCAGTTCGACGGATCCTTCAGCAGCGCCGCGCGTGCCACTTCCAGCTCCATCTTACTGGCACGGGGCCCGATGGTAATGCCATAGCCGCCCGACTCGCCCACCGGCTTGACCACCATCTGGTCCAGGTTATCCAGGGTGAACTGCAGCCCCTCATGCTCGCGGCAGATATGCGTCTCGACGATCGGCAGGATCGGATCCTGATCGAGGTAGTAACGAATAATCCGCGGCATATAGGCATAGATCGCCTTGTCGTCGGCAACGCCGGTGCCCACCGCGTTGGCCAACGCCACATTGCCCTTGCGCCAGGCGCCGATCAGTCCCGGCACGCCCAGCATGCTCTCCGGGCGAAACACCGTGGGATCGAGAAAATCGTCGCCAATGCGCCGGTAGATCGTGTGCACCGGCCGCAACGCACCCGTGGTGCGCATCCAGACGCGGTCCTTTTCAACCGCCAGGTCCGCGCCCTCGACCAGCGGCACGCCCATCTCGCGCGCCAGAAACACATGCTCGAAATATGCCGAGTTATAAATCCCCGGCGACAACAGCACGACCTGCGGATCGTCGACGCCCTCCGGCGCGATCTCCGTCATCGCCTCGCGCAGGCGCTGGCCGTAATCATCCACCGGCCGCAACCGCATCCCGGCAATCAGATCCGGAAACGTCCGCAACATCACATGGCGATTTTCCACCACATACGACACGCCGGACGGCGTCCGCGCATTGTCCTCCAGCACGCGAAACGCCCCCGCTTCGTCACGCACGATGTCGATGCCGCAAATATGCACATAGGTGCCGAATCGAACCGGAAAATCCTCCATCTCCGGCCGATAGTTAGGGTTGGTAAACACCAGGTCCGCCGGCACCACACCATCTTTTGTGATCTTTCGCTCATGGTAGATGTCATGCAGAAACGCATTCAGCGCCGACACCCGCTGCTTCACCCCCGCTTCCAGATGCGCCCACTCAGACGCCGTCACCACGCGCGGAATGCAGTCGAACGGCAGAATGCGATCGATCGCACTCGCCTCGGAGTACACCGTGAAGGTAATCCCTAGATTGATCAGATCGTTCTCAGCCGCCGCGGCCCGCGCGCGCAACGCATCCAGACCAATCGCCGAGATCGCCGCGCGCACCCGCGCGATCGCGCCACCATCGCCGCCACGCTCCGGCGCCAACTCACAAAAATACGGACCAGCATCATAGCCAGCAAACGGGTCGGCAATGGACAAACTCATGGGCAGCAATCCAGATCAATGAACAACCACACAACCCTAGCAGACCCACCCAAAATGCAAGCCCCCTCCGGGCGCCAGAAGAAAGAAAGCAAGGCCGGGGCTCCGCCCCGAACCCCGCCAGGGGGCTTTGCCCCCTGGACCCCCACCAAAGGCGGAGCCTTTGGAATCCATCCATTTGAGTGGGAGAGAGGGAGGGGGACGGCGGTGGAGCGGGTGCGTGCGCCGGCA
>Ga0326727_10020509_pt1 | contig 13115 bp, 11 predicted proteins | sample MB2enrmetagenome_FD_207643 | JGI IMG/M metagenome (GOLD analysis project Ga0326727, IMG submission 207643) | Lab enriched peat soil microbial communities from McLean, Ithaca, NY, United States - MB29MY | ecosystem: Environmental > Terrestrial > Soil > Wetlands > Peat | place: USA: New York...
CGGCGGCCAATGGCCGCGCGCCCGATGATGGGCAGATGTTCCAAACCCAACCATGGACAAGCCGGGCTTAAAAATCAAATATGGGACGAAAGACCGGTAGCCCTGCGCCGCGGACGCAACAACGCGGCCTGCCCTGGATGAGGAAACAAATGCAGTTCAAGCACGTCACCCTCGATTTCGATGGTCCGGTGGCCATCCTGAAGCTCGATCATCCCGAAGTCATGAACGCGGTTTCGATGGACATGCTGGCCGGCCTGATGGAAGCGCTCGATGCGATCGAGGATCGCCGCGGCGAGGTCCGCTGCCTGATCCTGACCGGCACCGGACGCGCCTTCTGTGCCGGCGCCAATCTGCAGGGCCGCGAGGTGAAGCCGGGCGCCCGCACCAATGCCGGCGCCGTGCTGGAGACCGGCTACCATCCCTTCCTGCGCCGGATCAGGAATTTGCATTGTCCGCTCGTCACCTCGGTCAACGGTGTCGCCGCCGGCGCCGGCATGAGCTTCGCGCTGATGGGCGACATGATCCTGTGTGCGCGCTCCGCCTATTTCCTGCAGGCCTTCCGCCGCATCGGCCTGGTACCGGACTGCGGGTCGACCTGGCTGTTGCCGCGGATGATCGGCAAGGCGCGCGCGGTGGAGCTGTCGCTGATGGGCGAGCGGCTGCCGGCCGAGAAGGCGCTCGAATGGGGGCTGGTCAACCGGGTCCATGACGACGCAGCCTTGATGGATGAAACCATGAAGCTCGCCCGTGAGCTGGCGAACGGACCGACCATTGCGCTGTCCTTGATCCGAAAACTGTACTGGGACAGCACCGGTAATTCGTTCGAGGAGCAGCTCAACCTCGAATTCGAATCGCAGCGGACGGCGGGTGCCACCGAAGATTTCAAGGAGGGCGTCACCGCCTTCCTGGAAAAGCGCCCGGCCAAATTCAAGGGCCAATGATGCAGGCGCTGCTCGCGCGCAGCGCCGCCACATGGTTTCTGGGCGCAACCGGCGTGACCAACGCGGTCCGGCTGTCCGGCGGTGCCAGCCAGGAGACCTGGTCGTTCGATATCATCCATCCCGATGGCCCCATCGGCGCCATCCTGCGGCGTGCGCCCACGGGTTATGGGGCAGCACCCGAACGGGCGGCCGGGCTCAACACCGAAGCCGTTCTGATGCAGCGCGCCTATGCTGCCGGGGTGCCGTCGCCGCGGGTGCTGCATGTACTGCAACCGCAGGACGGCCTCGGTACCGGCTTCATCATGCAGCGGGTCGAGGGCGAAACCATCCCGCGCAAGATCCTGCGCGACCAACAGTTCGCCGAGGCAAGGCCAAAACTCGCGCGTCAGATCGGGACAATTCTGGCCGGAATCCACGGCCTGGCGCTTACGGATTTGCCGGAGCTGCGCACCATGACACCCGCGAGGGAAATCGCCGAGCTGGAGCGGGATTATCGCAGCTTCGATTGGCCGCGGCCGGTGTTCGAACTGGCGCTGCGCTGGCTGCGCGACCACGACCCCGGCGCTTCGGCGGAAGTCACGCTGGTGCATGGCGATTTCCGCCACGGCAATCTCATCATTGGTCCCGACGGCGTTCGCGCGGTGCTGGACTGGGAACTTGCCCATGTCGGCGATCCCTTGGAGGATCTCGGCTGGGTCTGCGTCAATTCCTGGCGCTTTGGCGAGATCGACAAGCCGGTCGGCGGATTTGGATCGCGTGAGGAACTGTTCGCGGGCTATGAGCGAGCCGGCCGGCATGTTAATGCCGACCGCGTCCATTTCTGGGAGGTGATGGGCACGCTGCGCTGGGGCGTGATGTGCTGCGGCATGATGGCGCGTTTCCGCACCGGGCCCGAGCATTCGATCGAGCGGGCCATGATCGGCCGTCGTGCGTCGGAAACGGAAATCGATCTGTTGCGGCTCTTGGCGCCGAGAGGGGGACGTTGGGATGCAGGATGAGCCGACACCGGAAGAACTGACCAGGGCGGTCGCCGATTTCCTGCGCCGCGATCTGGCGCCGGGGATGACAGGGCACGACGCCTTCAGGCTGCGGGTCGCAATCAACGCGCTCGACCTGGTGACGCGGCAGCTCGAACTGTCGGCTCGCAGCGATGCCGCGGAAGTGGAACGGCTGTCGCACCTGTTGGGCGTGCAGGGTTCGCTTGGTGAGCTAAATGGGGTGCTTGCCGGCAGGATCGCGGCAGGCGAGGTCGACCTGCAAACCCCTGGGATCGCTGAGCACGTCTGGCAGACCACGATGGACAAGCTCGCGGTCGACCAGCCGAATTATGCGTCGTATCAGCGGGAGCGGAAAAAGTCGTAGCGCAAGACCAACGTCATCCGTCGAGCTTCGCCACGTGCTCCAAATCCTATCGGCGATGCTTTGCTCTCCGCTCGTAACTGGCCTGGTTCTTGGTAGCGACCAGGGTGTGAGGGCTGCCGCGCCTTACGGTCGCGAGATCGAGGTCACACGCGGCGTTCCGGATGCTTTGCTCAACGTGGGCTCTGCGATGCTGGATCGCCTTCAGGAGACGAGGGTCAGCCGAAATCCCGACCGAATGGGACGCACTTCGTGCACGCAATCGGCATAAAAGGCGGCAAAGCCGATCTCCGACGGTTCCTGTGGACGCAGGTGGAGCACCACCTCGCGGCCGAGGTGCTTGACCACCAGTTCGCCGCCGCAATGGGTCGAGGGCAGCACGAGCACCATGGTGGCGAACATGCCGGGGACCTTCTTCGTATCGCGGTGGTCGACGAAGAAGCTGCCGGCATCATAGACCAGCAGCTTATAGAAATCGGCGGCGACCGGCTCGCTGACGCCGAGGCCGAGAGCGATGTCGGCGACGAGTTCGACCAAGGTCTTGTCCCAGTGCCGTCCTCCGATACGCATTTTGGCGGGATCAATCTGCCAGGTTCGTCTGACGTCGCGATCGACGACTGTCTGCACACCCCGTCCATAGGGGGCGGCCTCGGCCATGGCGACGAGCCGCTCGGCTTGAACGGGCAGGATCGGAAAGGCAATCCTGCCAACGTCGTCGACCTCGATCGCCGGCATGAAAATCTCCCGCATCCCGCCGACACAGAAGTCGCCTGGGCGTTCGACGGAACGGAGGCTGTCGAGCAACTTGGTACCGATCAACGACATCGAAACTCCAACAAAGCCAAGAGCATTTCGTGAATAATGGTCAAGTCGACGAGCCGGGCCGATGTCCATCCGTGTAGGGGCGGCCCTTGTGGCCGCCCTGCCGCGACAAACTCCGCTTCGCGGATGTGGCACGAGGGCACCCACAAGGGGCGCCCCTACGCCATGTCGATCCCGTAGGAGCGGCCCTTGTGGCCGCCGTCTTACTTGCCCACCCATTGCGGCGCGCGTTTTTCCGCGAACGCCTTCGGTCCCTCGATATAATCCTGCGAGGCGGCCATGGCCTTCACCGCCGGATAGTCGCGCTGCTCGGATATCGCTTGTTCCAGCGAGACCGCCAGCCCGCGCTGGATGGTTTGCTTGGAGGCGCGGATTGACATCGGTGAATTCTTGCAGATGCTCTCGGCCCAGCGCTCGGCGGCCGCCAGCGCTTCGCCCGGCGGCACCACCTCGTTGACGAAGCCGAGTTCGAAACCTTCCTTGGCCGAGACGTGACGCGCGGTCAGGATCATGCCCATGGCGCGCTTCAGCCCGATCTGCCGCGGCAGCCGGTGCAGGCCGCCGGCCAGCGCCGCCAAGCCAACGCGCGGCTCGGGCAGCGCGAAGGTCGCATTCTCGGAGGCAATGATCAGGTCGCACGCCAGCGCGATTTCAAATCCGCCGCCCATGGCGACGCCGTTGACGGCGGCGATAACCGGCTTGTCGCAGTCGAAGCGGGAGGTCAGCCCGGCAAAGCCGCCCTTGTCCCAGCCGCGCTTTCCCCCCGCCGCCTGCCATTTGAGGTCATTGCCGGCACAGAAGGCCTTGTCGCCCTTGCCGGTGACGATCGCGACCCATTGTTCGGGATCGCTGGCGAAATCGTCGAACACCTTGTTGAGTTCGACATGCGCATCGGTGTGCAGCGCATTATAAACCTCAGGGCGTGACAGCGTCACGATCGTGACCGGGCCCTTCCGCACGACGTCAGAGAATTGCAAGTCCATGGTGCCTCCCGTGGAATTTTTCCTTAGCCACTGTTGCTATTTGTCCGCTGATGCCATTCAGACACGTTGCGGACAATTGTCTGCCCAGCTTAGCCCCTTTGCTTGACTCAATCCGGCCATGTTCGGCTAATTGCCGCCTCCATTGTGTTATGAGTGCGGAGGCCGCATGTTAGATCATACGTCGGTTCACAGGACCAGCAATGGACCTGCCAAGAACAAAAAGACACCTGGGAGAGAGCCCGTGGATTTCGCTCTGCCGGCCGATCTGGTCGCCTATCTAGCCGAGCTTGATCAGTTCATTGCCCGCGAGATCAAGCCGATCGAGGATGCCGACGACAACGTCCGTTTCTTCGATCACCGCCGCGAATGGGCGCGGACCGATTTCGATAATGGCGGCCTGCCGCGGCAGGAATGGGAGGCGCTGCTGCGCCGGGTGAAGGATTTAGCCGACCGCGCCGGCCATCTGCGGTTTGCAATCCCGAGATGCTATGGCGGCAAGGATGGTTCCAATCTCTGGATGGCCGTGATCCGCGAGCATTTCGCCGCCAAGGGACTGGGGCTGCATAATGATCTGCAGAACGAGCATTCGATCGTCGGCAATCTGCCGCTGGTCACCATGCTTGATCGCTACGGCCGCGACGATCAGAAGGCGATGATCGAAGGCTCGATCACCGGCAAATATCGCATCACCTTTGGTCTCACCGAGCCCGAGCACGGCTCGGACGCCACCCACATGGCAACCCGCGCCGTACCGGCGCTCCGCGATGGGATTTCCGGCTGGCTGATCAATGGCGAGAAGATGTGGACCACCGGGATGCATGCCGCGACCCACTGCGCGCTGTTTGCCCGCACGTCCGGCAACGACGGCGATGCGCGCGGTATCACCTGTTTCCTGGTGCCGGCGAACGCCCTGGGCGTCAAGGTCGAGGAGTACCTGTGGACCTTCAACATGCCGACGGACCATCCGCGGGTCAGCTTCAAGGACGTGTTCGTGCCGGATGATGCGCTGTTCGGCGAGGTCGGCCGCGGCCTGTCGCTGGCGCAATGCTTCGTGCATGAGAACCGCATTCGCCAGGCGGCGAGTTCGCTGGGTGCTGCGGTCTACTGCATCGAGGAAAGCGTGAAATATGCCCGCGAGCGCAAGCCGTTCGGGCGCGCGCTGGCGGAGAACCAGGCGATCCAGTGGCCGCTGGTGGAACTGGCGACGCAGGCGGAAATGCTGCGGCTGTTGATCCGCAAGACCGCGTGGGAGATGGACAAGCTCAGTCAGGCCGAGGTCGAGCACACGCTGTCCGACAAGGTCTCGATGTGCAATTTCTGGGCTAACCGGCTGTGCTGCGAAGCCGCCGACCAGGCCATGCAGGTTCATGGCGGCATGGGCTATTCGCGCCACAAGCCGTTCGAGCACATCTACCGCCACCACCGCCGCTACCGCATCACCGAAGGCAGCGAAGAAATTCAGAAGCGCAAGGTGGCGGGATTCCTGTTCGGTTACATGGGAGCAGGCGCGACCAAACATTGAGGGAGCAGGGGACGCGCAAGGCTATTCGCGCCACCTGTCGGCATCCTCACCGGTCCTCATCCTGACGGAGCATCGCGCAAGCGATGCGTCTCGAAGGATGGCGACGGATGCCGATGGTTCGAGACGCGCGGCGCAGCCGCGCTCCTCACCATGAGGGAGCGCGGGATGCTTCCACAAGAGCATCCGCATTGTTCGGGCAGGCCGCCCCATCAATTCACCTGCCGGTCCTTGCCGGCCCAATAGGGATCGCGCAGATGGCGGCGCAGGATCTTGCCGGAGGCGTTGCGCGGCAAGGCAGAGACGAACTCCACCGATTTCGGCGTCTTGTAGCCGGCGATGCGCTGCTTGACGAAGTTGATGATGTCGGCGGCCGTCGCCTCTCTGTCCTGCTTCAGCACCACGATCGCCTTGACCGCCTCGCCCCATTGGTCATCGGGCACGCCGATCACGGCAACTTCGGCGATATCGGGATGGTCGCAGATCGCGCTCTCGACCTCGGCCGGATAGATGTTTTCGCCACCGGAGATGATCATGTCCTTGATGCGGTCGTGGATATAGAGATAGCCGTCGCGGTCGAGGTAGCCGGCGTCGCCGGTACGCAGCCAGCCGTCGCGGCCGATGGTCCTGGCGGTCGCTTCCGGCAGGTTCCAGTATCCGGCCATATTGAAGCCGGAACGCGTGGCAATCTCGCCGACTTCGCCCGGCGGCAGCGGCTTGCCGTTGGCATCGAGGATCGCCAGTTCGACGCCGGGCAGCGCCTTGCCGGCCGAGCGCATCCGCTCCGATCCCGCGACATGGTCCTCCGGCGGCAGCGCCACGATGCTCCCGGTGGTCTCGGTCATGCCATAGACCTGGACGAAGCCGCAGCCGAACACGTCGATGCATTCCTTAAGCAGCGCCGCCGGGATCGGGGAGGCGCCATAGAACATGTATTTCAGACGCGAAAAATCCACCTCGCGCGCCCGCGGCTGCCGGACCACGAACTGCATCGCGGCCGGCACCATGAATAATTTGGTAATGCCCGACAGTTCGATGAAATCCAGTACCCTGGTGGGATCGAATTCGCGGGCAACCACGCCCTTGGCGCCATGATAGAAGCCGAGCAGGCCCCAGCCGGAGCCGCCGATGTGAAAGATCGGCATCGCCACCAGCGAGACGTCGTCCCCGGTCCAGATGTTCCAGTCGGGCCTCTGGTCATTGGCGCCATTGAGCGCGGTGAAGAAATTGGCGTGTGACAGCATCGCGCCCTTCGGCTTTCCGGTGGTGCCGGAGGTGTAGAGCTGCATCGCAATGTCCTGCCGGCTGATCGCCAAGCGCGGGTCCTCACCGCTCTGGCCATCGCGCCAAGTCTGATAGTCCGGCCAGCCGGCTGCGCCGCCTTCGGCGGCGATGAAGGTCTTCACGCCAGGCAATTGCGCACTGATACTGCGCGCCTGCTCGATCAGTTCGGGTCCGACAAAGACGACCGGCGCCTGGCAATCGCCGATGATGAAGGCAATCTCGGGTCCGGCCAGCCGCCAGTTGACCGGCGCCATGACGACATTGGCTTTGGCTGCGCCGAGCAGCAGCTCAAAATAGATGTCGCTGTTCTTGCCCAGATAGGCGATGCGCTGGCCCGGCTGGACGCCGATCGCCCTGAGCCCGTTGGCGACCTGGTTGGTCCTGGTATCGAAGGCGGCAAAGCTGGTCTGCCGGCCTTCGAACTCGAACGCGATGGCAGTGCCGCGGTCCTTGGCCCGCGCCCGCACCATGTCGGCAAGGTTTTGCGGTGCCTCGATCTCGGACATGTTTCTCCCCTGGACGTTTTGACGTCTTGTTTGCAGGGATACTGGCGTCGTCGCGCGGTAAAGGCAATATCAGAACGTCAGTCGTTCATCGGCGGTGCCTGTGAATCAACCCCGAGCGGCGCGGTCCTTCTCGTTCTGCGCCTTGATGGCGTCCTTGGCCTGGGCCCAGTCCGCATCCTTCCAGTCGCGCAATGCATAAAAATTGCCGCCCATCGCCAGCGCCTGGCCGCCGTCCATCGCGATGGTCTCGCCGTTGATCCAGTCGCATCCGCCGGAAATCAGGAACACCGCCAGGTTCTGCAGTTCCTCCATCTTGCCGACGCGCCCCATCGGATTGGCCGCGATGGTGCGGGCGCCGGCCTCGTCGCCGGGTTTGATCCGTTTGCTCATGCCCTCGGTCGGAATTTCGCCGGGCGCGATGGTATTGAGGCGGATGCCGTAGCGTCCCCATTCCGTTGCCAGCGACATCGTCATGGCGTGGATGGCGGACTTGCTCATGGCCGAGGGCACCACATAGGGGCTGCCGTTGCGAACCCAGGTCACGGTGATCGATACGACGTTGCCCAGATGCTTTCCCGCGATCCAGCGCCGGCCGACCGCATGCGTCACGTAAAAGGTGCCATGCATGACGATGTTGGCCACCGCGTCGAAGCCGCGCGGCGAAAGCTCCTCGGTACGCGAGATGAAATTGCCGGCGGCGTTGTTGATGAGATCGGTCAGCGGACCCTGGGCGAAAATGCTCTCGATCATCTCATCGACCGCGAGCGGGTTTCGGATGTCGACGCCATGGCTTAAGACCCGGCCGCCATGAAGGTCCATCAGTTCGATCGCGGTCTCGTCGCACACGCCCTTGCGGCGGCCGCAGATATGGACCTCGGCGCCGAGCTGAAGGAAGCGCGCCGCCATCGACTTGCCGAGACCGGTGCCGCCGCCGGTGACAAGAATGCGCCGGCCGGCGAGGAGTTGTTCGCTGAACATGGAAGTTTCCGCCTTTGAAACATGGGTTTATCCGGTTGATTGACTAAATCCGCACAACGGCTTTCTGTAAAGTGTGAACAATCAGGGAAGCAGGGGGGCAGCGAATGGAGCAGCGGGTATCGGTGTCGATCGCGGACGGCGTCGCCGACGTCCGCCTGGTGCGGGCGGACAAGATGAACGCGCTCGATGCCGCGATGTTCGAGGCGCTGGTGGCGACATCGGACCGGCTGGCCGGTGAAAAGGGCCTCCGGGCGGTGGTGTTATCCGGAGAGGGGCGGGCGTTCTGTGCGGGCCTGGACATGGGCCGGTTCGCAGCCATGAAGGAAACCGGAGGTAACGGAATAGCCGGCGGCGAAGACCGCGACCTCACCAAGCGCACCCATGGAATGGCCAATTTCCCGCAACAGGCGGTGTGGGGATGGCGGCAGCTGGCGGTGCCGGTGATCGCCGCGATCCAAGGCGTGGCGTTCGGCGGCGGCTTCCAGCTCGCGCTCGGCGCCGACCTGCGATTTCTTGCCCCAGATGCGAAGATGTCGATCATGGAGATCAAATGGGGGCTGGTGCCGGACATGGCGGGGACACCAATCCTGGCCAGCCTGGTGCGCGATGACGTCCTGCGCGAGTTGACCTTTACGGGGCGGATCTTCTCGGCCCAGGAAGCGCTGAGCTACGGCCTGGCGACCCGGATCTGCGACGATCCGCGCGCCGCGGCCTTCGAGGTCGCGCGCGACATCGCCGGCAAGAGTCCCGACGCCATCCGCGCCGCCAAGCGGCTCCTGAACAAGCTGACCGTCGATCCCGGGCCGGCATTGCTCGCCGAATCGGTCGAGCAGCAGAAGCTGATCGGCAGCGCCAATCAGCTGGAGGCGGTGCGCGCCAATATCGAAAAGCGCGCGCCGCGCTTTGCGGATGGGTGAAGCGTCGTTGCCCGACGCGTAGGGGCACCCCTCATTGGCGCTAACTTACGATCTTGTGCCGTGGAATCGATTGTGATTCTACGGTCGTATGAATCGCGAATCACTTTCAAATACCGACTGGTTGCGCACTATCGATCAGCTCGGCGGCACCGAACTGCTTGAGAAAGAGGCGCGGGAGACCGGCGCGTTTGAGCGGGCGCGCAAGGTTAAGTGTGCGGTTGATCACTTGCGGCTGGTGCTGGCTTATTGCTGGGGTTGGCGCGGGCTGCGATTGACCGCGGCGTGGGCGGAGGCGATCGGACTTGCCTCAATGTCGAACGTCGCGCTTCTCAAACGGCTGCGCAACTCAGCGGACTGGCTCGAACGGCTGGTATGTCGCTTGGTGAGTAGGGGCGAGCGCGCGGCAGGCTTGGCTGCAACCAAGGGCCGTCCGGTCCGGCTCGTTGACGCCACCTCGATCGCGAAGGCCGGGCGGCAGGCCCGAGAATCCGGTGGCCGATGGCGCATCCATTCAGTTTTTGACTTGGCGAGCGAACGCTTTACGGCTTTTGAATTGACGGACGAGAGCGAAGCCGAGCTCATTGATCGAGCCGATGTTATTGCTGGCGAAATCCGCATATGCGATCGCGCCTATCTGCAGCCCGACCGGATCGTTAAGGTGCTCGGTGCGGGCGCCGACATCGTCGTGCGCGCTGGGTGGAACAATGCGCGCTGGCTCGACCGCGATGGCAATCGCCTCGACCTGATCGCGCTTCTCAAAAAAGCACGCGGCAAGGAGTTAATCGATCAACCGATCTGGATCAAAGGTTCGGCGAAAAAACCCATCGCATTGCGCCTGGTGGCGATCCGCAAACCCAAGCAGCAACGCGACCTGGCGGTCGAAAAACTCAAGCGCCACGCGCGTGACAAGGGTCGCAATCTGCTGCCCGAGACGCTGATTGCAGCCGAATGGGTCATTCTCGTCACCTCGCTTGATCGCGACGAATATCCCCTCTCGGCAATCAGCGCGCTCTATCGATTGCGATGGCGCATCGAGATCGCCTTCAAGCACCTCAAAAGCGGCGTGGGCCTGGCGGGACCGCCTGGCGAGGATGCCAGGAGCGCGAAAGCCCACATCCTCTGCAATCTATTGCTGGCGCTGTTAACCGAGCCGCGCGTCGCGGAACATCTCGGTGTCTCTCCCCGCCGGGAGGCCGCGTAAAAAACGGCGCTTGGCGCCTCCTGCGCCTGATCGTCGCGGCACTCGTTGACGCGGTGATCCCGACGCCAGATGTGGAAACACTGCACGCCGCCGCAAAAGCCGTTCAGCGCCACATCCGCGAACCGCCCAGAAAACGCGCCTATCAAAATCCGGTTCCGGTAAGTTAGCGCCAATGAGGGGCACCCCTTGTGGGTGCCCTGGTGAGACCCGGCGACGCCGCGAGAGGGCGACCACAAGGGTCGCCCCTACGAAGCTGAAGGACAGAGCGCTGACCGCCCGCCTCGCGAGTTACCAGCTCCATGTGCATGTCCATGAGATGTGAGGAGTGAGGTCATGCCGTCGAACCTGGTCGTAACAGCCCATGATTTGGTGGTGATGCTCGACAAGCTGCTTCTAGATAAGCTGCAAGATTATCGTCAAGATCAATGGTTGGAGCATCAAGGACAGTGGTGGGATCGTCTTTATTCCAACCGGCACAGACAAGTCCCTCCGGACAGGCAAATCCCTTTTTTCGTTGATTGGCCGGATGAAAGCCTCGTGGCCTATTTCGAGTCGGGTGAGCTCGGATCGGGAACAGTTCTGGAATTGGGATGCGGAAATGGCCGCAATGCGCAATATTTCGCCAGCCAAGGCTGCCACGTTGATGCTGTGGATTTTTCGCGGGAAGCAATCGCCTGGGCGATGGAAAAAAACAACTACTCGGATCAAACAATAAATTATCTATGCCAATCAATATTCGAATTGGACATCCGTAAGCCGAAATACGACATCGTCTACGATAGTGGGTGCTTTCACCACCTCCCGCCGCATCGGCGGTGGAGCTATTTGGAACTGTTGAAAACCGCGCTAAAGCCTACAGGCCGCTTCGCGCTGGTATGCTTCACGCCGGATGGCGGTTCCAGGCTCAGCGATTTCGATGTCTATGAAAAATGGAAGCTTGCAGATGATCGCGGTGTCGGGCTTAGCTACACAAGTTCGCAGTTGAGGGAAGTTTTCTCTCGAAGTTTTGAAATCCTGTCGCTGCGAAAAATGGAGGAGACGCCGCCTGACCAAAAGATCTTTGGAAAAGATGTCCTTTGGACTGCGCTCATGAAACCATTGCCCTGATGAGGTCCACCTGAATGACAGCGCCCCATTGAACCGGCTTATACCGTTGAGTCGACGGCCCGTGAGTTGAAGAACCCCCAAGTCTGACATGACCGACCCATCCCCGCTCTTTATCGGCATCATCTCCGGCGCGCGTCGGCGCGGCCACGCTGAGGTCGCCGAACGCGCCGAGCGCATCGCCGGCGGATTGCACCGGCTCGGCGTGCGGCCGGGCGACAGCGTCTGTATCCTGATGCGCAACGATATCGCCTTCATCGAGGCGGCCTATGCGGCGATGCGGCTTGGCGCCTATGCGGTGCCGGTCAACTGGCACTTCAAGCCGGAGGAAGTCGGCTACATCCTGCGGGATTCCGGCACCTCGATCCTGATCGGCCATGCCGACCTGCTGCATCCGCTGCGCGAGACGATCCCGCACGTGCTCACCGTGCTGAGCGTGGCGACGCCCCCGGAGATCTGCGCGGACTACCATATCGACACCGACCATCTCGCGACGCCCGGTTGGGCAGGCGATCTCGAATCCTGGCTCGAGCAGCAGCCGCCCTATGACGGCCCGGCGCTGCCGCAGCCGCAGAACATGATCTATACCTCGGGCACGACGGGACATCCCAAGGGCGTCCGGCGCCATGCCCCGACGCCGGAGCAGAGCGCCTCGTCAGAGCGGATGCGGGCGTTGATCTACGGCCTCGAGCCAGGCGCGCGGGCGCTGGTGCCGGGACCGCTCTATCATTCCGCGCCGAATTCGTTCGCCCTGCGCGCGGGCCGCCTCGGCGGCGCGCTGGTGCTGATGCCGCGCTTCGAGCCCGAGCAACTCTTGCGCCTGATCGAGGCCGAACGGATCGACACCGTCTTCATGGTGCCGACCATGTTCATCCGGCTGATGAAGCTGCCCGAGGCCGTACGACGGAAATATGACATGTCGTCGCTGCGCCACGTCATTCATGCCGCCGCACCATGTCCGGCCGACGTCAAGCGCGCCATGATCGATTGGTGGGGGCCGGTGATCCATGAATTCTATGGCAGCACCGAATCCGGCGCGGTCACGTTTGCCAATTCCGAGGATGCGCTGAAGAAGCCCGGCACCGTCGGCCGGATTGCGCCTGGCGCGGAGTTGCGCTTCATCGGCGATGACGGAAAACTGCTGCCGCCGGGCGAAATCGGCGAGATCTATTCGCGCATCGCCAGCAATCCGGATTTCACCTACCACGGCAAGCCGGAAAAGCGCGCCGAGATCGAGCGCGACGGCTTCATCACGTCCGGCGATGTCGGCTATATCGACACCGACGGCTATGTCTTCATCTGCGACCGCAAGCGCGACATGGTGATATCGGGCGGCGTCAACATTTATCCCGCCGAAATCGAGGCCGCGCTGCATGCCCTGCCTGGCGTGCACGATTGCGCGGTTTTCGGCATTCCCGACGACGAATTCGGCGAGGCTTTGATGGCGATGGTGGAGCCGCAGGCGGGGGCGGTGCTGGACTTGGCCGAAATCCAGGCCCGG
>Ga0326727_10020510_pt1 | contig 13115 bp, 11 predicted proteins | sample MB2enrmetagenome_FD_207643 | JGI IMG/M metagenome (GOLD analysis project Ga0326727, IMG submission 207643) | Lab enriched peat soil microbial communities from McLean, Ithaca, NY, United States - MB29MY | ecosystem: Environmental > Terrestrial > Soil > Wetlands > Peat | place: USA: New York...
GATAGAGGTGCGGTCTATCGCTCATGACTTGGAACTGGCAGCAACCGGATTGGCCTAGCTTTACTTGGGAGAAAAGCAGGTTGGCCTCGGCCGAACAACGTTTCCTGCTCGGTGGCGGTGTGCTCTTGGGGATGGTCAAGCACTTGGGAGACGAAGACCGCGATCAATTGACCATTGAAGCGATGAGCACGGAGGCAGTGACGACCTCAGAGATTGAGGGAGAGGTTCTTGACCGGGCCAGTGTGCAGTCTTCGCTGCGTAGGCAGTTGGGCCTTGCGGCCGACCATCGGCGCGTGCGGCCGGCCGAACAAGGAATCGCAGAAATGATGGTGGACCTTTACCGCTCTTTTGCCGCGCCGCTTTCCGCCGAAATGTTGTTTCGCTGGCACAGCATGCTGCTCAGCGGTAGGCACGACCTCAAGGACGTCGGACGTTACCGCACTGGCGAGGAGCCGATGCAGGTGGTTACAGGAGCCATCCATGCGCCCAAGGTGCATTTTGAGGCGCCGCCATCGTCTCGGGTGTCATCCGAGATGGCGTGCTTCCTGGCTTGGTTTGAGCGGACCGGACCTGGCGCTAAAGAACCGCCTCCGGCCCTGACGCGGGCCGGCATCGCCCATCTCTATTTTGAGAGTATTCACCCGTTTGAGGACGGCAATGGGCGAATCGGACGGGCGATTGCAGAAAAGTCCTTGGCCCAGAGCTTGGGTCAGCCCACGATAACCGCTCTGGCAGCCACGATCCTGGCTCGCCGCCAAAGCTATTACGGTGCGCTCGCAGCAGCCAGCAAGCAGAATGAAATCAGCGAGTGGCTGGCATGGTTTGCAGGCATCACGCTTGAGGCGCAGGAGAATACAACTGCTCTGGTTGAGTTCTTGATCAACAAAACGAAGCTAATGGACCGGCTGAAGGGGCAGCTGAACGCCAGACAAGAGAAGGCACTGCTGCGCATGTTCCGCGCGGGTCCGCAAGGATTCAAAGGCGGATTAAGTGCGGGCAACTACAGCACGATCACCGGAGCGTCGCCAGCCACCGCGACTCGTGATCTCGTCGATCTGGTTGAGAAAGCTGCGCTGATCAGAACCGGTGAACGCAAGCAGGCAAGGTATCAACTCGTGGTCCCATTGCGGCCAACCAAGCGTGTAAAGGTTAACGAGCGGGGCGATCTGACCGAGTCATAAATCAAATTGGAGTAGCCCAGCTTTTGCAAAGAGATGATTGTGGCAGTCACCAAGAATAAGCATTGGAAGTTGCGAAACGGCACCCCGGCAGGCGGTACCCACCCGCGCCTGGTCACCAGGTCTTTTCGGCCGATTGCGCCGTCCCCATTTCGTCGAGTCCCTTGCTGTACAGTTCGAGACGCTACGAGCCCGGCGCGTACTCTGACCTAAGAATTCCGGAAGAAGCTTCGTCACGGCGACGTCAACACCAATTTCCAGATATGTGCCTACGGCTTCCGGGTTGATGCAGCGAAGGACGTTCCGAAATCATCCGCCACCGCAGACGTTTTCGGTACATTGCTGGGTCTGCGTCCCTGACGGTCCAACCTCCGTCGCTGCCGCCACTTAGCCGGGCGCTGATCTTGTCACTCCAATTCAAAAATGTTCCGCCTCTGCCGTAGCTAAGCTGCTGATAACACAAATCGAGAACCGCACTCTTGCCCGTCTCACAATCTTGTGTTTTTGGATCGAGCTATGAGCTTCGTGACGGTGTTACGCGGCGCCTACGCCGACATCGTGGAGCGAGCGGACGGTATTGAAGAAGCCAAGCCGCAGACGCTCTCCTCATGCTCGACTGCATCGACGTGGAATTATCGTTACCCGACCAGATAAAGTCCGCCTGAGCTACTGCCGAACACCACTTTTGTTCTGTGCGCCGCAAACACACTCGCCAAGGAAACCCAAGATTCCGGCATTTAACTCAAGCTGTGTTAGGTCAGCCGCCATGCGTCAGCGACGCCAAGATCTACTGCCATTTCTCCGGAGCCGCGGGCTTCACCAAAACGCGGTCGGCCAGCGGCGCGCCAGACTTAAGGAGCTCCGGATTACTAGCGAGCCGCTAGCGGGCCGACTAGCTTCATCGCAGGTCCCGGCCATATTTCCTCCCATCTCACCAACGACCGCAAATCAGGATCACGGTCCCGAAACCGCGTTGCGGGAAACCAGTGGTGTGTATATGGCGAGTGATAATCTGGAACTAATTGTGGAGCCGCGAGTCGGGTCGGATCCCCGAGCCAGCCGACAGCTCCCAAACGACCTTCGTAGCAATTGGCCATGAAATGGGGACTCCCGGGCAAAGAATAGTTGACGCTGGACACGCATGCGTCCTGGCGCTCGCGAAAAGTTGGCTGGCCGTAGTTATGGCAGATACTCCCAGGCTTTTAGAAAAAAGTCCTCCGCGCCAAAGTTTCCTGACTTCAGAGCCAACGCCAACGGCTGCTTGCAGCTTTCGAGCACGGTAGTCCAGGGTACACCAGGATCGATTTCCGGGCCAATGCGAAGACCACTGATGCCCAGCACCTTCACCACAGCGCCCGCAGTTTCACCTCCGGCAACAATCAATTGACCCACTCCCGCCGCAACCAGGCCGAAGGCGATAGCGGCCAAACTTTGTTCGACCAGTGCCCCGGCCTTCGCGGCACCAAGTCTTTGCTGCACCGCCTTTACACTCTCTGGGATATCGGTGGCGTAAATCAGCACCGGTGTATTAGGCAGGTGTTGGCGAGCCCAGATTAAGGCTTTTCCGGTAACATCGACTCCTTCGGCAAGCTGTAAAGGATCTATGCAGAAAGAGGGATTGCTCTGGCGCATCAGAGCCACCTGCTTTTGGGTTGCACTTGAGCAACTGCCAGCAAGCACGGCGCGAAAGCCTCCCGTGGCAGGCAGGGCATCCGCAACGATGTCTCTTGCAAGCAAGCCTTGGCGGCGGAAGTTTTCAGGTAATCCGACCGCCAACCCGGAGCCGGCGGTGACCAATGGAAGGTCAAAGCATGCACAGCCCAGTTCCTGCAAATCCCTATCGGACAAGATATCCAGTATGGCGAAACCGTAGCCGTGCTGCCGGAGACGGCAAAATTGGTCACGGATCGCACGCGAACCCTGGGAAACGGTCGCATAATCGATTACACCGACCTTACGCTTCACTTGCGCCTGCAACACACGTTGGAGATTGGCGTCGGTCATTGGTGTTAGCGGGTGGTGTTGCATCCCGCTCTCGTTCAGCAGCACGTCTCCTACGAAAAGGTAACCCTTGTAAATTGTGCGCCGGTTTGCGGGAAAAGCCGGGCAGGCAATGGTGAAATCCGCCCCGAGCCCATCCATCAGCGCTTCCGCTACTTGCCCAATATTTCCAGAAGCTGTGGAATCGAACGTGGAGCAGTACTTAAAATAGAATTGGTGGCAACCCGCTTGTTGCAACCAACGGAGCGCCGCGATAGAGTCGCGGACCGCTTCGTCGAGTGGACAACTGCGCGACTTCAGCGCCACCACAATGGCGTCCACGTCGGCCGGGGGAGCCGACCGCGGAACTCCTATCAACTGCACCGTCCTCATGCCGTACTTCACGAGCATGCCGGCAAGATCCGTGGCGCCCGTGAAATCGTCTGCGATACACCCCAGCAATGCGCCCATTCGTAAACCTCTTGCTTATAGGACTCAAATATAAGGCTGCGGCGCTGTTCACCGCAGCCTTATACATTAGCCAGGAACAATTGAGGATTTATTTCGCCGCAGCTACGCCCGTCTTGGAAAATAAAGCTTCCATCTCCTTGCGGGTCTTGTATGCGGGCAGCGATTCATCCATGGCGACGTCCGCCCAAGTCAGAGACGTACCCTTCGGCACCGGGCGGACCAGCTTCATAGTGGCTAGCCCTAGTGGCAAGCTACCTAGGCTGAGTGACTTGCGTGCCGGGAAGAGCTTGCCAAAAACGGTATAGCCGCCTTCACCGTCCAGCACCTCGCCGGCCTTGAGGTCCCGTTTCGCAGTTGCGACTACGTCTGCGTTGAAGCAGGTCGCAGTCCCGGTGGCCTCGCCGCGTAGTGCTGCTGATGCCACTGAAATCCCGACCTCCAGACCAATCAGGTGCCACCGTCTAAAAATGGCTACGTAGCGGCCGCTGGGGTCAGTGCGCACCCCATACTCTTGGAAGCAGCGGCGAATATACTCCGTGTCGCCCTCGATGCATACCCATACTCCGTTCCGAATGTCATTAGGAATGGGGGTTCCGTCGAGCTGCAGGCAGGAGACGACCTCCACTAAGCCTTTCTTGTCAAGTTTGCCGCCTTCACTCTTCGGCCTCATTAGCGAAGGCAGGTCGTCGCAGGATCCCGGCGGGAAGGCCAGCCCATCTTCGGGTGCTTCAAGTCCGGTCGCATTGGCGACTGCTGTGCTCTCGATCGCGGGCTTGGATCCATCCAGAAAGGAATTAAACATCTTAGGGTTGAGACCACCGATTTTTGCCTGCTCTGCTGTGAGCCCCCAGAAATTCCAAACCGTTTCTGGGGTGGACTCGCAATACTGAGGAAGCCATTTATGGCCGCGTCCGGCGGCAACCACCGGGAAGCCGCAACCGCGCGCCCATTCCACCCAATCACAGATGAGTGCGGGCTGATCGCCAAACGCGAGACTATAAACGACGCCAGCTTCTTTCGCTTTGCTTGCGAGCAGCGCCCCGCAAAAAGCGTCTGCCTCCACCGTCACGTTAACCAAATGCTTGCCCTGCTTGAACGTCGCCAGACAGTGTTCGACGGCGGCGATCGGATTGCCGGTGCACTCGACAATAACTTCAATTCCAGGATGCGCGATCAGCGCCTGCCAACTGTCGCCCACATAGGTGGTTCCCTTCTTGAATGCCTCATCGAACGACGCTGCGCCATATTGCTCCGCTTTCCAGTTGCCCACACGCTGCAGGTTGGTTTTTGCGTTGGCGGGAGAAAGATCCGCGATGCCGACGAGGTGCATTCCCGGGATGCGCGGCACCTGGGCCAAGAACATTGAGCCGAATTTGCCGGCGCCGATAAGTCCGACGCGCAACGGCTTGCCTTGTGCGGCACGTTCGCACAACTTTGCGTATAAACTCATAATTCCTCCTGTTTGTATGCGATTGAATTAATGGGCATGGATGTCATGCCCACAGGTCCGGTGCTGCTCAATATCACTGTTCGCCTTTTGGATCGAGGCACCACTTCAACTTCTTGCATATTGCGGAGAAGACGCGCCGATCTCTCGCGATGTGTTTCATCGCGCCGATAGCGAAGAAACCGGCCTGTCCTTTTTGAACACGATCGGCTTGACTTGGCCGATTGTCCACAGGACTACAATGCCAACTAAGGCGAGGAATGCGCCGAAGTACATCGCGTTCTCAAATTTGTTGTGGTAGAAGGTCACGAGCAACCCGGTGATGGTTGGAGCAAAAATCCCGGCAATGTTGCCGCTCGTGTTCATGGCGCCACTGATGACTCCCGCGTCCTTTGACGAAAGATTAATGGGCGTAGACCAGAATGCTCCGTAGTTCAGCGTGAGGAATCCCATCGAGGCGGAAATGTACGCGATCGCAGTGTACGCATCCGGTGTGTGGGCCGCCAATACCAGGAAAATTCCACAACCCGTCATGCCAATTACAATCGGCACCCTGCGTCCGATATTCGGGCCATACTTTCTGGTCCAGCTATCAGATAAATAACCTCCTAATGGCATCGTGACACACGCGACCAGATAAGGAATTGTCGAAAAGAAACCGGTCTTCAGCAAACTGAAACCGCGGCCGATAACTAAATAACCGGGCAGCCAACTCATATAGAGGTACCACAGATAATTGTGGAAGAAGTAGGAGATCGACAACCCCCATACAGACTTATTCGTGAAGATCGTCTTCCACTCGGTTGGCTGGTCCATTACTTCAGGAGGATCTTGGTCCGACTTAATGAGCCTTAACTCCCCGGCGCTGACACTTCGATGCTCCTCCGGCCTGTCTCGCCCATACCATACCCACAACATACACCAGAGGATTCCAACAAAGGCGAAGGAGTAGAAGCTCATCTGCCATCCCCACTTTTGTATGATCCATACCGTGGTTGGCATAGTGATCATGATGCCGACAGGCATTCCGATGTAATACACCGCCTGCGCCATTCCGGCCTCTGATTTTGGCATCCAGCGCGCCGTTAGTGACGTGTGCGTAGGCGCGTTGACGCCCTCACCTAAACCCATCAAAGAGCGGATCACGCACATCATCGCCAGCGTGGCGCCAAATGGAGTTAGAAAGACGAAGACCGACCACCACAGCGTACCTATTAAGATCACCCTGGATCCGCCGAAGCGATCTGCCAACCACCCCCCGGGAATTTGGGTTAACGCATACCCGATAAAGAATGCGGACTGTACCATGCCGAACTGGGCTGCCGACCAGTGGAAGTACTTCATCATCACGGGGCCGGCAATTGAGATATTCGTTCGGTCCATGTACCAGACCACATAACTGAGGAAGAGTAAAACGGCGATCCACCACCGTACGGGCAGCAGTCCGCGCTTTGATCCGATTGGTACCGCCTGTCTGATCCCGTGAGATGCCATAAGAATCTCCTTGCCCCCTCTCGGCCACGAATGAGTTTCTGTGCGGCAATCCTGCGTCTCATCCCGTCGCAGGTGCCGAAAAAGCAGGGCTGATGGATGAGGGACGAAAAGTTATCATACAACTTGGACTTTTGTCTACAAAATGTGTGGACCCGGTTATGTGGTCGATCTTCGGTGCCGCCAGAAAAACCGCGACGGCCCAATGAAAAACTGTTGATCGCCGGGCATTTGCTGTCCGGATACCTATTGTAACCTGTTGATATTTATGAATATAAATGACTGCACCGCGATGAAGAGGCGAGCGTCAGATCGATCCCCTCTTGGGACCTCGTTAAAAGGTCGGAACGATGCGACCTTTGTTTCCGCTGTGATCTATAGTAGTCATATAAATATACAACTATTGCAAAGCAGGTTAGAATGTTTGCGTAGATCGCCAAAGCAGAAGCCCACCGGAAGGAATCGCGTGCAGGCCGCTGGCAAGTGGACAAGAGGTGTAGAAGCTGCTAACAAGAGCAATAATGAGGTTGTGCGTAATTCGCTAGGAGGACCCAAGATGGAGCAACGCACTCGTTTTGACGCAACTCTCTTGCGGAGGGGCGTTGGTTCCGGAGGGGCGCGGCTTTCCGTGCAAATGGCAGAAGCGCTGTTGGAAAACATTCGCGCTAATGATTTGCCGGCGGGAACACGTCTGCCATCTGAAAAACTGCTGTCCGAGCGTTTTGGCGTCAGCCGTACAGTGGTTCGTGAAGCCATCGCCACGCTCCAGGCTGACGGCCTTGTAGAGCCACGCCGCGGCAGCGGAACCTTTGTGCGGCGCCATCCCGGATCTCAAACTTTGCGCATTGAGTCGCTCGAGGCCAAGTCGATTGAATACCTGCTTCACCTGATTGAAGTTCGTCGCAGTATGGAGGCGGAGATGGCCGCGCTTGCCGCCGAACGCCGCAGCCCACAACAGTTGGCAAAAATCGTTTCGGCGCGCATTCGCAGGGAGGAAGCGGTAGCGGCTGGCCGGGAGGGGGTGGAAGAGGAACTGGATTTCCACTTGGGCATTGCCCAAGCAACCAACAACCCGTATTGGGTCAAAGTGATGGGTCTTTTTGTCTCTTCTATCCGGACTGCGGTCCGACTGCTGCGCGCTAACGAGGCAAGACGCACTGATTTCACTGAGGCGCCCAACGCCGAGCATGCCAGAATCGTTGAGGCCATCAGGATCGGAGATGCTGCCGCCGCGCGCGAGGCTGGTGCGGCGCACATGGACAAGGCAGCCGAGCGCGTGCGGGCCGCCGACCGGGAATTTTGGACAGGGGAAGGCGGGAAATTTGCCCGAAAACTGGTCAAGCAATACTAACAATTCAACCGCAGGGTGCGGAACTTCAGGCCGCTACCACAAAAGGGGAGCACTATGACCGACAAAATGTGGGGGTACATGGGCAAACTTTTGAGGGTCGACTTGACCGAGGGGACTTGTAGTGATGAGCCGCTCGACCCCAACTTGGCAGAGCAATATCTCGGTGGCACAGGATTAGGCGTGGAGTATCTGTACCGGGAGGTTTCGCCGGGAGTGGAATGGGACGATCCTCGCAACATTATTGTCATGGCCTCCGGCCCGGTGGGCGGGACACTTCTCGCGGGTACGGGGACCTTCTCGTTAGTCACAAAAGGTCCAATGACGAATCTGGGCATTGCCACCCAAGCCAATGGCTTTTGGGGAGCCTACCTTAAGTCTGCGGGCTACGACGGCGTGATCATCCAGGGACAGTCATCCCGTTGGGTTTACCTGTCCATAGCCGAAGGTAAAGTCGAGTTGCGTGACGGCTCCCCGCTTCTGGGGAAAGATACCTGGGATATGGAGAATGCGGTTCGAGATGATCTGAAGATAACCGAGCCATTGAGCGTATTCGGCATCGGCCTTGCCGGGGAGAATAAAGTTCGGTTCGCAGTCGTTGCCGGCGACGAAGGACACATTTGTTCCAAAGGCGGGTGCGGCTGCGTGATGGGCGCAAAACGCCTCAAAGCTGTTGCGGTCACCCGCGGCAAACAAGCCGTTCCGATATTTAATAAGGAACTATTCCGCGAAAAGGCGAAGGCCCTTCTGGACGACGCAAAAACCGCCAAAGGCGGGAATATGTATAAGTGGGGAACCGGGGCTGCCTTTTCTATCCTTGCTCAAGCAGGCGCTCTCCCCATTCGCAACTACAGCACAAATGTTTTCCCTGAACACGAGCAGATGAACAGTCAGTACATCCGCACCCATTTCGAACATAAGAACAAACCATGCTGGGCTTGTGGGATGATTCACACCAAGTATATGAAGGTCACCGAAGGGCCCTTTACCGGCTATGAAGGCGAGGAGCCTGAGTATGAGGGTATGGCCGGCTGGGGACCGCAGATCGGTAATAAAGATCCGGGAGCTTATGTCAAACTTTCGAATATTACGGATCGGCTCGGCCTCGACTTCAATGAGGCAAGTTGGATCGTGGGCTGGGTCATGGAGTGCTACGAGAAGGGGATCCTGACGAAGGATGACTTGGATGGTCTGGACATGCGGTGGGGAAATGTTGAGGCCACCGAAAAACTCCTGGAGAAGATCAGCAGACGGGAGGGAGTTGGCGACCTCTTGGCCGAAGGGGTAAAACGAGCTTCAGAAAAACTTGGTGGTGATGCCCCCAATCTGGGTATTTATGTCCTGAAAGGTTCCACGCCACGCGGACATGACCATCGCGGTATGTGGCAGGAGTTACTAGACACGTGTGTCTCCGCAACCGGGACCCTGCAGTCAGGTGGTTCCCGCCAAACCCCGCCCACATTTTTTGGTGAGCCGCCCGTTACCAATGACTTTTCTCCATGGGAAGTTGCCGGGGTGAATGCCAAGATGGAAGGTTGGTTGACCTGCATCGATAGCCTGGGGATTTGCCGTTTTATCACTACTAATCCCCAGTTGACCATCGACTGTCTGAATGCGGTAACGGGGGCAAATCTTACGTTGTCCGAGGCGCGAGCTATTGGCCGAAGAATCGTCAACCAACTCCGGGTCTTTAACTTCCGGCATGGATTGGATCCAGCGCTTGAAGTGCCTTCTCCTCGCTACGGTTCGATGCCCGTCGACGGCCCTGCCCAAGGGAAGGCCATTGGGCAGTATTTCGAGTGGATGAAGACGTTTTACTTTGAGCTGATGGGGTGGGATGCGGTTTCAGGTCTGCCGCTTCCCCACACCCTGAAGTCCCTTGGGCTGGAGAGACTTATTCCAGATCTGGAGCGTAACACGACTTCGTCTGAGCTTGCGCGACATTGATCGGGGCTTGCGATGCCAACAGTGAAACTAAAACTTGGCGGCTGGCCTCGCGATAACCTGGACGCCGCCTGGGCGAATGCAGACGGAATACCGGTTAGCATTGCAGAAGGGGAAACTGTTCTAGGAATGGCTCGGCAACTTGCCAGCCAGAGTGATTTTTTCCGGAAGATTGCTTTCGCGAAAGGGGAAGCGGAATTCGGGGCAAATGTAATGGTGATTGTTAATGGATTTTTCGTCAATCCTTACAACCGCCCCGAGGCGCTCCTCAACGAAGGCGATGAAGTGTTGTTGTTACCGCTCGTGGCTGGAGGGTAGGGCCTACAGACGGAAACATTGTCTCGGCCCTCTGCCGTAGGCAGCGAAATAGACGTAACTGCTGGAGGATGGGTGTCTCAACCGACGCGTTCCTGGCACGGCGCCGCAAAGACTAGATTGAAGCCACCTATTACCGCGACGACTTGCTCGCGGCGCTCCCGGGGCCGCAATCTGTCCGATTCGGACCAATCACGGATAGAACGATTTCCAATATTCGAGTAAGTTACTGCTTCCATCGGTGTAGATCTTGGATTTGCCGCCCAAATTGGACGGAAATTGCGTTTGAGGCTCGAGATGAAATCTGATAACCCGACGCGATCTGACGAAGTAATTGTGAAACGTCACGACCGGAATTTACTCGTCGAAATGTTCCGCCGCATGGCGCTGATTCGAAACTTTGATTCGCGATTGCCAGTTTTAACGACCCAATCATTGATTCGCGGATCCAGCCACCCTTGCATCGGCCAGGAGGCTGTGGCCGTCGGCGCCTGCCTTGCCCTTCAGGGTTCGGATTATGTCACCAGTACGCATCGCGGGCACGGGCACACCATCGCGAAAGGAGGAAATGTCTGCTTCATGATGGCTGAGTTGCTTGGCCGCGCTAATGGCTGCTGCCGCGGCAAAGGCGGCAGTATGCACATCGCCGATTTTTCGATTGGCATGCTGGGAGCTAACGGCATCGTTGGCGGTGGCATAGGCATTGCCGCAGGGGCAGCGCTCTCCTCGTCGATCCGCAAGAGCAAGCAGGTCGCGCTTTGCTTCTTTGGTGACGGCGCCGTCAATCAGGGGGTTCTCCTCGAATGCGGCAATATGGCCGCTTTGTGGAAGCTGCCGCTGATATTGGTCTGCGAGAACAATCAGTTTGCGATGTCGACGCGGCCAAACGAAGTTACCGGGAACCTGGATCTACCGGGCAGAATGGCCGGGCTGGGTATTCCTGGTTCCACCGTCGATGGCATGGACGTGCTGGCAGTATTCGATATGGTCGCGGCGGCCGTCGAGCGTGCGCGAAACGGTGAAGGGCCGTACTTTGTTGAAGCCCGTTGCTATCGTTATGAGGGACATTTTTTTGGCGATGGTCTTAAGTACCGCACGAAAGACGAATTAGCCATCTGGCGCGACAAGGACCCTATCCCAGCTTGGCGAGATCGCTTGGTCAAGGCCGGCGTTATGACCCAGGAAGAGGCCGACAAGATCGCGCAAGAAGCTGAGGAGGCGGTGAACCAAGCCGTGGAATTTGCGAAGAACAGTCCTTTCCCAGAACCTTCGACTGTGTGGGACGACGTATATGCCTAACGATCGCTTGATTACCTATTCGACCGCTTTGAACGAGGCCCTGCGCGAGGAGATGGCCTACGATCCGAATGTCTTTGTTTTAGGAGAAGAGATTGACGTGTGGGGTGACGGTGGCGGTGTCTTCGGCGTCACCAAAGGACTGGCAGGGGTTTTCGGCTGTGAGCGAGTGCGTAACAGCCCAATCTCAGAGGAGGGTATCGTCGCCATGGCCGTAGGGGCTGCGGCCACGGGGATGCGCCCGGTGGTAGAGTTGATGTACGGCGACTTTCTTACGCTGGCGATGGAACCCCTCGTCAACCAGGCGGCGAAGCTCCGATACATGTTTGGCGGCCAGGCCCAGGTTTCGATGGTCCTAAGGTCGAACCTTGGGGCTGGCGGAGGCAAGGCAGCACAGCACTCCCAGTCGCTTGAGACCTGGATCATGCATGTGCCAGGTCTTAAGCTGGTGATGCCCAGCACACCCTACGATGCAAAGGGCCTGCTGAAAACAGCCATTCGTGACGACAATCCAGTGGTTTTCCTGGAGCACAAGCTCCTTTACTTCACAAAGCAGGTAGTTCCGCAGGATGAGTACACGATTCCGTTTGGAGTAGCTAGCATTCGGCGAAGCGGTAAGGATGTCACCGTGGTGGCAATGCAGGCCATGCTGAAACTTGCCTTATCGGCTGCCGAGAAGTTGGCGGGGGAGGGCGTGGAACTTGAGGTCATCGACCCAAGAACACTGGTGCCCTTGGACATTGAGACCATTGTTGCGTCCGTTAGGCGAACAAACCGTCTCGTTGTTTGCCACGAGGCAAGCGAGCGGGCCGGTTGGGCAGGCGAGATCGCGATGCAGGTCATGGAAAGGGCCTTCGATTTCCTTGATGCACCGATTGTGCGTGTCTGCGGAAAGAATGTCCCTATGCCGTACAGCCTGAGTCTAGAGGAGCAAGTCATCCCCGCCGAGAAAGATCTGATAAGCGCCATACGGCGGATGATCGCGGAATATGGACATTAACGGCAGTGAGGTTCACTGCCAGCGAAAATGTCGAGGACTTAGTCGAGATCAAAGTATTGTGCGCGGAGGTATGTCTTGAATAGCGCTTATGACGAAACGCTAGAACGGCAGCTCGTGAAGAAAGTTTTTCGCCGAATCATCCCCTTCATGTTTATGTTGTACATTGCCGCGTTTCTCGATCGCGTTAATGTGAGCTTCGCAGCTCTCTCCATGAATAAGGATTTGGGCTTTTCCAGCGCTATATATGGGATGGGCGCGGGAATATTTTTTCTGGGTTACGTTTTGCTGGAAATACCGGGCAATCTGCTCATGACCAAAGTCGGACCTAGAATATGGATGACGAGGATCCTGGTAACTTGGGGCGTAATCGCCGGGCTTACGGCGTTCATCAGGACACCCGTCCAGTTTTATACCGTTCGGTTCTTTTTGGGGATGGCAGAAGCAAGTTTTACGCCCGGACTTCTTTACTACCTTGGCAATTGGTTCCGGCAAAAAGATTTGGGCAAAGCAGTCGCGTTGTTCTTAACGGCAATGCCGACTTGCAATCTTATCGCCGCGCCGATTTCCACCTATTTACTGGGCGTGCACTGGTTCGGCTGGGCCGGATGGAAATGGCTTTTCGTTTTCGAAGCTCTGCCTGCGGTA
>Ga0326727_10020511_pt1 | contig 13114 bp, 9 predicted proteins | sample MB2enrmetagenome_FD_207643 | JGI IMG/M metagenome (GOLD analysis project Ga0326727, IMG submission 207643) | Lab enriched peat soil microbial communities from McLean, Ithaca, NY, United States - MB29MY | ecosystem: Environmental > Terrestrial > Soil > Wetlands > Peat | place: USA: New York...
AAGCGGCTGAGTCATACGGTAATTAAGAATGCGCTGGTAAATACCACCCGCCTTGGCGTAGGAGCGGCAGTCGCCCTGGTACTGCCGCCTACTCTGACGCGTCTCCTTGACCGCGACCAGTTTGCGGCCTGGGTCCTGCTTCTCCAGATTGCCGCGTACGCCAACTACTTCGACTTCGGCATTCAGACCGCCGTAGCAAGGTTCGTTGCGCAGGCCATGGAACGCGGGGACGAGAAGGAACGCGACGGATACATCAGTACCGCATTCTTTCTGCTTGTTGGTGCCGGAATCCTCGCCTTTGCCCTGCTCTGTGTGATGGCCTGGCTTGCTCCCGCCATCTTCAAACAGGCGCCGTTGCGCCTGATCGCACAGTTGCGCGCAGGACTGATTCTGCTGGCCGCGTTTTCCGCCCTCGCGCTTCCCACCTCTGCCTTTGCTGGAGTTTTCGTCGGCCTTCACAAGAATGAGTTCCCTGCCCTGGCCAGCGGTTGCAGCCGCCTGCTTGGCGCGGCCCTTGTCATCCTGGCTGTGCACCGCACCCATTCCCTGGTCGTGATGGCGGGACTCATCGGCGGCAGCAATCTTCTCGGGGGCCTGTTCCTCTTTCTTCAGGCTCGCAGGGTATTGCCGACCATGCTGGTTTCCTTCCGCTCCATCAGCAAGCGCTACCTTGCCAGTCTGTCTAAGTTCTGCGGAGGGCTTACCGTCTGGTCGTTTGCCATGTTTTTTATTGGCGGGCTGGACCTGACAATCGTGGGCTACTTCCGGTTTTCGGGCGTGGCTTACTATTCCGTAGCCTCCACTCTGGTCATGATCCTGTCCGGTCTCGGTGGCGCGGCTACCAGCGCCTTGATCACGCCAACGGCCGCGATTCACGCTCTTGGAGATTACGACCGACTCGGTGCAATCGTTCTGAGAACAACGCGGCATGTTACTCAACTTGGCGTGCTTCTGACCTTTGTCTTCATAGTCTTCGGCGTACGAATCCTCACCCTCTGGGTCGGCCCGGTGTATGCGCAGAATAGCCGTTACATCCTCGATGTGTTGGCGATGGCCACTGCCATTCGACTGCTTGGGGGTCCTTACTCCGCCGCGTTGATCGGAACCGGCAAGCATGTCGGCGTTGTATTCTCTCCGCTGTTTGAGGCCGGTACGAATCTCCTGGTCAGCGTGACCGCGTGTTATTACATCGGACCGATCGGCGTCGCTCTGGGAACGCTCGTAGGCGCGATTGCCGCCATCAGCCTGATGATTTGGTATTACATGCCGCGGATAAGTGAAGTTCGGATCAATCCCGCGGCCTTCCTTATTCGAGCCGTCGTCCGACCGGCCATCGAACTCGCTCCCGCGTTGGGCGGGTTGTATATTGGCATCTCCGGCACCTGGCTTGGGGTGCTGCCGCGGTTGCTGATTGCCATCGGCGGAATTGCACTCACATGGTTGATTTATAGGCCATACCTGCAATTAGGTGCGGTCAAGGCCGAAGCGGTATGAGTGATTTCAGCAGAGGGGCGGCCACGCATCTCACGAAAAGACACAGCAAGCCACGAACCACAAAATCAATCCAGGTGAGTCATTTGAGTCGCAGCCTATTAGATGTGTTGGACCCCGAGCGAGAGCGGGTGAGCTACTGCAAGCGCTGGGCAATCTGGTCTAAGAAGTACTTAAAGGCAGGCAAGCAAAGCTTTACGCCATTCCGGTGTAATATATGTGGTCGTCATACTTCATATCCGCGCGCGGAGATGTCGAGAGAACTCTGGAGTTGCGTTCATTGCAGTTCTAATGTCCGCTGGCGCAGCATAATCCACGCCCTGTCAATGGAGTTGTTTGATAGGAGCCTTGCGATCAATGACTTTCCGTCAAGCCCAGGCATAATTGGAATCGGCTTGAGCGATTGGAAGGGCTATGGCGGCCGGCTTGGAAAAAGCCTCGGGTACACCAATACCTATTACCACACCGATCCGCGGCTCGATATAACCAATATCGACCCTTCTCAATGTGGACTTTACGACTTCATTATCTCTTCCGAGGTCTTTGAACATGTCCTTCCGCCTGTTTCAAAGGCGTTTGAAAACGCGCGGCGCCTTTTGAAGCCGGGAGGCGTTCTGATTCTGACCGTCCCCTATGTTGAAGGAACAACCCGCGAACATTTTCCCGGCGTGCAGAAGATCTCGATCAAAGAGAGCGATGGAGAACTGGCGCTCCACGGCGAATTCTCAGACGGACAGATCCAAGTGTTCAAAGACATCAAGTTCCATGGCGGACCGGGCAGCACGCTGGAAATGCGGCTATTTGGCAAAGACTCTCTCCTGAGGGAATTTGAGAACGCCGGCTTCGACTCCGTTTGTGTCCACGATGAGGTAGTGGAGGAATTCGGGATCTACTGGAACCCCTACGACGCGGAACGGGCGCCCTATAGACCCCTGCTCTATGGAGCAGACACTCCGCCGTGGGCAGGCCGGGTCAGCTCCGAAACGGTGCTCGACGGAAGCGCGCCGGCGCCTTCAACTGATCGACGCGCACGCGGGGAAGCATGACACAGGAGCAAGGTCAATGACAGACAGGGACGTTGAGTGGTTCAAGAGATGCCATGCCGCCGGGCTCATCAAAGGGCGCATGCTTGAAGTTGGAGCTGCGAGAATCAAGGGCGATCCGAATCTTTGCGACTACGCGAGGCAGCTTGGCGTTACTGAAACAACCGGCGCGGATTTGGATCGTTACGATGGCGTGGATGTAGTTGCCGACTTCGGTTTGAGTCCGGAGGCCTTCAACGCGCAATGGCAGCTCGACAGATTCTCGACGGTGTGTGTCTTCAACGTGCTCGAACATACATTCGATCCAGTCACTGTCCTCACAAACTGCGTGTCGTGTGTCGAAGGCGGGGGGCGGCTGCTGGTGGTAACTCCTTCGGTCTGGCCCCTGCACAGTTACCCGGGGGATTTCAATCGTTTGCTTCCTGACTGGTACGTAACCTTTGCCAAGCGCAACAATCTCGAATTGCTTGAGAAACACTTCTGCTGGTTGTCTGAATTCGGCATCGAGACCATCAGTCCCACGCCGGAGCCGACGTTGCCGAGCTTCCTCAGCAGGCGAAACGCCTCTCCATTGCGCTATTGGGTCTCAAGAACCGGCCATAAGCTATTGAATACTTACGGACGGTCCCACTGGGCGACTTGTTCGGCGATTGGCGCCGCATTTCTGCGCAGGTAAGACCGCCTGCGGGAGATCAGCGGGCGCCTCGAACGGGCGAGTCCGCCGCCGGCGGCCGGATTTGCCAAGAAGCCAACCTTACCCGGGGAGAATGGGCAATGGACGCGTCGATAGGTGAGAATATCTCGGTTTGCTTGATCACGTATAACCACGTTACGGCGATCGAGTCGACCTTGGAATCGATACTCGACCAAACAATCACAGGCTATGAAATCATTGTCAGCGACGATTGCTCAACTGACGGGACCTGGGAATTAGTTCTTAAACGGGCCGAGCGGGACGCGCGCATTCGGCCTGTCCGCACTCCTCGCAATCTGGGTATGGCGGAGAATGCCAATTTTGCAGTTGAGCAATCTGACCGCCCCTACATTGCGCTCCTGCATCACGACGACCTGTATCGCAGGGACTTGCTGGAGAAGTGGGCGGGCATCCTGGAGCGATATGACGACGTAAGCTTCGTTTTCAATCCCTACGACGACCCTCCCGACCCTGAGCGCCAATATGGCCGCCGGTTTAAGCAGGAGCGCCTGGATGGGCCCTGGTTTCTGGAGAAGTTCCTGTTTGCGCGCTGGGGATGCCCGGTCCGGGGCACGGCCATGATTCGGAGATCGTGGTGGGACAAAGTCGGGGGAATGCGTAAGCAGTTCAACATGCTTGCCGATGTGGATTTATGGATGAGACTGGCCAGCCAGTCTCAGGTTGGCTATGTGCCGGAGCCCTTGATTCGCCGCAGGGCTCTTCGGCCCGATTATTACCCGGAGATATATATCGGAAAGAGAAGGTGGCATTGGAAGCGATGGGTTCTGCTCTACGAAATCCACGCTTCGAACATGCTGAGCTATTTCGATCTGGGCACGATCAGAGGAAGATTGCAGTGGTGGAGCTTTAGGACGAGATTGAGTTGCGAAACTGCAAAGTGGTTGATTTATGCAGTGTTAAGAAGACAACGAGAAATGATCGCAACTTGCCAGGAATCCGCAACTAACTACGACTTGTGGCCGCTACGCGCCCTCCGGCGCGCGGTTCAACTCACGGTTCGTCCGGCCGGGAAGTGATTGCAATCTGCGACTCAGAGGAACGATGAGACGAGCATCCCAAAGACCAATCGAATCGAGCGGCGGCCTAAGCGGCGCCTCTGGATGGGTCCCTCACATCGTGTTCGTTTTTGGCATGGTTTGGGTGCTCTGGAGTGTCGGCGCTCTGCTGACCGGAGGATCTGAACTGGTCGCGTTCTACGCTGTGGCAGGTTGGTTTGCCGTGCTCGCTCTCACTTATCTTGGCCTTTACGGCGTTAGAGGCGGGGCCTTGTTTGCCGCTCCGGTCCTCTTGACGATCGAGGCGCTGGTGGATTTCTTTGGAATCCCCACATGGCGGTTTGTGACTGGCGACGATCAGGTGGATCCAGCGTATGTTCGCGCGATGTTCCTGATCCTGATCGGATTCACCGCCTTCTGGATTGGGACCTTGCTGTTGATGAGAGACGCCCGGTTCCGGTTCGCGCCGCGAACGAAAACAACCTCCGATCGTGTTATCGCCATGAGTTCGATCTTCTTCGTACTCGGCCTGGGCGCAAAGCTCGTTCTGTGGAAGACCGGTCTGCTTGCCTACACAGCGGATTTGAATCTGCAGGATTCCACTCTCCCAGCTGTTCAGTGGCTGGACACCGTTGCAGGCACTCTGAATGCCGCGCTGCTGGTTTCGGCAATTGAGGTTTTGGGAAAGAAGTCCAAGGCGCCGTTCATCCGCTTTATCTTCTTCGCCTCGGTTGTCTTTTCCTTGACCTTTGGCGCAATTTCGGGGATGAAGGGTGAAATCCTCATTCCAATCCTGATCCTTGTACTCATTTACTCTATTACGAATGCACGAATACCTCGAATCGCTTTGCTCCCGGTGTTGATTTTTCCCTTTGTGACTGCGTATAGGAACAACCTGAACAATGGGTACAGGTCTCAAGTCAACACCGTTGCTGGGCTTGCAACGGTGGTTCAGAAATCCTTTACCGATGTTGTTGAATCAAATCTTACGCTAGGCGAGCATGCCGGCTATGGCTTCGACGCAACCACGCAACGGCTGTCTATCCTCGGCGACGTTCGCGACGTGATCGACCTGCCCGATCCTTCGCTGCTAAATGGCGATGAGAAGGTGTGGATGGCGCCAATCTACCCGTTCATCCCCCGGTTCCTCTGGAAGGGCAAGCCCATCCTCGACAAGGGAAGGCGGCTCAGCGTGGCACTCGGCCGCCCCAACACAACTTCGTCGGCTTCCACGCCTATTGGCGACCTCTATTCGCTCTATGGAACCTGGGGAGTACCGGTTGGAATGTTCATCTACGGAATCTGCATGCAGATTTACATGAACTCGATGAGGGGTGCGCTGTCGGAGAACCAGCTGTTCGTTTATTTCGTGATGCTGAACGGGTTTCTGAATCTTGAGAAGGACGTAGTGACGCAAGTTGCCGGAATTGTCACGCTGGGTCTTATAGCGTTCATCCTGGCATATGTCATTTATGGCCGATCGCCATCGGCGCTGCGCCCGGTAAGGAGCCCGCGCCTGATGGGCCGTCCATGAGAGTCCTGCTAGCATGCCTTTCTCATTTTTGCGACAAGCCCGGAGGAGCGGAGAGATTCGTGCTTGACGAAGCATCGGCGCTGCGACGGCGCGGAGACGAAGTGTGGGTATTGGCGACGGGGAGGTCCTCGCAACCGGAGTATGAATTGAAGGATGGAATCCACCTCCTGCGTTACATCCCAGAAAAGGTCGCACCTTGGAATCCGGCCCGCAGTTCCGCCCACCAGAAAGCGGCGAGGCCGGTGCTGATGCGGAATTTGCCGCAAGTCGATGTGATACACGGTCATGCTCCACTGCCCTATTTGGCCGCGCTCGATGTCTATGGAGACAGAGTCCATTCCTGCTATGACATACATTCTCCGGCACGGATGGAGATGGCCATCGTCTGGAGGCATTCCGGAATCTTGCAGCGGATCACGGCCCCAGCAGGGCTGGCGATGATCAACCATTTGGAGAGAGAATGCCTGCGCCGTTCGCGCGCGATCTCGGCTGAATCACGGTACACCATCGGATGCATTGATCAATTGCATGGGAGCGAGCTCGCCCGCAATGTGCAAGTATTCCCCGGATGGGTGGACACTGCCCGATACACCCCGGTTGAAGACCTTCGACAAGCAAAGGCGCAATTGGGATGGCCAAGAGATATTCCAGTTTTCTTTACGCTGCGGCGGCTGGCGCCCAGAATGGGATTGGATCGCCTTTTGACCGCAGCTCACCGTCTGCATCGTGAAGGGATTGAATTTCACCTGGCAATCGGAGGAAGTGGGCCGATGCGGACAAGCCTGGAACTACAGGCTACGAACCTCGGACTTGGCGACGTGGTCACATTCATGGGCCGCATAGAGGATGAGGTGCTCCCCCTGGCATATGCGGCCTGCGACGCATTTGTGCTTCCGACGGCAGAGCTGGAGTGCTTTGGATTGATTGCGATCGAGGCGCTTTCGGCGGGGCGCCCGGTATTGGCTACCCCAGTGGGATCAATCCCGGAGATTCTCGAAAAGTTTGAACCGTGCTGGCTTGCTCGATCGGCGGAGGCCAGTGAAATCGCCGATTTGCTGCGCCGATTCCTGGCCGGGAAACTGCCTGAGCACAGTCCGGCGCAACTACACGAACTGGCTCAGCGCCATTACAGCCGGGAATTGTTAGTGCCTCTTTACATTGAAGCAATGATTGGGAGCAACGGACTGACCTGACGCCCACCGCGAGGGGTGTCTTCGATATCCAGCTGTCACACAACGCGATGGATCGCGATGCGTCTGTGACGGAAATGCAATGGCAACTCCGACCAAGACGAATCCAATGAGAATCCTGGTGACGGGCAGCCGAGGCTTCGTCGGACGGCATTTTTGCGCATCCTTTGGAGGCGCACCGCTCGAAGACCAAGATGGCTTCGTCGACCTGCGCCATGCCGCGCGCGTACATTCCGCCGTCGCTTCCTTAATGCCCGAGGCGGTTTTGCATCTTGCTGCGCAAAGTTCCGTGGCCTCCTCGTTCGAGGATCCCTCCCCGACCTTCGCGATCAATTTTCTGGGAACACTCAATCTTCTGCAGGCGCTGAGTGCGGCGGGGTTTCAAGGCGTCTTCCTCTACGTCAGTTCTGCCGAAGTGTACGGGCATATGGCCGAGGCGGATCTGCCGGCACGGGAGACTCAACCGTTGCGCCCCCGCAGCCCTTACGCGGTCAGTAAGGTAGCGGCAGAGGCGCTTTGTTACCAGTGGAGCCAGACCCAGAACTTTCGCATTGTGTTGACACGGCCATTCAATCAGATTGGGCCGGGACAGGATGTACGCTTTGCCATTGCCGACTTCGCGCATCAGATCGTTCAGATTCGGCGTGGGCAGCGGCCGCCATTCCTGACCACGGGCGACCTTGATGTAACGCGGGACTTCACCGACGTCCGGGATGCGGTGCGCGCTTATCGGATGCTCCTGGAAAGAGGACAAAACGGGGAAATCTACAACCTCTGCTCGGGTGAAGGACGGAGCTTGCGCTCACTGCTCGAATTGCTTCTGAACATCGCCGGCGTGCACGCTGACTTGAGAGTGGATCCAGCACGAATCCGGCCAGCTGAACAGCGCAGAGTGATCGGCAATCCGGGAAAGATAGAATCCACTGTTGGCTGGGCTCCGGAGATACCACTGGAAACAACACTCGAAGACATCTTGCAGGCAGCAGAGGAGGATCGATGAACGGTAAAGTTGCACTTATAACCGGGGTCACGGGCCAGGACGGTGTTTACCTTGCTAAGTTCCTGTTGGGCAAGGGCTATAAGGTGCACGGGGTGATTGCGCGCAGAGGAACGGACACGCTCTGGCGGCTGAGGGAACTTTCGATACTGGATCGGATCGAGATCATCGACGCCGATTTAATCGACCTTTCGTCGCTGATTCGTGCGCTGGAGAAGACCCAGGCAGAGGAGATCTACAATCTGGCCGCTCAGAGCTTCGTCGCCACCTCGTGGGATCAGCCATTGCTCACCGCGGAGGTGACAGCCGTCGGCGCCCTCCGGCTCCTTGAGGCTGTCCGCATCGTAAATCCAAAAGCGCGCTACTACCAGGCTTCGACCAGCGAGATGTTTGGCAAGGCCCAGCAGCCGGTCCAGGATGAACAGACTCCCTTTTACCCTCGCAGCCCTTACGCGGTGTCGAAGCTCTTTGCCCATTGGAGCACGGTGAATTACCGGGAAAGCTTCAATATGCACGCCTCGAGTGGGATCCTGTTCAACCACGAATCGCCTTTGAGAGGAATTGAGTTTGTGACCCGCAAAGTCACCAACGCAGCGGCGCGGATTCATCTGGGCCGGCAGTCGGAGTTGCGGCTCGGCAACATCGATGCGCAAAGAGACTGGGGATTTGCGGGCGATTATGTAGAAGCCATGTGGGCCATGCTGCAACAGCCGGATCCGGACAACTATGTAATCGCCACCGGGACCAGCACCTCCGTCCGCGAGATGTGCCGGATTGCGTTTGCTCACGTAGGCTTGGACTCTGAAAAATACGTCGTCATCGATCCGCGCTATTATCGTCCGGCTGAGGTGGACTATCTGGTCGGCAACCCAGCGAAGGCAAAGGCGCGCCTCAACTGGGAGCCCAGAACCTCACTGGAGAGCCTTATCAAGATGATGGTAGATGCCGATTTGCGGCGGGTAAGCCGCGAATGAGATCGCCGGCCGGAGGAATGGAGTTCAGATCCGTCCATTTCATTTGGCTCATGGTGATTTATCGCGAAGCTTCAAAGCATTCCTCACATTCCGGTTCGACACTTTTCAATCCCGTAACACGATTTCCCGGTTGCGCGCGCTGTAAATTCACGGAAGGAAGGGATGAACGCAATACCCAAGCCGATTGTGCCCTTGCGGGAGGACATCGAGTCAAGGGATGACGGCGGAGAGCGGAAGCGAGTGCTCGTTTGCGTGCCGCGTTATCTTCCCGGCTATAAGTCAGGTGGACCGATCCGGGCAATCGCAAACATGGTCGCCAACCTGAGTGCTTATCTCGATTTTTATGTGGTGACGAGAGACAGAGACGCCACCGACGCAGAAACCTACTCCGGCATAACGCCAGACCGCTGGTATCGCGTTGGGGATGCATGCGTCCTGTACTGCTCCTCAGTCCGTCCGTCGATACTTCGCCGCGCCTTTGACGACGTGAAGCCCGATCTCATCAGTCTCAACTCGTTTCAGGACACCTTTACGAGAACCATGGTGCTGCTTCGCTGGAAGGGGGCGTTTGGAGATACGCCCATGCTGCTTGCGCCACGGGGGGAGTTTTCTCCCGGTGCGAGAAAAATCAAGCCGGCCAAGAAACTCCTCTACCGCCAAGCAACCAGGCTGCTTGGCATCCACGAACGCCTGCATTGGCAGGCTTCCGCGCCGCGAGAGAAAGAGGACATATTACGGGCAAGGCCCGCTTGGCGGCTCGGACCGGAGTCTGTTCATGTAGCCTTCGAGATGAGCGACGCCGTGGCATCAGCACTCCCGCATCCGGCAAAGCGACCCGGCGAGGTCAGACTCGCATTCATCGCGCGCATGAGTGAGATGAAGAATCTCCACTTTCTGCTCGAGATTCTGCCGGAGGTAAGGGGACGAGTAGAGCTAAATCTCTTCGGCCCCGTGGCGGATAACGACGCGGATTACTGGAATAGGTGCAAGCAGCTTCTGGCAAAGTTGCCTGGCCACATCAGGGCTGGATATTACGGCTCACTTGACCATTCCGCCGTCCCGCAGGTGCTTCATGACCATCACTTTTTTGTTCTGCCCACCAGGGGCGAGAATTTTTGTCACGCGGCTGTGGAGTCTTTTGTCAATGGAACGCCGGCGATCCTCAGTGATCAGACTCCATGGGTTGGCTTGCATGAAGTCCACGCCGGATTCGACATCCCCTTGAGCGACAGGCGGAGATGGATTGCAGTGCTGCAAGAATGTGTCAACATGGACCAGCTGGCGTACGCAATCTATCTGAATGGCACAAAGGAATACAGCCAGAGGTATTCTGTCGAAGAAGCAGTTCGACAGCACCTTGCCATGTTCACCGGGATTGTCGGCGCAGTGGACACAAATAGATGACCGCGCAGCATTTGCGAACGTAGCAGGCGGCGCTGCCCGGCTAACTGTAAAGTCAATCGTTGGCTCACTAGTCAGTCCGGATTTCCGACGCAAATGTAGTTGAATGAAATGCTCCCGGACTTCCGCAGATTGGCTGTTATCGCTGAGGGTGTGGCCGACACCCAGTATGTTCCCACCTCAGAAGGGTCGGAGGTAGGGGTGAGCGTGCATACAGGGATGGATTTGAACGGTTGCCGGAAAGATACCTTTGCCGAAGAGCCACTCGTGATGGCGATGGTACCCGCATAGTCATTGGCTTCGATTTGACCGAGTTGTTTGGCGCCGACAACTCCTTTGGCAGAGACACACAGCGAAGTATCGAGCACACATGCGGTAGATGTGTCCCGCAGAAACGAGAGCACGAGGTGGATTGCTCCCGATGAATCGCGCAGGCGCCACATGCTGACCTCCGATGACGTGGCGTGGACCGAAGCGCTATCGAAGATGATTCTCGATCCTGGATCGCTGTAGAAGCTGGTGAAGAAATTGGGCACACCCGATCCCAGATTGCTATGCTGGATCGCAATTGCCGATTCAAGTCCTCCGGCGATTCCCAAACCAAACCCCATCCTGGGCGAGTTCGCCGTTCCATTATTCACGATGTAGATGCCCCCCCCCTGTCCGGGAAATCCGATATGACGCCTCAGGGCGAACAGTTCGCCCGTAATGTCGGTGTTATAAGCGAGCACCTGGTCGATTTTGTCTCCGCGCGCAAAACCTGTAAGCCCGCCGGCCGTGAATGTATGTGCACCAAGGTCGACGGACGTGGGCCAGGCAGCTGCGTATAAGTGATAGCCACCCGAAGCTGGCCATACAGAGGGCCAGGTTGTGTTTTGAGCAGGCCCGGTGCTGAGTAGATTCAAGGTTAGATGGGTATCATCCAGGACCGCGCTCACTGGAAAGCACATGTCGTAGCCGTCATTCCTGAGAGGGTCGAAGCAGAAAGCAAGGTTCGATTCGGTGACGCCCCCACCGCTGTCAAGATTGTTCCATTTCGTATGCGCGGCACGTCCGAGTTGCAACCAGTTCGTGCCGCTGCCTATAACATTGACGGTGTTAGGACTTCCCCCTGAGTTAGCAACAGCGACGATCGAGCCGGTGCTGTAGACATGATCGAGGTTGCGAATGATCCGGTGCTCGCCGATTGTGTTTTCATCGTGGCTGGGAGTATATGTCATTGTATCGTTCTGGATTGCGCTCACGACTCCTTCGAACACGCCCCCTGAGCCCAGTTTACCGGCTGATCCCTGCTGCATCTGCACACGAACGCCTTCCGTTTGCTCGTCGCCACTGGTGTCGAATCCGCCGAACTGTGTGACATAGGACTGGATGCCCAGTGTATCGCCGCCGGAAAAACTGGAAAGTATGCTGCTTATCCCCGACTTTTGCCCCACAGTCCGCATCTCACTCGTCGCCAGCACATTGGTGTAATCGGTCTTTGTCCCGCTTACCTGGTTGTAATTGTTGATGCCACCCTTTGCCGCAGTGTAATCGAACTGCATGTTGATGAAACCAGCATAGGGCACGGATGGAGCCTGGTCCGTTTCCGTCGCACGAAGCAGCAGAGCGTTGTTCCATCCGAATTTGAAGCCGCCCCGAGTCCCCGATGTGATGCTCCCATACTCGTTCGGCAGGCTGTTCCCGCGGTCATCGAGATAACGAATACTTGAATCTCCGGTTCCGGTCCACCATCCCGGGGGAGCGGACGGCGGAATCTCAACTAACCCGCGACGCCCGCGCAAATAGCTTGCCAGGCTTTCCAAGTGGGCTCGCAAACCGGTTGGTTGGTCCGCCTTCTGCGCTTGAGTCGAGGACACAGCGTTCGCGGTTTCTCCGTGCAGAAATGGCTGTCCGCTTGCAGGAGTCTGCGTCCCCTCGGGCACTGCGCTGCCCGACAAACTTGCGGCATGCTGCGTCTGTTGACTATGCGCGACAATTGAGATAACGCTCAGCATAATAAAAGGGCAGATTGTTTTCAACGCTCACCTCGGGGACTTGATTTGAAATACGCCACAGCCCGTCCCGGTGCGCATGCATGCATGGTCAGGGCTGCCGATAGCAACCATGGGTTGGCACGGCTGGCTCACTCGTTGCCTGCTCGAAATTCTACGCTGCGTGAAATCGGTCTTCAACAAGGCAGCAATCTGCTCCAACCCTACCATGATGGCATACGCTTCTGATCTCGGGAGGTTCACTGTCCTTAGCAAGGTGTTAGCTGCTCAAGGGCCAATGTGGGCATTGACTCGCGCGCGAATCGCCTTGTGGAATAAGTTGGGAATTATCGAGCGCCGAACACCCTTGCAGTCATGGGCCCACTTGTCGCTGGTCGACTCACTGCAGACAGGAATACCGGCAACCATTGATCGGTACAGGGAATGGCGAGAACAGCACGCACCGCGGTTCTTTTTTGACGATCTCGATTCAATTGCGAAGACTGGGGCTGCGGGCCAAGATTCGATTCGCATAGCGGAACAGATACTCAGCGGCGAGTTTCCATTCTTTGGCTACACGCAGAAGCTCAGCTTTCCACCGCAATGGCAACAGAACCCGCTGAATCATGCCATTGCTCCCGGTGGGCATTGGTCGCGAATCCACGAATTCGCCTCGGGAGATATCAAGCAATGGTGGGAAGTGAGCCGTTTTGCCTGGACTTTCGCCCTCTGCCGGGCATACGCCAACACTCGCGACGAGCGCTTTGCGGAGGCCTTCTGGCGGTTGCTGGAAAGCTGGCT
>Ga0326727_10020513_pt1 | contig 13114 bp, 8 predicted proteins | sample MB2enrmetagenome_FD_207643 | JGI IMG/M metagenome (GOLD analysis project Ga0326727, IMG submission 207643) | Lab enriched peat soil microbial communities from McLean, Ithaca, NY, United States - MB29MY | ecosystem: Environmental > Terrestrial > Soil > Wetlands > Peat | place: USA: New York...
GGTCGGGGAGCAGAAGATCGACAAGCCGGGCGCCAGGGTTCCCGCGGATTCCGTCATTCGTCTGCTGGGCGTGGACCCACCCTACGTGAGCCGCGGCGGACTCAAACTGGCGGCGGCGCTGGAGCACTGGAAGATTGCCGTAACCGGCCGGGCCTGCCTCGATGTGGGTGCTTCCACCGGTGGATTTACCGACTGCCTGTTGCAGAACGGGGCCGCGCAGGTGACCGCCGTCGATACCGGCTTCGGCCAGATCGCCATGAAGCTGCGCAACGACCCGCGGGTGCGCCTGCTGGAGCGCACCAATGCCCGCCTGCTGGAGCCGGAATCGCTGGCTGCCGGGCCAGGAAGCCCGGAACTCACTTTTCTGGCGATGGATGTCTCTTTCGTCTCGGCCGCGTCGCTGCTGGGGCCGGTGCTGGCCGCGGCTCCAGCGCTTGCGGAAGCCGTGATCCTGGTCAAGCCGCAATTTGAGGCAGCGCGGGGCGAGGTGGGCAAGGGAGGCATCGTCCGCGATCCCGCAATTCACCAGCAGGCGATCGAGCGCGTGGCTGGGTGCGTGCGCACGCTGGGCTGGGAGGCGGTGGAGACCATCGCTTCGCCCATTACCGGCATGGAAGGGAACCGCGAATTTCTGCTCTACGCGCGGCGCCCGGGACTGTAGCTTCCCATGGAGACTGGCTCCCAGGATCGGTCCGTTACACTGAGAGCCATGGTGCGCGTCGCAATTGTCTGCAAGCCGCAAAAAGAAGAGTTGGCCCGGCTGCTGCCGGAGCTGATCGCCTGGCTGCGCCAGCACGGCTACGAGCCCCTGCTGGATCTGGAGGGCGGCCGGTACACGGCGGACGCTCCGGCCATGAATCGTTCCGAGATGCCTGCCTGGGAGCCGGGCCTGGTCATCGTCCTGGGCGGCGACGGCACGCTGCTCTCCGTAGCCCGCACCTTTGCCGCTACCGGTACACCCATTCTGAGCGTGAATCTGGGCTTCCTGGGCTTCCTGACCGAGGTTCGCCTGGCCGACCTCTACGTGACCCTCGAGGGTTGGTGCAGAAGCTGCTATGTGACGGATGTGCGCGCCATGCTGCACGCCGAAGTGTGGCGGGAGGGCGCGCTGCACTCCAGTTTTGAGGCGCTGAACGAAGTGGTGGTCTCCAAGGGCGATATTGCCCGCATGGGAGACTTTGCGGTCGAGCTGGGAGGCATGCTGGTGGCTCGCTTCCGCGCCGACGGGGTCATCGTCTCCACGCCCACCGGTTCCACGGCCTACACGCTGGCCGCCAATGGCCCCATCCTGACCCCGGATGTGGATGCGCTGGTGGTGACCCCGGTTTGCCCGCATCTGCTCACCCTGCGGCCCATTGTGGTGCGCGGCGACGCCTTGCTGACCGTGCGGGTGGAAGGCGCGCCCAATCAGGCGCTGCTCACCGTGGACGGCCAGAAGGCGGTGGAGATGCACATTGGCGATGAGGTTCGTTGCCAGCGCTCCATACACACCGTCAACCTGGTTCGGCTGAGCGAGAGCGGCTTCTTTGAGGCGCTGCGCAACAAGCTGAGCTGGGGCGAGCGGTAGGAGCAGCTGTCCGGGCAAGATGCACGAATCGCATGACACAGGGCCCGCAGGCCCCCTCCTTTGCTCGCTTTCAATGTCAGAGCTAGGAAGAAACAAAATGGAAGTTATAGAAAGCAAAGAGTGTGATCCATCCCACCCTAGCCGCAAAAACAAAAACGCGGCGAGGGTGGGGCACCCATAGTTCATGTCTCGCGGGCCGGAAATACCGGTGGGGAACTAATCAGGATTCGGAAAAGCGAATTCCCGGTCGCCAAACGTGTCAGGGCACAACCAGAGGTATCCTCTGGGTCGCGTGCCGCAAGTCGCACAAAATAAAGGGATGGCTTTAGAGTGTTTTTCAAGGATAGTGTAAGAAACTGGGTGCTGGGTGCCCCATCCTTTTCGCGCTCATTGCGAAAAGGGTGGGAAAGCAGGAGCCCAGCCTTACAGAAACGGTGAAAATACTCTACCGGCTTAGCTCGCCCAGCAGAACCTTGGCCTTGACGGCCAGGGTGTGCGCTCCATCCACGTCGCCGGAGGTCAGCGCCTGGCGGGCCTGCTTGATGAACTCCCTGATCTGCGCAGCGGTCTTCTGCTCCTGGTCGCTCAGCCGCCGGTTGACGCCATTCAAGCCACGCTCCGTGGCCGCGATCGAGTCCTCGGTCTCGCGGCGCAGATCGGAGGGGTCGCCGGAGGAGAGCAGTCCGATGGCGCTTACGCCGGGAGTTCCGTTGGCGGCTTGCAGCGCGGGCGTGGGCTTGGCCACCGGCTTGTGGTGCTTTGGCCGCGGTTTGGGGATCTCCTGCGGAGGCGCGGTGATCTCCGCCGGAGGGGGCGGGACGGGGATCGTCATTGCGGAAGCTGGAAGCTCGGCAGGCGTGGGCGTGGGCTTGGGAGGCGTGGTTTCCTTCAGAGGCGGAGCAACCGTCTGAACCTGCGGCCGGGTCGTCTTGTGAAGGCACGCCGTGAGCATGAACGGCAGCAGGCACGCAACTATACTGGCAGGCAACTTCATCCCGCTGACCCCTTCTCACTTTTAACGCCCGCCGGCGGAAGATGCCGACGTCCCCATTTCGTGGCGGCGAGCGGAATGCGCAACAGGAACTCCGTGCCACGTCCTGGATTCGATTGTACTTCGATACTCCCGTGGTGCAACTGGAGAATCCGGTAGGTCATGGCCAGGCCAATGCCGCTGCCGGCGCTGCGCGTGGTGAAGTAGAGGTCGAAGATCTTCTCCCGTATCTCTTCGGGGATGCCGGAGCCTTCATCGGCAATGCGCAGCAGCGCGGTCCCATGGTCCTCTTCCAGGACCACGTCCAGCCTGCCGCCTTCGGGCATGGCCTGGGCGCCGTTCTCGATCACGTTGATGGCCGCCTGCTTGAGCAGGTCGGCATCCACGTTGGCCATCAGCGGTTGTTGGGGCATGTGGCCCACCAGCGCCACCTGGCGGGTAGAGAGCTCGGCCGAGGCCAGCATGAGCACATCGCCGATGACCGAGCGCAGGTCCTGCTCACGCAGTTTCAATTCCACCGGGCGGGAGAAGTCCACCAGCATCTGCACCACGCGGTCCAGGCGGTGAATTTCTGCGTCGATCACCTCCAGATGCCGCATCGCCGGAGCGCCGGCTTCGCCCAGCTTGGTGCGCAACAGCTCCAGATGAACCACGATGGCGTTGATGGGGTTCTTGACCTCGTGGCCCACACCCGAGGTGAGCCGGCCAATGGCGGCCATGCGCCGCGAAAGCTCCAGTTCCGACTCAATCTTTTCCGCCGACTCCAGATCGTGCAGGGTGACCAGCGCGCCCAGTCCCTGGCGGGTGTTGTCGTCGTGGATAAAGTCCAGGGAGGCCTCGATGCGCCTGCCGGACTCGGTGCGAATCTCCTCTTGCGCAAGGGTGGCGCCGGCGTCGAAGGCATCGCCCAGGGTTTGGCCCAGCAGCGTGGAGCGGTCGAAAATCTCCCCCGCGTGCAGGCCCAGGATGCTCTTCTCGATGCGCAGAAAGCGCCGCGCGGCCTCTGAGACCAGCACCGCGCGCCCGTCCGCGGTAAACAGCAGGATTCCGTCCTGCAGGTTGCTCAGAATCTGGTCCAGGTTTTCTTTCAGCGCGGAAAAGACCTCTTCCACATTGCGCATGCGCTGGCCGATGCGCTCAATCTTGGTGGAGACGCGGTCGGCCATGTCCTGCCGGGGCGCCTCGATCTCCTCCTCGACGGCTTCGCCGGCAGCGGTCCAGTAGTCCAGTTGCAGGCTGATCTCTTCCATGGGGCGAAGGGCCAGGTTGCTCAGCAGAAAGGCCACCAGCAGGGCCGTTCCCAGGGCAAAGCCCATCAGCGTAAAGGCCTCCGCCAGCCAGGGCGCATAAACGGCGCGCAACAGCGTGGTGCGAACCCCAACGTTGACCGTGACAAACGGCTCGCCATTGCGGTCCAGCGGCACCACCACGTCAAAGACTTTGGGCGGACCAAAGACCTCGGCCATCAACTGCACCGGATTGGCGTTGAGAAACTGGTTGTAGTTGGGGCGAACCGGCAGCGGCTTGTCCTGATTGTCGGGAATGGTGCTCAGCAGGGTGTTGGATTGGCTGTCGCCGATGTTTACGTCGTAGACGGTGAGCGAATAGCGGTTCACCGAGTCGAGCATGGTGTGCAGCGCGGCGCTGTTGCGCACCGCGTCGGCCGCCAGGGCGCGCAACTCGGCGGGATTGCCGGGATCGACCTGGCGGTCCTTGAGCCCGGCTTCCAGGGCCTCCTGCAAGGCAAAGCGCACCTGGTTGGCCACCATGCGGTTGGTGTTGTAAGACTGCTCCACGGCCGCATGGAGCAGTTGGCTCACATAGAGCAGCGAGAGCATCCCGGAGATAACAAACACCAGCAGGGTGATGGCCAGCACGAGTTTGGTTTTCAGGCGCATGGATCAGGCTGACTGCTCTTCGCGGGCGCGGCCGTATTCCTTGAGTTTGTTGTGCAGGGTTTTCAGGCTCACGCCCAGGATTTCAGCGGCGCGGGTCTTGTTCTGCCCGGTGGACTCCAGTGTGCGCAGAATGAGCATCCGCTCGGCCTCGTCCACCGTGGCGCCCACGCGCACCGTCACCACGCTGGCATCGAAGGCCTGGGCGGCTGGCATCTGCATCTTGCCGAACCCTGGCGGCAGATGGTCGGCGTCCAGCGGCGCGCCGTCGGGGCAAAGAATCACCGCTCGCTCGATGCAATTGCGCAGTTCGCGGGCATTGCCCGGCCAGTCGTAAGCCATCATCCGGTCCAGCATCGACGGAGCGACCCCGGAGACCCTGCGCCCGTGCTTCAGGTTCATCTCGCTCAGCATGGCCTCGGCCATGGGCGGCAGATCCTGGATGTGCTCGCGCAAGGGCGGCATGTGGATGTTGAAGACGTTGAGCCGGTAAAAGAGATCGGGGCGCAGATGGCCCTGGGTGACGGCCTGGCCGGGATCGCGGTTGGTGGCGGCCAGCACCCGCACGTCCAGGTCCTGCTCGGCGCGCCCTCCCAGGCGGCGGAGCTTGCGTTCTTCCAGCACGCGCAGCAGCTTGGCCTGGGTGGCGGGCGGCATTTCGCCCAGTTCGTCCAGCAGCAGCGTGCCGCCGTTGGCCAGTTCAAAGCAGCCGGCCCGCCGCTCCACCGCGCCGGTGAAGGCGCCCTTCTCGTGGCCGAAGATTTCGCTTTCGATCAGGGTCTCGGGAATGGCCGCGCAGTTGACCGCGACGAAGGGGTTGTTTTTCCGCGGGCTCAGGTCGTGCAGGGTGCGCGCCACCAGCTCCTTGCCGGTGCCGCTCTCGCCGGTAATCAGCACCGAGACGTTGGAGGGGGCAATCTGCTCGATCAACCCGAAAATCTCCCGCATGGAGCGGGAGTTGCCTACCAGCGCGCCCAGCACGCCGCTCTCGCGCAGACGCCGCCGCGCCACTTCCAGTTCAATGGCGGTTTCGCGCTGGCGGGTGGCGTTGGCCAGGATGGTGCGCAGGCGGGTGGCGTCGACCGGCTTGGGCAGAAAGTCGTAAGCGCCCAGCTTCATGGCCTCGACTGCCAGCTCGATGGAGCCCATGGCGGTGAGCACCACCACGGCCAGGTTGCCGTTGGGGCCCGCTCCCTGCTCGGTCAGGCGGGTCAGCAGGCCAATGCCGTCCAGCCGGGGCATCTTCAGGTCGGTCACCACAATGGCCGGGTCCCAGGCCAGCACCTTCTCCAGGCCCTCCATGCCGTCGCGCGCGGTTTCAGTGCGGTATCCCCAGGCGGAGATCAGTTCCGCAAGCCCCATCAGCGCATGGGGCTCGTCTTCGACAATCAGGACCTTGACGGCGTTGGGCATATTCGCTTTCGATGCAGCTTGTTGTCCGGCGAGTCCGCGCTTGCGGCCGGGGATTCGCGCAAACCCTGCAACTTACCTTTCTACCACGCAGCAACCCAAGTCCGGGCGCGTGCCTGCCAGATCCAGCCCCCAGATCAGTGGGCCAGGGGAAGGGAAGCGACCCGCGTATCGCCGTAGAGCTTGCGCAGCGCCTCGGCATGAGCCGTGGAAGCGGCCTGCGGTGCGGCCACAAACCAGGCCCAGCCGGTGTGCTTGGCGAAGGCTTCAGGCGGCGGAGGTTCGCTGTCCAGTTCCACGCCGATCGGCTTTCCTGCTGCAAATTGTTCAAGCGCGCGCCCTGCGTTGGGCAGCGCATCATTTGCTCTCGGGTGGAGTTCCAGCGCATCGGTCGAGAGCATGCCTGGGAAGAAGTCGCTGAGCGGACCGGCGCCGCCGGGTTGCGCATCGGGCGCGGCAGCTTCCCACACCCAGACCAGGTTGTGCAGGCCGTCGTGGTTTACCAGGCGGTCGAAGAGCTGGCGATAGAGCTCTGCGGAGCCTTGAATGCCCTTGCGGCCCGCCCACCAATCGTCCTTGCCGTTGGATTCCGGATACGGATTCCAGAGCACCGCAATGCCTGCCTTCTCCATTTCGCCGAGGATCTCGGCCACCTGGTCAGCCTGCTGGTACCAGCGTTTGTTCAGGTCGCTGCCGGGCGTGAGCAGCTCATTCCACTCGAAATCGGTCAGTTGAGCGTGGGCGCTGGCCGGGGCATCGCCGGTAGGCCGGGCGGGCCGCCAACTCAAGCTCACCTCGGCGTGCGCCTGATGGGCGCGAATCGCGCGCCTGACAATGGCCGCGCGCGTTTCCGCAAGACTGGTTCCGGCGGGTGCGCTCCCCAAATCTGCGGCATAAATAGCCGGCCGTTTCCCGGTTGCCTGGATGACCTCGAGGGTCGCCGCGCCAGGCGCTGCGGCGTCGTTCTCCTGGCCGCTCAGCACGGCTGTTTCAGGCGCGGCCTCCAATCGAGCCAGCAGGGCCTTGGCCTCGGCGCTTGCGCCATTGCTGACCGGCTCGGCGGCAACCGCCCCGCCGGTGCGCTCCGCCGTGGCCTTGCGGATGGCCTCCATCGGCCCGGCCAGGAGCGGATCGTCGCGGGTGAGCACGCGTGGAGCATGGTAAACAGCATTAGCCAATTCCGGAGGGTTGGCGGCCTGGATGAACTCGCTCCAGTCCATGAAGTAGGCCCAGCGCGGCTGCTGTGCGAGGACCTCGGGGCTGGGCAGAGTGCCCACCTCGGCCAGCGCGAGGGGCTTGCCCGCGGCCAAGGCCAGCGTGCTGGCGTAATACTCCGGCTTGAACCCGCCGTAGATGTCCATGGTGACCACGTCGGCGTACTGTGCGCCGGGATAGTACTCGGCGATGGGCGGCCACTCGGGATTGGGCGCGTTCACATTCCACACCCACACCAGGTTGTCGAGGTGATGGACGTTGACGAAGCGGTCGTAGAGCTGCCGGTAGAGCGCCGCCGACCCGTCCTTGCCCGGACGTCCGCCCCACCAGAACCAGCCGCCGTTCATCTCGTGATAAGCCCGGAAGAGCACCGGCACATGGGCGTCGCGCAGTTGCCGCAGATAGCCGGCTACGACGTCCACCTGGGCGCACCAGCGCAGGTTCAGCGGGCTGCCGGGGGTCAGCAGCTCGTGCCACTCGTAGTCGGTCAGGTGGCCCTGCACGCTGTCGTGGAAGGTGACCGGCTCGTCGTCCGTGGGCCTCACTTCGTGCCAGGTCAGCGCGATCACCGCGCCGTTGCGATATTGCCGCTCGGCCTCCGCGATCATGGCCGGCCGGGAGAGCACGGAATCCTTGTCGTCGCCGGCAGAGAAGCCGAAGTCGCCGCCGAAAAGGCCGGGATATTTGGCCGTGAGGTCATAGGCCTGGTCAGTCCAGCGCGAGCCGTCGTTGGGATAGTTGTGCTGGCCGGCAATAATGGCCTTTCCGGAGATGGAGTCCAGATAGGCGAGCAAGGCGCGCGCCTCCGGCGTGGCATGTGGGTTCACCGGTTCCGGAGCGGCCTGGGCCCAGCCCGCGCTCCCCAAAACGCCCGCCAGAATCAAAACTGCAAGCTGCCTGCATCGCATCGTCAAGGCCCTCTCCTCTCGCGGAGCGAATTATAGCTGTTATCGTTATCACCCTTGAAGCCGCGCTGAATCCCCAAAAGAACATGAGGCCAGAGCGATTTCAAGGATAGTGTAAGGAACTGGGTGCCCCATCCTTTTCGCGCTCTTTGCGAAAAGGGTGGGAAAGCAGGAGGCCAGCCTTGCAGAAACAGTGAAAATGCCAGAGCGTTTTTGCTTTTGCCATAGACTTCTGTGCCCCATCCATTCCGCGTTTTCCTGCGGAATGGGTGGGAGACCAACAGAATTACGGCCTACACAATTCACGAAAATGTCTAGTGTCCTGTCCCAGAAGTTCTTACCAGAAATCAGCAGATACAAAAGCAGATTCTTCACTCACCACCCCCGAACTGAAAGACGTTCGGGGCCCCGTTCGCTCAGAATGACAGCGGTAATTTTGTCAGGAATTTCTGGGACAGGATACTAGCGGTTGTTGATCCAGTCCAGAAACACTGCGCTCCGTGGCCCATCCTTGCGGCTTGCCGGCGGTCCCCACGGGCAGGTCTTGGTCCGTGGGGTGGTGTTCTGCCGCAAGGGTGGGGAAACGATTACTGCATCTGAGCCAGATGCATAGGCCTATCCCGCCTTTTCCGTCAGCTCCGCCCAGCGCGCGTAGAGAGCGTCGTTCTCGTGTTGCGCCGCATCCAGTTCCAGTAGCGCCTCTTGCAGGGCGGTGGCATTGATGGCAACGTCCGGCCGCTCCACCAGCTCGCGCGCTGCGGCCAGCCGGGCGTCGGACACCTCAACCCGCTGCTCGATGGCCGCGAACTCCCGGGCTTCAAGGTAGGAGAGCTTCTTTTTGCCAGCCGCAGCGCCTGCCGGCTGTTCCTGGGCGTGCTGGCCGATGGTCGAGGCGTCCGGCTTGCGCGCCTGCTTGTCCTGGGCCAGGTCGTCCTGTTCCTCCATCCAGTCTTCCCACTGCGCATAGTCGGCAAAGCGGCCGGTATGGCCGCGCCCATCCAGCCCCAGCACAGTGGAGGCGACGCGGTTTAGCAGGTAGCGGTCGTGGGTCACCAGAACCAGCGCGCCGGGAAAGTCGAGCAGGTTTTCTTCCAGGATCTCCAGCGTGGGAATGTCCAGATCGTTGGTGGGCTCGTCCAGCAGCAGTACGTCGGCCGGCTCCAGCATCAGCTTGGCAATGAGCACCCGCGCCCGCTCGCCGCCGCTAAGATTGCGCACCGGCTGATTCAGTTGCTCGCCGGTAAACAGGAAGCGGGCCGCCCAACTGGCCACATGCACCACCCGGCCCTGGTGCAGGACCGAGTCGCCCTCCGGAGCCAGGGCGCGGCGCAGGGTCAGACCTTCGTCCAGCTCGCGCATCTGGCTGAAGTAGACCAGGCGTAGGGCCTCGGCGCGGCGAATGTTGCCCTCGGCCGGCTCGATCTCACCCCGCAGCAGGCGCAGGAAGGTGGTTTTGCCGCTGCCGTTCGGCCCCACCAGGCCCACTTTCATCCCCGCGGTGAGGACGAAGTCCAGCCCCGTAAACAGCCTCCTGCCGGGCAGATCCTTTTCCAGCTTGGGGCTGGATTCGTCCGCCGGTTCGCTGGTTGGCACATCGCAGGCCACATTGTTGAATTCCACCAGCCGCTTGGTCTTGCGCTGACTGGCCTCGAAGTCGATGCCCGCGGAGTTGACCGTGGTGCGCGAGTCCATTTCCTTCAGTTGGCCGATCAGGTCGTTGGCGGAGTCGATGCGCGCCTTGGATTTGGTGGTCCGCGCCTTGGGACCGCGCCGGAGCCACTCGATTTCGGTCTTCACCTGGTTGCGCAGGCTCTCCTGCTGTTTGGTCTGCGACTCCAGGTAGGCCTGCTTCTCCTCGAGAAAGCGGCTGAAGTTGCCCTTCACCCTCAGCAGCCCGTCGGCATAGATGCGATTCAGCTCGATGATCGAGCTGGAAGTGGATTCCAGGAAATAGCGGTCGTGGCTGACAGTGACGGCGGCGAAGGAAGCGTTGCGCAGCAGTTCTTCCAGCCACTCGATGCCGGCCAGGTCGAGGTGGTTGGTGGGCTCGTCCAGCAGCATGACTTCGGGCTCGATAACCATGGCCTGGGTGATGGCCAGCCGCTTGCGCCAGCCGCCGCTGAGCGCGGCCGCCTCCGCGTCCAGGTCGGCAAAGCCGGCGCGGCCGGTCAGTTCGCGCAACCGGCCCTCGCGCTCGTTTTCGTTCACATGGGCGGCGGCCAGAGCTTTCTCCAGCACTTGGCGGACGCTGAGGCCAGGGGCAAAGCGGGAGTCCTGGGGCACATAGGCGGCGCGGGCGCGCTTGCGCACCGCCAGCTCGCCGGAGTCGGGCTCAACTTGGCCCGCCAGCACTGCCAGCAGCGTGGACTTGCCGGCGCCGTTGGGGCCGATCAGGCCGATGCGGTCGCCGTCTTCGACGGTGAAGGAAATATTGAAAAACAGCGGCTTGGCGCCGAACTGCTTGGTCACGGATTGTGCGTTGAGAATAGGAGGCATCTCTCCTAAGACTACTTGGTTGCCCGATAAAACGTCAGTGGGCTCAGAAAACGCCTCCATCTTGATCAAGCCGCCAACGCACTCCTTCACAAATCTGTCATCCTGAGCGACCCGGAGCGTAGCGTAGGGGAGTCGAAGGACCTGCGGTTGCTTTTTCTCTCGCTCCTCTCAACTGATTCAGCCTTTGCCCGCTACACTATTCCCATGCTGGACTTCGAGATTTCCCCGGACGCCGCCGCAGCTCTTCTTCGCGAAAGCAAGGCCAGACTGATCGACGTGCGGGAGCCCTGGGAGTTTGAAACCGCTCATGTCGGTGGCTGCGTGCTCATGCCCATGGGCGAGGTGGCTGCCCGCGCCCACCAGGAACTGGACCCCGACGAGCGGCTGGTGGTCCTGTGCCATCACGGCATCCGCTCAATGAACGTGACGGTCTGGCTGCGCGAGCAGGGCTTCGAACAGGCGCAGTCGGTGCGCGGCGGCATCGACGCCTGGTCGGCAGAAGTGGACCCGACGGTCGGCCGCTACTGAGTTTCGCGCCGCCGGCCGCCGCGGCCCGGCGCTCTCACGGTCTATACTCTTGTTTGCCGAATTCCTTTAAAGGAAAGGGAGAATCCACATGTCGTCGTCCGCAATTGCATACGCCCGCCAGAACCACGCCCGTTTTCTCGATGAATTGAAGGCCCTGCTGCGCATCCCCTCCATCTCTACGCTGCCCGAGAACAAGGGCGATTGCCGCCTTGCCGCCGAGTCCCTGGCTGCCGAACTGAGGCGCATCGGGATGCAGAACGTGCGCCTGATCGATACCGTCGGCAACCCGCTGGTCTATGCCGACTGGCTGAACGCCGCCGGCAAGCCTACTGTGCTTTGCTACGGCCATTACGACGTGCAGCCGGTCGATCCGATCGACGAGTGGCTGACCCCGCCCTTCGAGCCCGCGGAGCGCGACGGCAACCTCTACGCCCGCGGCTCTGCCGACGACAAGGGACAGGTTCACGCCCAGGTCAAGGCGCTGGAGTCCCTGCTGGCCGCCAATGGAACGCTGCCCTTGAACGTGCGCGTGATTCTGGAGGGCGATGAAGAAGTCGGCGGGGAGGGAATTGCGGCCTTTGTCGCTTCCAAACCGCCCGAGTTGAAGGCGGACTTTGCCCTGGTCTCCGATACCGAGCTGTTCGCCCCCGGCCTGCCCACCCTCTGCGTGGGCCTCCGCGGCATGATCTACACCGAACTTGAGGTGCGCGGCGCCAAGCAGGACCTGCACTCCGGCATGTACGGCGGCGCGGCTCCCAATCCCTTCTTTGCCCTGGCGGAGATTCTCACCGGCCTGAAGGACCCGAACGGCCACATCCTCATCCCCGGCTTCTACGACGACATCATTCCTCCCAGCCCCGAGGAACTGGCTGCCTGGAAGAGCCTGCCCTTTGACGAAGAGCACTACCGCATCACCGAGGTCGGTTCGCGCGAACTGGTGGGCGAAGCCGGCTTCAGCGTCCTGGAGCGCACGTGGGCGCGGCCCACGCTGGAAGTGCACGGCATTCCCGGCGGCTTTACCGGCGCTGGCGCCAAGACGGTGATTCCCGCCAAGGCGCTGGCCAAGGTCTCCATGCGCCTGGTTCCCGGCATGACCCCCGCCAAGGCCTTCGAGCTGTACAAGGCCCACGTGGCGAAGATTGCCCCGGCCGGCGTGGAGGTAGAGGTGCGGCTGATTCACGCCGGCGACCCCTGCCTGATTCCGGTCAACAACCGCTTCGTGCAGGCGGCCACCAAAGCCCTGCATGAGGTCTGGGGCCGGGATACGGTCTTTATCCGCTCCGGCGGCTCCATCCCCATTGTGGGCGACTTTGACCGCTTCCTGGGCGTGCCCAGCGTGATGATGGGTTTTGGACTGCCCGACGACAATATCCATGCCCCCAATGAGAAGTTCCATCTGAAGAACTACGAGTTGGGTATCGAGTCGATCATTCGCTTCATGGAGGAGGCCGGCTGCTGAGCCGGCCGGACCCTGGTTTGGAAGCGGACGCCGCCGGCCTGGTGCTGGCCGGCGGCCGCTCCAGCCGCATGGGCCGGGACAAGACGCTGGTTCCTCAAAAGCAATGCCCCGGCGGATCTTCCCGATGCACAGGCTCCCCGCCCGGTTCTCATCGCGTAATCTGAGTGCATCGCCATGTTCGATTCCCCAGCCAATCCTGAGCTTTCCGACGCGCTGGCCGAAGCACGGGCCGAGGAACCGGCCTCAGCCGCCGGCCCGGACACTCCCGCCCCCATGATCGCCTTCAGCCATATCTCGATCTCTTTCGACGGGCGGTCGGTGCTGGAGGACGTGAGCTTCCATGTGAATCGCGGCCAGACGCTCTGCATCCTGGGTCGCAGCGGCGTCGGCAAGTCGGTGGCTCTGCGCATGCTGATGGGCTTTCTCAAGCCCGATTCCGGTTCCATCCGCGTCGAGGACCAGGAAATCACCGGCCTCGGCGAGGAGCAGATGCGGGCCATTCGCAGCCGGGTCACCATGGTCTTCCAGAATGGCGCGCTCTTCGATTCGCTCAGCGTGCGCGAGAACGTGGCCTTCCCGCTCAGGGAGCGGGGCGGACTGGCCGAGGATCAGATCCAGCAGCTTGTGGACCGGCTGATCGGTCTGGTG
>Ga0326727_10020515_pt1 | contig 13113 bp, 6 predicted proteins | sample MB2enrmetagenome_FD_207643 | JGI IMG/M metagenome (GOLD analysis project Ga0326727, IMG submission 207643) | Lab enriched peat soil microbial communities from McLean, Ithaca, NY, United States - MB29MY | ecosystem: Environmental > Terrestrial > Soil > Wetlands > Peat | place: USA: New York...
CGCAGGTGACCGGCGGCTATCTGGCGAATACATCAACTGTGCGCTACGAGTCGCAGCTTCCGCGTTTCGATGGAGGCAATGGCACGGTGCAGATAAGCGGCCAGGCAGTGAGCAGCACGATCTATATCACTTACATCAAGCATGATGAGACGAATAACGACGCGGTGAGCGGTGGCGGCGTTATCAAGAGCGCCGACGGTGGGCAGACCTGGACCGATGTAACCAACCCGGCTGCGACCAATATATGCAGCAGCGGTAGTCCAGCGGCGCAACTCTGCTGGGCCACGACCGATAGTGCCGGCAATTTGTGGGTCACCGATGGCAACTCGAACAACAACATCTTTAAATTAAGCCGCGCTGGTCAATGGGCCACCGTTGCCACGCCGAGCGGAGGCGCCGGAGGTATTGCGGTCGATCCGAAGAATACCAATCGCATCTTCATCGATGCAGGCGACGTCCTGCAGCGTTCCCTTGACGGCGGGCAGACATGGACGATCCTGGGGAGCCACTATACGTGGTCCTCGAACCAGCCAATCCTGTGGCTCAACCCATCGTCTTTCCGGCCGCAGGGATACTACGTCTCTGAGAGCGGCCTCTATTTTGATGCACTCGGTAAAAACCTGTGGCAGCCGTGCGGCAATAACGGCATCATCACAACCACGCCCAATGACGCCACCGACACGCCGTCGAATCCGCCGACCTGGACAAGCGTGGCAAAAGGCATTGAAGAGATGGAGACCGCGGCCGTGACCATTCCGCCCGGCGGAATTCCGGTGCTTGGGGTCGCCGACGAATCGGAATTTTCCATTCCCGATCCCGACACCTACACGGCGCAGCACTATCCCATCAGTACGTGGGCCAACGGCGGCTATGGGCTGGGCATGTCGCAAGACATCGCGTACGCCCCGAACGCGCCCAATTTTATTGTGGCGCCCGACGTCAACGATGAGACAAGCCAGGGAACCCAGCCGCAGTTTCAGTACGCGAGTTACAGCAACGATGGCGGCAACACCTGGACGGAGTTTCCGTCAGTGGTGAACGGCACGCATCCCTGCATTCTCTACGGCGGAGAGATTGCGGTCTCGGCGCGTCCCTCGGGCCAGAAAAACGAGGCGCCGGGCTCTGACAACATTGTGTGGTTCCCAACTAACTCCGGCGACCCGAATGCCCAATTCAGCCAGGTTCCGGCGCCGTTCTATTCCAAAGACGGCGGCACAACCTGGACCCAGACAGCCTCATTCAACAGCGTTTCCGGCGCAGCAACCTATACCGAGTGCCCGTCGAACACCAGTTACACCTTTCTGCCCAAACAAATGGGCGACTGGATCTATATTCTCGCGCAGCATCAGTTGATCGCCGATCCACTTACTCCTGGAACCTTCTATCTGAAAATGACGCTCGGAAACAGCAGCAACGGCGACGGAGGGTTCTGGACGAGCACGGATGGAGGAGTCACCTGGGCCGAGACGGCAGGAACCACGCAGGTTCCGAATTACACGCACTGGGGCAGAATGTCGGCCAACCCGAATGCGTCGGGCGATCTTTGGCTGGTGGACGGCTGGGCGGGAGCGGCGCAGCATGGGTTGTATCACACCACAAATGGAGGGGCCTCGTTTACAAAGAGCCCGGCATTTACTTATGCGTGGCAAGTGGCGTTGGGGAAGGCTGCATCGGGGCAAAGCTACCCGGCGATCTATGTCTACGGGTTGTTGGCAGGCGATCCCAAGTGGGGTATCTTTCAATCGATCGATGGAGGAAGTACCTTCAACAGGATTTCCTATTACCCCTACGGGATCTTCGACATTCCCTACGACATGGCTGCAAGCTGGGACGTATTTGGCACCGTCTATGTTGGATTCAGCGGCAATAGTTACTATTACGTCCAGTTCAACGCCAACGATCCGCAGGCATCGGTGCCCACCTTCACTCCTGCCGCGGGGACTTACACATCCGCACAGGAAGTTACGATCGGCGACTCAACGCCGAACGCCGCCATTTATTACACGACCGACGGAAGCGCGCCCACGACAAATTCCAATTTGTACGGCGGCGCAATTGCGGTCTTGTCAGGATCGGAAACCATCAACGCAATGGTGGTCGCCAGTGGATACGCACCCAGCAGTATTGGCTCGGCAACCTATTCGATTAACGCGACGCAACCGAAGGCGGCGACTCCAACATTCAGTCCTTCCGGCGGAACGTACACATCGGTGCAATCCGTAACTATCGGTGACTCAACGCCGAACGCCGCCATTTACTACACAACCGACGGAAGCACGCCCACGACGAATTCGAATCTGTATGGAGGCGCGATTGCGGTCTCGTCAGGATCTGAGACCATTAACGCCATTGCCGCCGCTTCGGGCTACTCAAACAGCAGTGTTGGCTCGGCTTCGTATACCATCAATCTGCCTGCGCCGAGCTTCACCATAAGCATTGCCCCGGCTTCGCTCTCCATTCAGTCGGGCGGCCAGGGAAGCGTTACTGTGACCGTAACGCCGGCCAACGGATTCAATACCGCCGTCACTTTTGCGTGCTCCGGGCTTCCGTCGGGCGTCACGTGCAGCTTCAATCCGCCGTCATTTACGCCCCCGAGCGTGAATTCAACGCAATTGACGGTGGCGGCCAGTTCGACCGTCGGCGCAATCGAGCGCCGCTACGTACCTTACATGCCTGAAACGGCGTTGGCCGCAACCATATTCCTGCTGGGTCGGAAGAGGAGGAGCCTGGTTCGGGTTTTGCTTATTGTGTTGCTGACGGTCGCGGGTTTCGCGCCGGCATCAGGCTGTGGCGGCGGATCCTCGTCGAGTCGGCCGCCTCCGCCAGTCCAGGCCGCAGTAACCGTGACAGCGACCTCGGGAAGTCTTTCGCAAACCGGAACATTCACGCTCACGGTGAATTGACCGGCCAATTCCGCAGGCATGCAATGCAGCAAATGTGACAGGAAGGGAAAAGTCATGAGTACGTTGAAGTTCATGCGAGTGGTTGCTTTGATAGGATCGGTTGCGCTTGCTCAGCTCATGGGCGCGCAGACGGCAAAGAGCCCTTACGATTCAGTTGACACACTTATCGGCACTGCCGGCGGAGGAAACACATTCCCCGGCGCGACGCTTCCCTTCGGCATGATTCAGTGGAGTCCCGATACGAACACGAGCGCCTGGTATGAGTATTCGCAGGAGGCGCATCCCGGAGTGGCGGCCGAAAAGTCGATTCTCGGCTTCGGCCTGACTCACATCAGCGGAGCCGGCTGCGAACTCTACGGGGACTTCGCGGTTCTGCCCGTTGCCGGCGAACTTATGGCGAGTCCGGGAACCGACATCACGCAATATGCCGTGGAGTTCGATCACGCGCAGGAAGAGACGCACCCCGGCTATTACGCCGTAACGCTGGCCAATGGCGTGCGCGTGGAACTTACTGTCACCCAGCGGGCAGGCATCGCGCGGTTCACATTCCCGCCGGGAGTACCCGCGCGGCTGCTGGTCAATGCCGGATCGAGCGCAAATAGAAAAGAGGCCGCGCCGGCACATCCGGATGCAGTTGAAGACGGCAACGGCATCACGCTCAACTCGCAAGACAGCTACGAAGCGTACTCGCGCGCGGGACACTTTTGCGGCACCGATTCGCACTACACCATCTATGGCGCCGGCAAATTCAACAAGCCATTCAAGAAGGCAGTGCTGTGGCAAGACGGCACAGTCGCCGGCGAGGGGAAAGAAGCGAAGGGCAAACACTCGGGAGCATGGCTTGATTTTGGCGACGAACGCCAGATTGAGCTGAAGGCCGCCGTTTCGTTTGTCGATAAGGAAGGCGCCCGCGGGAATCTGGAGCACGACATCGCCGGATGGGGTTTTGACGGGGTGCGCGCCAGGGCCAGGCAGACGTGGTCGCAGCTGCTCGATCGTTTTCGCGTGGAGGGAGGAACCGAGGAGCAGCGGACGAAGTTCTATACGGGCGTCTACCACTCATTCCTTTCGCCCACAACCTTCAGCGATGCCGACGGCCGCTACATGGGCTTCGACAAGAAGGTACACAACGTTGCGGGCAGTCAAAAGACGCAATACGCGAATTTCTCCGATTGGGACATCTATCGCAACACCGTGCAGTTGCAGGCGCTGTTTGAGCCACAACGCCAGAGCGACATGCTGCAATCGCTGGTGAATGACGCCGAGCAGGGAGGACAGCTTCCGCGATGGGAAGCTGCCAACGACGTGACCTACGTGATGGGCGGCGACTCGCCCGTACCGGTGATCGCGTCTTCTTACGCCTTCGGGGCGCACAGCTTTGACACTGAGACTGCTTTCAAGTACATGGTGCGCGCGGCCACTGAGACCAAGGACAACAACGAGCGTCCGTTTCTTGAGGACTATCTCAAGCTTGGTTATGTGCCTGCCGAAAAGGACGAAATCTCGGCCTCGCGCACGCTTGAGTACGGCAGCGACGACTTCGCGGCTGCGCAGTTCGCCACGGCGCTCGGGCACAGCCAGGACGCAAAGAGGTTCCTGGCGCTATCGCAAGGCTGGAAGAACCTGGTCGATCCCGATACCAGGTGGGTTCGTCCGCGGCAAAGCGACGGAAGCTGGCTGGAGGGGTTCGATCCTGAAAAGTCATTGCCCAAGCGCCATAACAATCCAAGCCCCACGAGCGATCAGCAGGGCTTTGAAGAAGGGAACACCTGGCAATACACGTTCATGATTCCCTACGACTACCCCGCTTTGATTGCCGCGATCGGAGGAGAGGACGTCGTCATTCCGCGGCTCGACAAATTCTTCGTCAAGCTGAGGTGCTGGGGCGAGCCCTGCTACAACATTGAAAACGAGCCGGACTTTGTTGTGCCGTACGTTTACGATTTTGCGGGGCAGCCGTGGAAGACGCAGGAAGTGGTGACGCGCATCGGCGAGGAGACGTTCAAGGCTGCGCCCGACGGTATTCCCGGCAATGACGATCTTGGCGCAACTTCGGGTGTCTATGTTTGGGATGCGCTGGGCATGTATCCCGCGGTGCCGGGCGTAGCCGGCCTTGTATTGGGCACGCCGCTGTTCGACAGAACAACTCTCAAACTCGCGGGCAATCGAACTCTTGTGATCGTTCGCAAAGGCGATGGCATCTACGTGCACGACGTGACGCTGAATGGCGCTGCGTACGCGAGCAACTGGCTGCCGCTCAACAAGCTGCATGCAGGCAAGAATCAAATCGTGTTTGTGACGCAGCCGCAACCGGATACGCAGCGCGGAACTGCCGTTGCAGACCGGCCGCCGGCTTTTCGATGAGATGAGTCTGCCGCAGGAGATTGGCCGGGTGCTGCTTTCCTGCGGAGCCTCTGATCTGCATTTCTCACAGGCCGCTGAAAGTCGTACCGCCGGTCTCCTGACCGGGGTCCCCAGCGAGTGATTTGTACTTGCTGGGGTGGCTGACCGGGGTCCCCAGCGAGTGATTTGTACTTGCTGGGGTGGCTGACCGGGGTCCCCAGCGAGTGATTTGTACTTGCTGGGGTGGCTGACCGGCTGTACCGAGGGCCTCCCGGCCCTCGGCGCTCATCTGGCGACACTCCCTCGTTTGCTGTTTGCCCGCGTTTTTGAGAAAATCTTTGACCGACTCGATTCGAACCGCCGTCGCGTCTACGGCCGGAATCGGAATGACGATGGCTTTTGGGCTTGCCGAAAAGACCTTTCAGGAATTGGAGATTGCCGCTTGAAACTTCTCAACCCTGCACTTCCTCCGCAAACTGTTCACGCCAGCCGATTAAAGGGGTTGGTGCTCGATTGGGCCGGCACAACGGTTGACTTTGGCAGCCTTGCTCCGGCGCGTACCATCGAACAACTGTTTACGCGCTGGCAGATCGCGCTCGGTGAAAACGAGATCCGGAAGCACATGGGCCTGCCCAAGAAAGAGCACATCCGCAACATTCTTGCCATGCCACGCGTGAGTGCGGAGTGGGAGGAGCGCTACGGCCAGGCGCCCGTAAACGCCGACGTTGACGAAATCTACGCGGAATTCATTCCCCTTCAAGTCTCCTGCTTAATGGAATACTCCGCGGTTATTCCGGGCGTGCCGCAGGCGGTGGAGAGATTCCGCGAGCGCGGACTGAAGATCGGGTCCACTACCAGCTACACGCGCGCGATGCTCGACATGCTCGTCGACTCGAGCGCCAAAGAAGGTTACAAGCCCGATTGCAGCCTCACGCCTGAAGAGGTGGGTGCGGGCCGGCCCTATCCATTCATGATGTACGAGTGCGCTGTACGCCTGCAGGTTTACCCGTTAGCCGCGATCGCCAAAGTCGGCGACACGCCCGCCGACGTTCAGGAAGGCTTGAATGCCGGCTCATGGTCCATCGGCGTTGCGGGAACGGGGAACATGATCGGATTGTCACGGTCGGAGTTCGAGGCGCTCGACGCGGCGGAGAAAGAAAGCCGGCTCGAAGCGGCGCGCGCAGAACTTGCCGCTGCCGGAGCCCATTATGTCATCGACACATTGGATGAACTTGATGTTGTGCTCTACGACATCGATCTGCGCCTGCATTCGGCCGAGCTGGCGGGCGGAGGGAACTGACATGTCATCTCCCGGCGACCAACTCCTCTTTACACCGGGCCCGCTTACCACCAGCGCGACCGTAAAGTCTGCCATGCTGCACGACGCCGGGTCGCGCGATAGCGGATTCGTTGAAGTGGTTCGGGGCATCCGCCGCCGTTTGCTGGCGATCGGCGGCGCCGGACCGCCGGATGACGGCTACGAGTGCGTTCTGATGCAGGGCAGCCGAACGTTCGCCATTGAGTCCGTGATCTCTTCCGCCATTCCGCGAGACGGCCGCCTGCTGGTCCTGGTGAACGGCGCCTACGGCGGCCGCATCGCGCAGATCGCGCGCATTCACGGCATCGAGACGCACATTGTCGACACGCCGGAAAACCAGAAGATCGGTGCGAACTCCGTAGCACAGCACCTGGCCGCGCATCCCGGCTATACGCATGCCGCCATCGTCCACTGCGAGACCACGACCGGCATTTTGAATCCGGTCGAGGAAGTCGGCGAGATTGTGGCGCAGTTCGGCGCCGCCTACATTGTCGATGCCATGAGCAGCTTCGGAGCCATTCCTCTCAACCTCGTAGCCGCTCACATCGATTTCCTCGTCTCCTCGGCAAACAAGTGCATTGAGGGAGTTCCGGGTTTTGGCTTCGTGCTGGCGCGAAAAATTGCTCGCCGCCAAAGGCCAGGCGCGAACCTTGAGCCTCGATCTGCACGCGCAATGGGCCGGCCTGGAGGCCGATGGGCAGTTCCGTTTCACGCCGCCCACGCATGCGCTTCTCGCCTTCGAGCAGGCGCTCGATGAACTCGACGCCGAAGGCGGAGCCGCAGGCCGCGCAGCCCGTTACCGCGCGAATTACCGGGCTCTGGTGACAGGCGCCGATGAGATCGGCCTCGAAGCCTGGCTGGCGCCCGAGGACCGGAGTTACATCATCACAACATTCCGGTATCCCGCAGACCCGCGCTTCAGTTTCGAGCAGTTCTACCAGCAGCTCAGCGATCTGGGATTCATCATTTATCCGGGCAAGCTCACCACCGAGCCTTGTTTCAGGATCGGCAACATCGGGCATCTGCATCCCGAGGACATTCTTGCCCTATTTGAGGCCATGAAACGGGTGCTGGCAGGCATGGGCGCGGAGCAGACCGCGCCCGGCGTGATTGGGTAAGTTCAGATGCTGGGAAAGAACTCCGGGAAAGCAAGAAAAATTCAATTTGAACCGCACTCGCATGAGTGACACTGGAATCCGGAGGAAGCGTGGCGCCATGTCGATGAAGGTTTTTCTTGCGTGCGCCTGTGCCGGGGCGCTGTGCTTCTCCACGCTCCCAGTGGGACGATCGCAGTTGCTCAAAGTTCAGAAGATGGGGCCGGAACTGCATGTGCAGGTTCGCCTGGACCCTTCAGGAGAGGCCACGCTCGGCGCCTGGTCAGCGAACGATCCGGGGAACCTGGTCCCGCTCTTGCCTGAGGCTCTACACTGCCGCAGCGGCCTGAAGCCGGATGAGAACGGAGGAAACGCGATTCGCTGCGCGCGGGCGCTGGCCAGCGACGGCCTTGCGCTCGAAGCGGTGCTGGACCTTGCACCGATCGCGCGAAAGCTCAACGGGTCCTCCGCAATCGAACTCTGGGTGAACTATCCGCGCCTGGGCTTTGAATCCTCGTCCGTGGCCATGACAGAGGAGGCCGATGGACCGCGCGTGAGCCGCACAGTCCGGTTCGAAGCGGGCGTCGTTCCTGCGCCGATTACGATTCGGTTTGGTTATGAACCCGGTCAACTGGCCGGCGTTTATCTCCCGCTGTTTGCCCTGGCGCTGGCGCTCACGCTGATTGCGGTAATCATGTCGCGAGCGGGATTCGCAGCCCTGGCGCTTTCCGAGATCATGCTGGGCACCATGGTCTGGATGTACGCCGCTTCGCAACTCCAGGCGGATGCTCCTCCGCGGATTCTGCTGTTCGGAACTCCGCTGGCCGAGTTCGCAGCTCTGTTCATCAACCTCTGGCCGCCCTTGTTCTGCGTTGCCATCGGTGTTGCAGTGGGAAGCCGGATGCGCGGCGGCCGGGTGCGCAGCGGGACATTCGGCGAGGTCTTTGGGGCCTACGCGATCGTTCCCCTGGTCCTGACTTGTGTGGTGGGGGCGTTACCGTCAATCAACACGGAAAACTGGTTCGTCGTGGCCGGATGGCTCGCGGCTGCTCCGGTCTTTCTGCTTTTGCGCCGGGCATGGAATCGCGCCCGGGCGCGCGCCAGCGTCAGGCACCTGACCACCGGCGAGCTGAAGGAACGTGTCTCGGCGCTGGCTGCCGGGGCGGGATGCCCTCAGGTCAAGCTCTACATCTCGTTCTCCACGCGTTCTCAAGTTGCAAATGCATTTGCGCTGCCGGGCAGGAGCATCTTCCTCACCGCGCCGCTTGTCCGGTCGCTCAGCAAGCGCGAAGTGGATGCTGTTGCGGCCCATGAGCTTTCGCATGTGCGCCATTCCAACCGCGGCGGGTGGTCGGCCCTTTGCATGGCGATGCTGTTTTGCGATACGCCGGCCAGGGAGTTCATGTACCTCTTGCCCGGTGGCCTGTTGGCGGCCATGATCGTTCCGGTTGCGTTGTTCTTCGCCGCTTTGCATGGAACGCGAAAGCGCGAGTTTGCGGCCGACTTAAAGTCGGCAGGTCTTACCGGAGATCCGCGAGCCATGATCAGCTCGCTGGCCAGAATCGCCCGCAACAACCAGCATCCGATTCACATGAACGCCATGCTGGAGTGGTTCTCCTCTCATCCTTCCACGTTCAAACGGATCAGGACTTTGGCCGCCGCGGCAAGACTGGAACCGGCCGAGGTTGAAGCCTTGTGCAACAACGACGATCCGGGCGAGCCCTACCAGCTTCCGCCCGAGCAGGGCGCGGGGGATCTCTTCACGCTGGCCTGGCAGCAGGCCAACGCGGGCGCCTACAGTTGGGCCGTGGTTCTCGGCAGTTGCGGCGCCGGCCTCCTGGTTGCGGGGCTTCTCAACAAGTTTGCCGGATTCGGCATCGTGCCGGTCCTCGGTGGCATTGTGCTGGGATGCGCGCTCATCAAGGCCGTGGCCGCATCTGTCATGTCCTCGAACTACGCCCGCCTGCGGCGAAAGCTGGCGGCCAAGCTCGGCGTCGGCGGACAGTTGGTTGGCCTTGCCCCGGAAGGCGAGGCGCGCATCTACAACACCTTTCGCTTCTCCGATGCGGGCCTGCTTCGCTTTGAAAACGGAAGGCTCTGCTACCGGAGCGAGCGCACCGCCATCGCGCTCAATCCAGCCGACGTTCTTCAGGTTGGCATGGTGGCGGCGGCGCCCTCCAACTGGTTCAGGCGGCAGCCCATGGTGCGGTTTCGTGACCCGCAGTCAGGCCAGGCCTACGCGTTCATCCTGCACACTCTCGATTGGCTGGCCACGCAGCGCCGTTTGTTGCGTTCGATTGAACGATGGAGAGCCGCCCAGACCTCGCCGCAAGGCACGTCAATCGACGGTTTCAATCCGGTCGCCGGCCAGCCGTTCAACAAACCGATCGTCGCCCTGGCATGGCGCGCGTTCTTCTTCACCGGCGGAATCACCTTGGCGGCGGCCATCGTAGCCTGCCTTATCCTTCGCGCCCACTGGCAGTATGTAGCGTGCGCGCTGGCCGTCACCGCATGCGCTTACACGTCCATGCTGCTCCCCGCCATGCTGTACCGGACGCCCGGCAATTTTCCTCCCGCCCTGACAGGTTAGGGCGGGCACCCCGATGGAGGGGCCTTTAGGCCGGGTTACCCGCCAGGGATGATTAGCTACTAATGGAGCAGCGGAAGTCTTGCTCGAAATCTGGGCGTGCCATCGCGGGTTTCGCGTGGCATACTAGTCGGTCGCAAAAGGTGCTATGAAGCGAGGGAACATGGGGACGGATTTGAAATCGGACTACCCAACGGAAGAGCAGATGAGGGAAATGTACGAGGCATACAAGAGCGGGAAGCCGGGGGCGATAGAGGAGGTCCTGCGCAAGCGACAGCAGGAGCGGAAAGACGCGGAAGCGGCAAATACCAGGGGCACTCCAGAGGGTAAGTAAGGCGTGTGGCCCGGGTCTTGCCGCCATCAACCCGTCACCAATGCTGGGAAACCAATCACGGGTGCACGGGTGCCCCATCCAAGCTCTGCTTGGGTGGGACGGAACACGCCCGACCCAACTCCGCTGCCTTGCATTTAATTTCCGCTCTCTCCTGCACACTGGATATGCATGAACCTCTATCGCAGCGCGGCAGCCCATTACTTACTGGTGATTAGTCCGTGTCTGCCTATTGCCTTGAAAAATAACTCCCCCCCCAGGGGGCAATCAGAAAGGCAACAGGACTTTCCTTTCTCAACGCCTCAATAAATCAATCACTTGCTGAAATGTAACAGCGAAAAAGACTGTTACATTCGTTTCCGTTCGTGGCCCTGAAATGCCCCTTTTAGCCATGATTTGCCGTTTTTGCCCTGTATTTTCGGCGCACAAAACAAGCAGAATTTAGTGCGTTTCAGCGGTTGGCGTAACGCTCATTGCAGCCACGTTCCAGCCCTCGATTTGGATGACCGGCGAGGCCGGCGCGTCTTCCGGCAGCAATGCGGTGAGCGTTTCTTGTTCTCCGGGTCCAAGCTCGATCCAGTTGTCGGACCAGAAGACTGGCGCAACCAGATCGCCGTTTGCGGTCCGCACCGCCGCGCTCACCTGGAACGCGAGTCCGGCCGCAGTGTTCTCGAGATGCAGGCTGATTCTGCGGCCGTTGGGCGTATTGCCGATCTCCGCTTTGGCAGTGACGGTAGCCGCCGGAAGGCTGGTCAGCGCCGATAGATCCTCGTATCGCTCCGCAGGCGTGTGGGTGTAATCGGTCCTGTCCCAATCGAACGTTGTCAGCGTGCCGGGAACCCAATAGAAGTTCCTGCTCACGAGCCGCCCCGACGAATCCTTCAGGGTGAGGTCGATAAAGAAGATCCTCTCGGCATCGGCGAAGAGGCTGTCTGGTAATTCGAACGCGCGCTGGGCGCTGTCGGCTTGCGCGTTGATGGCGCTCTGGGACCGGAACAGCTCATTCCATTTGAGACCGCGCACCACAACGCCGGCAACGAGTCCCCCGGCGGGCTTATAGGTGCTGTTCACCACCACGATGGATCGATCGTCGTAAGAGTATTGAATGTGCAGCGGCTCGCATGCCTTCTTTGTCCCGAAGTATCCGCCGCCGGCGTCGAGGTTGTAGTCGTAGAGATGCCAAATCATCGAAGGCCATGCGTTGTTCAGCATCCACTGGATGACGCCCGTCGAAGAGTACTTGTTTTTTGAGTACGCCTCAAACATGGCGCGCTCCGAGTCGTACTCCATGGTCTGCCCCAGGCGCTCGAAATCGGCAGCCGAATTCGGTTTGGCATAGATCGCCTCCATGGCCGCGCCAAAGACCTTCAGGTTGGTGAACTCGCCGCCGCCGTTGTGATAGGTCCAGTTTGCCGAGGGCGGCCACGCCTCGGGATCGGGAAGAAACTTCTTCCGGCTCGCCAGCGAGACAATGGCCGGCCCGGGGCTGGTCTCGGTGTTGAATCCCATTGCGCCGCCATACCTGGTTCCTGTGTACCAGTAGCTCGGCTCAACGTAGTCGTACGGCCCCGTCATCTTGACGCCGCTCTCACCCGTGACTGAGGTCGCCGCTGCGGATGCCGACGACAGGATCGGATTGGGCCAATGCGCGTCGCTCTCAACCTGCAAATAGGCTTTCTCTACGTTTGCGGGAGGCGGATTGTCGCTGCCGTTCAGCCATACCAGCAGGCTCGCGTGCTGGCGCAGGCGCAGCATCTGCGAACGCAGCGATGCTTTTGCGATCTCCAGATCCCCCGGCGTCCAGTCGCGCCAGTGTTCCCAGTGATCGCAGCAGCACCAGCCCAGCAGTACCAGCACGCCCTGCTCGTCGGCCTGGTGAAAGAACTCCTCGGTGTCGAGCTTGCCTTCAAGCCGGATGGTGTTCAGCCCCAGGTCGCGCACCAACCTGAACTGCTCGCGCAGCCGCTTTTCGTCGGTGCGCAGCAGCATGTCCTGGGACCACCCGCCGCCGCGAATCAGAATCGGCTTGCCATTGACGCGAAACAGGCGGCTTCCGTTCACGGTCAACTCAGATGTAATCTCCCTGAGGCCGAAGTCCACGCTTCGCTCATCGGAAACCTGGCCCTCCGCTGAAAAACGCACTGTCAGCCGCTCGAGATGCGGATCGCCCATTTGCCACGGCCACCAGGGCTTGGGATCGCGCACGCGCAATTGCGGAAACTGTTCAGGCGCGAATGCCACGGTGCGAGTTTCATCGGCCGCCAGCTCGACCGGCTGCTCAAACTTGACGCCGGCGGCAGAACCTGAAACCACACCCTTCACGGCGTGCCCGCTTGCATTGTGCAGTTCGGCATAAACCGTCAGATCGGCTGCATTGAGCGAGTCGTCTTCAAAATGCGTCGCCGCCATTGGCGACCGCACGGTTACGGGGCCGGTCGTCTCCAGATCGACCGCGCCCCACAGACCCATGTCTTTGTCAGGCGGTGCAGGGTTCCAATCCACCCAGTTGATGCCGAGATCCTTTTCGGTTGGCGCGA
>Ga0326727_10020516_pt1 | contig 13111 bp, 10 predicted proteins | sample MB2enrmetagenome_FD_207643 | JGI IMG/M metagenome (GOLD analysis project Ga0326727, IMG submission 207643) | Lab enriched peat soil microbial communities from McLean, Ithaca, NY, United States - MB29MY | ecosystem: Environmental > Terrestrial > Soil > Wetlands > Peat | place: USA: New York...
CGTCAATAGTTCTGGAGATTGACATTCATAGCCACGCGCATATTTTACTTCTTCTGGGTTGCGCTCTCGACGAATCTGTCTATTTCTTCTTCTCCACCTGTTAAGGAGATGAATGCTTCCTCCAATGTGGGAGTGTTCGTGTTTATTCTTCGAATCTTAGCGCCTATACCGACGAGAGCGGAAGCAACCTCTTCAGTCAAATTATCATTCAGATCAGAAGTGACTTGCAGTATCGAGTTCTGGTACTTCAAGCTGACATGATCCACGTTCAGCCTCTGTTTCAGTTTTTGAAGTTGCTCACCTGAAAGATTAGGGCTTTCTACTTCCACTACGGATATTCTGCTTACGCTATCCTTTAGCTCATCAGGCGTTCCGATTTTGACCAGTTTTCCAGCAAACATAATCCCGACCCTGTCGCAAATTTTGTCAGGTTCTCCCATGTAATGAGTTGTCCAGATCACAGTGACGCCTTGATCGCAGAGTTTTCTCGTGAAATCTTGTAGGGCAATTGCTGATTGAGGATCTAGACCGGAAGTTATTTCGTCCAAGAATAGCACGCTGGGGCTGTGTAGCAAAGCCACACAGATCATAGCTTTCTTTGTCCAGCCGGTAGACAATGCTCCGACCATTCTCTTCACCTTCTCCTTGAATGCGAAGAGATCAAGAAGTTCATGAATTCTTGTCTCGGCTTGTGCTTTTGGTATCTCGTAGAGGGTGGCTAGGAGTTTCAGGTTTTCTTCGATCGTTAAATCCTTGTAGAGACCGATACCGTCTGAGACAACACCTGTATGCCTTCTTACTTCGTCACTTTCTCTCTTAAGATCGTAGCCCGCGATGGTTGCACTGCCAGAAGTAGGTTCTGTTAAAGTACAGAGCATCCGGACAGTTGTAGACTTCCCCGCACCGTTCGGTCCGAGAAGACCAAAGAGTTCACCCTTCTTAATCTCTAAGTTTAGAGTATCCACTGCTCTAAAGTGCCCGAAATCTTTCGTCAAACCCTCAGTGGATATTCCATCCTTAGCCATACATTCTTCCAGCCGCGAACTCTAACCTTGTTTTCGCCCCATTAATCCAGAAACTCCGAGCAACACGGGTGGAAACAACGACAGAAATGTGTTCGACACGGTGATCGGAATGCCGCTTTCCTGAAGTATTATGGTAGTGGATGTACTGATCTCACCAGGGCTAACTGTGAGAGCTAATTGCACAGCGTAATGTCCTTCGTTATGTAGCCATTCAGATACTGTGAGCTGATACACGCCAGGATCTAAATAACCATCAAAGAATCCGTCCCAGCTATACCAGTAATATTGATTCGGGAATTGCTGATGCGGGTATAATGATGAGTTAGAAATAAACTGAAGTTCAATCCAACTGGCTTCTCGGACCTGATTGACCCAGTTCATCGCGAGTATGGTGCCCTGTATCAAGCCTCTAAGATCTAATTCGAAGATCGCGGATGCTTCACCTCCCAAAGGCGCGTTAGATATTATCTCGTATCCATTTTGAGCGAACGGACCGAGATGGTTGTAGGGGAAATAGTACGGTGACTCGCCCTGAAGCAGACCGGGCACGGGCGGATAGAAAGCGTTTGGTTGATACCAGTTTACAACATCAATCATGACTGTCCATGGTCCATTATAAGATCCTGAGTACTGTGAGTAACCTGAATTACCCCACACTCCATGATCGAATGAGAAGATTGTGTGAAGTTCAACTCCTGAACTTCCAGGGTCGGTATATTGGTATGTCCCTGCAAGGTCGACGTATGTTAGATCTTTCGTTCCAGCAGGAACTCCGGTTGGTTCCAACTGTTGAAGATTTGGGTTAGGATCTATCAGCGATTTACCATCAGCGAAGAATCCTACATTTGAAGGCCGCGGGAGTATTGGGGATATATCACTGAACAGTGTCGTCGCAGCGACCAGTCTATCGTACGAATCAAAAATGCGAATTCTTAGAGAAGAATCGTATAGCATTCCAGAAATTATTTTTTCGTCCTTGAAAATCATGCTCAGGGTAAAGTTGACACCGACGATTAGTTGAACACGGCTATCTGCAATGGAGCCTAGCCAAGGCACGGCTAAAAGTACGTTTCCAACGTCGCCTGGATCCACCACGTTGTTTTGCACATACCCATATGTCCAGCCTACCACCGAGTACGTTCCAGGATAGATCGCTATCATTGATCTAAACGGACCTATGGGGCTAGAAGCAGGCAAACTGTAGAGAGTTTCGTTCCATAGAAATCCGGTTCGAAATGATTCCTGAATGAAAACCTGTGTCGTTTGATCCTGTCCGGGATCACTGGAAAAATAGTTGATTTGAGGCAAAATAACGACTGTGTCAGGACCAAACCTATCCACCACTGTTGAACCATTAGTTTCAAGAAAACTGGAACCCGTGCCAAATAGCGTCTGCCATTGCGGATACGGTACAGTCGAGAACGTAGAGTTTTGTAGAGGTTGCGCCCAGTCGGCACCCATTCCTGCTGAGGCTGTTAGATTTGATGTAGCGTTCCAGAAGTAGATTGCGTCAGATAATTGGGCCGTAAGGTTGCCGGACGGTATATCGTAGACTAAAATGTTTAGCTTAGCGCCATTCCAAACCCAGTTGGTGTCGATTGGCGGGGTTTCCCAATCAATCGAATCCATTGTCACCTTTACTCCTCCGCCACGGTACATGTGAGTGCTGACATCTACAAAATCAGATCCGACTGAGACGCTTATTGTTACGGGCTGATCCAAGTCTTCGAAAGATGTCGCTTGAGGCAATGCCTGAATGTATCCTCGCATGTAGACGCGTATGGTGTAAGTGTCCGTGGGCAAACCATAATCGCCGTATTGAATTCCTTGGTATCTTGCTAGCGAATATTTTATGAAATCGCGTATTGGGTCGTTAATGTCGGGGATCGTGGATGGCTTTATTGGCCCAATCATGCCCAAACCATTCAATGAAATCGTAGCTTGGGTATTGTTCTCGTAAACCTGAGTAAAATTAAGTGCGGCTAGAGTTCCGTCAGTGTTGCTAAAGGCTTCTGCTATCAAATATCGTGCTGGGTCTGGACCTCTAACCGGTCCATCGACTAGCGTTCCAGGGAAATCATGGAAGTGAACGGTCACGTTAATGGTACTTGATTGGAACAAGTCGATTGGAACGAAAGTGTCATACGCTCCTATGTAGGGAACATCGAATGAATAGTCAATGAACTGTCCTCCCGTGGGGTCGCTTTGTACATATCCGTTCACGAATACACGAATGTAATATCTTCCAGGACCAAGTCCGTTAGTCCATGTTGCAAAAACTTGAGGGACCATTCCTGAAAGTTTTGTTGGAACACCATACACACCTTCTGATCCGAATTGGAAGAAAAATTCTGAATTAGTGGATCCGAGTCCGTCCGCTGAATTCGGTGATCCTTGCGGGTCAACCCACCATTTCTCAGCGGGTCCAACGCCGTTGAAGAGTCCAAAAGGATCTTTCGGATTGCTAGGAGGAGGTGGAGTAAGCGTGTAATACCCAACAGGTCCTTCCCATGGGAAGGACACGTTCTTAGGTGAATTTCCGGGAAGTAACCCATTACCTGAACAGGAGAATTCGTTACCTCCCACATCACCAGGACAGAACGCCGTGTTGCCGTTAACGTATGATGCGTATGGCATGTGTGTAAGATTTGCTGGTGAAAGTGATTCTATGCTCTGCTGATCATAGTAACCTTGCCCTTTAGTGTCGAAGATCACGATTGAAATGGGACGTTGCCCCGCCCAAGGGATTTCACCAAAGTTCTCCTTTGAATAAACCACGCCTCTAAGTTCCGGTCCAACTTTCAGGTACAGATCCATCTGAAGCGACTGCCCGCGCATTAGTCTGACGTTCACTGCTACTTCTTGCTCTGGATATCCAGCAGCGGATGCGTAAAGGTCATAGACTCCGGGAGCCACTCCTTCAATCTCGAAGTGGCCTTGTGCTGTCGCGTTGAAATATCCTCGCGCTTCGACAGCGCGCCCTGTTACTTCACCTGTTATCGGGTCGATTGTGACTCCTACTGCCCTAACTCTACCGGGCAGATCCAAAGGTAAGCCAAATAGAGTGCTGTTAAGGTCACCATACCTTATTGTCCCCGAAACTATGGCTGGATCAACTTCTCCCTTCACGAGTAGTACTGGCCAATTTTCCATCGGCATCGTACTACTGATCATATTCGGTGATTGCTCTTGCTTATGCACCGGATATGAGTTGCCCAGGAACATCTTAAAGAAATATAGACCAGCAGTCTCCGGCGCTATCATTTGGTTTATGCGAATATAGTAGGTTTCGGACCAGTGATTGCGAGGAGTAAAACTGATGCCTGACGGGGGTGCTTGTATGGACACGATCCAAGATCCCGGAGCAAATGGGTCGTACGCATCGGCCCTGGTTACGAAAATGTTACCATAGTTATCAGTGATGGTGGTAACAATGTTAGAGTTATCTCCCGGGCCAGCAGTATTCATGGAGTTGTAGGTGTTTCCGTTGGGTACTCCTACCTCTCCCCAGTTTATGCCGGCAGTTGGTTCGAAACCGTCTTGGATGAGCGCTCCAGTCCTATCGAATACTGGAGCAGGAATGTAAATCGTGACACTCGAATAATTGAACAATGTCTGAGGAGCAAATGCGGTAGGCTGTGAAAAGTTTATCGCGAAGATTAGATCGCCAACGTTGTCGTGGTCGGGAGTTGATGTGAGAATTGCTCCTTCCGGGGAATATGAGTGGGTTGCTTCTTGGAGTGGTTGTTCGTATGTTGTGAACGGGTTTTGGTAACCGGGTGGGTTCGAGTTTTCTCCGGTATATGTGTTGAGTCCGCTTCCAGGCCAGACGAATCCGAGAGGCCCGGGGACGTGTGCTGTTCCGAACGTGTTTGTCGGATTTAATTCATTTTCGTTTGATCTAAAGAATGGTGGGGTGCTATTGTTGTTCCCGAGTGTTGTGTGAGCTGAAACGGACGATTCGATGGTTGAACCGAAAAGCAGGATTAGGATTAGGAGCATGAGAATTAGTCGTTGACGCATTCACTTTTCTGCTCCAGAGCGCTGAGCGTTCGGTTTACTTTGCTGGAGTCGATTGCTGCGCTTGCTTTGCTGCCTTTCTTCTTTTTCTTATGAAGAAGTATCCTGCGCCAGCTATCACTGCTACTAGTATTACAAAAAGCGTAACGGGTGGTTGGCCTTTTACAATGTAGAGTGTGATAGGATATGTGTGATTTAGTGAGAATTGGTTATTATCTTGCGTCCAATCGAATCGCAAACCGCACGGATACGTGCCGGTAGGTTCACTGCTATCGACATCTACCGTGAATACGGCCGTCTTATTTTGTTGCTGTGTCATATCACCCAAGAAGTCTGTTAATGTTCCAGTCCAGTAATTGCCAACCTGTAATTCTACTCGCACAGATTCGGCTATCGTATCGTTGCTTGTGTTCTTTACAAGCACGCTTATGACGTCTCCGGAATCGCCAGGATGAACAACTGTTGGGGTTATGCTTACAATCTGGAAGATGACTTTTTCAGCGACGAAAAGAGGCACCTGTCCTATTGGGATGGTTACATTATTGCTTCCGCCAACTACTTGCACCAACGTTGCTGAGTATTGGCCCCATGTTGCGTTCTCCGCTACGTCAATCACAAAATTCGCAGGAAGCGTTTGACCACTGGGTATGTTTCCTACGAATATTTCAGTGGAACCGCTAGATGAGGCTGAAAACGGTTGAGACAATTCAAGATATACTTGGACGTCCTTAGCTATGCCGTTGCCTGAATTCGCTATAGTGACCGTTACCTGGTTCGCATAACTGTCAGGGAATAATTTTACTGGGCTCGTAGTTACTGATTGGATGTGAAGTTCACCATAGGTTACCGGCGCGTCTATTACCACTGTCTTGTTGACCTGTTGAAGTTCTCTTGCAGATTGGTATGATAGAACAAGGTTGTAGTGGTATACGCCTTGCCTGGCAGAGGGTTCGACGGTTACAGTGTAAGTAAGCGTGTACATTGAGCCTGGCGATATGTCACCCGCCACTTTTGTTACCGAATTTGCCGTGTATTTGACTTGGTTTACGAAATAAATGTAATCGATTGGTGGAGTTAGTAAGAGAGTGCCATTTACGTTCCTAGCCACGTCATCTCCGACGTTCATCAACACGATGTTTAGTTGAACGTTAACGTCTCCGGGATGAACAGTTATTGGATTCGATGCATCCATTCCCCAATATACGTTCTGTACAATAACATTGGCTACGCCGATTGCGTGCACAACCGGTAATCCTGCTTTGGGTAGGCCTAGTGCAATCAAAAATGTTAGAAAAACTATCACGATTGTTCTATGTTTCATGCCCGCATCCGCTCGGATTGCAAATGCTTCGATTTACCACATTTAAGGTTGCGCTTCAGATTCCTCTTTGCATACTACGGATTAAGGGACTCAGAATCTATAGGGCTCGTTTGAATGCTAAGGTTGCCAATGCTATCATAATCACCGTGAAGACAGTTAGGAAGGCGAAGTCTCCGAGGACTGGTGTAAGTCCTGCTCCCTTGTACATCAAAAGCCGCAGAGCATGAACTGCGTACGCTTCCGGATTGACTGTTGCGATTTCCTGCATCCAAGTGGGAAATCCGTTGATCGGGTAGACCGCGCCGCTCGTGAAATAGAGAGTTATGTTGATTGGGAAAGCTGTGAACGTGTACGCATTCCTGGAGGTGGCTCGGACAGCGTAAGCGGTCATCATAGAGATTACTCCTAGTGATGTGAGGAATAATGTGAAGAACGATAGTGCATATCCAACTATGCCTGCGGTTGGACGAATGGCTCCAATCATAAGTGATAGTAGGAACAATGTGGTGGCCGAGAACATTGCTTTAGTCACGCCAGCAAAGAGAACTCCGACGATGATCTCGTATTGTTTCAGCGGACTCACAAGATATCCTTCGATTACGCCTCGCTCTTTGTCTTCCAAGATTGAGATCCCGCCCCCAATGATTGAGGCGAACATGATAGATTGAACGAGTGATCCTGGCGCCATGAACTCAATGTAGTATACGTTTCGGTAGAAGTCCGCTAAGACGATGTTGAGACCTGTAGTGCTTGGCGTAATTTGTATCTGAGATGAGAGTTGCTGGGCGGATTGCGTTAATTCTTCTGAAATAGCGGCGGCGCTTACTGGGTCAGTGTTGTCTAGATATAAGTTGACCATTACTTGGTTGTTGGTATGCGTGGCTAACGCTTGGTCAAAGCCTAGGGGAATAAAGATGATCGCCTTAACAAGTCCTTTTCGAAGCATCGCTTGTGCTGAATCTAGACTGGAAACATACGTGAGCGTGTATGCGTTTTCGCAATTCACTCCACCGTATTCGCAACTCAACTGCGTTTGTAAAATATCGATAAACTCTGATGAGAATTGTCCATAACTTTCTCGAACAACCGCGACTGGGGCAAATGTTATTGCCCCTCCGAACGCGTAACCAAGCAAAACTAATGACAGAAACGGCCCAATGATGGCAGCCATCACTACTACCGGTTGCCGCATGAACTTTCTTACGTCGCGTTCCCAGACTGCTAGAGCGGCCTTCAATCTCCGAGACTCCGTCCAGTGAAGTGTAAGAATACGTCGTCCAATGTTAATTCACGTAGTGTTATCGCTTTGATCTTTCCTCCGTTAGCATCAACAAGTTCAACTATTCTTGGAACAGCTTCGGCACCGTTCTTCACTAGAACCGTTAAGGCGTTATCCCGTCTCTTAACCTCCAGAACAAAGTCGGCTTTCTCTAACGCTCGCAGAGCGGCATCATGTAAGATTGAGAGTTCGACTTCAACTATGTCGCCTCCAGAAACTTTTCGTTTGAGTTCACCTGGTGAACCTAGCGCAACAATTTTTCCATGATCGACAATAGCAAGTCTATCACATAGCCCTTCTGCCTCATCCATGTAATGTGTGGTTATGACAAGCGTAATCCCTTGGTTTTTATGGATCTCCACTAGATGCTCCCAAACAGCAGCGCGGGCCTGAGGATCAAGGCCTGTGGTAGGTTCATCAAGAAATAGAATCTGTGGTTGATGGACCAGAGATCTGACTATCTCAAGTCGTCTTTTCATTCCTCCAGAGAACCCCCCGACCAGATCCCGAGCTCGATCGGATAGCCCAACCCATCGAAGCAGTTCTTCTACCCTCTCGTGACGGAGTTTTGTTGGAACTCCATAGTACTTCCCGTAAATGTCCAGGTTCTCCCACGCGGTTAACTCCACATCCAACGTCATTGCTTGAGCGACTACGCCAATGCGTTCTCGCACTTTGGCTGGTTCATGGCGAATGTCTGCTCCCGCAACCGTCGCCGTGCCCTCGGTAGGTTGAAGAATAGTCGTCAACATACGGGCTAGAGTTGTCTTACCTGCCCCATTAGGACCTAGCAAGCCAAAAACTTCAGGTTTGATCTCGAGATCTACATGATCTACCGCTGTGAAGTCGCCGAAACGTTTCGTTAGTGCGAACGTTTGCACAGCTAGGTCCATTGCTTAACCATCCTCTCTACGTTCGTATTTTAAGTCGGAGTTTGATGTTCTGCGAGCTTGAGGCGTATCGCGGCGCAGGAGTTTTAGTCTTTGATGGCTTCTATGAGACTGACAGCCTGCCACAGTTTAGTTCGAGTGTACGGTGGCATGTTTGGATCTTGACTTATATCATCTAAAATAGAGATAGCGTTAGCAGCCCTGACTCCAAGGCTTAGGTCGCTCATTTGGAGCGTGTCGAATGCCGTCTTAGCAGCTCGGCGGATGTTTCGAGGGGTGGTGTTATCGTTCGAAACTTCATTCAAGACGACCAAAGCCTGTTTGATTCGTCCTTCATACTCCTCTTTGCGTTTGGCTTTGGTAGACATCTCTCACCGCTCCGTATGGTTTGCGACTATTGAACGAGGAACATTCATGAGCGATATCTAAACTCTTTCGTGAGCCATCTGGGGCAACAAACGTAAGAGAGGGATTCGAATGTATTATGGCTGGTTGAACCTTTGGGAATTGAAGTCAGACAGATGGCAGATCTACTGAAGTCTGGGGCAACGATGCTTCAGCAGACTTGTCCTCAATGCGGAACTCCGCTGTTCAGGAAGGGAAAGGAGACGTTTTGCGCGAAATGTAACCGGCCGGTAGTCATTATCGAATCGGCCGAAGACGAAAATAGGCTTCTCACGGCGCAAATCCTAGAAAGCACTGAGCAAACTTTGCTTACTAAAATAGGAGAAATCAATTCCGCTATTAAAGCGGAATCTGATCCTGAAAAACTCGTTGCATACGGAAACGCGTTGAGTACATGGCTGAGCGCAATTGAAAAGCTCAGGTCACTGAAGACACAAAATGTTCAGTAACTGAGCGCCCTATGTCACCACGATTACTGTGACATTTGTTTATATGATCATGTTTTGTGTGAAGTTCATGGTTCAGTAGAATGAATATCACCGAAAACCTAAACAACAGTTTCGTATTCGCGAAGAAACTTTCTACAGATATCGGTAGACTCATCATACTGATAGTTCTAGATTTAATCCCTATCGCTAATTGGATAGTTATCGGCTACGCTGCCCGTGTCCTGAGAGAGGCTCCGGGGTCTCAGGCTCCTCCGAAACTCGAGAATTATGGAGGCATGTTAGTTGATGGAGCGAAAATATTCTTCGCATCATTCATCTACATGATAATACCGACCATTTTTATTGTCGCTGGAGCCACATCGGTTCTCGGCGGTACATTTTCTTTAGAGCAGTATGCCGCGTCAGGTATTTTGCTAGGTGGAACCGGTGTTGTGCTGCTTTTAGTTGGGATAATTCTTGCTTTCTTCTTCTTGATTCTTCTTGGAGTTGCTATTGCTCATATGGTTAAGACAGGAAAGTTTGGGAAAGCGTTTGCTTTCGGGGAACTGATTGGTATCATACGTGGTATCGGATGGGGGAAGTATTTGGGGTGGGTGATAGTTACTTCAATAATTGCGCTGCTGGTCGGTGGTGTTGCCGGTAGAATTCCATTAGTGGGGTGGCTGATTTCGGCGATAATTTCTCCTTTTCTAACCGTATTTATCTTCCGATCGCTCGGGGATCTGTATAACGATGGAGCCCCCCCCGAATTTCGGACAGCCACCTCGATCTCGGAAGCAGGAGTGATAGTCTGCTCAGCCTGCGGCACACACATGCAACCGCATCATAAGTTCTGTCCAACATGCGGAGCTCCAGCTCCGGTCAGCTCCCAATCGGTAACGTCGAAACCTACTGAACCGACTGATTCCTTCAAATACTGCGTTTCATGCGGAGGCAAACTCCCGTCTTCGGCAATGTTCTGTGGTGCCTGCGGTGCAAAACAGAACTAATCAATATTCAGTCCAACCTTAATCTCAAATCTCTCGCATTCAACATAGAAGATGCGGCGAAGAATTGAAGAACCTCGGCTGACAATTCGCACAGTATGCAATCCGCGTTAGAAGTTCTCGAGAGGTACAAAGGACTGGTTGAGGCTGAATTAGAGCGTTTTCTTCCGCGTCAGGGTGAGCCTGTTGAATTTTACGCTTCTGTGTGGGAACTGATTGATCGTGGTGGAAAACGTTTCAGACCATGCTTAACCTTCCTAGCGTGCGAATGTGTAGGCGGAAGTAGGGAAGATGCTGTAGGTGCAGCAGCAGCTGTTGAACTGCTTCACAATATGACTCTGATCCATGATGATATCGAGGACAGGAGCGAACTGAGACGAGGAAAACCATGTATTCATAGAATCTATGGAATTCCTACAGCTATCAACGCAGGCGACGCGATGCTCATCAAAGTTTTCGAGATCGCCAATTCAAGTAGGATTCCTCAAGACCGATGCCGTAAACTTGTCGATTATATCGCGCGGCGCGCGTACGACCTGACTTGGGGGCAGGCTTTTGAATTCAACATGTGGAAACGCAAAGCCTTCACTGAAGCTGACGTTATTCGGCTTTTGAAATCGAAGACCGGTTCGTTGATTGGTCTATCGGCAGAGTCAGGTGCCATCACAGGTGGGGCGACGGACGATCAAATTAGATTGTTGGGCGAGTTCGGAGAAACAACAGGAATCGCATTTCAGATCGTAGACGACGTTCTGAATGTTACTGGCAACGTGAAGGAATACGGGAAGGAAATAGGCGGCGATATTCGAGAAGGGAAAAAGACCATCCTAGCCGCTCACTTGCTTGACACAGCTAACGCTGCCGACAAGAAGCTGTTCATTAAACTGCTAGGGAAAAATACGATCACTGCTACCGAGGTAAGGAGAGTTATTCGTCTATATCATAAGTATGAATGTATAATTTACGCGAAAGCACAGGCTGATGCTTATCTCACGAAGGCTATGAGTGCCCTTGATGCATTTCCGGACTCAAATGCTAAGAAATCGTTAGCTGACGTGGCACGTTTTCTTGTCGCACGGAACTTTTGATGTGGATCTACGTGAGATGATTTCTGCTGATCATCCGCAAGAAACGACGTAAAATCGCTCTGCTGGTGGCGATAGAAGGGATCGATCAATCAGGCAAGGAAACACAATCTCGTTTGTTAGCGAATAGAATTCGCGGGGAAGGGCATTCGGTAGATGTAATGGATTTTCCTGACTACACTACGGGAATAGGGCGTCATCTGAGAGAGTACTTGCACGGTAAGACGCGGATGGATCTCCACGCGGTACACTTGCTGTATGCTGCCAACAAATGGGAGTCTTTATGCAAACTCGATCGAAAAATCCGAAATGTCGACGTGCTCATATTGAATCGATATCGTGCATCTAATCTTGCCTATGGCGTAGCGCATGGATTGCCAATCCAATGGCTTTCAGCACTTGAGCATGGCCTTCCTGAACCCGATGTTGTGCTTGTGTTGGACGTATCGCCTAGGGTGTCTTTCGAAAGGAAAGCACAGAATCGGGACATTCACGAGAAGAAAGGGGGTTACTTGCTTGAGGTAGGACGTGTATACCTGCATTTGGCAAAACGATCTGGGTGGATCGTGATTAATGGCGGGCAAGACCGAGGAGCTGTACATGCGGCAATATGGCGAAATGTTTCACGTCTTCTAAAGTAAACGTCGGGCGAGTTAGGATTTTTTGTCTCGTCATGCGGTCTTATTTACGAAATGGCATGCAACTAATCTATCGTCAGTAAGGACGTCCAGCGCCGGCTCTTTGGTTTGACAGATCTCTTCCGCGTATGGACATCGCGGATGAAAACGGCACCCAGATGGAGGCTTGATTGAGCTTGGTGGTTCACCCACAATTTCTACGTTGAGGAGATTTCTTGTTTTGGGGTCTGGAACTGGGGTCGACGAGAGCAAAGCGATAGTATAGGGATGACGAGGTTTTGCTATGATGGATTCGGTGGATCCATATTCCACGACTTTGCCGGCGTACATGACGTATATTTTGTCGGACAGGTATTCAGCGACGGATATGTTGTGAGTGATTATCAGGTAGCTGAGACCATGTTTGGTCTGTAAGTCCATAAGGAGGTTGAGTATTTGCGCTTGAACGGAAGCATCGAGCGCGCTAGTGGGTTCGTCTAACAGTACGAGTTTTGGTTCACTGACTATGGCTCTCGCGATGCTTACCCGTTGCTTCTGGCCCCCACTGAGTTGTCGGGGGACTCGGTCTAGTATGTCTCTGCTAAGTCCAACTTCCTCTACGACCTTAGCGACTTTTATGTCGATCTCCTCTTTGGTCATGCTTGAAAGTCCTTTGAGTGGTTCTGCGATAATATTTCGAATTACCATTGTGGGATCTAGCGAGGAGTCTGGGTCCTGAAAAACCATCTGCACATTTTTGTAGTACTCTTTTGATCTGGTTCCGTTTTTGCCGAATAGTTTTATTGACCCAGCGGTTGGACGTGTCAGCAAAAGAATCGTTCTCGCGAGCGTTGTTTTTCCGCATCCGCTTTCGCCGACGACGGCGACTGTTGTTCCCGGGTCTACCGTGATTGAGACTGAGTCAACTGCTTTTACATACTTGGCGTCTTTTCGTAGGAAAGATCCTCTAAGTGTGAAGTAGGTTTTCAGATTCTCGACTTCGAGGAGGCTGTTATGCATGGAGATAGCACGCG
>Ga0326727_10020518_pt1 | contig 13111 bp, 12 predicted proteins | sample MB2enrmetagenome_FD_207643 | JGI IMG/M metagenome (GOLD analysis project Ga0326727, IMG submission 207643) | Lab enriched peat soil microbial communities from McLean, Ithaca, NY, United States - MB29MY | ecosystem: Environmental > Terrestrial > Soil > Wetlands > Peat | place: USA: New York...
GGGTGGCGAGGGAGTCAGGCAAAGAGCACCTCCAATTCCTAACGTATACATACGTTAGGATTATAACCACAAAAAAAGAAAACTGCTAGATCCCGCCTTGTGGGTCGCGCACCCTACAGGAGTACGCCGCTCGAAGCCGCGCGCCCGCTTGCAGTAAGATGGTTAATTCCGATGAAACTCAACAGTTACACCATCACGCAAGGCCGTGACCGGGCTCCGGCCCGTGCGTTTCTAAAAGCAATCGGGTTCACCGACGACGATCTGAAGAAGCCGATTATCGGGATCGCCAACACGTGGACGGAAACGATGCCGTGCAACTACAACCTGCGTGTGCTGGCCGAAAAAGTCAAGGAAGGTGTCCGGAAGGCGGGCGGAACGCCCATGGAGTTCAACACCATCGCCATCAGCGACGGCATCACCATGGGGACCGAAGGCATGAAGGCATCGCTGGTGAGCCGCGAGGTGATCGCGGACTCGATCGAACTGGTGGCGCGCGGCCATATGTTCGACGGCCTGGTAACGCTGGTGGCGTGCGACAAAACCATCCCCGGAGGAGCGATGGCGCTGCTGCGGTTGAACATTCCGGGGATCGTGCTGTACGGCGGATCGATCCTGCCTGGCCGGCACAAGGGGCACGACATTACGATTCAGGATGTATACGAGGCCGTGGGCGCCAATGCGGCAGGCCGCATGAGCGATCAGGAACTGCTGGAAATCGAGAACGAGGCTTGTCCGGGCGCCGGCGCGTGTGGCGGCCAGTTCACCGCCAACACGATGGCGACGGTGATGGAACTGATCGGGCTTTCTCCCATGGGCACGGCGGCGGTTCCGCAGGTGGATCCGCGGAAATACGATGTGTGCATCCGGTGCGGCGAAGTAGTGATGGACGCCGTCAGGAACAACCGGCGGCCACGCGACATCATCACGCGGAAAGCGCTGGAGAATGCGATTGCCGGCGTGGCGACCACGGGCGGCTCGACGAACGCTGTGCTGCACCTGTTGGCCATCGCGCGCGAGGCCGGTGTCCCGCTGGCCATGGAAGATTTCGATCGCGTGAGCAGCCGCACGCCGATCCTGGTGGACTTGAAACCGGGCGGGCGCTTTGTGGCGGTGGATGTGGATAAGGCGGGTGGCATTCCGGTGATCGCGCAGAGGCTTGTGAGGGGCGGATACGTGGATGGCACGGCCGTCACCTGCACGGGCCGCACATTCGCGGAAGAAGCGGCCAAGGCGGTGGAAACGCCGGGGCAGGAAGTGATCCGTCCGCTGGAGAAACCGCTCAAGCCGACTGGAGGCCTGGCGATTCTGCGCGGATCACTCGCACCGGATGGCTGCGTGATCAAACTCGCGGGGCATGACAAGAAGAAGCACCGTGGGCCGGCGCGCGTGTTCGGCCGCGAGGAAGAGGCGATGGCGGCGGTGACGCGCGGCGAGATTCGTCCGAACGATGTGGTGGTGATCCGGTACGAAGGGCCGCGGGGCGGGCCGGGTATGCGCGAGATGCTGGGAGTAACGGGAGCGATCGTCGGGGCGGGTTTGTCAGATTCCGTGGCGCTGGTGACGGATGGACGGTTCAGCGGAGCCACGCACGGCTTCATGGTGGCGCACGTCGCGCCGGAAGCGGCCAACGGGGGACCGATTGCGGCGGTCGAAGAGGGGGACGCGATCTCCATCGACGTGGACGCGCGCGAGATCAACATCGAAATCGCACCGGAAAAAATCGCCGAGAGGCTGAAGCGCTGGCAAGCGCCGGCTCCGCACTACGCGACTGGTGTGTTCGCGAAATACTGCACGCTGGTGTCGTCAGCGTCTGAAGGCGCGGTGACCTCGAAGTTTTGAGCGCCAGACGGACGGCGGATCGAGTCCCTTAAACAGGTCGACTCACGGGGCCGCCGGCCGGTGCGCCGCCTATGAACATTCTTTTTATCGGGGATATTTTTTCGTCGGCCGGCCGGCACATCGTGGCCGATCATCTGGCGGATATCAAGCAGACGCAGCGCATCGACCTCGCGATAGCGAACGCCGAGAACTCCGCCGGGGGGTTCGGCGTGACGCCATCGATCGCCGAGGAATTGTTCGCCATGGGGCTCGACGTTCTCACCACCGGCAATCACATTTGGGACAAAAAGGAGATCTACGATTACCTGGGGCACCATCCCGCGCTGCTGCGTCCGGGGAACTATTCGGCGGCGGCCCCGGGATCGGGCGTGATCGTGGCCAACGCGCGGAATGGCAACCAATGCGCCGTGATCAACCTGCAAGGCCGAACCTACATGCCCATGACGGAATGCCCGTTTCGCAAGGCCGACGAGATTCTAAACTCGCTCGCCGGCACAAAAGTTCGTTTCGTGGATTTTCACGCGGAAATTACCAGCGAGAAGATGGCCATGGGCTGGTATCTGGATGGCCGTGTATCCGCGGTGGTCGGCACGCACACGCACATTCCGACCGCGGACACGCGCATTCTGCCCGGCGGCACGGCGTATCAGACGGATGTGGGCATGACCGGACCCTACGATTCGGTGATCGGCGTCCGCAAAGACGTGATCATTGACCGCTTTCTAAATGGAATGCCGGTGCGCATGGAGCCTGCCAAGGGGTCGGTGGAGTTGCACTCGGTGATCGTCGAGGTGGACGATGCGACCGGGCGCGCGCTCGCGATCCGCCGTCACACATTGAAGGGCGATTGAATGAACCCGCCGGCGCTGGACGTGATTGCACTGAATGTCCAGGTGCTCGGCACCTTTCTGTTCTGTCTGGTTTTTCTATTTCTCTGGCGGCAATCGGGGATCGTTTATTTCGGCTACTGGAGCCTGGCTTGGGCGCTGCAAGTGGTGGCGCTGATTTGCCTGCGCGTGTTCTTCTTGAGCACGGTGGTTTTTTGGCTGGGGCCCTACGCACTTTTTGAATTCGCGTTCGCGCTGGCGCTTTTGGCGGCTGCGCGCGCGGGGCCGGCACGGGCGGTGAAGAACTGGAAGGCGGCCGCGCGGGTGCTCCTGGGCTTTCCGCTATTCCTTGCCGTGGTCTATCTTCTGGGGCTCGAGAGCAGCTTCGAAGGCTTTCAGGCGGTGCACGGGCTGGTGCTGGGGAGCATCTACTTGTACAGCTTCTTCATGATCCGCGGCAGTGGGGGCGTTGGCGGCCGGCTGTTCCGTTTTTCGCTGCTCTGCTTCGCACTCGCTTTCCTGCACAACGCGGTCGTGTTTTTCTATTTGTATAACCGCGGCGGGCACCCGCAGTGGCCGCGCTATCTGCAGTACAACAGCTTTTATGATTTTGCGCTGCTGACGCTGCTGGCTTTTGCCGCCATGGCGATGTGGATCGAAAACCAGCGCGACCGCATCGACGCCCTCTCTAGCGAGATGGACGCGGTGAGGCGCGAGAGCCTGAAGAACCTGGACCTCGACGGGCTGACCGGTCTGCTCAATCAGGCCGCACTCGAGCGCCGCATGGAGGGCAGGGAATCGTTCTCCGGCGTCGTAGCGGTCTGCGACATGGATCATTTCAAGAGCATCAACGACCAGTACGGACATCTGGCGGGCGATGAGATCCTGCGCAACATCGGGCATCTCCTGCGCTCATCGATTCGGCAAGAAGACGAGGCGTTTCGCTGGGGCGGGGACGAGTTTGTGATTCTGTTCCGCAATCAAAATCTTCCAGTCGTGAAGGCTCGCATGCTGGAGGTGCGGCACCGCCTGAACAATTTTCGTGTCCGCGGTTACGGAGCTCTCCCCATTTCCTTCAGTTGGGGCGCTTCGGAGGCCGCCGGCGGGCCTTTGCGGCAGGTGCTAGACGCGGCGGATCGGGACATGTACTCGTACAAGAAGCGCCGGTCCGCTGCTCGCCCGGAGTAGGGCGCATGGTTCGTAACTGCTGCTAGACTGAAACGTGATTCCCTTCGAACCCCCGATCAAAGTCTGCGCCGTCAGTTATTTGAATACGTCACCGCTCGTGTGGGGCATGTTGCACGGCGATCAGCGCGGCGCATTCGACCTGGAGTTTCGTATCCCGTCCGAGTGTGCTCAGGAAGTGGCGACAGGCGCAGCGGACATTGGCATCATCCCTTCAATCGAGCTGAACACGCACGATTACGGTAGAGTGGCTGGTTTGGGGATCGCCTCGCAGGGGGCGGTGCGCAGCATTCTGCTGGTTTCCTGCAAGCCGTTTGGCGACATTCGAACGTTAGCCGGTGACATCAGTTCCCGGACTTCAGTCGCGCTGGCACGCGTGATTCTGGAACGCCGATATGGTGCTTCACCGCGCATGCTTTCGTACGAGCCCGATCTGGCGAACATGCTGGCGGTCGCAGACGCAGCGTTAATCATCGGTGATCCGGCACTGCATCTCGATCCGGATCGTCTGGATTATCACGTGCTTGATTTGGGCTCTGCGTGGACTGAAATGACCGGCCTCCCGATGGTGTTCGCAATTTGGGCGGGGCGGAAGCAAGCCATCACGCCGCAAGTGGAAGCAGTCTTCCGCGCTTCTTACGAGTTTGGCCGCGCCCACCTGGACGACATCATCCGGGTGGAAACCGCGCCGCGGCGGCTAGCCCCCGATTTGGCCAGGGAATACTTGACGAAGAACATTGTTTGTGAACTGGGAGCGGCCGAGTATCGGGGCCTGGCATTGTTTTTGGATTACGCGCGAGCCGCGCAAGAAGCGGCGCGCGTTTGACACGCCGCGGCGCGCTCTGACTATAATGAAAAAGCCTGCGTAGTGTTGCTCCTCAGTAGCTCAATGGTAGAGCATTCGGCTGTTAACCGAAGGGTTGTAGGTTCGAGTCCTACCTGAGGAGCCAAATCTTTTCAAAGACTTACGAGCTGCTTTCCGACCCTTCCCATCACAAAAATTAGCCGACTGTAGGGACTTTTGTAGGGACCCCTCTTGAACCCGCTGCGCATCTCTGGTCACTGGCGAGTTGTCCTGAACTTGAACCGGAGATTCGGACGGCTTTTCTAGGATCGATTCGAGGGCCGCTCGTTTCGCCTTCATGCGGATGTGGCTATAGTGCTTGAGCATCTGCTTCGAGACGTGGCCGGCGATGTCCATAATCGTCTGGTCCCCGGCGCCCTTCTCCGCTAATTCGGTGATCAGCGTGTGCCGGTTGTCGTGCCAGCGTCCTTGGACTTTCGCCTTCAACCGCAGGTTTTTCCAGGCTGTCTTCAGCGTGGTAACAGGGCGAGTTGGATCATGCGGGCGCGGCGCGCCGAACGGAAAGACGTACCACTCGGGACGAATTTCCCCGAATCGCTCTCGGTACCACGCGCTGTAATCAACGAGAGCTTGGTACAGGGCCGAGTTCAGAGGAACCGTCCGGCCCTCACCAGCTTCAGTCTTGCTCCGCCCGACCGCCAGGTAACGCTCATTCAGATCCACCTGGGCCCAAGCGAGGTTCTTCATCTCGGCATCACGCAAGCCAGTGTTCAGCGCAATCATCAACGCGGGATAGATGTGCGGAGAATGCGCCTGCTTCGCTGCAGCGATCATGCGCGCCTTCTCGTCGGCATCGTAGGCCTTGCCCACGTGGTTTCGAACCTTCAGTTTCAAGAGCCTCTTCTTGCGGAGCCGCACTCGAAGCAGATCGCCCATATCACCCAGAAGCCTCAACAGGAAGCCGACCTCTTCGTTGATTGTCTTGGGAGCCGCCGTCTCTTCCAGCCTCTTGTCTTGAAACTCTTTGACGGTCTGCTCATTTAAATCGACGAGCATGCGGTCACCCAACAATCGCTGAATATGCCTCACCGCGTAGCCTGCAAAAACCGCAGACTGTGGGTTTCGCAGTCTGTAGCTGGCCAGATACTCTTCGCCAACCTCACGGACCGTGCGGACCCGTTCGTGACGAATATCGTCGACGTTATTGAAGCCTTCCTCCAGCTCGCGCCGGCGCTTTTGCTCGGCCGCGCGGGCCACGGTCTTCGATGCGGACCTGGACGATTCCTGGATGCGCTGGCCCGCGAACCAGAATTCATACCACCAAATCTTTCCGCGCCTGATCAGAGACATCGCCGGCTATTCTCTCATTTCGCTGCACTCAGGTGGAGCCGCCGTGAACCAGCGGGATTCGTGCCTCCAGTGGGCTGGGAAGCGAGCCACGCCTCCAGTTCTTCCGGCCGGTATCGCACCAGGGAACCCACCTTTATGAATTGCGGCCCGCGCCTTTCAAGCCTCCATCGTCTCAACGACGCGATGCTGACGTGCAATTGTGTGGCGACATCTTCCTCAGTTAGCAGCGTTTCCATGGTTCCCCCTTCGTCCAGTTTCGGATTGCGTCTCTGCCCATAGCTCGACCGATTAAAGTCGGGCATCATCGAGTTTAAATAAGTATCGATACGCTTGTCAATACGCTCTTGCAAAATCATCACTCATGTGCCACAATCAACCCCAACCGTGTTCAAAGACCGCAAATCACAACAGCAGACATTGTCCATTCGCGTCTCCGAGGAGGTTCGTGCCTTCCTCGAGCGTGCGCGCAAACAGTTCTCCGATTCTCGCGGTTCCAACGTCTCGATATCCGACGTGGCCAAGGTGCTGCTCGAAACCGCCATCGACAGCCGTCTGGACGACCGCCTGGAAACCGTCGATCTCCTATCAGATCCGACGGCTGCTCTGTTCGCGATTCGCAAGAAGTGGGAGGACGATCAGCCGCTGACACGGGCCGAATGGATCGTACTCGGCCATTATGTCCAAAGCGGATGCGAGCATCTCTCATCTGATCCCGAGTTACCGACCCGCCAGTCTTTCGCGCAATTGCTTGAAGCGCTGCTGGCGATTCGCGAACTGCGGCGTCATCCCGCTCTAGAGCTTGATCACTTCTACGTGAGCAACTTGTCGGGATGGTCAGATCATAGGGTTCTGACGGCCGGCCCGCAAGCTGCCGAGATCCTACCGGCCGTTGTGCGGCGGATGATTCAGGATCTCGAGAATGGCACCGCGCGACACCCATTCGTCGGACGAACCATCTACGTAGCGCTGCGCGATGAGCAACTGGAAAGTGTCGACAGTCTCAATCGCGTACTCTGGCCATTTCTTCCTCTTCTCTATCGCATTGCCGCGCGCGGACACTGGCTCGTGGAACACAGACCGATCCGCCAGAAGCGCAATCCTCGGGCACCTCTCGGAGCTTTTCCTCCCGTTGTAACGCCAGTGGAAATGGACGATGTGACGGTCTCAAGCTCCGTCAACGACGAGGGTGAACTGAACATTTTACTCACCCTAAAATCGAACAGGGTCTTGTATCCCTTGGGGCCGTTTCCACAAATCCGTGAGTTTCACAGCATGGTGACAACGATGGCTCTCGGAGACACAGCCACATGGGATGGCCAATATTTCTTCGCGGAGACAAATGTTTCGGCTACCGGGGAGCCACCGCTGTTCACGTTTGCCTTTCGAGAGTTTGGAAAAGGTGTGGAGATTGAATTCAGCGAGAAGCAGTGGAACGCGCTGCGAATCGCCCTGGACCAGGTGATGAGTTTGCCTGAGTTGAAGCAGACGCTGAACGAGCTGGCGTTGGCGTATGGGGATGTCTGAGGGGGGACAGTTTCGGAGATGAAAATGGCCGACAGAAAGCGAGCAGGCGACAGCGGGGAAATGAACGAGACGGTGGTTACGGCCGAGAAGCGCGTAATCCTGTCCATGGGAGGCAAAGGCGGGGTAGGTAAAACCAGCGTAATGTCGGCCCTGGCGGAGTGGTTCGAAGCTAACGAGATTCCGGTTAAGCTCCTCGATCTCGATACCGAGAACAAAGCACGCGGATCGCTGACGCATTTCTTCGGCGGCGGCGTGCCGAAGGTTAACATCCACACGCCTGCGGGACTGGACTCGTTCGTCGACCAACTTTCAGACGGTCCGCCGGTGATTCTTGCAGATATGGGAGCAGGCGCAGGCCAAGTCACCTACGACTGGTTTGAGACAATGTATCCCGACGTGTCCGATGCCGGAATCGTGTTCACCGCTATCGGTGTCGTCACGGCGGACCCGGCCAGCGTGGAAAGTGTCCTCGCCTGGGCGTCGCGGCTTCAAAATCGGGTCGAGTACTTGATCGCCGAAAACAGCATCACGGACCACGCCGACTTCACGTATTGGCGCGAGAGTGATCAGGCTCTGCAGTTTCAAAGAGTGTTCCAGCCGGCGGTCATTCATATGGATTACCGGCTGCCTGACCTCGAAAATGCCACACGTAACCATGGCGTTAAGCTGGGCGACGTAGCTGCGAGAACGACGACTGCTCCGGAGTTGCAGCGAGCATCGCTCGTCATGCGCGCCCAAAGTTATCGGCGACGTATGTTCGCGGAGTTCGAGCGCGTGAAGGAGCTGCTGCTGCCGTGAGTGCGACAGACGAAGTTAGTGATTATCCCGAACCGGACCTGATCGACCTGATCGCCGACGATCTGCCTGTCGAGGTTCGTGCTAAATACTATCGCGCGATGAGGCCCTGTCGGACACTGCAGTCGAGTGATGAACTGCTCCATATTCTGCGGGCCATGATGTTTCTGCACATCCTAATGGTACAGGTGCCGCGTGACATCACGACCGAGCGAGAAAAGTTTCGACAGCTTCTCACCGGCGCACTGGGAACTCTTCAAACGACCGTCGAATCCAGCGTGGTCTATCAAAGGCAGCTAGATCAACGGCTCAAGCAACTTCCAGAAAATATCGCGGACGGCATCAGCCCTGAGGTGATCGCCACCGCGATTAACGAAAGTTTGCGACAGCAGTTCGTGCAATCGACGATTCCGGAAACAGCTAGCCGCCTTGCGGCGGTCGCCATGCAGCTGAATGATGTCACAACAGCGTTCGGGCGCACGGCAACCGCGCTTGGCAACCAGTATCGCGGTGCAGCTCAGGAAGCCCGGCGGGCGATCGACGATATCGAGAGGACCAGCTCTCGTGCGATGGCGAGCGCGAGGCGCGGTGCCGAGGAATTGGTAACCACCTTTCGTCACGAATACCGGTGGTCGCTGTACGCGCTGAGCAGCCTGGCGCTCTTAATCGGCATCGGGTTGGGTTTGTCGCTGTATCGTTGGTTTGAAGCGCAGGCGCATCCGGTTGACCGCGCCCCTGTGGTGCAAACTGCACCTCCCCCCAAGCCGAGGGTCAAACACTAGAGATGCTTTTATGCTCACGATCCGCGCCATGTCGGATGGCAAAGGATATTCCGCCCGGTACCTGGAGCAGCGCGACTACTATGCCGAAGGTGAGCGCGTTTTAGGTCTTTGGCAGGGCCGCGGCGCGGAACTGCTTGGGCTCTCGGGCGACGTCCGGACGGAGGAGTTCGAGGCGCTGCGCCTGGGGTGTGACCCACGCACCGGCGAATTTCTGCGGCAGCGCCAAAGCGCCGACCGTACTGCGACGGACGGCACCACACAGAGCCGGGGACGCAATCTCTATGACTTCACCTTCTCGGCTCCCAAGTCAGTTTCGATCATGGCGAGCCTGGGACAAGACGATCGGCTGACGGAAGCACACCGTCTGGCAGTGGACGAGACGCTGAAGGAGTTGGAAACCTGCGCCCAGACTCGCGTGCGACTAGACGGAGCCAATGAAGACCGCAGAACTGGCAACCTGGTCTTGGCGGTGTACCAGCACGACACCAGCCGCGAACTCGATCCCCAGCTCCACACCCACGCCGTCGCTGCCAACCTAACTTACGACGGCACCGAAGCTCGCTGGAAAGCGCTGCAAGCTTCGGAAATCTACGACTGTCGTGCTTACCTCACCGAAGTCTACCGAAATGCCCTCGCTCGCGAGGTGCGGCGGCTGGGGTATGAGATCGTTGATCGTCGCGATGGCCGAGGCCGGGACAAGGGATTCGAGATCCGGGGTATTTCGGAGGATCTGCTCGATGACTTCAGCCAGCGGAGCGCACAACGCAACCGTGCGATTGCGGAGTTCGTGCAACAAACTGGGCGCCAGCCGTCTGATAACGAGGTGGCGATCCTGGTGCGGGAGTCGCGGGCCGACAAGCAGGTCGAAATCTCAACAGAAGAGGTGCGAAGGCGGCAAAGAGCGCGGTTGACTCGTGAGAACGAAAGGAAGCTTACCCAACTTCGAGAAGCAGCGTTGGGGCGCCCAGAAATGCGAGAAAGGGAACGGCGGAGTGCTGCTGCCTCTCTGGATTACGCCAAGCAGCACATCTTTGAGCGGGTTTCGGTGGCGCGGGTTGACGAATTGCTAGCCGAAGCTTTGCGCTACGGCCGGGGGTACGTTGGCCTCGGAGACCTGAAAGGCCAGCTCGCGGCCGAAGAGGTGGCTGGCACTGTGCTTCGTGCCGATCGGGAAGTAGCGACGCGCGAGAGCCTGGATCGCGAGCAGGAGATGATTCAGCGACTCAACCGAGGGCTGGGGCGTTTTGAGCGCCTGGGTGCCCAGGACGATTTCATTGTGTCCGACCGACTTCGGCCGGAGCAAAAGAATGTGATCCACTTTCTGCTCGACTCCCGCGATCTAGCGGTTAACCTGCGCGGCGCCGCGGGTACCGGCAAGACGGCCACGCTCCAGGAACTGCATCGCGGTCTGAGAGAAGCCGGCAGGCGCGTGATCGCTGTCGCCCCAACCGTGAGTGCCGTTGAGGAATTGCAGAAGGTGGGCTTCGCGTCCGCCATGAGCCTGGAGAAGCTGTTGCAGGATCAAAAGGCACATCACGAGATGTGGGGTGGTGTTGTGATTGTTGATGAAGCCGGCATGGTCTCTGGCAGCCAGATGGCTCAAGTGCTCAGGCTGGCTGAGCGGCAATCGGCCCGAATCGTGTTCAGCGGTGACACCCGGCAGATCCAGAGCGTTGAAGCTTGCGACGCTTTGCGGGTGCTGGAGAACGAATCGCGCTTGAAAAGCTGCTCCCTTACCCAGGTTCAGCGACAAACGGCTGTGCAATATCGCGAAGCCGTCCAGGAACTGCGCCGATCTCCGGAACGGGGCTTCCTCAAACTCGAACAGATCGGCGCGATTCGCGAAATTGTCTGGCGGGACAAAGCACAGGCCGTTCAGCAGGCCTATGCCGAGGCCCTAAAGCAACCAAACGTGCACGGACAAGAGCGCAGCGTTCTCGTGGTTTGTGCCACACACGAAGAAATCGGGATCGTGACCGCAGCCATTCGTAAACATCTGATCGAAGCCGGCAAGCTTGGTCAGAGCGTTCTGGTCGAACGCAATGTGCCACTGAACTGGACCACGGCTCAGAAGGAAGATGCTCGCAACTTCCACGAGGGCCAGATCCTGGAGTTTCATCGCGCGGCAAAGAATGCCGCCAAGAATGAAACGCTCCAAGTTGTCGGTATCAGGGCCAACAAGATCGTCGCCTGCAATGCCAGGGGCGAGGAGCGCGAGTTCACTTCCAAGCAAGCCAAATGCTTCGACGTTTACGAGCGCCGTGACATCGAGGTCGCGCCGAACGATCGCCTCTTGTTGACCGCGAACCGGCGAGAGGCGGGACTCCGTGTGACCAATGGCGAACTAGTCACCGTTTCCGGAGTCGACGGCCAAGGGCGAATTCAGCTTCAGGACGGCCGTGTCCTGCCGGAAGCCTACAGACATTTCGATCACGGTTATGCGGTCACTGCTCATCGCAGCCAGGGCAAGTCGGTCGACGCCGTTGTCATCTCCGGTGACGCCATGAAGAAGGAGCTGTTCTACGTGGCTGCATCGCGCGGTCGGGAAAGTGTGACGGTGGTGACGAGCGATCGGGAACTTCTGCGCGAATCCGTTGCCCGTTCCGGCGCACGGCAATCTGCATCCGAGTTGGCACGCAAGGTGCAGCGGCGGACGTTCCAGCAAGGAGAACTCCGCGGCCTTTCGGCGGCTCGCCGCCTAGCCCGCGACCTGGCGGTCCGATCCGAACGGTTGGAGCATAGGGTTGTGGCGACACGAGAACTGAATCACGAGGTGACGCGTAAGGTTCCGGCTCGCGAGTACCAAGCGGAGCGAAGGCTCGAACGAGGTGGGTATGACATCGGCAGGTGAAACTAAACCCTGGATCACCAATTTGGATGGGCGCGTGCCCGGCCTCGAAGTGGTCCTGGTGAAGCAGGTAATCGTGCTGCCCTGGAATCAATTCCTCTACGCCGAAGGTGGCGATGATGAAGTGCGGGCGGTATTCACAACCCACGATGTGGTCGCAAAGGGCAGCGGTCTGGCTTCGCTGCTCTCAGATCTGGCGGCCCAGCAAGTCACGAGGCTGAAGGAGCCAACTCGGGTAGACCGGTTTGCAAACACTACGGGCTCGCGCATAACAGAGCTTCACGTGCGCAAGGCGGAGCAGGCTAATCGAGCAGAATGATGAAATTAAGCGGCGCACTGGCCGCAATACGGTCGAGAGCCTGCCCCATGGAGTAAACTGGTGGTTAAACATGGGTTCGCAGCTCCAAACTCCCTCCCGGGAAGTGGCTATTTGGGCTCGATTGATACAAGCCCAGGAGGACGACATTACTCCGCAAGTTGCCGAGTACTTGCTGTCGATCGCGTTTGCAGAAAACGACCGGCAGCGGATGGAAGAACTGGCGGAGCGTTCGGAAGCCGGTAGTCTGACGACCGAAGAACAAACGGAGTTTGATAGCTACCTGCATGTTGGAAACCTACTCGCTGTAATGCAATCGAGGGCCAGGGTGGCTCTTCACCGAAAGCCGCACGACGGATCCCATTAGTGCGTGTTTTGGCGAGTATGGCAGCGAACCGGAAGTTGTTGCGAATATTGCCACCTGCCCGCGTCCATTTATCCTCTGCCATTTCATGTCGACCGCATTATCGCGCGCCAGCATGGCGGTGCAACGATCATCGACAATCTTGCCTTGGCTTGCCTCCCCTGTAATCCGCACTAGGGTCCGAACATCGCTGCGCACGATGCGGCCACCGACGAACTCGTCAGGCTTTTGGCGCACTACCACAGATTGGCGCTACAGGGTCATAAAACTGTTAAAACGTAAGAGGTAGTATTGGCGCGCCGTGATCTCGATGCAGTACGCTGGAGGAGAGAGCCTGCTATGAGCCGTGATACGTTGCATAATCTGATCGACCGGATACCCGAAGCGGAACTATCCGCTGCGCAACGATTCTTGGAGTACCTAGCCAGTAATCAGGCGTACCGAGCAGCTTTGGCAGCGCCGCCAGACGACGAGCC
>Ga0326727_10020519_pt1 | contig 13111 bp, 11 predicted proteins | sample MB2enrmetagenome_FD_207643 | JGI IMG/M metagenome (GOLD analysis project Ga0326727, IMG submission 207643) | Lab enriched peat soil microbial communities from McLean, Ithaca, NY, United States - MB29MY | ecosystem: Environmental > Terrestrial > Soil > Wetlands > Peat | place: USA: New York...
AGCCCTGGCGGAGCGCGAGGCAGCGCCTCGCACGAAGTCCCGCAAATCGGCCAGCAGGGCGGGGTCGTTGATCACCCGCGGCACCTTATTCTGCCCGCCGAGCTTGCCGCGGCGTCGCATCCAGGCGGCGAAGCTTCCAGGCGGCGCGAGCAACACCGCGGGCGGCGCCATGCCGAAATCGCCGCCGCGGTGCGCCGCGTAGTCGGCGTTGCCGCGGGCCAACGCCGCATCGAGCAGGCCGGCGAACTCGGCCTCGCGTCCCGGCGCCGACGGGCGCAGTTCCACCACGAACAGGTGACCGCCCCGCGGTGCCTCCGCCGTCGGATACAGCGGGCCCGCGGAGAATTCGGCCGCGCCGGCGCCGAGCGCGTGCGCGGCCTCACTGACGGCACGCTCGAGTTCGGCGCCGACCAGGTGCTCGCCGAATGCGGAGAGCGTGTAAGCCGTCCGCCCGGTCAGGAGCACGCGCGGCGGGGAGCGCTCGATCAGCATCACCGTGTCGCCCAGCAGGTAGGCCCAGAGCCCGGCGTTGCTGGTGAGCACGATGGCGTAGTCGACGCCGATCTCTGCGGTGCCGAGCCAGCGCCGCTCCGGCGCCGGCGCGTCCCACTCCGAGGCGCGCACGAACTCGAAGAATAGGCCACGGTCCAACACCAGGCGCAGCCCTTCCTCGGGCCCGCGATCGGCGATGGCGATGAAGCCCTCGCTGGCCGGATAGACCTCGCGGGTCTCGGCGCGGCTGCCTTCCAGCCAGGCGGCGAAGGCGTCGCGATACGGGGCGAAGGCGACGCCGCCGTGCACCAGCAACTCGAGGTTCGGGTAGTGCGTGGCGAGCCGGCGCGGACGGTCGGGATGCAGCGCCGCAAGCTGATCGAAAAACAACAGCAGCCAGCTTGGCGTTCCGGAGATGCTGCGGATGTCGCGGGCCACCGAAGCGGGCGCGAGGGCGGCCACCTTCGCCTCCCAGTCGGCGATCAGGGCAAGCTCGCGCGGCGGAAACGCGCGGCCGCGCGCCCACCACGGCACTCCCTCCATGGCGATGCCGCTGAGATCGCCGGCGCGCACGCCCGGTGCCAGACGTTCCAGCCCGGTCGAGCCGCCGAGGACGAAGTTGGCGCCGCTGAACGCGCGCGATTGCGCCCTCGCGGCAAGATGGAACGCCATGGTGTCGAAGGCGGCGCCGGTATTGGACCGCATCATCGCCGGGCTGACCGGGATGTGCTTGGTGGGTCCGCCCGAGGTGCCACTGGTCAGGGCGAAGAATGGGATCGGTCCGGGCCAGGTGACGCCGCCGAGCAGGGGGAAGGCCGCCTGCCAGTAGTCACGCCAGAAATCCTCCCAGCGCCGCAGCTTCACCGCCGCCTGGTATGCCTCGATGCTGGTGATCGCGCGAAAGTCATGGTCGCGGCCGAACCGGGTGCCGGCCGCGCGCCGCAGCAGGCGAAACAGCGTCGCGCGCTGCGCTGCCATTGGATCCATCCGCGCGAGCGCGGCCAGCCGGCGACGGGCGAAGATGCGCATGACGGAGGTGGCATCGATCATGGCAGCAGGTCCGTGCGGTGTGGCCAGGCATGCGCGGCGGCGGCGGTGAGCGGCACCGTGATCGCGCCCCCGGCGCGCCACAGCGCCACCTGGTCGGCAGCGTTGACAGAACCGAGCCAGCCGTCCTGCCCGCCCAGGACGACAAGATAATTCAGATCGGGGTCGGCGAGATCGGAAATGTGTCGCGCACAGGCCCCGTAGGTCACGCGGTGCCGGCCGCGCACCAGGCCATGGCCGGTCTTGTTCAGCGTGTCGTTGCTGCCGGAAGCCGCCAGCGACACCATGGCGTAGCGGCGGCCCAGCAGCGGCAGCGCCGCGAGTGGATGGCGCAGCGTGAGCCGGTGCACCGCCCCCCAGGTGCCCCAGCGGCCAAGCACGCGGGCCGCCTTCCTGAGCGCGGCCCTGAGCGCGGCCGGCGGTGCGTCCGCCACCCGCCGCGCGATCAGGGGCCGCCCGCTCCAGATCCCGGACAGCACGACGAGCGTGCGCCGCGGCACCAGGCGCCGGGCCAGCGCGGCCACCAGCACCTCGAACACCACTGCCCCCGCCGATGCCTCGTCGTAGGTTCCGTCCCACTCCGCCAGCGCGTGGCGGGCCCTGGCGGTTGCCGGCGAGGTCGCGGCCAGGCGTCCGAGCAGCGCATCCCTCACCGCCAGGGCGCCGCGATGAAAGGTGTCCTGCTGCACCGCGCGCATCGCGTCGGCGCCGATGCGCCCGTCGCCGCCGAGCAGCGCACGCAATCGCCGCATCCGCTCGGGGGAGGAGAAGAAGAAGCCGACCGGCACCGGCGTGGCCGCCGGGCGGTCGTTGGCGGAGACCACCAGGTCTTCCTCCCCGGTGGCGAAACCGGCCGCCCGCACCAGGTCGTCGAGGCGCCAGGCCTGCTCCGGGGCGGTCGCGACCGCACCGAGGCCGGTCCCGGTGCGCCGTGGCAGGTGGGCGGCGATCACCCGCCCGGCGCGGCCGGCCGGACCGGCCTCGACCGCCACCATGGTTTGCCCGGGCACCGCGAAACCGTCGAGCGCGGCGCGGAAGCCTTCGAGGTCGCGGGCGTGCATGACCGCCAGCATCGCCGTCATCTCGTCGCTTGGCCGATGCCCCACCCAGGCCAGCGCCAGCGGGCGCGCGGCCGGCAACAGCATGCCGTCGCTGACCACCGGGCCGAACCGGCTGTCGCGCACCGTCACCCGTGCCTCGCGGGGGCCGCGCACGGGAATGGCAACGGTGCGCTCGACGATCGCCTCTCCGGACAGATCCACCAGCTCGCTGCTGGCCGCGTGCAGGTTGGTGCCGCCCCAGGCGAGCCAGCGGTTGCGGCCGAGTGCCACGATCGGCAATCCCGGGATCATCAGCCCGACCACGTCGAGGCCGGGTGCGTGCAGGCCGGCGATCAGCCACAGCGGCGGCAGCATAATGCTGAGATGCGGATCGGAGCCGATGATGCCGGCGCCCTGCCGTGGCCGCCGCCCCGCGACGGCGGCGCAGTTGCTGCCGCGTACCAGTCCCAGCACGGCCTCGGCCGGATGGTCGGCGCCGGGCAGCGTATCGGCCTGCTGCAGCAGCGGCCACAGGGCCTGCCATTCGGCCGCGGGCAGCGTGGCCTCGGCCAGCAGCACGCGGGCGAGCACCATCCAGGAGACGTCGGTGGCGGCGAGCCGGGCGACGGTGAGCAGGTCGTGCAGGGTCCAGGGCTGCGGCGCGATGCCGAGCAGTCCGAATTCGTACGGCAATGCCGGCGCATGGGCGATCACGTGGTTCACGCCGGCAAGGAAAGCCTCGGCCCAGGCGCGGGTCGCGGGCGGCAGCATGGCGGCGATGCCCGGCACCGCGCGGTCGAAGCCGAGCAGGCGCAGCGCCTTGTCGAACTCGACGGCGGCGGGGCCGAGCACCTCCGCCACCCGGCCGGTGGCAAGGCGGCGCATGGCCTCCATCTGCGCCAGCCGCAGGTGCGCATGCACGACGCCGAGCGCGACCGCCAGGTCCTCCGGGTTGCTCGCCTCAATGCTGGGCACCTGGTGGGTGTCCCAGTCGATGCGCACGGGTACGCTGACCGGCACCCCACCAGCGGGCAGGTTGCCCAGCCGGTCGGGGGTGCTCGCCACCGGCGGCGGGCCGATCCTGAGCGCCCGCGCGGTCAGCCACCCGAGCAGGCCCAGCGCACGCAGTGCCCTCATGCCGTTCGACGCCTCAGCTTCCTCTCCTCTCGTGGCACCGGCCGGATCAACTATCGCGCAGCGGCCGCCGCCGGTTTGCAGAACGCCGGGAAACGGGCAAGGGTGCCCCGAGGACCGGACAAAGGAGAATTCGCCGATGAGTCGTTCGCCTGCAACCATCCTGATCGTTGGAGCGTCCCGCGGTCTCGGCCTTGGCCTGGCGCGCGAATACGCCAGCCGGGGCGAGAGGGTCATCGGAACCGTTCGCCGGACCAATCCGCCGACAGAGCTGCACGCGCTCGCCGCGGCCAGCGGGGGCGGGGTCACGGTCGAAACCGTGGACATCAACCACGCCGAGCAGCTCGCCGCGTTGCGGCGCCGCCTGGCCGGCGAAACGATCGACGTGCTGTTCGTGAACGCGGGAATATCGCTTGGCCACGACGAAACGGTCGGCGCGGTTTCGACGGAGGCATTCACCACCCTCATGATCACCAACGCCCTGAGCCCGCTCAGGGTGCTGGAGGCGTTCGCCGACCTGGTGCCCGCGGGCGGCATCATCGGCGCGATGTCGTCCGGCCTCGGCAGCGTCGCCAACAACGCCGACGGCGGCATGGAGGTCTATCGGGCCAGCAAGGCGGCGCTGAACATGCTGCTCAAGAGCTTCGCCGCCCGCCGGGGTGACGGGCGGGCGGTGCTTGCCGTGGCGCCGGGCTGGGTGCGCACCGACATGGGCGGTGCGACTGCTCCGCTGGACGTGGCCACCAGCGCACGCGGCATGGTCGATGCCATGGCAGCCTGGCGTGGCCGGGCCGGCGTGGCGTTCATCGATTACCGGGGCAGCGAGGTCGCCTGGTGACACTTCTCGCTACGCGCTGATCGGACTATCCTGCCGTCCGTAACCGCTCGTACGAAAGTCGGTCCGTGCCCGATCCGATAGCGAGGCGCTGCCTCGCGCTCCGCCAGGTCCGGCGCGCGTCTTCGCGCGACGGCTCCGCCCTGGACCCGCCAGGGGCCGTAGGGCCCCTGGACCCCATTTGGCGCGAAGCGCCCAAACAGAACGGGTTCCAAGGGCCTCTCGGCCCTTGGCGGGGTCCAGGGGCAGCGCCCCTGGTGCCATGACCTTCGAATTCTCCGGCACGCTGTCACGCTGGCCCGACTTCGCCTGGGGAGCCGTTACCACCGTCTGGCTGTCGCTGCTGTCGATGGCCCTCGGGCTGGCGTTGGGCGCACTCGGAGCGGCGGCGGGGCTGTCGCGCCATCGGTCGGTGCGCACGCTGCCGGAAATCTACGCCGAGGTGATCCGCAACACCCCCATGCTGGTGCAGATCTACATCATCTATTTCGGCCTGCCCGCGCTCGGGCTGCGCCTGAACCCGACCATCTCGGCGGTGCTGGCGCTGGGCTTCAACGCCGGCGCGTATTGCAGCGAAATCCTGCGCGCGGGCATCGAGTCGATCCACCACGGACAGATCGAGGCGGCACGCGCACTCGCGCTCTCGCCGCTGCGCACGCTACGGCTGGTGGTGGCGCGGCAGGTGCTGGCGGCGATGTATCCGGCGCTGGTCAGCCAGTTCGTGCTGCTGATGCTGGGCTCGAGCCTGGTGTCCGCCATCTCGGTGTCCGAACTGACCGCGGCTGCCAACAACATCCAGGGGATGACGTTCCGTTCCTTCGAGGCGTTCCTCGTGGTGGCGGCGATCTATCTGGGCCTGACCTTCGTGTTGCGCTCCGGGCTGGGCGCGCTGGAGCGGGTGCTCTGCCCGTTCAAGTTCGCGGGGCGCTGAGATGTTCCAGACCTTTTCGTTCGTGCACGTCGGCTTCCTCGCCCATGCGGCGCTGTGGACGGCGGCGCTGTCCGCCGTGGCCCTGGCCGGTGGCGCCGTGGGCGGCCTGCTGGTGGCCGGCATGTGGATCGCCGAGACCGCGTGGGTGCGCGGTGCGGCCCGCGGCTTCGTCGCCGTCATCCAGGGCACGCCGCTGCTGGTGCAGTTGTTCCTCGCCTATTTCGGCGCCGCCTTCGCCGGGCTGGACGTTCCCCCGCTGGCCGCGGCCGCGCTGGCCTTCAACCTGTGGGCCGCCGCCTTCCTGGGCGACATCTGGCGCGGGGCACTGGAAGCGGTGCCGCGCGAGCAATGGGAAGCGGCCACGGCGCTCGGGCTCAGGCGGCTGACGATGCTGCGCCTGGTCGTGCTGCCGCAGGCGGTGCGGCCGGCGATACCGCCCACCGTGGGTTTCCTCGTGCAACTGGTCAAGAACACCGCGCTGGCCTCCATCATCGGCTTCCGCGAGTTGACGCGCGCCGGCCAGATCGTGGCCAACGTGACCTTCCAGCCGCTCGCCGTGTTCCTGACGGTGGCGGTGTTCTACTTCATCATCTGCTGGCCGCTGTCGCTGGCCTCTCGCCGCCTGGAAGCGCGCATCGGCAGCGGACGGATGAATCCCCTCTCGGAGCGAACCTTGTAACGGAGTGCATTGCGATGACCGTCTCCCGCCGCCTTGCCTTCGGCGCCGCCGCCCTGCCGCTGGCGCTCAGCGCCGCCCGCGAAGCCCGGGCGCAAACCGCCGCCCCCTCCGCACTGGACGCCGCGATCAAGCGCGGCTCGCTGATCGTCGGCACCTCGCTCAGCTCGCCGCCCTTCGGCATCGTCGATGCAAACATGCAGCCGGACGGCTACGATGTCGGCATCGCCAAGCTGCTCGCCCGCGAACTGGGCGTGAAGCCGGACATCCAGGACATCGTGGCCAGCAATCGCATCCCCTCGCTCACCAGTGGCAAGGTGGACATCGTCATTTCCTCGTTCTCGATCACCGCGGAACGCGCCAAGGCGATCGCCTTCACCAATTGCGTCTACGTCGACCAGCAGGTGATGCTTGGGCCGAAGAGCGTGCAGATCACCGGCATTGAGGATCTGAAGGGCAAGATCATCGGCGTCACCCGCTCCACCACGAACGACATCGCGGTGACGCGGCACGCGCCGGAGGGAACGCAGATCCAGCGTTACGACGACGACGCCGCGACCAACCAGGCAATTCTGGCCGGACAGGTGCAGGGAATGGTGACCTCCGCCGGGGGGGCCTACGCCATTCGCGAGCACAATCCCACGCTGGAAACCAAGTTCATCGTCAGCGAGGCGCCGATGGGCATCGGGCTGCGCCACGGAGATGCCGACCTGCTGCACTGGCTCAACACCACCCTGTTCATGTTGTGGACCAACAAGGAGATCCAGCCGCTGCAACAGAAGTGGATGGGCGGCGCCAACACCGACCTGCCGCGCTACTCCTGAACGGACACCCCTTTGAGCGAACCCAATAACGGAGGAAGTCCCATGACCCTCTCCCGCCGCCTCGCCTTCGGTGCCGCCGCCGTGCCGCTGGCTTTCGCCGCCAGTCGTGAAGCCCGCGCACAGGTTCCGGCCGGGTCCACGCTGGATGCCGTGATCAAGCGGGGTGCGCTGATCGTCGGCGTCTCTTTGGGCACGCCGCCCTACGGCCTCACCGACAAAGACATGGAGCCCGATGGCTACGATGTCGGGCTGGCCAAGCTGCTCGCCCGCGAGCTGGGCACGAAGGCGGAGATCGTGGATACCATCGCCGCCAGCCGCATTCCCTCGCTCACCAGCGGCAAGGTGGACATCGTCATTTCCTCGTTCTCGATCACCGCGGAGCGCGCCAAGGCGATCGCCTTCACCAACTGCTGCTACGTGGATCAGCAGGTGGCGCTTGGCCAGAAGAGCGTGACGCTGACTTCGGACGCGGACCTGAAGGGCAAGCGCATCGGCGTCACCCGCGCGACCACCAACGATATCGCGGTCACGCGGCGCGCGCCCGAGGGCACGCAAATCCAGCGCTACGACGACGACGCCTCCACCAGCCAGGCGCTGTTGGCCGGGCAGGTGCAGGCAATCGTGACCTCCGGCGGGCTGGCCTATGCCATCCGCGACCGCAATCCCGCCCTGCAACTGGAGAACAAGTACGTGGTCAGCGAGGCGCCGATGGCCATCGGCCTGCGCCGCGGCGATCCCGATCTGCTGCACTGGCTCAACACCACCCTGTTCATGCTGTGGACCAACAAGGAAATCCAGCCGCTGCAGCAGAAATGGATGGGGGCGGTGAACACCGAGCTGCCGCGCTATTCCTGAACGACTGCACCGGGAAGGGTCCTCCAATGCGCATCTGTGCGGTCGAAATCCGTTGTTGCCGCCGTTCCGAAAAACGGTTCACCCAGGCCGCACTCAGGGGCAACGGCTTCAAGGGCTTCGACTTCCTGGTGGTGACTCTGCGCACCGACGAAGGGCTCGCCGCCTCGATGTTCGGCTTCGCCGGGCGTTCGGCGGAAGGCTCGGGACGGTTGTTTGCCGAGTCGCTCAGGCCGTTCCTCATCGGGCGGGATCCGCTGGAGCGGGAGCGCGCCTGGCGCGACTTCCGCACGGCGGACCGCTGGTGGACCCTGTTGCCGGTCTATGCCTACGGCCCGTTCGATGTCTGCCTGTGGCTGCTCGGCGCAGAGGCGGCCGGGCAGCCGCTGTGGCAGTACATCGGCGGCGCCCGCGAGGTCGTGCCGGCCTACGTCTCCTCCCTGGTGCTGCCGAGCGCGGCGGCCTACGCGGAGGAGGCGCTGGCGCTGCGGGCGGGGGGATGGCGCGGCTACAAGCTGCACACGCCGGGCCGTGACGTGCGCGAGGATCTCGCCGCACACGCGGCGGTGCGCGAGGCGATCGGGGAGGACGCATCGTTCGCGCTGATGTCGGACCCGGTAGCCAGCATGAACCTGGAGCAGGCCACCCGCTTCGGCCGCGCGCTGGAGAAGCTCGACTACCACTGGTTCGAGGAGCCGTTGCATGACGAGGACATGCATGCGCTGCGCGAGCTCAGCCGGCGGCTGGAGATTCCGGTGGTCGGCACCGAGGTGCTGGCGAAGCACCCGTACAGCGTGGCGGAGTGCATCAGCACCCGGGTGGTCGACCGGGTGCGCGCCGACGTGTCCTGGACCGGCGGGGTCAGTGGCGTGCTGAAGACGGCGCGGCTGGCCGAAGCCTTCGGGGTGAACTGCGAGATCCACACCTCGATCTTCCACCCGCTCGACCTGGTGAACCTGCATTGCTGTGCCGCTGTCGGCAACTGCGACTTCTTCGAACTGCTCGGCCCGGTGGAGGGGTTCGCCTTCGGATTGCAGGGGGCGCTGCCGATCGAGGCGGGCATGGCGCGCGCGCCCGCCGCACCCGGACTCGGCATGCAGCTCGACTGGGACGAGATCGATGCCTGCACCATCGCCGTCGTCTGATCCCGCCACCGATCCGCGGCTGCTGCGGCTGCATGCGGATGACAATGTGCTGGTGGCGCGGGCGCCGATTCCGGCCGGCGCCCCCATCCTGGTGGCTGGCGTCGCGGTGACGCTGGCGGTTGGGCTGCCGATCGGCCACAAGCTGGCGAGCCGCGCCATCGCTGCGGGCGAGAAAGTGCGCAAATACGGTGCGCCGATCGGCACCGCCACCGCCGACATCGCACGCGGCGAGCTGGTGCACCTGCATAATCTGCGCAGCGACTACACACCGAGCGTTGCCCTCGCCGGAGAGGCGCCCTGATGCGGGCCTGGCTCAGGGCCGATGGCCGCAAGGGCATCCGCAACGTGGTGCTGGTGGCCTATCTCGTCGAATGCGCGCACCACGTGGCGCGCGAGATCGCGACTCCGTTGCGCAAGCGGGACGTGCAGCTGATCGGCTTCGCCGGCTGCTACCGCAACGACTACGCCGAGACGATGCTGGATCGGTTGTGCACGCATCCGAATGTCGGCGCGGTGCTGCTGGTCTCGCTCGGCTGCGAGAGCTTCGACCGGTTCGCGCTCGCCAGGGCGGTGGCCGCCTCCGGCCGTCCGGTGCACACGATCACCATCCAGTCGTGCGGCGGCACGCGGGCGGCGATCGCGGAGGGGCGCGCCTGGGTCGCGGCGCGGCGGGTAGCGCTCGACGCCGCGCCCACGGTGGCGATGGACGTCGCGGAGCTGGTGGTCGGCACGGTGTGCGGCGGCTCGGACGGCACTTCGGGGCTGACCGGCAACCCGGCGGCCGGCGTCGCCTTCGATCTGCTGGTCGAACAAGGCGCCACTTGCATTTTCGAAGAGCCCGGGGAGCTGATCGGCTGCGAGCACATCATGGCCGAGCGTGCCGCAACCGTGGAGCTCGGCCGCGAGATCGTCGCCTGCATCGCCAAGGCGGCCCGCTATTACGCGACCCTGGGCCTGGGTTCGTTCGCCGCCGGCAATGCCGAGGGCGGGCTCACCACGATCGAGGAGAAGTCGCTCGGCGCCTATGCGAAATCCGGCTCGTCGCCGATTTCCGGCCTGATCAAGCCGGGCATCGTGCCGCCGCGCGGCGGCCTTTACCTGCTCGACCACGTCCCCGATGGCGAGGTGCGGTTCGGCTTCCCGAACATCAACGACAACGCCGAAATTGCCGAGCTGATCGCCTGCGGCTGCCACGCCATCCTGTTCATCACCGGCCGCGGCTCGGTGGTCGGCTCGGCGATCTCCCCGGTGGTGAAGATCTGCGCCAATCCCGAGACGTTCCGGCGGATGGCGGACGACATGGACGTGGATGCAGGGCGGATCCTGGCGGGCGCGGAACTGGCCGAAGTCGGGCGGGAGATTCGCGACCTGGTGGTGGCGCTCGGAGAAGGCCGGCGCACGCGCTCGGAGGCGCTTGGCCATCAGGAGTTCACGTTGGTCTACAAGTCGTTCGCCCCGCTCGGGCCGGGCTGTCTGCCATAAGGATAGGATAACGTAACCTGTTGGGCGCAGTTCGGGTCAGACGATGTACCAGGTGAAGCCGCCGCGCGAGGTGCGCAGCGGCTTGCCGAGCGGCTGGGGTGGGGCGGCGGTTGCGGCCGGTCGCAGCATCAGGCGTAGCCGGGCGCCAGATCGAGGGCACCGTCGCGCGACGTGTTGGCGGCCGACATGACCACGTCGTTGGTCGGATAGCCGTTGTGCTCCTGCGGCGTGAACGTGAGGTCGCCGTACATTCCAGGCCACTTCGTCAGGTGGTTCCAGTAGCCGATCATGGGATCGGAATCGGTCGTGCCGGTCTTGGCGACGGCCTCGGCAACCAGGGTTACCGCATCGATCCCGGCCAGTACCCACCAAAGCAAGGTGTCGGACAGCTCGATCTTGCCCTTCACCGACTCGACGAAAGCCTGCTGGCGCGCCGGCAGCTTGCCGTTGGTACCGAAGCTGCAGGAGCGGTAGCCGGCGACGTAGACCTTCTTCCAGTATTCTGGCTTCTCGAGCAGACGCAGCACGTCGCCTGAACCCATGGCCGGATGGCCGGCCATGACCACATCCCAGCCGATCCGCCCGCGCGCGTTCATCAGGCGGGCAGCGAGGCCGGTGCTGTTGCTCCAGACCGCGATCGTCTCCGCCCCGGCGTTGCGCGCGCGCATCAGATTAGGCGAAACGTCCTGGGCGTCGGCATCGATCGTTGCGTCGTACACGACATCGGCGCCGGCCTTCTTGAATTTGGCGATCTGATCGCCGGTCGACATGGTGCCGTAGCCGGTGTTGTCGCCGAACACCGCGACCTTCTTCGCCTTCAGGATGCCGAGGCAGTAGTGGGTGACGGCGTCGATCAACTGCGAATTGTCGGGAGAAATCCGGAACGCGTTCGGAAATTTCACCGGATCGATGAGGGTATCGACGAAGCATATCCCAAGGCTGGGCATTTTGAAGCGCGTGAAGATTGGCGTCGTGGCCAGCGATTCGCCGGAATTGACCGGACCGAAGATGGCATGCATCTTCAGGTTGGAAACCATTTCCATGGCGGCGTTCACCGCCTTCGAGGGATCACCCTGGCTGTCGCGGGTGATGACGTCGATCATGCGGCCGTTGGCTCCGCCGGCGGCATTGATCTTGCTCGCGGCGTAGATGATGCCGCGGTTGAAGCCGATCCCGGCGGCTGAATTAGCCCCGGTGAGGGTCGCCAACCAGCCGAACCGAACAGGCTCGGGCGCGGCGGCCGCCCGTCGGACCGACAGCCCGGCCGCGGCCGCTCCGAGCGAACCATAAAGCACGTTGCGACGTGTCATGGACATGAGGGCGTTTCCATTTTCTGGTTCGTGACTGGGTAGCAAACGAAATAATCGCGACCCGGGCGCATGCCGGCATTGATTCAGATCAACTTCGCCCGGCCCGTTCGGCACTTCATTTGACAGGACGCTGATTCAGTCAAAAAAAGCAACGAGATCGGCGGGTTATCTACCCTGCCACTCTCAGTTCCCCGAGGCGCCGACGGTCATGCCGCCGCATACATAGAGAGCCTGACCCGTAACGAAGCCGCTGCGCGCGTCGAGCAGGAACGCGGCCGCGTTGGCGATATCCTCGGGCAAACCGATGCGCCGAACCGGGATCGCGTCGATGATTGCCTGGGTGCGCGGGCTATCGGCCGGATTGGCCCGGTCGAACAATTCGGTCCGGATCGGTCCCGGGCCGATGGCGTTCGCCGTGATGCCGTGGCGACCAAGCTCGAGAGCCCATACCTTTGCCATGCCGATCAGGGCAGACTTGCTTGCAGCGTAGACCGTGCGCAGTTCCTTGCCCAAGGCGGCACGGGACGAGATATTGACGATGCGCCCGAAATGCGCCGCCTTCATGCCGGGCAGCAGGGCCTGCAAGCATTGGAGGGGGCACCGGATATTGAGCGAGACCACGCGTTCGAGATCGACCCCGGTCTGCTCCTCGACCGGGCCCGGCCGGACGATTCCGACATTGTTGACCAACCGGGTGATCGGACCGCCGCGCAGGGCTTCAGCCAGCGCTGCGGCGGTCGCCTCGGGATCGGACAGATCAGCGCGGATGCCGTCGCCTTCGAGATCGATCGTCACCACCTCGTAGCCGTCGGCCCGGCAGCGGTCTGCGGTCGCCCGGCCGATCCCGGCGGCACCACCTGTAATAAGAACCCGGTCCTTGACGCCCATTGTCTGATCTCTCCAGTACGTCATGATTGGACGGTTGCGAGCGGCGTCACCGACGAACCGACCGCTCCCGGTAGGTGAAACTGCGGTTGTTTGTTCGTTCTGCTTCGGCACGATAATCGTCCCGCGGCGCGTTCTGCAAGGGGGTGTGCCGCCCGGAAGGCACCGACGGTCACGCCGACAGGCAAGCCACCGCTCGCTGCGCAAGAGTTCGGCCCTCTCAGCCGACATCGAAACGCAGGTCTCCTGCTGAGCGGCCAGTCGCCCACCGATGGAACCGCCCGCCAGCATTGAGCCGGTGGCAGCGGTCGGAGTGCCGTGATGGCGTCGAGTATTTGCTGGAACAGCGTGCGGGGCACCATGACCTCGGCCGATCGACCGGCCATGCCGCACGATCTTGGCGCCTGGTGGTGGCGCTCGGAGAGGGCCGGCGCACGCGCTCGGAGGCGCTTGGCCAT
>Ga0326727_10020520_pt1 | contig 13110 bp, 8 predicted proteins | sample MB2enrmetagenome_FD_207643 | JGI IMG/M metagenome (GOLD analysis project Ga0326727, IMG submission 207643) | Lab enriched peat soil microbial communities from McLean, Ithaca, NY, United States - MB29MY | ecosystem: Environmental > Terrestrial > Soil > Wetlands > Peat | place: USA: New York...
TGACGGTCTGCGTGGCGGTGATGTAGCCGGTAACTGTTGAGGCAAAGACGAGACTGGCGGGCGAAAGGCTGGCCACCGGGACTCCTATGCCCGTGCCGCTGAGCGCGACGGTCTGAGGGGAGCCGACGGCATTATCAGCAAAGCTGAGCGAGGCCGTCAAGACGCCTGGCGCGGCGGGCTTGAAAGTGACTGAGATTATGCAAGAGGCGGTGACGGCCAGTGACGTGCCGCAGGTATTGGTTTGGGTGAATGCAGAGGCATTTGTTCCAGTGAGAGTGATACCAGAGAGGCTGAGCGCTCCGGTGCCGGTGTTATGGAGGGTGACGGCTTGCACGGCGGTGCTGGAGCCGACGTTGGTTGAGGCGAAGACCAGGCTGGCGGGGGAGAGGCTGACCACTGGAATTCCCACGCCCGTGCCACTGAGCGCTACGGTTTGCGCAGAGTTGGAGGCGTTATCGGCAAAGCTGAGCGACGCCGTCAGCGCGCCAGCCGCGGCGGGATGGAAGGTGATGGAGACGGCGCACGAGGCACCGGCTGCCAGAGAGGCGCCGCAGGTGTTGGTCTGGGAGAATGCAGAGGCATTCGTGCCGGTGATGGTGATGGCGGAGAGGGTCAGCGCGGCCGTTCCGGTGTTCCTGAGGGTGACGGTTTGCGCGACGGAATAGGAACCAACGTTTATTGAATTGAAAGCAAGGCTGGCGGTCGAGAGACTGACCGTCGGGAATCCCACTCCCGTACCGCTAAGCGCGACGGTCTGAGCTGAGCCTGTGGCGTTATCGGCGAAACTAAGTGACGCCGTAAGCGCGCCTGCCGCGTTAGGTCTGAAAGTGACAGAGACGGAACAGGAGGCGTTGACGGCCATCGACGTACCGCAGGTGTTGGTTTGGGCGAATGCAGTGGCATTTGCGCCGGTGAAGGTGATGCTGGAGAGGGTGAGCACGGCCGTTCCAGTGTTTTTGAGAGTCACAATCTGCGCGGCAGTGCTGGAGCCGACGTTGGTTGAGGCAAAAGAAAGGCTGGCAATTGACAAGCTGACTGCCGGGGCCGTGACGCCCGTGCCGCTGAGCGCATAGGCCTGCGGAGAGCCGGCGGCGTTGTCAGCAAAGCTGAGCGACGCCGTCAAGGCGCCTGCTGCGGCGGGATGGAAGGTAACGGAGACGGTGCAAGAGGCGCTGGCAGCCAGCGAGGCGCCGCAGGTGGTGGTCTGAGAAAATGCAGAGGCATTTGTGCCGGTGATAGTGATGCCGGAGATGGTGAGGATGGCTGCTCCGGAGTTGGTGAGAGTGATGGTCTGCGCGACGGTGCTGCCGCCGACACCGGTGGTTGCAAAGGTGAGGCTGGTGGGCGCCACGTTGACGGCTGGCGCCGGGGGTATAAGCGAGGGCCATCCATTCACGACATTGGCGACGTTGAGCGAACCGAGGCCGGTGGCCTTGTCGTAGCCGACGGTAGCAGCATAGCCGGGAAGGATTCCTAGTATGTCGCCGTGAGTTTGCGCCGTGCAATTGACCGATCCGGCAAAGCAGGGAGTGGCGATAGTACCGGTGTCGATGTCATTGAAGAAGCAGGCGCCGGAGTTGGTTGCTGTTTCCGCGCTGCAGTTGGAGTAGGTTTGCTTGGCGGCCAGCTCATAGAGTACGGCGTTGGGATTGCCCTGCGAGGATCCTGCTTTCTGGTTGATGAGCGCCATGACGCCGGCCATCACCGGACTGGAGACCGAGGTTCCACCCACGGCCATGGAGAGCGCGTCGGAGGGATAGCTGCACGGAATAGGGCTGGAGTAGCCGGGCGGCTGCGTATCGCAGATGAGATAAGCGACCCCCATGAAACCGGCGGAAGCGAAGAAGGAGACATCCGGAACGGTGCGCTTGTCGGAGGAGACGATACCGGTGACGCCGGCCTGCCAACTGGGTTTGGGGTAGCCGCCGCCGCACGAGGAGGGGCTGTAATTGGACGAGGTAGTGCAGCTGCTGACGCCGCCCGAGCCGCCCCCCGGCGGAATCAATGCATCATAGTTTCCGCCGTTGATGCCTTCATTCGTCAGCAGCCAGTTGGCCCACTGCTCGGCGTTGTAATTGACACCTAGCTGGCTGTTGAAGGAGCTGATCACAAACTGATTGGTCATGGTATCGTTCCACGGGACCTCGGGGATGTAACCGGTGGCGTTGGACATATTGGCGCCATTGTTTGTGCCGCTCCAATTGGAGTTGCCGGAGTTGAAGTCGGTGCCGCCGACAGAGACGTTATAAGGGGTGCTGGTCATGCCGCTGACGGTGGTGCCATATTCAGCTGCATAGTCGGTGGCGGGGTTGTAATTGCCATCGTCGCAGACTGCCGCGGCGGAGTCTCCGGAGCTGACAAAAACGGCGATTCCCTGGCTGTAAGCCTGCTGCCAGAGATTCAAATACTCCTGATTTCCGGCAGTTCCCATCCACAATTCGCACTCGCCGTAGCTGACGCTCATGATCTTGATGACAGTGTGGTTGATGATGTAATACTCGCTGGCGTACAAGGCGTCGGTGGTCTGGCTGGTCTGGCTGGAGGTGACCAGCACGATGGATGCGCCGGGCGCTGCGCCCCCAGACCACTCGACATCGAGGGTATTCTCAAAGCGATCGTCGAGCAGGGCGGTGGTTCCGGGGTCGGAGTTGGTGATGATGACCGTGGGCACATTGGGGGGTAATCCGGTGGCCGCGCGGAAGGTGGCTACATCGCTGAGCACGATGTTGCTGGTTCCGGCCAGAGCGATGGTCTGCCCGGCGCCGTTAATCGGCGTGGAGGCGGACCACAGGGATTTGTAGTTATAAATCGTCGCCATGTCGTAAGGCACAAGCAACTGGTAGCCGTTGTCCGCGTACTGCGGCTTGGCGCTGGCAAGCCCATTGAGGTTTGCGGCGTCAGCTTCCTGGATGCCGGACTGGGACAACGCTGGCAAAGTGGATGTGCCGCTGACGGGTGTCCATTTTCCGGATGAATTGCGGCTGAGCATGGGACCGGTGTGATGCTGCGCCTTGGGAAAGAAGTTGTGTAGGGCCTTGACGCCGTCAACCACGGGGGTGAGCGCCGCAGGAATCTGGATATCGCTCATGTTGGCGATATGGGCGACGCCATTGGACTGAATGGTGTGCATCTCGGTGTGGAAGGCGGTCTCGACCTGCTCGGAGCTGCCGCTGAAGCGAATTGAAGTGCGCGCGGGCGAGATCTCCTGGATAGTAAAACCTTGATCCTGCAACCAGGCGCTCACCGCGTCCAGGTCGTCCTGGGAGACGCCGTAAACGGCACCAAACTGCTGTGGGGTGAGCCACTGGTGATACTGAGGCGAGGCGGGATCATTCTGCGCCTCGTTGAAGCTGTTGAGCGCGGCCTGCTGGGCATCCGAGCGAGTCAACACCAGGACAAGATCGCCCAGGGGGGTCGCGGGAGGAAGGCGGCCGTTGTCGATGGCGTTGCGGATGGCCGGATGCGTGCTGCCCGGTATTGTAGCCAGGATGGCGTTGTCTACGCGATCCACAATGCGGTCCGGTACTGGCGAGGAGGAGGTGACGATGGAAGACTGGCCTTGAACCCGCGGTACGGGTCCCAGGGCAAGCAGAACAAGCAGAACAAGCGACGGGACGCTCAGAGCAGGGAACGAACGAAAGGGACGCAGACACAACTGCGCGGGGGCGGATTCAGGCATGACGAAAGACCGCATGAGAACTCCTTCACCTTGCCGAGGCAGGTGTTTGAGGGTAAACTAATCACCTTATCGCTGAAATCCGGCTATTGCATGAGCGAAATCTAAGCCTTGGCGTTACCATCGTTTATCCCCTACGCGCGGTTTCTTCCCCGCGCCGGGCTCTGGTAGGCAGGCGTTGCAATGGCACTTCCCTGCCCAGAAAGGAAGTTTCCGTGTTACAGTGTGTCTGTTCTCGGTATTTCTTGTTTTTCTCCCCCAGAGATAGCTAGGTCGGCAGGCTGAGAACAGACATTGACAGAAGCCGGCGCCGGCCGGACCAAGAACTCCAGTATTCGGTTTGAGCAGTGATGGCATGAGCCAGGCCAGCCGGCGGTGGCAAGTGTTCTGCTGGAGAAGCGGAAGGTTTCTTCATTGGAGGCTTGCATCGGTTTTGCACGGGTTCGCGCTTCACCGTAAAGCGCGGGTTCGGTCCTGTATGAGAGGTTCGGGTATGAGTGAGATACCAGTCTCTGGGCAGCCAATCATCTTATTTGCCGAGGAATGCGACCGCGGAATACTGCGCGAAGAGAATCAAGACGCCATCCTCCATGTGAGCATCGCCCTGGGCGACCTACTGATGGTGGCTGACGGCATTGGGGGATACACGGGAGGAGCCATCGCCTCGCGGATGGTGGTGGAGAATTTTTACTTGCACCTGGCGGCGCTGCCACACGACTACCCGGTGGACAACGCCATCCGCGGCGCCGCGGCGCGCGCCAATGCGCAGATCCTGGCGGCGGCCAGCGCGACAGGCTCGCCCAACCAGCGCATGGGCTCCACGGTGGTGGTGGCCGTGGTGCAACAGCGAACCTCCGGAACCTGCGCCTGGATCGGCCACATTGGCGACAGCCGCGCTTACTTGGTGCGCGCCGGCCGCCTGCACCGTCTCACCACCGATCACTCCGCGGTGCAGGTTTTGCTCAGCCACAACCTGATTACGCCGGAAGAGGCAAAAAACCATCCCGACTCCTCGGTATTGACCCGCAGCCTGGGCCATCAACCCGAGGTGGAGATTGACATTGAGCAGCACCCGTTGGCTGTCGGCGACACACTGCTACTCTGTTCCGACGGCCTGTGGGGATTCGTTTCCGATCTGGATATCCAAAGGATGGTGGATGCCACAGGCCGGACGCTGGAATCTTCCGCGCACGGTTTGCTGGAGCTGGCCCTGGCGGCAGGCGGCAACGACAACATCAGCATCGAGATGGCGCGCCTGGTGGCGCTTCCCAAAGTTGTAGTTCCACCGGCGCCCGGCCCTCCACCCATCAGCCACCACACCGTACTCTGGGTGGTTTTGTCGGTGTTCGTGCTGGCTTTTCTTGGCTTCTGCGTGATGGCCTATTACGCATTGTGGCGTTACTGACCGGCTGAACCGGTGCGAACACGGGGCGTAACTGGCGATCCATGCCCTGAATGCGCTAGCATGTCTCGATTGGCAGCGGGAGCAGCATTGTTTTACGCGCTGCCGGAGCTGCCTGGGAGACCCGAGATGAAGGAAGTTGTGATTGTTTCAGCAGCACGCATTCCGGTAGGCCGATTTCAGGGTTCGCTGCAGAGCTTTTCCGCTCCGCAGATGGGGGCGCTGGCAGTATGCGAGGCAGTGCGCCGCGCCGGCGGCATTTCACAAATTGACGAGTGCATCATGGGTTGCGTTTTGCAGGCCGGCCTGGGGCAGAACCCCGCGCGCCAGGCGGCGCTCTACGGCGGATTACAGAACCAAACAGCCGCGCTGACCATCAACAAGGTCTGCGGCTCGGGACTGAAGGCGGTGGCCCTGGCCGCGCAGGCCATCCAAACGGAGAACGCGGAGGTGGTGGTGGCCGGCGGCATGGAGTCGATGACGAACGCGCCCTACCTTCTGCCCCAGGCTCGCTCCGGCTATCGCATGGGAAACGGCGCGCTGGTGGACGCAATGATTCAGGACGGCCTGTGGGAGGTCTACAACAACTTCCACATGGGCGTGGGGGCGGAGAAGATCGCGGCTAAATACGGCATCAGCCGCGAGGAACAGGACGCCTTTGCTGCCCAATCGCACCGCCGCGCCGCCTCGGCCACGGCACAGGGTTTCTTCCGGGATGAGATTCTGCCCGTGGAGATTCCGGCTGCCAAAAAAGGCGCGGCCGCTTCGATATTCGACGCCGACGAGCCGGTCCGCCCCGAGACGACCGTAGAAATCCTCTCCCGGCTCAAACCGGCCTTTCAGGAAGGCGGCACGGTGACGGCAGGCAACTCTCCTGGCGTGAGCGACGGCGCAGCGGCCGTGGTGGTCACCAGCGCCGAGCGGGCTCGCGCACTGGGCCTCGCTCCGCAAGCCGTGATTCGCGCCCAGGCCACCAGCGGCGGCGAGCCGGAGTGGTTCGGCCTAGCGCCCATTGAAGCCGTGCGCAAAGTGGCGGCCAAGACGGGCTGGCCGCTGGACAGTGTGGATTTGTTCGAGTTGAACGAGGCTTTCAGCGTGCAGGCGCTGGCGGTGAATCGCGAACTGGGCCTGGACCCAACCAAGGTCAACGTGCAGGGAGGCGCGGTTGCCATCGGCCACCCCATCGGAGCCAGCGGAGCGCGCGTGCTGGTCACGCTGCTCTATGCCTTGAAGCGGCTGGGCAAAAACAGGGGCATCGCTGCTCTGTGCCTGGGCGGCGGCAACGCCGTGGCGCTGGCGGTGGAGCGAGACTGAAATTACAGCAGGGTCAATCCGTAATCCATCGGAATGGCAATGCCGGAGACATGCACGAATCTCGCTGCCCTCTCCACCGCCAGCGGACCCTGCGGAGAGATCTTTGCCAGCAGTTCGGCATAATCCGTGAAATGCTGTTCGGTGCGGAAGAGCTGGCAGTCGCGCATACCGAAGCGCTCCATGGCCTGCGTGCTGCGAACCACTTTGTCTTCCTCTGCGCCCAGATAAGCCCACTCCGAGCCTGGCGCATGGTCAAAGACGACGATATCAGGCGCCAGGGACTTGGCATGAGCGAGCGCTTTTGCCGGGTCGGGCATCTCGTGCAGGCAAAACTCGAAGTACACGACATCGCCCCGCGAGGTAACGTCGTTGAAGTCAGAGTGAATGATCTCCACGACACTCTCCAGATGCTGGGCCTCGACTAGCTGCCTCAGTTGTTGAAGGGCCTCACCGTCCTGGTCGATGGCAATCGTCCTCTTCGGGATGCGGTTTATGTCCAGGAGTTGCTTGGCGCCCGCTCCAACGAATACCACCACCTTGCCCGCAAAGTTGTAGAACTGACCGAGCTCTCGCGCCATTTGGACGTAATCCGCCGCCATACGCACCTCCGCTGCATTCCGCTTCAATCGCAGACCGGCATATCTTCAGGGTAATCTGTTGCCGGCGCGTCTTCCGGCGTCGCGTCTGGCTCCGTGCCTGCGGCAAGCTGGGCGGTAAAGAACGCGTCCACCTGGGCGAGCACCTCGGCCCCGGTCCGTGCATGGTAGATGGCCGCCCGCAGTTTAGCTCCGCCCGCCACGCCGTGGGTAAACCAGGTGGCAAACTGCTTCATCTTGCCGGATGTCTCGCCCAGCCGCGCGGCCTTGGGCAGATCCTTGGTGGCTTCGGCTTCGTCCAATAACATTTGAAAATAAACTCGGATCATGCGGTAACGGTCCGCTGTCGTGGGCCGATCATAGCTGCCGGTGGCCGTGTACTGCGCAATCTGGCGGAAGATCCAGGGGTTCGACGGCGCGGCGCGGCCGATCATCACCGCGTCGCAGCCGGTCTGGGCCACCATGGCCACAGCAGCTTCCGGAGTGTGAACGTCGCCGTTGCCGATGACCGGAATCTTTACCGCTTGCTTGACCCGCGCGATCCACTCCCAGCGCGCCTGGCCACTGTAACCCTGCTCACGCGTCCGGGCGTGCAGCGCCAGCCCATTCAACCCTTCGGCCTCGGCCATCCGCGCCAGCTCCAGGCAGACAATCTCATTGTCGTTCCAGCCCATACGAAATTTGACGGTGAAGGGAATGGTCACCGCCCGGCGCACGGCGCGGAAAATCTCGCCGATGCGCGGCAGATCGCGCAGCAGGCCCGAACCGCCGTTGGAGCCGACCACCCGCTTGGCCGGACAGCCCAGATTCAAGTCCACAAGGTCGAAGCCGGTCTCCTCCACAATGCGCGCTGCCTCGGCCATGGTCTCTGGATTGGCTCCGAAGAGTTGCGCGCCAATGGGGTGCTCGTCGTCGTAGAAGGTCAGATAGCGCTGGCGCTTGGTCTCCCGCATGCGGGCCAGGCCGTCAGCGGAGGTGAACTCGGTCATCAACAAACCGCAGCCGGATTGGGCGTTGGTAATATCACTATCAATAGTGGGTGCCCCAGGTCCCGCTTTTGGGACCTGGGAAGACACATCCGCCGAGAACAAACTGGCGTGGCGAATGAAGCGGCGGAAGACCGTGTCCGTGACCCCCGCCATGGGAGCCAGCACAGTGGCAGGAGTCACGATGACATTCCCCAAGCGCACCTCTGGGGGCACGCGCGCCTCGGCTGGCATGACGTGCTCCCGGGGGTTGTCCCAGTTCTTTTTTACGGTAAAGCCCTTGCCGGCCATGATAGCCTCTTTTGCCTGGAATGCCCAAACTTGACCGGCTGATGAATCCGCTGGGCGGCTTGGCCAACGTACAACTGAAACTTGCCTAGGCGCTAGCGACGAACAGCCCACGCCAATCCATCCGGTCCCCGAACATCCACGTGTCCAACCATCTCCAGTGTCTTGAGGTCGATCACCGCAACATAGCCATCTGGTGCGCAGGCAACATAAGCCCGCGCTCCGTCTGGCTGCATCTGGATGCCACCGGAACCGTGAACGGTTGCCAAACGCTTCACTTCCTTGCGCGTGGCAACGTCCAAAATCACCAGAGCCGAACCGGCGGTCACCAGCACCTTCTTGCCATCCGGCGTGAACTTCAGGCGGTTTGCTCCCGGCACGTTCACATCGAGCGTCGCAGTCACTATTTTCTGTGCAATGTCGATCACCGAAATCGTGCCGTCACGGGCATTGGCGACCCAAGCCTCTTTGCCATCCGGAGAGAGATCAAATCCCTCCGCTCCTCGACCCACAGGAATCACTGTAAGCTGCCAGTCCCCACCCGGCGGAGGCGGCGGTGGCCCAAAACCCGGCATACCCGGAGGAGGACCAAATCCCGGCGGACCTGGCGGAGGAGCGCCTGCTCGCCCCTCGATCTCTTCCAGGATGGTAACGGTTGCGGAATTGACATTGGTGGTCACAATCCGCTTACCGTCAGGGAAGACATAGAGCATGTGGGTCCGGTTCTGGCCAGTTCCCATAATCCAATCGATCTTGCCAGTAGCCGGATCGTAGCTGCCGATGGCTTTGGCCGCCTCGGCTGTAAACCAGACCTTTCCCAGTTCGAAGACCAGTCCATGCGGCCCGCGCAGCGCACCCAAATCGATCGACGCCAGCCTCTTATACGCAACCAGATCGACCACCGTCAGTGTGTGGAATGCGCCAAATCCATAGTTAGAAACGTAAGCCGTCTTCCCATCCGCGGAGGCGACCACCTCATGCGGATCGTCCCCCACCGGAATGCGCGCCAGAACATGCAGATCCACAGGATCCACGATGATCAGAGTGTGGTATTGCTTGGAGAGCGCCAGAAGCGCCGTTTTAGGTGCCGTTTGCGCGATGGCCGACCATGCCGCCAACGCCGCGATAATCACCAGAGCACACTGAATGCTTCGTCTCATGCCGATGCCCTCCAATGGCAGTTGAACCTTGCATCCGCTCACTTCTCATCATAAAGCCACACAATTTGCGCTCATAGTGCTTTGTGTACTCGATTACACAACGAGGCCTCCGCCATGGCGGAGGCCCAATGGTATGTGCCGATTGCCAGAGCGCGGTTACTTGGCTGCTGCTGCTTCCTTGGCTCCGTCGGACTTGGCAAACTTGCGGCGGAAGCGCTCCACGCGGCCGGCCGTGTCCACCAGGCGCTGCTTGCCGGTATAGAACGGGTGGCAAACCGAGCAGATTTCCACGTGAATGTCGCCCTTATGGGTCGAACGGGTCTCAAAATGGTTCCCGCAGGCGCACTTGACCTGCACCGCGGCGTAGTTGGGATGAATCTTTTCCTTGGGCATCGCTGAAGACAGACCTTTCCTGCAATCGTTCTTCTCTATTGTAGGGGGATTGGGCCGGTTTAGCAATTGGCACACTTGTCCAACATAAGATTAGCCTGAAGGGGCAGTCATGCCGGATAGTGAAGATCCACATGCACAAGCTGATGGTATGCGGGCCGAGGACGATGTAGAGTTCGGGACTATATATAGTCTCGAAAGAGTTCTTCGGAGGGCGCGGCAATCACGCTCCGGCCCACCAACATACCGTCCTCGGCGGCGACTTTGCAACCGGCGGCCACGGCCGCTTGAACGCTAGCTACATCGCCGGCCATCATCACAAATCCCTTACCGCCCAGAGCCATCGCCAGGTGGACCCGGAGCAGGGTTACATTGGCGGATTTGACGGCGGCGTCGGCTACCTCGATGATGCTCGCCGCGGAGAAGGTCTCGATGACGCCGATGGAGCGCAACTGCCTGGGGTCGACGTCAACGGCGTTGGAGATCGCCGCCAGAACGGAGGAGTGCACGCGCGCAATCTGCCGCCTCTCGATCAGCGACGGGCCCGCGGCAACCCCGCCGGCCTGCACCGCGGCCTCAACCGAGGTTACGTCGCCGGCCACCACAATGAGGAATTTCCCCGAACAGATGCTCCGCGCCATGAGCAACTGAATATTCCCAGCCTTCAGCATTACGTCCTCGACCAGGAAACCGGTGGCCACGCTGGATAGCTCGATAAGTCCGATAGATCTGATTTCAGACACGACTTGAACTCCTTTTATGCGCCCTACGCATCGATGAACACTGCATCGCCGGTCACCCGCACCACGCCGTCTATGCTGGCGTGGACGCGAGCGCCGAGTTTGCCCTGTTCCGGCACGGCGAGCACATCGCCAACCCGAACCCGATCGCCGCACTTCACCACCGGAACCGCGGGAACTCCGGCGTGCTGCTTCAACAGAATTTTTACCTTTTGCGGCGAGAAAGAATGGTCCACCAGCGGGCCAACATTGTTGAACTCTCCCAAACCCAGCCGGGCGATCAACCGGCGCATGGGCACACGGCGGAATTCGGCCAGGGGGTGGGGAGTGATCGATGCGGGGTCGCCCTTGAAGGTCAGCCCGCGCTCCCGCGCCAGCGGCTTGGCCTGCACGCAAACGTTCTTGGGATCGAGATCCTCCGGGCAGGCGTACATGGTGCACAGGTTGCACTCGCAGCAATAAAGCGTGGCGACCATGGCGTCAACGCCAGTGGCAAATCCCAGCGATTGCATGGCGCGATGCGGCTCAATGGGGTGTCCGAGCAGAAAGCGCGGACAGAATTCCGTGCAGAAGCGGCACTGATCGCAGGCCGAACGGCCGATGCGGTTCACCTGAATCATCGGCGCATTGTGACGCCGGATGAGGCTGTGCGAGGCGGGCAACACCACGATTCCGCCCGTGGTTTTGGTTACCGGGTCGTCGAGGCTTTCCGCTGGTTTGGCCATCATGACGCCGCCGACGAGCACACCGATATCGCTTACCGTTGCCCCGCCCGCAGCTTCAATCACTTCGCCTATGGTGACGCCCACGGGTACCCGAAGAGTAACGGGGGTGGCAACGGCGCCGGCCACGGTGAGGTATTTGTGCGTCACCGGCTGATCCAGGCCGATGTTGATCAGGGTCTCAACATTGGAGACTGCTACGTCCACATCTTTGGGCAGGCCTCCCGGCGGAATAACGCGGCCGGTGATCAGGTGGACAAGAATGAATTCATCGCCTGCCGGGTAAACATCCGGCAAGGGCACAACCCGCACTCCGGGCGGAACGGTGCTCTCCAGCGCGGCAATAATCTCGTGGTACTTTTCCTTGATTCCAATGGCCCCTTCGCGCGCTCCGACTATCTCCATTGTCGTGCGCAGGCCGCGCAGGAAGGGCTCGGAGAGGTGCTGGAGCAGCTCTTTGTCCTTGTGCAGCAGGGGTTCACACTCCGCCGCGTTGGCAATGACCAGAGACACCTTGGTCTTGAACTTTACAGCCGCGGGAAACCCCCCGCCCCCGGCACCCACAATGCCGAGTTCCTCAAGACGGTCGGCAGACGGGGACGCGCCTCCCGCCGGATCGACTCGCGACTGTCCCGCGATTGCTGTCATTCAGGATCAACCTCAAAAAACCGTCAAAATTCCATTTGACTCTGACTTGAATTGTACTGTATGCTTTAAAATAATTCAAGAGTGTTCAAATTCGTCCAAAATGAAATGTTTGATTCCAAATATCGGTAGCACGTCCTTCAAGTACCGGGTTCTGGATATGCCGGCTGAGTCGGTATTGGCGGAAGGGCGCGTGGAGCGGATTGGCCAGCCGGGCGGAGAGTGTCCCGACTACCGGTCGGCTATCGCCAAGTGTCTGGCGGCGATTGCGGGTGAAGGCAAGGCGCTCAAGAGCCTTGCGGAGATCGGCGCGGTAGGCTTCAAAGTGGTCCATACCGGACCATTCAATGCACCGCAAATCATCGGCGACGATCTGCTCCGGGCGATGGAGGAGTTCTCCTTCTTTGCTCCCGCGCACAACCCTCCTTATATTACAGCCATTCATGCTTTTCGGCAGGAGCTTCCCGGCGTTCCGCTGGTCGCGGTCATCGAAACCAGCCCCTATCGGTTCATGGATGAAGCGGCCACCACCTACGCCGTGCCTTACGAGTGGCACGAGAAGTACGGGATTCGCCGCTACGGATTTCACGGCGCCAGCCATCGCGCCGCCAATGAGCACACGTCAACCTTGCTGGGCCGCAAGAATCTGCGCCACATCTCCTGCCATCTGGGGGGCAGTTCGAGCATTGCGGCCTTCCGCGACGGCGTGGCCATCGACACCAGCTTTGGAACCTCGCCGCAATCGGGACTCCCGCAGAACAACCGCGTCGGTGACATAGACTCCTTCGCAGTGCTGCAGATGATGAAGAAGCTGAATGTGGGGCCGGATGAGATGGCGCGCATTCTGGGAAGCCAGTCAGGATTGGCGGGCATCAGCGGAACCAGCGGCGACATGCGCGATCTGGATAAGGCCGCGGCCGCGGGCAGCAAGCAGGCGCGGCTGGCGCTCGACGTTTTTGTCCGCGCGATTCGTCATTATGTGGGCGCGTTTCTGCTGGAGCTGGGTGGCGCGGACGCCCTCACCTTCTCCGGCGGCATCGGCGAGAACAGTTGGGAGACGCGCGCTGCCGTTTTGAAGAACCTCAGCGCATTCGGCATTGAGTTGGATGAGAAGAGGAACCGCGCGGCATCGGGACTGGGCGCAATCTCTACCGAAACATCGCCGGTCAAGATTTTGATTGTTCCTGCGAA
>Ga0326727_10020521_pt1 | contig 13110 bp, 11 predicted proteins | sample MB2enrmetagenome_FD_207643 | JGI IMG/M metagenome (GOLD analysis project Ga0326727, IMG submission 207643) | Lab enriched peat soil microbial communities from McLean, Ithaca, NY, United States - MB29MY | ecosystem: Environmental > Terrestrial > Soil > Wetlands > Peat | place: USA: New York...
ACGGCGGGTTACGCTTCGCTAACCCGCCCTACATGCTCCATGCCTAAAGTTTGTAAGGAGCGCGAACTCCGGGATCGCCGTTCGGGAAATCCTTGGTGTTGCGCGTGACGAGAAGCATGGCGTGCGCCTGTGCCGTTGCCCAGATCACAGCATCGGGCAGCTTGATCCGATGACCGCGACGAAGATTTACGGCGCGTTCCGCAATCTGTTCGTCGACGGCAATGACATCAAAGCCGTTCAGGAAATTCCGCGTCGCAGCTTCGAGATCGCCCTCGGCGCCAATCATCACCTCCATCCAGGTGATAATGCTGATCGCTTTTTCCGTGTAGCGTTGAAGTTCGATGCGCGCCTCGCCAACAGCATTGAGGTAGTCGACCAGAATGTTGGTGTCGAATAGTGCCTTCACCATTCGCCGCGCACTTTCTTCTGGTAAGTCAGGCCGTCCGTTCTGCGCTTGCCCCAGAGCCCAAACGCGTCGCCTTCGTGTTTGCTGCGTCGCTTGGCGAGATAGTCATCGATCGCCTCACGGATGAGAGCGGCACGAGACCTCTTTTCTTCCTTCGACAATTCGTCCAATTCCCAAAGCTGGGTATCGCCGAGATCAACCAACGTTCGCATCGATTTTGCCTTTGATATATGATATCGTTATCATATATCAAAATTGGCGAGATTCCAGCTCTTTTTTCAGCCTCACCCCGGGCCGAGGCCGGCGATTTGCCGCGTCCCGGCCAAATTGAAAACGGCGGGTTACGCTTCGCTAACCGCCCTACGATCCGCGAGTCTCAACCCGCCTTCGCCATCGCCTCATCCTCCGGCGAGTTCAGGTACATCCCGGACATGGTGTCGACCCAGCAGAGATGGTCGTGAACCTTTTTGACGCCGGTGACGTTTTCCGCGGCGACGATGGCGGCCTGGCGGGAGCGTTCCTCGGTGATGACGCCGCTCAGGTGCACGATGCCGTCGCGCACGACGACGCTCAGCCCGAACGGGCACCAGTCGTATTTTTCCATCGCGTCGATGATGCGGTTGCGGATGTGGTCGTCGTCGGCGGTCGGATCGGGAACCTCGCGGGCGAGGCTCGCCACCGCCTGCAGCAGATTGGCGCGCGAGACAATGCCCACGATCTTATCGCCTTGCATCACCGGCAGGCGCTTGACGTTGTTCTTCTCCATCAGCTCCACGATCTCTTCCAGTTCGGTATCCTCCGAGATCGTGAGCGGCTCCGTCACCATGATTTCGGCGATCCTGGTGCCATGCTCGTGTACGAAATCGGTCGCCGCCTTGCCGGGGCCGAGGATCAGTTTCAGCCAGCGACCGCGCTTGCGCTGCGTGCCGATTTCGCTGCGGCGGATGAAATCGCCCTCCGAAACGATGCCGACAAGCTTGCCGGCGGCGTCCACCACCGGAAGCCCGCTGACGTGCCGCTGCAGCATGATGTTGGCGGCTTCGACGATCGTCGTTTCCGGCGTGACGGTAACGACGGGCCGGGTCATGATCTGGTGGGCGCGCATTTGAGATGCCTCCGAAGCTGCAATATAAGTCCGATTGTGACAACCTAAACTAACCGGCGCGCCGATATTTGACGCAAGTCAAGGGCTGGGGCCAGCCGCTGGCAGCGCCGGCAGCATTGACGCAGGTCAACGTCAGGACGGGGCCAAATCCTATCATGAAACAGGACCTCAAACGGGGAAACCGGAGATCGTGAAGGGAGAGCGTCATGACAGACATTTCTGGGCAGAGCGCCGCGATTGGCGAGGAGATCGAAACCGCCTCGAAGCGATTTACCGCAGCCAACAAGACTGCCCTCGACTTCGTAATGGGGGCGCAGAAGTTGATGCTTGAGGAAATGGTGTTTACCGGCAACGAGGTTCTCGACCGCGCGCGGACCGAAACCCACCTGTTTACGGAGTTCGTCTCGAAATTGGCCGGCGCCCATTCGGTCCAGAACATGAAGACGTTGTTCGAGGAGTGTGGCCAGCACCAGATCGATTTTGTCCGCCGTGACGCCGAGCGGCTGTTTAGGCATGGCGAACATATCATCGAGACCACGTCGAACCTGCTCAGCAAACGGCCACCGGACGCGTAGGGCGGAATAGCGAAGCGTATTCCGCCATTTTCGCCGTGTGCCTCGAGCGGCGGGTTACGCTTCGCTAACCCGCCCTACGAATTGCGATTGGAAGTGAAAACGATGGAAACCGTGCAGCCGATATTGCCAAAGGCGAATGTGCCGATGTTGCCCTGTCCCGCGCATGCCGTCGGGTACACCGAGGCTTCTCGTGCTCTGGTCCCGGTCAAATCTCCCGTCCAGCCGCTTTCCGACGGCGGTGAAAAGCCGCGGCGCGAGCCGTTTCCAGGCGATCGGGCATTCCATGCGATGCTGGCACGTCTGACCGGCGGCGTCTCGCCGGTCGCGCTCGCGCTCGCTTATATCGACTGGGCGTCGCATTTGGCGGCGGCGCCGCAGCGGCGGCTGGAGGCCGGCCGGGAGGCGTTGCGGAACGCGCGCGAGCTGACCGAGACCGCGCTACACTTTTTCGCGCCCGGCCAGGGACCATGGGCGCTGATCAAGCCACAGCCGCAGGATCGGCGTTTTGCCGATCCGGAGTGGGAGCGCCCGCCGTTCAACCTGCTGGCGCAGGCCTTCCTGCTGAACGAGGCGTGGTGGCACAACGTCACGACGGGCGTGCGCGGTGCCGCGCCGGAAAACCAGGCGATCGTCGAATTTTCCGTGCGGCAACTGCTCGATATGCTGGCGCCGTCGAATTTCGCCGCGACCAATCCGGAAGTCCTGCGCAAGGCGCTGCAGAGCGGGGGCGAGAATTTCGTATTCGGCTGGCAGAACTGGTGCAGCGACCTGATGCATCTTTTGGCCGACGGCAAGCCGGCCGAGAATCGGGAATTCGTCGTCGGCAAGACGGTGGCGACCTCGCCGGGCAAAGTCGTCTTCCGCAACGAGCTCATCGAATTGATTCAGTATTATCCCTCGACCGGCAAGGTGCATCCGGAACCGATCCTGATCGTGCCGGCCTGGATCATGAAATATTATATCCTTGATCTGTCGCCGCACAATTCACTGGTGAAATACCTGACCGACGCCGGCTTCACCGTATTCATGATCTCCTGGCGCAACCCGGGGCCCGGCGACCGCGATATCGCCTTCGACGACTACCGCAAGCTCGGGGTGCAGGCCGCGGTCGCTGTGATCGGCGAAATCGTGCCGGAGCGTCAGATTCATGCGCTTGGTTATTGCCTGGGTGGGACGCTGCTGTCGATTGCGGCCGCCACCATGGCGCGCGACGGCGATCACAGCCTGAAATCAGTCACCTTGCTGGCGGCACAGACGGATTTTACCGAGGCCGGCGAACTGACCTTGTTCATCAACGAAAGCCAGGTGGCGTTTCTCGAGGACATGATGTGGGAACGCGGCGTTCTCGACACCACGCAGATGGCGGGAGCGTTCCAGCTGTTGCGCTCGAACGATCTGATCTGGTCGCGGCTGACCCGCGACTACCTGATGGGCGAACGGGCGCCGCTCAGCGACCTGATGGCGTGGAACGCCGACGCTACGCGGTTGCCGTACCGGATGCATTCCGAATACCTGCGCAAGCTGTTCCTCAACAACGACCTCGCCGAGGGCCGCTACGTCGTCGCCGGCAAGCCGATCTCGCTTTCGGATATTCGCGCGCCGATGTTTGTGGTCGGAACCGTTCGCGATCATGTCGCGCCGTGGAAATCCACTTACAAGATCAACTACCAGGTGGACGCCGACGTCACCTTCCTGTTGACCAGCGGCGGCCACAATGCGGGCGTGGTGGCGCCTCCGGGGGAAGCGGGACACAGCTATCAGGTGAACACCAAGAAAAAAGACGCGTCCTATGTCGGGCCCGATCAATGGCTGAAGGCCTCGCCTAAAATCGAGGGCTCGTGGTGGCCGGAATGGACCAAATGGCTGACTGCGCAATCCGGCGAGCCCTGCGATCCGCCGCGGATGGGAGTTGCAGACGGAGCGAGCCTGCCCGATGCGCCTGGGGATTATGTCCATCTCTGATTTGGGCTGACCCCGAGGTTAATCACGCGGGCAGCCAGATCGGGTTGCTCCAGGCGTGTCGGTGTTGCTCATCGACGACAACGGCGCGCACATAGTCGCCCCTGAATTTTGCGCTCGGCAGTCGAACCCGCTCGTGCACCGGCGCCAACACCTGTTCGGCGCGCGATCCGCGGCCCAGCAGCATCACGGCTGCGGCCTTCGCGCAGGAGATTTCGATTTCGTCGCGCTCGACCCGCAGGTCGTGAATCAGTGGACCCTGGCTTGAATAATAATTGCCAGCCTTGAGCGCGGCGAGCAGCAATTCAGGCTCGTTGGTTTCGGCCTTGACCATGACCCAGCCGCCGAACGCATCATCGCATTTAAAATGCGCATCGTCATTGGCGCATCCGGTGAGGTGCTTGCCGCGCGCGAGCAGCTGATCGAGCAGGTACCAGCCATCGCCGCGGTCGGTGCGGACCGCGCTGGTGTGGTTGTAGATTTCAACGGCATGCGCGCAGCCGATGGTTTCGGCATCGTCGACGGTGAGCGCGTACCACGCCGGATGGGCGATCGCGACAAAGGCGCCAGCCTCCGCGCAGCGTTGCGCCAGCGCGGCGGCGAGCTCGGCCTCGCCGGTTGGCGCGAAATCGAGCGGAAGACCGACGCACAGGATGTGCCACAGCTCGCCGAGGCGGGTCTGTGGCGCGTGCACCTCGGCGCCGAGCAGCGTCGTAAACGAATTGGTTCGATAATCACGCGTGTCGACGATGGGAAAGCCGTATTTGGCCAGAAAGTGGTCGGTGAGCGCGAGAAAGTCGTAGCCGGCCTCGCGATAGGCGCCGCAGACACTTTCCGGGTCGCGCGCCCCGTCCGACCGGGTCGAATGCGTGTGCAGGTTGCCCTTGTAGAAGCGGCCCGGTGTCGAGAATGCGGTCATGCGTTTGGTATCCTCAGCAAACACATCTTATCGGCTTTGCTGCAAATTTTGATAGGGGGGTGACCATGCGTCGCGCGGACGGACGACCAACGATTGATCTGGATCAAGGCAAGGCCATTGGAGTCGCCGATCATCTCCAATCGCAGTCGTCCGGCCGGGGCGTGCGGGCTATCCCAAACCGAGCAATCTCGCATGCACGCGCCTGTTCTCGACGCGTTAAAAAATCGGCTGCTGGCGAATTTGTCGCAGCCCGATTTCGCGCTGATCGCGCGGCATCTCACCATCACCTCCAGGCTGGCGGGCGATATCCTGAACGAAGCCGATGATAGCGTGCATCAGGTGTTCTTTCCGCTGAAGGGCATGCTGTCCCTGCTCACCGTGCTGAGGGACGGCAAAGCCATCGAAACCGCCATCGTCGGCCGCGAGGGGGTGGTCAATGCGATGGCGGGGCTTGGTCTTTTCAAGTCCAACGTCCGTATCGCCGTCCAGCTGCCGTCGGAGCTCGCCGTCATCTCGGCGTCACAATTCAGGGATGCGGCGGCCCACAGCGTCGGCATCCAGAACATGTGCATCAATTACAACGAGGTCTTGCTGACGCAGGCGCGGATCACCGCGGTCTGCAATGCCGTGCATCCGGTCGAGGAGCGTTTTTGCCGCTGGTTGCTGCAGGCCTCCGACCGTGCGGAAAGCGGCACCGTCCATCTGACGCAGGAGCTGATGGCCGAAATGCTGGGCGTACGGCGCACCTCGGTCACCGAAGTCGCCCAGAAAATTCAGGGCACCGGGGCCATCAAATATTCGCGCGGCGTCATCGAAATTCTGGACCGGCGGCTTCTGGAAAGCCTTTCCTGCGAATGCTACCAGGCGCTCACCGAGAAGGCCGAAGCCCTGCTCTCATAGCGGCGTCAATCCAGAATTCGCAGCGCTAGATCCGCAACGGGTTCGACTTGGCCAGCTTCCGGTAGGCCGCGGCCACCTTGCGGACCAGCCGCTTTTCGCGTTTGCGGGTGAGAAACCGCTTGGTTCGCGCGCCATTCTGTTCGAGCGTGCTTGCCAGCAATTGCGTCCTCACGCTGTCGTTTAATTCCCCGAGCGCGGCCTGCGCCAGCCGCAGATGCTCCAACGCGGATTTTTTCCTGGCTGCCCGGCTGTCCGCAAGCAGGTCCTGGAAGAATTCCATCGAATAGCGCAGTTTCTTGTTCAGGATACGAAGCCGGTGTCGCTTCCTGGTGCCCATATCGGGCAGTCTGCGGCCTCTCTTGAGCAGCCGTTTCTGCCATCGCGTCAGTTTGCGCAGGCAGTAGGTTGCGATTGGAGTGGCGCGCGCGTTCGCGGTGCGCTTGCCCCTTTGCATCGACCACGACCCATTCTCGATCCAGGCGGTGGCGCTCTCGATCAGCCGCCGATAACGGGCGGACCGCAGCGCCCGCGCCAGCTCCCGATAGCTGTCGGCGCGTTTTTCGTTCCAGAACCGGGCTTGCGCGATCGCGGGCCGTACCTTGCTGAGGGTCTTGAGCCGATCGATCGCGACATCGAGATCGCGGGTGGCGCCAAGCTTGGCGTTCAGCCATTTCAGCTCGCGCTTCAAACGCTTCCATTCGGCGTCGGCCACCATCGGCGAGAAAAACGCCGTTGCCGTGCGCAGCCGCGTCAGCGCGATACGCATCTGATGTAACGCGCGGCTGTCCCCCTTGCAGGTCGCTGCACGGCCGGCCTTCAGCTCCCCAAGACAGCGGCTCGCGACAACCCGGAACGCGGTGTCGCATGCCATCAATGCATACAATCTGACAACCGGAGGACGCCTCGGCTCCGCCGCAGCTACGATCTTGCGCTTTGATTTCGGGGAAGGCGCCATTGTTTTGATAAATGGTTCGATTATCGATTTGATTATCGGTTTGATTATCGATCCTGGGCCGGCTCACGGCGAGCGATCTGGCCTTCGATTCGATTTTGACACTGTTTCAGAGTTTGCTCCGGCGTTCCCGATGCATCAATGGTCGTCCAGTCGATCGTGCCGAGATTATAGCTCTCCTGCAGTCCGGCGATCTCGGCTGTTGCGTCGGACGCATCACGCTCGCGACGCCCGATCCGGCTTTGCCTGGTGGCGAGGTCGGCCACCAGAAACAGGCCGATAAAGCCTGCATTCAGCTTGCCGGCGGCATCACGAATGGCGGTACGCTCGGCTTCGCGCGCAAACACCGCGTCGACGACGGCCGAATGTCCCTGCGCAAGTATCTGCGCCGCCCGCTGCACGAGGACTTCGTACACCCGCGCGGTGATCTCGGGCTGGTAGGCGTGCGCGGGCAGCCGATCGGTCTCCTGGACGGCGAATTGCTGCTTGCGCAGGACGTCGCTGCGCACCACCACGGCGCCCGGCAACGGCGCGACGTCGGGCGCGAGTGTCCGCGCCAACACCGACTTTCCGGTCCCCGATAGCCCGCCGATGGCGATCAGCCGCGGCGCCGGCGGGGAAATCAATTGCCGCGCCAGCTCGAAATAGCCCCGCGCCGACTTCGTGATCTCCGTGACGTCGCAGCCCTGCTGGCCCAGACGGGCGAGCAGTACCTTGGCGCGGATCGCGGCGCGCAGCGACATCAACAGGGGAAGGGTACAAAGCGCATCGAGATTCTCGATCGGGCTTGCTCCAAGATATCGGTTGAGCAGGGCGTTCGCCGCTACCCGCTGGTCGTAGCGGATCAAATCCATCAACGTGAACGCCAGATCGTAGAGCACGTCGATCGAGGCGATATCAGGATCGAACTCGATCGCATCGAACAGAACGGGCTTGTGATTGATCGCGACGATGTTGCCCAGATGCAGGTCGCCATGGCAACGTCGCACCAATCCCTGCCGGCCGCGCTGCTCCAGCAATCCCGCAAGGCCTGAAAACGCCGACCGCGACGCCTCGTCGAGCCGGTCGACATCGGTCGGCGCAAAACACCCCGCGGCACGGAAGGCGCGGGTGTTGTCGGCGATGAATTCGGGGAGCTCGGCGATCCAGCGCTCGGCCGATGCCGGCGGCGCGATGTGATGAGAGGTGGCGATCGCCTCGGCGGTGGCCTCGACGAGATCGCGATCAAGCGGGCCGGATGCGGCCAGATGATCGAAAGTCTGGCATTCGTCGAAGCGGGTCATTTCCACCGCGAATTCGATCGGCATGCCAGCGCCGTCGATCGCAAGCGTTCCATCGCGGCCCTGGGTGATCGCAACGACCCGGCGATAGATTTGCGGCGCGAATGGACGGTTGATCCTGATCTCTTCGTCGCAGGCGGCCTTGCGCTTTTCGAGCGTCGAATAATCGAGGAAGGGAAAGCGCACGGCGCGCTTGATCTTCAGGGCGCGGTCGCCGTCGAGAAAGACCGCTGCCGCATGGGTGTCGATCCGCTTGGCGTCCGGATGCATCACGGGATCGGTCAGAAAGGCGAAGACATTTTCCTGGATGCGGGAGTCGTTAGACATCAAATCCGTCATTTGCCGTTGCGCCTTAAGGCTTCAGCACTGCGGCGCCCAGGATCTGTCCGGTTCGCAGCCGGGTCAGGACCTCGTTGGCTTCGCTAAGCGGAAACGCCGTGGTCTGGGTCCGGATTCCAGCCTGCGGCGCGATTTTGAGAAAATCCAACCCGTCCTGGCGCGTCAGGTTGGCGACCGACACCAGCTGTCTTTCCTCCCAAAGCAGGCTGTAGGGAAAGCTTGGAATATCGCTCATGTGGATGCCCGCGCATACCACCCGGCCGCCCTTGCGCACGGCCCGCAGCGCCGCCGGCACCAGCTCTCCGGCGGGGGCGTAGATGATGGCGGCATCGAGCGGCGCATCCGGGATCTGGTCCGACGACCCGGTCCACACCGCGCCGAGGCTTCGCGCGAAGTCCTGCGCCGCGACGTCGCCGGCACGGGTGAAGGCATAGACCTTGCGGCCCTGCCAGCGCGCGACCTGGGCGATGATGTGGCCTGCGGCGCCGAAGCCGTAGATGCCGAGCCGCTCGGCTTCCCCCGCCAGCACCAGCGACCGCCAGCCGATCAGGCCGGCACATAGCAGGGGCGCGATCGCGACGTCGTCGCCGTCTTCGCCAAGCGGGAAAGCATAGCGGGCATCGGCGATGGTGTGGGTCGCGAAACCGCCGTCGCGGGTGTAGCCGGTAAAGCGCGGATGGTCGCAGAGATTTTCCATGCCGGCCTTGCAGAAGCGGCACACCCCGCAGGTGTAGCCGAGCCAGGGGATGCCGACCCGGTCGCCAATGCGGTGGGTGGCAACGTTGCCTCCGATCCGATCGACGCGGCCGACGATTTCATGGCCGGGAATAATCGGGTATTTGATATCGGGAAGTTCCGCATCCATCACATGAAGATCGGTCCGGCACACCCCGCACGCGCTCACGGTGACGCGAATTTCTCCGTCGCCGGGCTCCGGATCGGCGCGCTCCTGCAGCTGCAGTCGTGTACCCGGAGCCGACAACACCATCGCATGCATGTTTTGCTCCAGGACGAACCGGTATCGATCATAATGCATAGGGCCGGGGACAGGCGAGCCCTTGACCTCTATCAAATGCATGGCGGGTGGGAGCGTCTGTCAACGAGACATTATTGCCTTGACGAAGATCAACGATGCTTTTCCCGTGAGCGGCTATCGATCTAGTCGAGAGGAGAGCGCGAGATGCCGATCAAGGATATTCTGTTGCCGCTCGTGGGCGAGCCAAGCGCCGCGGTGAACGTCGCGATCGAAAAATGCGTCGCTGTCGCCGGCGATATCGGCGCCCGGATTACCGCGATCGCGGTCGAGGAGGACATTTGGGTCCGGCCCCAGGTCGTGATTTCGTCCGATCTTGAAAATGCCGCGGCAACGGAAGCGATGCGAAGCGTATCGGACGCGCAGGGCCTGTTGAAGACGTTCGACGCGGCAGCCAACCGGTTCGCTGCGCGCAACGAACAACGCCTGTGCAAGCTCGCAACCGCCGATATAGCTGCGCACCTTGCGGTCTCGGCGCGGCTCACGGATTTGTCGCTGGTTCCGGTCAAGCCTGACGACGGCCAGTCGGAAAAGATCGTCGAGCGGTTGATATTCGAATCGGGCAGGCCGATCCTGATCTGTCCGGTGGAATTCGCCGCCGAGCTCGCGGTGGCATTCGACCATGTCGCGATCGCCTGGGATCATACCGCGCCGGCGGCGCGAGCTGTCGCCGATGCCTTGCCGCTGCTTCAGGCGGCGGCGAATGTGCACATCATCACCGCGACCGATCGGAAGACTCCGGCCGAACTGGAATCCGGAGCTGCGCTGGTAAACCATCTCGCCGAGCACGGAATCAAGGCGAGCTTTGCCACGGCGAAGATCGAAGGCAGTTCGGTCGGAAAGGTGTTCGAGGCCTATGTCAACGCCAACGCCATTGATCTCCTGGTCATGGGGGCGTATCGCCACTCCCGGCTGAACGAAGTGGTGTGGGGCGGTGCGACCAAGACCGTCATCGGGCGGCCACCGTGCTGGGTTATGATGTCGCACTAGCTTAAGCAGGATGAATTTAGGTTGATCCGTTACGGCAGCGGAAGTGCGCTCCCTCTCCCATTGGGAGAGGGTTGGGGTGAGGGGTTACGGTCTCTCGCAGACCGAGCACCCTCACCCGATTTGCTGCGCAAATCGACCTCTCCCGGCGGGGAGAGGTGAAGTGAACCCGCTGACAAATCGATTCGATCAAAAGCCATCCTGCTCTAGCGCAACCTTCCGTCGAGACTCTTATCCCCAAGTGCCAACCGGACGATTGAGCTGATGTCGACCTATCGTTTGAAAAATCTGCTGTCGCCCCGGTCGCTCGCGCTGGTCGGGGCCAGTCCGCGGCAAGGATCCGTCGGGGGCGCCGTTCTCAGGAATATTTGCGAGGCGAATTTCAAGGGCGAATTCGGCCTGGTGAATTCGCACTATCCCGAGATCGACGGCGTTGCCACCGTCAGCCACCTGAACAAACTGTCGTTCGTGCCCGAACTCGTGGTGATTACCGCGCCGGCAACGGCGGTTCCTGGCCTTATCGAGGAGGCCGGAAAGCGCGGCACGGCGGGCGCGGTCATCATCCCTTCCGGACTTGGCCACGGTGCGGGATCGCTGGCGGAGGCTGCCGGGCGCGCCGCGCATGCGTATGGCATGCGGTTGATAGGGCCGAATTGTCTCGGCATCATGATGCCCGGCGCCAACCTTAATGCCAGCTTCTCCGCGCATATGCCGGTCGCCGGAAACCTGGCATTGATCTCGCAGTCCGGTGCGATCGCCGCGGGCATGGTGGATTGGGCGGCTCAGCGCGGGGTCGGTTTTTCCGGCATCGTTTCGATCGGCGATCAGCTCGACGTCGATCTCGCCGATCTCTTGGATTACTTCGCGCTCGACGGCAAGACCCGCGCCATCCTGCTCTATATCGAGGCGATCAAGGACGCCCGCAAGTTCATGTCGGCGGCACGCGCCGCAGCCAGGATCAAGCCCGTCGTCGTGGTCAAGTCCGGCCGGATGGTGCAGGGCGCGAAGGCCGCCGCCACCCACACCGGCGCGCTGGCCGGTTCGGACGCGGTCTACGACGCCGCGTTCCGTCGCGCCGGTATCCTGCGGGTGTCTGACCTGCGCGAATTGTTCGACTGCGCCGAGACGCTGGGGCGGGTGGAATCGCCGCCGGGAAAGCGGCTGGCAATCCTGACCAATGGCGGCGGCATCGGGGTGCTTGCTATCGATCGGCTCTGCGAACTCGGCGGAATCCCGGCAGTGATCGCGCCGACGGTTCGTGAACGGCTCGACGCGGCGCTACCGCCATCCTGGTCCGGATCCAATCCGGTCGATATCGTCGGCGATGCGGATGCCGCGCGCTACGCCGCGGCACTCGAGGTCTTGCTGGCCGATACCGGCAACGATGCGATCCTGGTGATGAACGTTCAGACCGCGATTGCTTCGGCCGAGACAATCGCCGTCGGCGTGACCGCGCTGGTCGGCCAGTATCGCCAGCAGCACCGCCGCCCGGCCAAGCCGGTGCTCGCGGCCTGGATCGGTGCAGACCAGAAGATCGTCGATTTACTCAGCGGAGCCGGCATTCCCAATTACCCCACCGAGGATGATGCGGTGCGCGGTTTCATGCATCTGGTGAAGCATCGCGAGGTGGTGACGGCGCTGGCGCAGGTTCCTCCCGCCATGCCCAGCGAGTTTGCGCCCGATCTCGACGCCGCGCGGCGCATCGTCGGCGCGGTGCTCGCCGATGGCCGCCAGTGGCTCGACCCGGTCGAGGTCAAGGGGCTGCTTGAGACCTACCAGATACAAATGGTGCCGACGTTCGCGGCAGCCGACGCCGAGCAGGCGGTCGCCTATGCCAATGAGCTGTTTGCGCAAGGTGCGACCGTGGTGCTGAAGATCATGTCGCGCGACATCGTGCACAAATCCGATGTCGGTGGCGTGGTGCTCAACCTCACCAGCGCTGAAGCCGTTCGCGCGGCGACCGCCGACATCCTCGCCAGGGCAAAGGCGCTCCGCCCCGAAGCGCGGATATCGGGAGTGATCGTGCAGGCGATGGTGGTGCGCGCCAAGGCGCGTGAGCTGATTCTTGGTCTCGCCGACGATCCGACTTTCGGCACTGTCGTCGTGTTCGGTCGCGGCGGCACCGCGGTCGAGATCATTAACGACAGGGCGCTGGCGCTTCCGCCGCTCGATCTGCAGCTGGCGCGCGACCTTATCGAGCGCACCCGTGTCTCGCGCCTGCTGCGCGCCTACCGCGATGTGCCCGCGGTTAGGGACGACGCGGTGGCGATGGTGCTGGTCAAGCTGGCGCAGATGGCCGCCGATATCCCTGAAATTCGCGAACTCGACATCAATCCGCTGCTGGCCGATGAAAGTGGAGTATTGGCGGTCGACGCCCGCATCGCGGTCGGGCCGGCGGCGCGAAAGTTCGCAGGCGCGGGGCTGGCCAATTTCGCGGTGCGGCCCTATCCGTCGCAATGGCAGCGGCACCTCGAGATCAAGGATGGCTGCCAGATCTCGGTGCGTCCGATCCGCCCCGAGGACGAGCCCGCGCTCCATGAATTTCTGACCCGCGTCACCAGCACCGATCTGCGGCTGCGGTTCTTCTCGGCGATGAAACAGTTCAGCCATGAATTCATCGCCCGGCTGACGCAGCTCGATTACGCCCGGGCGATG
>Ga0326727_10020522_pt1 | contig 13109 bp, 6 predicted proteins | sample MB2enrmetagenome_FD_207643 | JGI IMG/M metagenome (GOLD analysis project Ga0326727, IMG submission 207643) | Lab enriched peat soil microbial communities from McLean, Ithaca, NY, United States - MB29MY | ecosystem: Environmental > Terrestrial > Soil > Wetlands > Peat | place: USA: New York...
ACTCGTCGTGCAGCGCTCGCATGGGATCGATCCGCGATGCCCGGCGCGCCGGCGCCCAGGCGGCCAGCATGGTCATGGCCAGCAAAGGCAGCGCGGTACCGGCCAGAACCAGCGGGTTCACGCCCTCGCGCGCCCCGCCGGCCCATACTGCCGACGAGGACGTCACCGCGCGACCGGCCAGAAACCCGACCATGGTTCCCACGGCCACGCCGGCCACGCCGAGCTGCAGCCCCTGGCGCAGCACCATCCACACCACGCCGTGACGGTCCGCTCCCATGGCCATGCGGATACCGATCTCGCGCGTGCGCCGGCTCACCGAATACGCCACCAGCCCGTACACGCCGATCACCGCCAGCGCGAGACCCATGAGTCCCAGTCCGGCCACCACGTCGACGATCATGTTTGGCGTTTTGACGCCGCGTTGCGCGTAGAAATCGCGCATCGTGCGCACGTCGAACACCGGCATGTCCGGGTCGAGACCGCGCACCGCGTCACGCAGCACCGGGAACAGCGTCCCCGCGTCCGCCGCGTTCGATTCCATCACCAGTTGCAGCATTGATCGTGGGTGCTGCCGGAATGGCACATAAACGACGTCCGCCGGAGGCTCGGCGATCCAGCCATACTTCGACATTTTGGCGATACCCACCACCTCCACCAGCGGTCCGTCCAGCGCGCCCAGATGAAATCGCTTGCCGAGCGCGTTCTTCCCGGGCCAGTAGTGCGCGGCCATCTGCTCGTTCACCACTGCCACCAGCAGCGAATCCGGCCGATCCGACTGGCGAAATTCGCGCCCTTCCACGATGGGAATATTCAGGGTGTGAAAGTAGCCCTCGCTTACATACGCGGCATTCGAGTTCTTCGGCTTGTTGTCGCGGGGCGGCGGCCAGCCCTCGGGGAAAGTGTCGAGCCGCTCGATGGCGACCATCGGCGTCGGCCAGGCGAGCGCGGCCGAACGAACGCTGGAATCCGACCGCACCCGCGTCAGAAGATTCTCGTAGAACTGCCGTGTTTCCTCCTCCGTGTAGTGCGCCATTTGCGTGTCGAAACACGCCAGCAGGAGGCGATCCGTGCGATACCCGGGGCCCTGAGCCAGCATGCTTCGAAAGCCTTCCACAAGCACGCCGGATACGGCCAGCAGGATCATGGAAAGGGCTATCTGAGCCGCCACGATGGCGTTGCGGCCCCACAGGCGCCGCCGTCCTGCGCTGTCCGCGTCGATGGACTTGAGCGCGGGAACCAGATCGGGCCGCGTCGCGCGCAGCGCCGGCGCAAGACCGAACAGCAGTGTGCTCAGTATGGAGACCGCGAGCGTCACCAGCAGAACGCGCCGGTCCACGCCGATGGCAAACACCACCGGGAAGTCGCTGGGAACCGGCAAACTGCGCCAGAACGCGGCAATAGCATCGGCGATCACGACACCGCCGAGGCCGCCGGCAATGGCCACCAGGAGATTCTCCAGCAGAAGCTGGCGCACCAGAGCGACGCGTCCTGCGCCAACCGCCAAGCGAACGGCGATTTCGCGCGAGCGCGCACGGGCCCGGCTCAGCAGCAGGCCGGCCACGTTGGCGCAGGCCACCAGCAGAACGCAAATACCCAGCAGGATGAGCATGTTCGACATGGCCGGAATGTGCGGCCCCTGCTCGGTGCGAAACTGCAGCTCGGTCTCCGCCAGCAGGCGCTGATCGGGGTTGATTTCCTTGTGCAGCTTCTGCAGAGCGGCCGACATGGCCGAAACGTCGGCGTTGGCCTGCGCCACGGTGACGCCGGGCTTCAGGCGGCCCTTGACGGTGAGCCAGCCCGTGTCGCGGTCGTGAAGAGCGATCTGCGGCGCCAGACGCGGCGCCATGGCGATGGGCACGAAGAGCTCCGGACGGAAAATCGTGTCGATGCCGGTGAAGCTCTCCGGCGCTACGCCAATCACGGTAACTTCAACTCCGTTCAGCCGCACGTGGGAGCCGAGCACGGAAGGGCTGGCGCCGAACTGGCTGACCCAGAAGTCGTGACCGAGTACGGCCACGGCGTCGCGGCCCTCGATGCGATCCTCGTCGGGACGGAAGCCGCGGCCCAGCGCAGGTTCCACGCCAAGAACGCGGAAGAAATTGCCCGAAACAAACAACCCGAATTTCATGCGGGGCAGGGTGCGGGCATCCGGACTGAACCCGAACTTCGCGTAGGAAGCTGCCACCAGCCCCTCGAAGCTATGGTTGTGGTCGCGCAGGTCGGCGTAGTCGGGATACGAAATGGGCGAGTTGGAGCCGAACAGCGCGGGCTTGGCCGTACTGATGGCGACCACACGATCCGGCCGCAACACCGGCAGCGGCCGCAGCAACAGCGCGTCGGCGAAGCTGAACCCCGCCGAAGTTGCGCCGATACCGAGGGCCAGCGAGCCGATGGCCACCAGCGTGAAGCCGGGGTCCTTGCGCAGGACCCGCAGTGCGTAACCGACAGCTTGCATCATGATGCTATTCGTCTCTCAGAGCGCGCATTGGATCCACCCGCGAAGCTCGCCGCGCCGGCGCCCACGTCGCCAGTAGCGTAACGCCGAGCAACGGCAGCGCGATAGCCGCATACACCAGCGGATTCACGTCGAACGTTGCCACCCACATGCGCGAGGTCAGGATGTTACACGCGACGACACTCAACACCAGGCCGAGCGCCACCCCCGCCCCACCCAGTTGCAGCCCCTGGCTCAGCACCATGCGCATCACCTTCGGGCGGTCCGCGCCGATAGCCATGCGAATTCCGATCTCGCGCGTGCGCCGGCTCACCGAGTAGGCCACCAGACCGTAGAGACCTACCACCGCCAGAACCAGACCCATCAGCCCCAGCGCGGCGACGATGTCCGCAAGCATGTTCGGAGTGGCGACGGCGCGCACGGTATAGACGTTATGCATGGTGTGCACGTCGAACACGGGCATGTCCGGATCCAGCCCGCGCACCACGTCGCGGACCACCGGCGCCAGCGTTCCGGCGTCCTGGACGTTCGATTCCACCAACAGCGTCAGGGTGGAACGCGGGTGCTGCCGGAAGGGCAGGTACACGCAGGCGAACGGTGGCTCGGTAAGCCAGACATACTTGGCGTTTCTGACCACGCCCACAATCTGCACCACGTCGCCATTGGCGGTCATCCTCTTGCCGAGGGCGTCCCCCTTCGGCCAGAAATGCTTCGCCCCGTATTCGTTTATGACGGCCACCAGAGGCGCGCCCAGCCGATCCGATTCGAGGAAGCCGCGCCCTCGCTGGATGGGAATATCCAGAGTTTCGAAGTAACCCTCGCTGACGTAAGCGGCGAAAGCCCTCGGCGCCCGCTCGCCTCGCGCCAGCTGGTAGCCTTCCGGAACGAAGTCCAGGCTGTCTCCGCTGATCAAAGGAATCGCCGAAGTGAGCGCAGCCGACCGCACGCCCGGAGCCAGGCGCGTCCGCTCCAGCAGATTCCTGTAGAACTGGCTGGTCTGGTCGTCCGAGTAGTGCGCCAACTGCGTCTCGAAGCTGGTCAGGAAAAGGCGTTCGGTGCGGAAGCCCGGCCCCTGAAGCAACTGGCTGCGGAAGCCATGCAGCAGAACCGCCGAGATGGTCAGAAGGACCAGTGAAAGCGCCACCTGGCCGGCAACGATGGTGTTCCGGCCCCACAAACGCCGCTTGCCATCGCTGTCTGCATCGCCCGCTTTCAGCGTCCGAACCAGATCCGGACGCGTAGCCCCGAGCGCCGGCGCCAGTCCGAAGAACAGCGTGCTGACCACCGCAACCGCGAGCGTAAAAAGCAGCACGCGTCCGTCCACCGCAGCCTTGATGGCGATGGGCAAATCGGAAGGAAACGAAAACGTGTTGAAGAACTCCGTCCCGGCATAGGCCACGAACACGCCAGCCACGCCGCCCGCCACCGCCACCAGCAGGTTCTCAAACAGAAGCTGGCGCACCAGGGACCCGCGTCCCGCTCCGATGGCGAGCCGGACCGCGATTTCGCGCGAGCGCGCGCGGGACCGGCTCAACAACAACCCGGCCACGTTAGCACAGGCCACCGCCAGAACGCACAGGCCCAGCAGGACCAGCATCCCCACAAAGGCCGCCATCGGCGGGGCCTGGTCAATCCGAGCCTGCAGCTCCGTTTCCACCCTGAGCTGCTGATCGCGGTCGGTGGCGGGATATGTCTTCTGCAGCCCTTTCGAGATCGCCGCGACATCCGCCTCGGCCTGGTCCATACCAACGCCTGGCTTCAGGCGACCCTTGATGAACAGCCAGCGAACGTCGCGCTTATGGAGGCTGCCCTGCTGAGCCATGCGCGGCGACATGGCCAGCGGGACGAACAACGCCGGGCGGATAAACTGGTCGATGCCGGTGAAATGCTCGGGCGCCACGCCGATCACCGTGAACTCGATGCCGTTCAGCCGAACATGGGAGCCGAGAACGGATGGGCTCGCGTCAAACTCGCTGACCCAGAAATCGTGACCCAGCACCGCCACGGCGTCGCGCCCTTCGGCCTGATCTTCCTCGGGCCGGAAGCCGCGGCCCAGCGCCGGCTCCACACCCAGCACGCGGAAGAGATTGCCCGAAACAAACAGGCCATACTTCATGTGCGGCAGAGTCTGCGGATTCGGGGTGAACCCGAACTGGCCCCAGGCGCCCGCCACCAGGCCTTCAAAGGTGCGGTTGTGGTCCCGCAGATCGACGTAGTCGGGGTAAGAAATCGCGCCGTTGGAGAACGCCGCCGCCGTCGTGGTGTTGATGGCCACGACGCGGTCCGGTTGGGCGATCGGGAGCGGCCGCAGCAGCATCGAATCGGCGAAGCTGAACATGGCCGATGTCGCGCCAATGCCGATGGCCATGGAACAGATAGCCACGGCGGTGAAGCCAGGGTCCTTACGCAGGACGCGGATGGCGTGTTTTATGGGTGTCAGCATGGGAGTTTATTCGTCCCTCAGCGAGCGCATCGGATCCACCAGCGAGGCTCGCCGCGCCGGCGCCCACGTGGCCAGCGCCACGACCGCGAGAAACAGAAGCGGCAAGGCACCAAGGAGCAGAGGATTGACCGCCTCATGCGGTTCGAACCACAGGGCGGACATGGCCAGACGGCAGGCGAAGAAGCTCAATACCAGGCCCACCGCGACCCCCGCCGCGCCGAGTTTCAGCCCCTGTCCCAGCACCATCCACACAACTTTTCGCCGATCCGCGCCGATGGCCATGCGTATGCCGATCTCCCGCGTGCGCCGGCTGACCGAATACGCCACCAGACCGTAGAGCCCCACCATGGCCAGGACGGCTCCCATCAGGCCGAGGCTTGTCACCGTGTCGGTAATGCGGTTCCCCGTCGACACGATCCGCTGCTCGTAGAAATCGCGCATGGTGCGCACGTCGAACACGGGCATGTCGGGATCGAGGCCGCGCACCACCGCTCGCACGATGGGCGCGATGGCACCGCCATCCGGCGCCGCGGACTCGGCGACCAGCGACATCTGAGCCAGGCGGTGCTGGCGGAAGGGGAGATAGACGAAATCCAGCGGAGGTTCGGAGGTCCAGAGATATTTCGACATGCGGGCGATGCCCACAATTTCCATCAATGGGCCGGTGGCCGTGCCGAGATGAAGGTGTTTACCCAGAGCGTCTCCATTCGGCCAGTATTTGCGGGCCATGTGCTCGTTGACGATGGCCACCAGCGGCGCATTCTCGCGGTCCGATTCGGCGAAGTCGCGCCCGCGCAGGATGCGGATGTTCATGGTGCGGAAATAGCCGTCGCTGATGTATGCGCCGAAACTGCCGAGCGCCTGATCGGCCGATTTCAGAGCCATGCCCTCGGGGACCACGGCGATGTCGCTGCCCATGGCCATCGGCACCGCGGAAGTGAGGGCTGCCGACCGCACTCCCGCGGCGCTGCGGCTTCGTTCCAGCAGATTGTCGTAAAATCGCCGCGTCTGTTCGCTGGAGTAGCGGGCGAGCTCGGTATCGAAGCTGGTCAGGAAGATATGGTCCACGCGGAATCCCGGGCCCTGGTTCATGTTGTAACGAAAACCCTGAACCATGACCGCCGCAATCGCCAGCAGGACCAGCGAGAGCGCCACCTGGCCGGACACGATCAGGTTGCGGCCCCAGAAGCGGTGCTTGCCCGCGCTGTCCGCATCGGCCGCCTTCAGTGCGGGAACCAGATCCGGCCGGGTGACACGCAGCGCGGGCGCCAGGCCGAACAGCAGCGTGCTGACCACCGCAACCGCCAGCGTGAACAACAGCACGCGATGGTTTACGCTCATGTCGAAAACCACCGGCATGTCGAAGGGCACCGGTGTGCGCCGCCAGTAATCCGCAATCACATCGGCCACCAGCGCCCCTCCCACTCCCCCGGCGATTGCAATCAGCAGGCTCTCCAGCAGGAGCTGGCGGACAAGAGCCCCGCGTCCCGCGCCAATGGCCAGGCGCACCGCGATTTCCCGCGTACGGGCCCGTGCCCGGCTCAACAAAAGACCGGCCACGTTGGCGCAGGCCACCAGCAACACCGCGATTCCCAGCACATTCAGCATGATGGTCATGGGCCACACGCTGGGTCCCTGGGCCACGCGAAGTTCCCACTCCGTCTCCACCTTCAGGCGCTGATCGGGGTCGGCTTGTTTGTGCAGTTTCTCCAGCTCCGAAGCCAGGGCGGCGATATCGGCCCGCGCCTGGTCCAGGGTCACCCCGGGCTTCAAGCGGCCCTTGACGAAGAGCCAGCCGGTGTCCCGATCATGCAGCAGGTTCTTCGGCATTATGCGTGGCGACATGGCGAATGGGACATACAGAGTTGGGCGAAAGACCGTGTCGATGCCGGTGAAATGTTCGGGCGTGACGCCAATTACCGTGAATTCAATGCCGTCCAGCCGGATTTTGGACCCCAGAACAGCGGAGCTCGAGTTGAACTGGGTCGCCCAGAAATCATGGCCCAGCACCACCACGGCGTCCCGTCCCTCGGCCTGATCCTCGTCGCGGCGGAAGGCGCGCCCCATGGCCGGTTGCACGCCCAGCGTTTGGAAGAAGTTGCCGGAAACGAACATGCCAAGTTTCATGTGCGGCAGGGTGTTGGCATCCGGGCTGAACCCGAACCTCGCGAAGGAGGCTGCCGTCAGGCCTTCGAAAGTGCGATTCCGGTCGCGCAGGTCGACGTAGTCGGGGTAGGAAACCGATGTATTTTTGGAAAACTGCGCGGACTTCTCGGTGTTGATGGTGACCACGCGATCCGGGTCGGGCACCGGCAGCGGCCGGAGAATCATCTCGTCGGCAAAGCTGAACATGGCCGCGGTCGCGCCAATGCCGAGGGCCAGCGAAGCGATGGCCACCAGGGTGAAGCCGGGGTCCCGGCGCAGTACCCGCAGGGCGTAGCTGATGGACGGCATCATGATGCAGACAGATTGCAATTGTTATACCTTAGCGGTAGGTTTTACTCTTTCAATAGAATCAGGGCTTTGGTGGCTTCGATCCAGCTCTGGCTGTCCATTCCTGGGAATTCTGATCCGGTGACGTACACCCACTGAATGCCGTCTCAGGCAGGGGTGCCGCTGATGCGACTGCCAGATCGCCGGGGAAGGTGGCCGGGGCGGCGCGAGTTCGTGCCCCAGGCCAACACAGCCGATGTCGCGCCGATACCCAGCGCCGCGGCTTACCGGCTTATGTCAACGACGTCATCTCCCCAAATCCTTGAGTTCAGGGGTTTGAAATCGGTGGATTCGTCGTCGAAGTTGGCAGCCAGCCTGGCTTCAACAAGCCGCTGGGCATTTGTATGATATATCGTGATCTTGCGCGAAAAACTCGCAACCGCGCCGGGCACATTCGACTGGTAGTCGGGGTTGGGGAGGGTGAGATGTTTCACCTCGTCGAAATGGTAAAAGTCTCGCGCGTGCGACCTCCAGTCCAGGAAAGTGACTTCATACATCTTCCCTCGGCTGAGTTTCGCTTCCATCACGACGTTGGTCTGAATCGCGAAAGCGTGCAGCGACGTGAAAATGTCGGCCTCCCGCGCCACGTCGGACTTGAGCGCCGCGTCGAGGTTCATGGTGCCCAGTTTTACCTGCACAGCGAGGGGAACGCAGCAACTCTCCCCTTCGTAGAAGATTTTATAAGGCCCCCCGACAGGGTCTTTGTCGAAACCCTTGTCGCGCCTGATGCGCGGCACGATTCCGCCGATTCCTCCCGCAAATACTTTCCGTTTCGACAGCAGTACCGGCCGCACTGAATTGAGCAGGTAGTCTTCGACATAGCTGACGCCAGTGAGATAGCTTCCCGGAAAAACGTACTTTTGGCCCGTCGCGTCCAGCCAGTGCAGAAGCATGTTTGCCGCGAGCGACTTCCCCCCGCGGAGGCTGTTGACGTAATTGGCAAGGCGCCTGTAGAAAGCGGCTACGTCGGGAGGCTTTAGGTCGGCGAGATAATCCGGCGTTTCTTCAAAATCCACGTGCGTCCTCCCACAGGCATCGCTTGCCGGATGCGACTGTCCTGCGATTATATCAGCGGTGGCCGTGTATATCCTTGCTTAATGCAACAGGATTTGGCGCGAATGACCGCGAGGCTTGCCGCCAGCTCCGTCAACGAATTTGTGGCAGCTCCGCAGGCCGTGAGGTCATCGAGGGCGCCGCGGGTGCAGAAGAACCGCCGAACGGTAGTCCAATGGTTACCAGCAGCCCCGGATGGGCATTTGTCGCGCGAATGACGCCGCCATGGAGCTGCACGGCGCGGCGGGCGATGGCCAGTCCCAGGCCGGTCCCGCCACTGGCGCGGTTTCGGTCTGAATCGACACGGTAGAAGGGGTCGAAGATCCGCTCCACGGCGTCACTCGGCACTCCCGGACCGAAATCGCGCACGCGGACCACGGCGCTGCCGCCGTTTTCGTCCAGATCGATTTCCACGGGACTGCCCTGCGGGGCATAGCGAATGGCGTTACGCACGACGTTCTCGATAGCCCGCCGCAGCAGTTCCGCATCGCCGTCCAGAACCACGTCGGCCTGCCCACGCAACACCAGCTCGCAGCCCTTCGCGCGCGCTTCGATGGAAGTGTCATCGACAATTTCGTGCACCACCTCAGTGAGCGAAACCGGCTCTGCAACACGCCTGGACGGATCGCCCTCGGCCCGCGTCACCTGCAGTAGTTCGCCGATCAGCGTGTTCAGCCGGTCGGCTTCCTTTTGAATGCGGTCCAGATCGGCCGGGTTTTTGTTGGCGCGCGCCAGCTCCACGGCAACGCTCAGGCGCGCCAGCGGGCTTCGCAGCTCGTGCGAAATGTCCAGCAGCAACCGTCGTTCGGCCGTCAGCAACGTCTGGATACGATCGGCCATGAGGTTGAAGGTGCGGGCGAGCTGGCCCAGCTCGTCTCGCCGGTTGGACTCGGCGCGGACGCTCAGCTCTCCCCGCCCGAAACAATCCACCGCGCGCTGCAGTTTGCGCACCGGCGAGGTCAGGTGCCACGAAAGCAGGTAGCAGAGCAGTACGCAGATGCCCAGTACCCACAGATGTTCGGGACGCAGGAACCAGAACGTCATGCGCCGGGGCCCGGCGACGATCAGCCAGTAGCGGCCGGTGGAATCCGCAGTGGCGATGCGCAGTCGCGCGATGTTTCGAAGCCAGCTCCGGTAGCCTTCATGCGGCAGCATCGACGACCGGTCCTGGCCGGTGAGGAGGTCGCGTCCGCTCGCGTCGGTGAGGATTAGTTCGTTTCGCGACCGGCCGCGAAGCCGATCCAGCGTAGCCCGCAAGGCCGGCCGTCCACCGTTTTCAAATGCCGCGCGCGCCTCGTCGGCCCGCTGAATCACCACCTCGGAAAACAGGCCCGAGCGCCCAGCGCCCGACTCCAGGGCCATGGCGGACGTTACCGCGATGCCCAGACCAGTGATGGCCGTGGTGGCCAGGAACCACAGCAGGATCTTGGCGAACAGCGACCTCACGCCGCCCCCGCCTCCTCCGGCGCGTTCACGAATTGATAGCCCACTCCCCGAATCGTCTTGATGAGAGGAGTCTCACCCTCCAGCTTCCGGCGCAGATGGCTGATGTGCATGTCGATGGACCGGTCGAACGGCGTGGCCTTGCGATTGTACAGGGTCTCCATCAGCGCGTCGCGCGAGACCACGCGTCCGGCGGCGCGCATCAACATCTCCAGAATCTGGAACTCCAGGGTTGTGGTTTCCACGGGCTCGACACCGCGCCAGACCTCCCGCGTTCCCGGGTCGAGGGCGATGCCGCTCACCTCGATTCGGCCGGTGGCCGCCTTGCTGTCGGCGCGCCGGAGAATTGCCCGGATGCGCGCCACCAGCTCGCGAGGATTGAAGGGCTTGGGCAGATAGTCGTCCGCGCCGAGCTCCAAACCCACGATGCGATCCACGTCCTCGCCGCGCGCGGTGAGCATCAGCACCGGCACCCGGCTTTGCTGACGAATCCGCCGCAGAATCTCGAAACCGTCCGTGCCCGGCAGCATGACGTCCAGAATGACCAGATCGAAACCGCCCTCCAGCGCCTGCGACAGGCCGCCGCGTCCCTCATGCTCGAACTGCACGTTATAGCCTTCGCGCTCGAGAAACTCGCCCAGCAGCGCGCACAATTCGACGTCGTCGTCGACCACCAGCAGCCGCACGCTACGAATTTAGCACGCGCACCGGAACAAAAGGTCAAGGAATTGTAACGGATGGCCGCCGTGGTAACCGCGCCCCCGCGGCGAACATCATTCTTAAGAACAGACACGTTATGACTCGTCGCGATTGTGGTATCGCCCTTGCGGCTTTCCTCGGACGGAATCTTCTGCGCGGTGGACCGGGCGGCGGACAGGAAGGACCCGCGCCATCGGACACCATCTCGCCGCGACGTCCCCCGTCGGCAACGCCGCCGCCGGCCGAAACGCCACCCGCACCGCCGGACGCCGAAAAACCAACCACCATCCGCGTGAATGTCCAGCTCGTCAATGTGATTTTCTCCGTTCGCCGGACCCAGGGCGGCGCGCTCGTGCCCAACCTGACGCAGAACGATTTCACGGTCCTCGAGGATGGGAAACAGCAGACCATCGCACAGTTCTCCCGCGACACCGATCTCGCGCTGCATCTCGGCCTGCTCATTGACGTCAGCCGCAGCCAGGCTCGCCTGATTGGCGACGAACGCGACGCTGCGTCGAAGTTCTTCGCCAGCGTGATGCGGGCAAAGGATGAGGCTTTCCTGCTCTCATTCGGGAGAGACACCACCCTCGAAAAAGACTTCACCGAATCCGTGCCCGCGCTTCAGGCCGCGCTGAAGAACGTGAAAATCGACAGCGGCTATGAGCAGGCCGGCCGGGGAGGCGGGGGCGGCGGAGGTTATCCGGGCGGCGGCGGTGGAGGCTATCCTGGCGGCGGCGGTGGCTGGCCCGGCGGAGGGGGAGGGCGCAGACGCGGAGGGAATCCCGGCGGGCAGGGGCAGGCCCAGCAGCATCGCGGCGGCACGAAATTGTACGACGCCATATGTCTTGCCTGCACCGACGAATTCGGCGCGAAATCCGGGCGCAAGGCTCTCGTACTGATCACCGACGGAAACGACCGCGGCAGCTACTACAGCCTGGATCAGGCCATCGAAAACGCCCAGCGCGCCGACACCATCGTCTACAGCCTCTACTACGCCGATACGGAACGCGGGGGTTACGGCAGGTACGGACGGCGCGAAGAGGACGGGGGCGCCGGCATCGCCGGATTGCGTCGCCTGGCCAGCGAGACGGGCGGCCGCCTGTTCACCATCGACAAAAAGAACACCCTGGACAAGGCCTTCGCCGATATTCAGCAGGAGACGCGGAGCCAGTACTCGCTGGCGTGGAAGCCCGCCAACACCGCGACGAACGGCAATTATCACGAGATTGAAGTGCGCCCGAAGAACGCGGATTATACGGTGCAGGCGCGCAAGGGCTATTACTCCGGCAAGAGTTCCTGAGCCGGAACAGGGCGGAGCCGCCCACAGTGCGAGCCGAGTAAAGCCGGCGGTCCGCTCCGTTGTGCCGGCGTTTACCTAAGAGGCTCCAGCATTCCCGCGAGCAGAGCCTCGCGAATCGGTGGCAGCAGCTTCCGAGCGGCTTCGTCGAACGCGATTTTCTCATCATCGGCAAAGCGCTGGATGGCGCCGCGCACATCGGGAGCCTCGTGGAGCAGGGTGAGCAGCAACTGGGCGCTGGGGCCGAGTTCAATGGTTCCGACGAGGGCGCCTTTGGGAAAACGTGCCACCACTTCCGGGCGCGCGGTTGCGCCCAATTGATACTCCCGCGCAAAAACTGCGCCCAGCGGCACCCGCAGGCGGGCGTCGAGAAGCCTCCTGGCGTCTGCCGCCATTTCCCGCGCGGCGACAAGCTTGTCTATACGAGAGCTGGTGACGCAGTCCGCATCGGATTGCGGGACGTGAACGACGCCGGTCCAGCGCGTTTCCGGAGCGCTCCGGTGCACCACGACCAGGCCCAGCGCGAGCCCGCGAATTCCCACCTCCTCCAGGTGCTCGCGGCAGCGAACCGCGGCGCGGGCGAAATCCTCTCCCAGGTCCGGATGCTCGACGGCGGCATAGTGGGCGGCGAAGTTGTCCAGATCGTGCGCGGCATACCTCAGCAGGAGGACACTGGCGCCGGCCGGCGCGACCGCCGCGGCGATCCGATCCTCGAGACGCTCGCCCGCGAGCGTGGGCCATTGCGAGAGCACGACAGCCCGTCCCCCGGGATTGAGGTAGCGTGGCACTTCGGCGAGAATCCGCAACGGAAGTTCGTCGCCGCGGGCCCCGCCGAACAGATAGACTCTTTCGTCGAAGTCCCGCGGCCGCGCGAAATACGGCGGCTGGGAGACGATCAGGTCGAAGGTCTCATCGGCCACCGGCGAGAGCAGATCGCCCTCGCGATATTCCACATTCGCGATGCCGTTCAGGGTGGCGTTGATCTTCGCGAGCGCGATGGCGCGCGGGTTGATATCGGTCCCAACGACCGAGGATGCGTTGCCGGCAAGAAGCAGCGCGCAGTTCCCCGCCCCGCAACCGAGGTCGAGGATTCGCTCCGCCCGGTGTGTGGGCTGCGAGGCCTGCCAGAGCACGCCAGTAGTGGCTCCCGGGCCCATGACGGCGTCCCGGCCTCGGGTGAGGTCGTCGCACAAAAAGTAAAGTTCATTGGCGACCACCAACTGGAA
>Ga0326727_10020524_pt1 | contig 13109 bp, 23 predicted proteins | sample MB2enrmetagenome_FD_207643 | JGI IMG/M metagenome (GOLD analysis project Ga0326727, IMG submission 207643) | Lab enriched peat soil microbial communities from McLean, Ithaca, NY, United States - MB29MY | ecosystem: Environmental > Terrestrial > Soil > Wetlands > Peat | place: USA: New York...
GGCGGGGTTCCTGTAGGCGAGGCGCGAGAAAAGCTCAGATACCCAAGAACGGCGGTAACCAGGAAAAAGATGAGCATGATAGCCAAACGGCGCGGTACAGCCCATATGAACACGCCGGAAGCCCGTGCGAAGAAGAGCGCAAAACTAAAAGGGCGAATCTTTTCTCCTCAACACTGCCTGGCGATCAGTAGGCGCAAAAAGGGGCAAACGCTCACAGCGGAACACATCGCCAAGATACGGCTATGGAGACCATCGTTTTGGCGCGGAAAGCCAGTGATTTCCGGCGATACTATCTCCGCAATGAAAGAATTCCGCGCGCAATGCCACTCTCTAAGCCAGACAGGGAAAGCCTTTGGCGTTTCACTGAGTCACACCCATAGGCTAATGAACCGCGAGGTGACCGATGGGAGGATCTGCCGGTGAACGCGCTTCCTCTCTTCGACTCTCGTTTGACGGACGCCGATGCCCGCGTGCTCGGTGTTATCCAGGCCCACCGCCGCGCGAGGCCAGTGGCGCTGTCCATCATCTGCGTGCGCACGGGACTCCGGCGGCGCGCCGTGCTTGACAGCATCAACCGCCTGATCTTAGTCCACAGGAATCCTATCGGGTCCAGCCGGGGAAAGAATGCGGGTTTCTGGCTGGCTGAATCTGTCGAAGACCGCGTTGCCGCCGCGCGGCCGTTCCGCCGCCAAGCAGTAAATGAACTTGTCCGGATATCGGTGCTGTTGAATCGACACGACCTCGCCGAGATCGCCGGCCAACTACGAATTTCAGAGGGAGACACAAACGCATGAGTACCATCACGTTTCGGTGCGCGTTCATTCGCTACGCCGATTTGAGACAGAAGGAAGAAGCTGGCTGTTTTGCGCGCATCCACTTCACGAGCGAGATGAGCAAGCCGGTCCTCGAGGCCATGGAGTGGGAGCCCATTCCGGATTGCTTTGAGAGCACGAAGCTGACCGGGGAACTGACCGCGCGCAGCCTGATCCTGACGCCGAACCAGAAGGAACTGCGCCAACACGAAATCCAGATGGAGTGCTCGGACATCTCCGACTTCCAGTTGTTCCGCATCCAGGGCGAGGATGGCGAGTCCACAAGAACCGAGCTCCGGTTCATCGCGCGCGTCCTTGAGCCGGGCGCAATCGCGCGCATCGAGAACTACATGCGCTTGGTGGGGACGTCCACCAAATCTGCCGGCGCTCTGAAGATCACCTACACCGACCAGCAGAATCTGCCGCTGGACGACAGGGACGGCGAGAAGAACTGCGTGGATTGCGCCAATAGCGTGCCATTCATGAAGGGCGACGACACGGTCCACGCGAGCGGCCAGCCGTGCACCAAGAAGGCACCGGCGAAAGCCAAGGAACCGCCGCTGGCCAGCGCGCGAGAAGCGGATGGTGGCACGCATCAGCGGCGGAAGGCGACCGGGCCGGAGCCGGTGCAATAGGCGGAAGGTGAACAAACATGCCCAAGAAGATTCCATCATGGCAGTGGACACACACTGGCGCAGAGGTGTTACTCCTCAAGTGCGTCAACGCCGATGGCACCTCTTACGGTGGCTTCAAGTACCCGCTTGAGATAGGGGCCGAAGTTACTGCACCCGATTGGGATCCGGCCAGCCGTTGCGGCGGGGGCTTGCACGGGTGGGCATGGGGGATCGGCATCGGAGGCGGAAAAGCTCCCATTTGGGAAGGCATCTGGCTGGTGCTTGGCTGCGCCCCGAAGGACGTCGTACACGTCACCATCGACGGCGATAAAGAAAAGACCCGCAAAGCCACGATCCGATGCGTGACTAAGCCAGGCGATTGGCAAAAGGCTACCAACTTCATTCTCGCCGGCCAGATGGCGTGGATCGTTCACAACGCCGAAGGGAGCGCCGCTTCTTCCGGCGACAGGTCGAGCGCCGCTTCTTCCGGCGACAGTTCGAGCGCCGCTTCTTCCGGCTACAGGTCGAGCGCCGCTTCTTCCGGCGACAGGTCGAGCGCCGCTTCTTCCGGCTACAGTTCGAGCGCCGCTTCTTCCGGCTACAGTTCGAGCGCCGCTTCTTCCGGCGACAGGTCGAGCGCCGCTTCTTCCGGCTACAGTTCGAGCGCCGCTTCTTCCGGCGACAGGTCGAGCGCCGCTTCTTCCGGGGCTTGCAGCCCCGCTGTCTGTGCCGGGCTCAGATCGCGGGCCAAAGCTGGTGAGTGGGGCTGCGTTGCTCTCGCTTGGTGGAACGATGCCGCGCAACGTGCAGAGATGCGTTGCCGTGAGGTTGGGTGTGGAGACGGGACAGACGGCAAACTGAAGGCCGGCGTTTGGTACCGGCTGAACGAACGTGGGGAGTTCGAAGAGGAATAGGCATGGGCCGCCGCCAGATCTCCGAAGCCGTTCAAGCGCACTTGCTCGGCTTCACTGAACGCCAAGCCGAGCGCGCGGCGAAGCGCCGGCAGCAGCTCGACGCCAGCCTCGGGAGGGAGCTTCCGGCTTTCTATTACAATAGACAACCCGGATTTCCTATTCGGTTAGGAAAAGCGGCCGCCACCTTCGAGACGCCGAGGACTCACCACACCCACGTTGAGATCAGGGAGGCGCTCGCCAAATGACCTGCGCCTTCTGCCCTGCCACCGAAGATCTGATGGCCTGCGATTGGGTCGTCCGGGACTTTGTGCGCTCGACGTACTACCGGCTGGTGGTGGGCGACAAGGTGAAGCGGATTGCGGACAAGACCGGGCACCCGGCGGCCACGGTGGTGAGCCTGGAGGCTTGGTATATGGATTGGATTGTTGACCGGGATGTCAACGGTGGCAAGCCTTATTGTGGCCGGAGCCCGCTTCCACTCCCTATAGATGGGTCTTTCAGGGCGGCTTACCACTACATCCGCGCCCGCATGACGGTCACTCTCCGTAAGGCCAACGGGAAGGAGATCACCCGCGAGGTCTTCGCGCGCTCGCCAGTCCAGGTTCTCAGGGACACCAATTGCGGTGCCTTGTCCTGCGAACTGCACCGGTGCGAGCGCGGGCCAGGCGCCACGCGTTGTGCTCGCCACTGGACCGTGCTGGGGGCGGTGGCCTGATGGCCTCGATCACCATGGGCGCGGCCTTGGAGGTCCTGAAGTCCGACCGGTGCCTATGCCACCACCGGAAGAAGGTGAAGCAAGCCCTCTGCACGGATTGCTACATGGCGCTTCCTACGGCGATGCAGAAGGCATTGTGGCGCCGGCTGGGCGAAGGCTTCGAAGAGGCGTACGCGGCAGCGAAGGCGTGGCTGCTAAGGGACGACTGAATGCGTATCTCCGCGGTCACCAAGTCGGGTAGGAAGCTCTCCGCCGGCGAGTTGCTAGAGAGGCAGGTTACCCAACAGGTCCGGGACTTCCTCGCGTTCCGTGGCTGGCGCCCGGTGCGGATGCAGCGGATGGTGTTGCCGGGATCGTTCCAGACTGGCGAAGCTGGCATGCCGGATTACGTGTTCCTCCACTACCTTGATTGCCAGCCGGCTTGCGCGTGCCTGGCACTTTGGATTGAGTTCAAGCGGCCAGGCGGCAAACTCCGCGATGGACAGCCGGAATGGCACGCACGAGAGCGCCTGCGCGGAGGCATCGTTTGGGTGGTTGATAGCTTCGAATGGTTTGAGCAATTATATGACCGGCATTTCTCTTGGCTGCACACCGGCGAGACGGCTGTCGGCCAGTTGGATCTGCTGGCTGGGCTACGAGGAGGTCGATGAGACGACCGCGAACGGTTGACATAAATTACTACGAGTGGAGCGTGATCCGGTGGCTTACCTCTACCACGCGATCCGTTCTTTCGCCGGAAGGACGATATATTTTCCGCGAGCTCCTCGACCAATGTTACGTCGCTGGCGGCATCCCAAAGGACCTGGAGTTGATGGCCCGAAAAGTGGAGTGCACCGACGAGCAGATGCGGCGAGTTTGGCCTCTCATCGAGCATCACTTTCAGACCGACAAGAAGGACAAAAAAATCCTGTTTTTTGCGCCCGCGAGAGCATGGCGTACCAGTTTTTTTCGTTATCTTTCGACACAACATACCAATGGAATGCGTGGCGGTCGCAATAAAGGACCGGTTAACGGACACGGTTTCAATGGCATAGAAACCAATGGGGTAAGCCTATCGGACGAAGCGAAGCGTACTAAGCGGACGAATATAAAGCGAGCGGACGAAGCGAAAGAGTCGCCGCCGCCGGCGCAGCAGTCTCGTTCATCGGAAGAACCCGAACAGTCCGCGGCCTCCGTAAGCTCGCCGCCGCCGCTCGATTCGCCGCCGCCCGCCGCGATAGAACCAGAAGAAATACCAGAGATCGACAAACTCTGTTTCATCTCGCGCGAACTGACCTACTACGTGAACGAACTGTGCCACCTCGGATGGCAACCTGCTGATGAAAAGATTTGTGCCGAAATTCTGAAAGCGATAGAGGGCGATCTGGATTTCTTTACAGCCAAACTCGGACAACTCTGGAAATCACGTAGGGCGAGCCCCAAAAAATCGTACGGCTGGTTCACATCGGTACTGAGGAAGGAAGATTGATGCCAGTCCGGATGCTCCCGATCCCGCCGATTGATTGCCAACGGATAGTGGAGTTGAATGCCGCGCTCGAGGCCGATAACGGCAACGTGGCCAAGCGCAAGGCGCTGGACCGATATGCCGGGGCGATGCGTAACAAGCAGATTTCATCGACAGCGAGTGTGCAGGAACCGGGACCTCGCACGATGCGCCAGGAGCCGGGAGCCACGGCGCGACTCTTGGAATTGGCCTATGCGCGCCCATGTCTGATTTGCGGAGAAGACGGCGCCTGCCGGCATCGAGAGCCGCAAGTGGAGCTGGCGTTGATGAGGCAACGCGGATGATCATCGGAACCGATAACTCCGGCCGCGACGTTCGTATTCAACTGGACCGGCTCGTGGAGAGCCGCATGCTTGTGCAAGCAAACAGCGGCGCCGGCAAGAGCTGGGCGTTGCGCCGAATCCTGGAGCAGACCCATGGCAAGATCCAGCAACTCGTGATCGACGTTGAAGACGAGTTTCACACCCTGCGCGAGAAGTACGACTACGTGCTGGCCGGCCGCCACGGAGGCGACTGCCCTGCGGACGTGCGCAGCGCGCCGCTGCTGGCGCGGCGGCTCCTGGAATTGGGCGCCTCGACGATCATGGGGATCTACGAGCTTCAGGCTCATGACCGGATCCGGTTCGTCCGACTGTTCCTCGAGTCGCTCATAAACGCGCCCCGCGACCTCTGGCATCCGGTCCTGGTCGTAGTGGATGAAGCGCACGTATTCGCGCCACAGGTTGGCGAGGCTGAGAGCGCGGCGTCTGTAATCGATCTGATGACGCGCGGGCGCAAACGGGGATTCTGCGGGATACTGGCCACCCAGCGCATTTCGAAGCTGCACAAGGACGCCGCGGCCGAAGCGAACAACAAGCTGATCGGCCGGTCCGCGCTCGACGTCGACATGAAGCGCGCCTCCGACGAGCTCGGCTTCTCCACGCGGGAGCAACAGAACTCGTTGCGGACTCTGAGGCCTGGCGAGTTCTTCGCCTTTGGGCCGGCGGTATCGGACGTTGTCACGCTTGTAAAGGTCGGGCCGGTGGAGACGACGCATCCCAAGGCCGGCCAGCGCGCCGCGGCGCCGCGCTACTGGCTCCAGCGCCTGCCCGAAGGGGAGCGCGCCATCCTGGAGGTCCTGGTCTCCGCATTCCCGCGTGCGGTGGACCGTGAATCGATTGACCAGCACACCGAATACAAGCGGTCCAGCCGGGACACTTACATTCAGCGCCTCAAGGCGCGCCAACTCGTAAAGAGCGTCGGGCGCGGAGAAGTGCGCGCCAGTGAGGTGCTATTCGAATGAAAACCCTCGCAGATCACATGGCGCGTTTCATGTCCCGAGTTGTGAAAGTGCCCGGCGGTTGCTGGCTGTGGACGGGTAAGATTCACAAGAAGAACCGGTACGGTCGGTTCCGTGTTGGAAAACAACAGTTTCAGGCCCACCGTTGGCTCTACGAGCAGATCCACGGGCCAGTCGATGCAAAACTCGATCTTGACCATACCTGTCGGCTTCGGGCGTGTGTCAATCCGGATCATCAGGAGCCCGTGACGCGCCGAGTCAATCTACTCCGCGGTGACACGATCACGGCGCGCCACGCCGCCGCTATCCGCTGTCCACAGGGCCATCCCTATGACGCCGAGAACACCTACGTCTATCGCGGCCTGAGATATTGCCGAATCTGCCGCGACGCCCACCGGGCGAAGAACAAGCTGAAAGCGAGGAGCCATGCTGCTTGACCACTCCCAAGTCGCCGATCGGGTAGAAGAGATCCGCACCCGCATCGTCAGGCAGTTGGGCACATGCCGCGTGGCAATACTCAACGATCCATGCGCGGTGCGCGATTTCCACGACGGGGTAGCGCCCGTAGTCACACGAATAATTTCCGACGCTCAGACGAATCTGGAGGCGGAGATCGGCCGCCTCACCGCGTGGAACCAGCAGCAAGCGCAGGAAGCCTGCGACTACATGGCCAGGATTCAGAAGCTCACCGCTGAAGTGGACCGGCTTCGCGCCCGCGAGAGCGCGCTCTTGGATGCCAACAACCTCGAGCTGGAGCGCCGCCGGCGGGCAGAGCGCGAGCGCGACAACATGCGCGAGACCTGGGAGCGGGCGTCGGCTGCGCCCACGCCCGCAGAATATCAGGAGCGCATCCGTGGGCTGCTCGGCACCATCGGCCGGCTCGCCGATGCCGTCAAAGCCCTGCTGGCCGCTGGGCCAGGTTGCCACTGCGACGGCGCCGGTTGCGCGCACTGCCAAGCTGAGGCGCTCCTGAAGCCAGCGCGCAAGCACCAGCCCTTCGAATACGACGTGGAGCCGGAGGTGAAGCGTGGGTAAGGCGATCTACGGACTCGCCGACAAGGCTTGGCAGGTGGTGGTGGGGTGCGATCCGCGCATGCCATGCGCCCCGCGCTGCTGGGCACGCAAGACGGTGGCGCGCATCGTGGAGTGCCAGCGCTCCACTTCCCCAGGGCGGTCAGAGTTTTTTAAGATCGCGCTGACTCCAGATGGAAAGCGTTGGTCTGGCGAAACGGTCCTGGACGAAGCGCACCTCTCCGATCCCCTGAAGTGGCGCAAGTCGGCCCTGATCGCCACTGGCTTTCATGGGGACATTGGGCGGTTAGGGACCGACGATATGGAGAAGATTCTTCGTGTGGCCTGTTCTGCGCTCAGGAACGGACACCGGATTATGTTCCTCACCAAAATGCCAGTCGAGTTGCGCCAGCAGTTCACGTTTGCCATGAACCGGATCTATGGGGATGGACACTGGCATCCTCCGGACGGGATCACCATCGGTTGCTCTGTGATGAACCAATCCGAGGCAGACCGCCAGCGGAACGCGATGGCAGAGCTTGCCGCAACGGGTTGGAGTACCCACGTCTGGCATGAGCCAGCCATCGGCCCGGTGAACTGGCAGGGATGGGAGTTCATCAAGCTACTCGTCGTCGGCGGCGAGTCGGGCGCAAACGCTCGGCCATTCGTGGACAACTGGGCGTACGTGTCTCTCGATTGGTGCCAGCAACACGGCATCAAGTTCTGGATGAAACAGTTCGGCGCCAACCCCGTGGATTCCCTCGGAAAGATGCGCGGAGCCATGTTCCTCAAGAGCGACCGAAAGGGATCGATGCTGAAGAGCCTGCCGCCCTTGCTGCGCATGCGCGAATTGCCGGAGGTGCTCCGTGGCAAATGACCTGGTGAAGCGTACCCGAGAAAACTCCGTTTCCGCAGCGAGGCAGGGTGTCTGCTACGTAAGGGTGACTCCCATTGCCATGTACAGGGGGCACGGCAATGGAATCCATATCGGCTTGGCGCACCTGGATCGCGACTGCACGTACCTGAACCCGCGCACGGACAACCATTGCCCAAGCAGCCAGGTGATTCCGATAAGTGGACCGATTCTCGAAACCCTGCGACTCTGCTCCAAGTGTGCGCCGAAGAAATGGCGTGGGGTGACCGTAGACCTCTCCGACACCAGGGAGATCCGAAACGCGGGGCACTCCCCGCTTTTACTGGGACCGGAGAAAGGAGCCGCATGCCCAGCGGAATGATTGACTTCACGAAACCGATGGCGAAGTGCGAGCGCTGTGGAAAGCTCATCACGCTCGCACCTGAGTCCAGCCGTCATGAAGACGCCCATCCTTTCCGCCTTGCTAAAGAGGCGAAGGGAGTCTGCGCCAACTGCGTGATGACGCAGTTTTTGTACAACACATACCCGATCAACATGCAGATCGACGACTCAGGTCCGGAGCTGCTCCTGAACCCGGCGATACGCGAGGCCTTTATCCGCTGCGGACTCCTGGTGCACAGCGACCTGAACATTGATGAGGTCGAGTGGACGGAAGTGGTGCGCCATTGGAAGCTGCCGGTCAAGATCCAGAAGAGCGGTATGAACCCGTACCGCATGGGCGAATCTCCGCGGGCCAGAGCGCGCGAATCCGGACTGCCGCCGGCATCCTATTGGCCCGCCCCGGCACCACTCGATCACTTTGCGGAAATAGGGAAGCAGCAGTATTGCCCGAAGTGCGGTGCCGCGGCGGGGCCGACGCGCGAAGTGGGCGAATTTCGGGGCGGCTATATGACCGACTGCCAGGCCTGCGGATTCAAGGACACTGGAGCCATCTGGATTCGAGATCTCGCACCCGAGAAAGGAAAGGCCGCCGAGATGGTATTCCTGACGAAGCCTCCGAAGGGTGGGAAGGAGACGATCCAGTGAAGCAGCATTCCCGTGTTCTACTCCTCGCGCTGTCGGCTACCTGCCTGCATGCCCCTTTTGCGCAGAGACTGGCGCCGCGCTGCCCATCCGTTCAGGAGCGGCTCTTCGACGCCCTGGCTCGCGTCGAGAACTGTGCGGCGCTGCGCAACCCTGGTTGCCTGAAGTTCGCTGGCCAGCTCGGAGCTCGCCGCGGTCCGGGTGGCTACGCGGTCTTCTGGCGGCTGGTGGACGGCGAGCGCGCGCTGCGCCGGCAGATCGTGCGCGGCCAGGGGCGCACCGTGGTCGAGTTTCTGAAGCGCTACAACCCGGTCGGATCCGGCTATCCCGAGAAGGTCGCTGCGTTCGGCCGGCTGGGTCTCGAGGAGGTTCTGTAGGATGCTCCTCGGCTTCAAGCGCCGCTTCGCCCCCTACGTCGAGGATGGTTCGAAGACCCACACGATCCGGGCGATCCGAAAGATCCCGCCGCGCGTCGGCCAAATGTGCCACTGCTACGTGGACCCGCGACAGAAGATCATGCGGCTGCTTGGCCGTTGGCCGTGCGTCAAGGTCGAGGAGATTGAAATCGACGCACCCCAGGAATACCACTGGACCGAGGTCGAGGTGACCATCGATGGCGTTCGGCTCGACATGGACGAGTGCAACGCGCTCGCCTGGCGGGACGGTTTTCGCAACCGCGGCCGAGACCAGGCCTTCGCGGAAATGATGGACTTCTGGGCCGGCCGGCTTCCGTTCCGGGGGCACGTCATCCATTGGAAATGGCCGGAGGCTCCCCATGCCCATCAGTGAGCGCAAGTACCAGCACCTCTTCGAGGAGGCCCAGGCCGACGCGACCCGCCTCCGCAAGGAGCGCGACAGTGCCCTGAGTTTCCTCAGGGTCATCGGGCGGCTCGCCACCGACGAGCGAATCGTCTCGTTGTGCAAGGCGGCAGTCGGGGGCGAGCCAGGGCCAGACACCGCGCGCCTCGATGCCGTCGAGAGCCAGTGCGCCGATATCGAGTTGACATGCGGCGGAGTGTGGCGCGTCTCGGGGCTTGACCGCGACTACGAGGCGCATTCACTGCGCGACGCCATCGACCAGATGGTGGCGGCGCTCAAGGTAGTCCATGTCTGAGCGAGCGCGAGCGCTGGAGTGCCGCATCTTCATCGACCTCGCCCCCGGCGCCGGCGCGCCGAAGCGCGGCGATTACGTCCTGACGGTCGGCAAGCATGGGCCCGGCAGCGGATACCTGGTGCTGGGCGTGCGCAAGATCCAGCGACGGCGGCCGTCATCCTGCGAGCGGTTCACGCTCCAATGCCATCGCGTGTCGGCGAACGAAGTGACGGCACCCCGCTGGACCATGCGCTGGTACCCGAGGACCAGGAGGGCGCGTGGCTGAGGTCACAAAGCTCGCTGTTGTTCCGTGTTTGACAATCAGATCGATTTGTTTCAAACTATTGGCGTAAACTGTGCAGTTTTGAACTGCGCGATTTGAAGATTTAAACCAGCGGGTCCGCCGGCAGGACGCGGACCAAATAGCCCCGCCACTCAACGGGAACGCTGGCAAGATATGAGCCCATCGACGCCACAGCCATCTCTGGAAGTCCCAGAATCCGATATCGCTCTCTACCTCACACCTTTCCAGCTTCGCGGCGGTCGCGTGCGCCTTAAGAACGTGAATGGCCAGGCGTGCGGTCACAGCCCAATCGGATTTTTGTCTAGGCTCTCCGGAGAGGGGCTGTTTTCTGGGATCGTTCAGAATGGGAAGCTGCGCGCGGTGCGAATACTCCGGGGCGCCGATTTCATCGCACAATCAAGCGCCTTGGCGGGGTTCGACCTGCGAGTCGCTTCCGCGCTGTTGCGCGACTACAAAAAGAAATTCTGCGACGGCTGCCGCCGCGAGTTGAGCCGGAGCCAATTTGCGAAACGAGCAACCTTTGCGGACGGCGTTGACCACCGCTGCGTATACTGCCGGCACAAGGAAGCCGCGATTGAGTCCGCGCGAAACAAGGATCTTCGGCGCCTGCGGGAACTTCACGCCGAGGGGTCACACACGCTCAAGGAGTGGTTGGATTGCCTGAAGCGGTTCGGATTTCGTTGTGTGTGTTGCGGCGTGGATGCCACGGCAATCGAAGGCACACTAACCAAAGACCATGTGGTTCCACTACTTCATGGCGGATCGAACTTCATCTCGAACATTCAGCCGCTCTGCCGTCCGTGCAACTCGCGCAAAGGCGCAAAGACGATAGACTACCGTGATAATCTCAGCCAAACGGCTCACAGCCTATTTTCCGACGATGGTCTTTCCGGTCGAGATTTTAGCCGAGAAGGGCGACCGGATAATGCTTCGGATGGATCGGATTCAACTGCTCGCGCTCATTGCGAAGGAGGGCGTGATCGGAATCGGATCGCGGAACCGCATCAAGCGGCTCCGGGTCAACAAGGCCATCTCTCAGCAGGTGGAACGGATCTATCGCGAGTCTCGGTATAGCCGGGAAAGCCTGAAGTACACCTACCAGGAGGCGATGGAAAACCATCCCACAATACTGAAGCGCGAGGGGGCTGGTGGCAGGTTCGAGCGCTGGCCTGACAACGAGCGTTTTCCCAAGGATCGATTCAACCCTGATCGGATTCCAGCGCCGATCCTTTCCCCCAGGCGCGCGGCGTGAAGGCTTCGACCAGTGGTGCGCGCTGGCTGGCCCGCGAGCGCGGCGCCCACGAAGGAACGGAGCGACCCAGGGCGGCCATCGTGTCGGCGCCTGCCGAAGCCGCTGGTTCTATCCGCCTCAACGGGCCGGGGCGGGAGGCGCTCCGACGTGAGATCGAGAGCTACGCCAACAACCGGCCCGCGGACCGGCTTCTCGGATTCTGAGAGCGAACGATGAGCGATGGAGCCGATGAAGTCCCGTTGCGGGACCACATGGAGTCGAGGTTGGTCGACCTCGAAAAGCTCGTCCTCACCAACTTCAAGGCTCACGAACGCGAGCACGAGCTGATGGAGGTTGTCCGTGCAAGCGACAAAGCGGCGCTGGACAAGCACTTGGCGTGGCTAAATGAGATGCGGGGAGCCCTGAGGGATGAACGCGCCGAACGGGATCGAATGTTTCCGCGGTTGGAGCACGAAGCCTATTCAAAAAGCGTGGAAACAGACTTGCGTGGACTGCGGGAATCTCGCGCGGAAATGCAGGGTAAAGCGAGCCAGAGCAATTTGAACGTGACGTTTTTTATCGCCCTGGCCGGATGTATTGTCGCGGTGGTGGACATGATTCTGCGGATCTTCGGAAAGTAGGCTGGGACGGCCACGAAAAAAACCGGCGACCGGCCAGTTGCGAGCTGGCCGGCCGCCGAGGGACAACGCCAGACTGACCTGGCATCATCCCGGCCCCCAGGGGGCACGGGAATATTAGCACCATTGCATCAATGATTTGCGAACGCCAACCGAACGTTTTGGGGCGACGCCAGCAGACTGGCCTGCGGCTGCCCAGGAGTGGACAAAATCCAGGTCGAGCTCTGGCCGATAGACCGGCCGATTCCCTACGCGCGAAATCCTCGCAAAATCTCTGCCGCGGCCGTCGACAAAGTTGCTGCCTCCATCAAGGAGTTCGGATTTCGCCAGCCCATCGTAGTGGACCGCGAAGGTGTGATCATCGTCGGGCACACGCGGCTCCTGGCGGCGAGAAAGCTCGGGCTCGATGTGGTGCCGGTCCACGTCGCCGAGAATCTGACGCCGGCGCAGGCCCGGGCATACCGACTGCTCGACAACCGGAGCCACGATGAGACGACGTGGGATGAAGCGCTCCTCGGACCGGAGCTGCTCGATCTGAAGGGTATGGAGTTGGATTTGAGCCTGACTGGATTCGACGTTCGAGAGATCGACACGGCAATCGCGGCGGCGACGCAACGCGAGGAAGTGATCGATGTCGCCGCGCCGGAACCGCCCAAGAACCCGGTGAGCGTCGCTGGAGACCTGTGGCTGCTCGGGCGTCATCGCCTCTTGTGCGGCGATTCGACATCAGTGGTGGACGTCAAGCGCTTGTGCGGCTCGAGGCGCGCAGTGCTGGTGGCCACCGATCCGCCTTACGCTGTGAGCTACAAGGGCGGCGAGCACCCTGGTCCCAAGGCCACCAAGAACGAGCGCGACAAGAACTGGTCGGATCAATACTGGGACGTAATCGAGAACGCGCCTCAGTTCTTCAAGCTGTTCATCCAGACAGCGATCAATCAAGCCGCCCTCCCGAACGCCGCCTGGTACATCTGGCATGCTTCTGCGCGCCAGTCGGATCTGGAGTCCGCCATGCGGGCGTGCGGCTTTCAGGTCCATCAGCAGATCATCTGGTTCAAGAGCCGCGCCGTCCTGACCTATTCGCACTTCATGTGGCAGCA
>Ga0326727_10020525_pt1 | contig 13109 bp, 6 predicted proteins | sample MB2enrmetagenome_FD_207643 | JGI IMG/M metagenome (GOLD analysis project Ga0326727, IMG submission 207643) | Lab enriched peat soil microbial communities from McLean, Ithaca, NY, United States - MB29MY | ecosystem: Environmental > Terrestrial > Soil > Wetlands > Peat | place: USA: New York...
TGCTCTGTCGCGGCGCGCTGCGCCTCCGCCCTGCCGGTGAGGAAGAACACGCTCACCCCCAGCCGCTGCGCTTGCTGGTAAAGGCGCAGCGTCCCTGCAATGGCCGGCGCCCTGGCGGCCGCGACCCAGGCAGAAAAAGCATTGCTGTCGTATGCGAAATCCGCCTTGGTCATCTCCTCGTAGTTGGAGAGCGTGGTTTCGTCGATGTCCAGCACCAGCGCCAGCTTCTCCTGGGGACGGCGATGGACGCCGCGCAGGCGCAGAAAAGCGATGGCCCGATCCGCCTGCACGTCCAGGTCTTTGGCATAGCAGCCGCAGGTGCAGGTGCATGCGTGGTATTGCCGCAGTTGCGCCTTCAGCGTATCGAGGTTGGCAATGCGCTCGGCAGGCGCAAGGGAGCTTTCCCGCGCCACCGGCTGCTGGGCATTCAGACCCAGCGGGGCCAGGCCGAGAAGCAGAATTGCAGCGAATGACAGTGCAGGTCTCTTCAAGGTGAAAGCCCTCTCTTTTGCATGCCTGATGGCGACGACTCAGCGTGATGGTCCGTCTGTTGCTGCGATTCCTGGCGCAGGGGTGGCCGGGGTGGTTAATTTCTGACGCATCTCTCCTGTTTCTGTAGAGTGGTTCTCCTGTATCCCACCCTAGCCGCAAAAACAAAAACGCGGCGAGGGTGGGGCACCCAAAGCTCTGCACCTTCAGGAGAAACACTCTGGCGTGCGACGGCTTGTGGGGAGCTTTACAGCGGGGCCGTTGCGCATGGATCCGCCAGCCCGTACTCGCTCTCATCCGAGTGCAGCAGCACCTCGCGGGTGGGGTTGGCCAGCCAGTTGTAAAGCATCCCCGCAAACAGCAGCACCGCCCATATGGTTGCCAGCACAAAGCCGGCCTTGAGGCCGCCGAAGAGGTCGCTGACCGCGCCCATGGCCAGAGGACCGAGGGCAGCGCCCGCGCAGGTGAAGAACAGAATCACGCCCGCCACCGCGCCGTGCTCCGACTTGGGAAAGCAACTGATGCCCTTGGAGTTCAGCGTGGGATAGATAACCGACATGAACAGTCCGGAGAGGGCCAGCAGATAGACCGTGGCGTTGGTGCCAAAGAGCATGGAGCCCAGGAAGCAGGCCAGGATGGCGCCGCTGAAGAGCACCAGAACCGTGGTCCAGTTCCAGCGCGCAATCACCCACGCGCCCAGAAAGCGGCCGCCGGCGCGCAGCACAAAGAAGATGGAGACCACGTAGGCCGCCATGAAGACCGACGAAGGCCGGTTGCTTCTCAGGTAGGTGGGCAGCCACACATAGATGGCGCACTCCACCGCGACATAGAGAAAGCAGGCCAGCGAGAATCCGAGGGCATAGCGATTCTTGAGCATGTGCATGGTGCGCTTCAGATCGATGGGTTCAGCCGAGGCCTTCATGGTGTGCGGATAGCGGACCAGCGAAGCGGTGAGGATGAGCGCAACGCAGATGGTTCCGGCAATCACGTAGAGGAACTTCCACGAGATGCCGCCCAGCAACAGCCGGGCCACAATGGCCGGTCCGATAATGGCGCCCACACCGAAGAACCCTTCCACCATGTTCATGGTCGAGGTGTGCTCATGGGTGGAGTTCGAGATGTCGCCGATCAGGGCCAGCGCGCCAGTTTTGAAGATGCCGATGGAGGCGCCGGAGACAATCAGCAGCACGACAAAGAAGGCGTAGGAGTTGGCCACCACGAACATGTAGGAGTTGAGGGCAAACAGGATCAGCCCCAGCACGATGGTCTTCTTCCGGCCCAGCTTGTCGGCCAGGAATCCCAGGCAGATGGCGGCGATGGCAATGGCCGACATGTTGGCGTAGTGGAACGCGCCGCCCGCGGTCATGCTCAGGTGAAAGGTCCGGATCACCTCCGGAATGATCACGCCGACCGAATCCGTGGTCATGGCGAACATCATGAACATCATGTAGGTCAGCGATTTAATGAGGAAGTGATTTGCCGGCGGCGCCGAGGCGGTCATCGAAGATTCTCCTTGCTGGTTGGTACATATTTCTCTGCGGGCATCCTCTCCGGGTGCCCTACCCTCGCCGCGCGCTTTTCGAGGAGAAATTTTTGCGGCTAGGGTGGGACGGCACGCGGCTCTCAGACGATCCGGATTGCGCCGCTCTGGCCGGCAACGTCAGTGGAATACTCAATCACTGCGCAGGGCTGGGCAAAATCGACAACCAGCCGGGCCCAGGCCTCACCGCGCCTCCAGTTGATGGTGAGCAGATGGGCCGCCGGAGACTCCACGCTGGAGCCGCCGCCAAACGCGGCATGCGTGTTGCGCAACCGGATCATCTCAATCAGACGCTGCACGAAGGGCTTCTCAAGCGCCGCCAGCACTTCTTCGTGGGTGTAGTAATGGCGGTTGATATCGCGGCCCACACCGCTTCTGGCCAGCAGCTCCATATCGTTGGTCCCGCCCAGCAGGCCCACGTAATAGACCTGGGGAATGCCGGGCACAAAGAACTGCACCGCGCGCGCAATCAGGTACTCCGTATCGCTTTGCCCAAGGGCGTCATAGTAGGTGCAGTTGACCTGATAGAGGTCCAGATTATTGGCGGCGGCGCCGGTGGCCTGCCGGCTTTCGCCTTTGCTGCGTTTGTGGATGGTCTCCACAAGTTCATGAATCGCCGCCGGCGGCAACAGCCCCGGAGCGCCCGAGGCATCCGCGCCCACATCGATGACGCCAATGCCGTCATGGGTATCGAGCACGGTAATCGAATTGCGCGGACGAACAGCCAGCCACTCCACCAGCGGCCCCGCATCGGCCTGATACAGAGCATGAAGCACCAACGGCGGCAAAGCGAAGTCGTAGACCCAATCCACCTGGCGGGCAATCTCCACCTGCTGCTTGTAGTAGCTGTGCACCTCGACCAGCACTTCGATCCCCAGCGCGCGGGCCTGCGCCGTCAGTTCGGCGATGAAGGCGAAGGTCTCGGGAATCATGAAGCAACTGGAGCCCGGCTTCTTGATGGCGTAGCCCACCGCGTCCAGCCGGATGGCGCGAATCCCGGCAGCGTGGAACCGCTCCAGAATCGCATCCAGATACGCCTTGCCCTGCGGGTGTGTGACGTCAATATCCAACTGCTGCGGGGTAAAGGTGGTCCACAGCAGGCGCTTTTCGCCGCTGGCCAGGGTGGTATAAGCAAACGGCAGTCCGGGACGCGGCCGGTAGATGCGCAACAAATCCGCTTCGGTGGCCCCGTTGGGAAACACCCGGTCGTAGGTCAGGAACATGCCGGCGTAAGGCGAGTTGACGCCGTTTCTTGAGAAATCCTGAAACTGCGGCGACTGGCAGGAGACGTGGTTGACGATCATGTCCGCCATCACCTCCACGGTCTCGCCCAGCGTGCGCAGATCGTCCCAGGTGCCCAGCCGGGCATCCACAGCGGTGTGATCGATGGGATCGAACCCGGCATCGGAGCCATCGATGGGGTGAAAGAACGGCAGCAGATGGGCTCCGCCGAAGACCTGAGCCAGGGGACCGGTCAACAGGGCAGAGAGTTCGCGGATTCCTCCGCTGGCCAGACGATCAATATAGGCAATGAGCTGAACTTGGTTTTTCATGCGGGTTCTCGCAGAGCAGACGGATTGTCTTCGATAACGGTTTACAGGTTTCGCTATACGTTTGTCAAGAAATTTGATATATCGAGAGTTGATATTATGTATATACAAACTAAAGCGCGAGAGAGATTCTTCGGGCGGCCCTCCGCCCTGGCGCGTGCATCCTGCTGGATTGAATAACCTTGCAGATGCCGGCCCGGCGCCAGATCCGGCGGCATCCTTTCCCTGGCCGACCCATCCCTCGATGGCACTGATCCCCCTGGGCGGCGTATAACCCTGGAATGGGGGCTGAGGCGGCAATGGAGATCGATGCATGGCTGCGCAAGGGCGGCCTGCTGGTTACGGCCAGCGATCGCGCAGCTCGCGCCTGTGAGTCCAGCTTCCATCGCGCCCGCCGGGCCGAGGGACTCACCGCCTGGCCGGCCCCTGGAATTCTTGATTGGAAGAGCTTTGTGCGCGCCGCCTGGCAAGAGCGCACCGTCGACGGCCGTCTGCTGCTGAACCCCGCGCAGGAGCAGGCTCTGTGGGCTGGCGTTGCCGCCAACAGCCGCCATCTGGCCACTTTGCTCGAAGGCCCGCGCCACCGGCTGGCCGCCCTGGCCATGGAAGCCCATGCGCTGCTTTGCTCCTTTGCGCCGCAGTTTCTGCATGACTCCGCACGCCGCGAATGGCAGCAGGACGCGGCTGCGTTCAGTGCCTGGCTCAATTCGTTTGATGAGATCTGCCGGGCCGGCCACCTGCTCAGCCCCAGCCGCCTGCCGATTGAGTTGCTTCAGCTTTTGGAGAGTTCGCCCGTTGATGCGGAACGCCCGCCGCTTCTACTGGCTGGATTTGACCGCATTTTGCCTGCCCAGCGAAGGCTGCTCGATGCCTGGGGGGCGTGGCAGCAAACAGCGCCGGGACGCCCGGCCACCCAAGTGCTCTTCTGCGAAGCGGAAAGCGCCCAGGCCGAGCTGACCGCCTGCGCCCTGTGGTGCAGCCGCCAGTTGGCCGCCAACCCGCAGGCGCGGTTGCTGGTGATTACCCAGGACGCCGTCGGACACCGCGGTGAGATGGAACGGACTTTCCTGCAGCACACTGGCCCCGCCGCTTCCCCGCTCTTCGAGTTTTCATTAGGCATTCCGCTCAGCCAGGTTGGCCTGGCGCGCGGAGCCCAACTGCTGCTGCGCTGGCTGGACGGCGCTCTAGCGGAGCACGAACTTGACTGGCTGCTCTCCACTGGCCAACTGGCTGGCAACCCGCAGGAATCTGCCGCACTGCAAGCGTATATGCGCGCCCTTCGTCAGCGAAATCTCGAGCGGACCCACTGGACTCTGGAGGCGTTCTTGAACCAGCCGCCAGCCAGCCAGTTGCCGGCGCCCTGGGTACAGCGCACGATCGAAGCCCAACGCACGCTGAAGCAAGGTCACGGCCGCACGCAAAGTCCGCTGGACTGGGCGGGGCTGATTCCGCAGTTGCTTGAGGTTGCGGGCTGGCCCGGTGGACGGCCTCTTTCCAGCGCCGAATTCCAGGCCGCCGACCGTTGGGTAAAGGCCGTGGAAGCCTGCGGCTCCCTGGGCTTCGATGGCCGCCGCATCCCCTGGCAGGAATTCCTTTCTGTCCTCGCTCACACGCTGGACGAAACCCTGTTTGCTCCCCAGTCCCGCGAAGCGCCCATTCTGATTGCCGGGCCGGCCGAGTCGGCCGGACTCACCGCCGATGCGGTCTGGTTCCTGGGAGCGGATGAGGCCGCCTGGCCGGCAGGCGGACCCATGCATCCCCTGCTGCCGCCCGAGGTGCAGCGCGAGTTTGGCATGCCCCATGGGACGCCCCAGCTGGATTGGGAGCTGGCTCAGGCCATCACCGCGCGCCTGCTGGACACCGCTCCTGAAGTGCGATTCAGCTTTGCGCGGCAAAAGGACGGCTCCGAGGCCCGTCCGTCGCGGCTGGTTGCCCAGTTGGCCGGTCCGCCGCAACCGCTTCCTCCGGAGCTGGCCGCGCCCGCCAGCACCCCGCTGCTTGCCCTTCCTTTTGAGGATGCGAGCCGGATTCCCTTCCCGCCGGGTAAAGCCGAGGGCGGCTCCAGCGTGCTGACTTCCCAGTCGCAATGCCCCTTCAAGGCCTTCGCCACCGCCCGCCTGGCCGCCCGAGGATGGGAGCCCGCCGAGGCTGGCCTGACCGCTGCCCAGCGCGGCCAACTGCTCCACGCGGTGCTGCACGCTGTCTGGGGGCCGGGTGGAATCCACTCACTCGATGAACTCCAGAGCCTGGGAGACCGGAGGCCCTTCGCCGCTGACCATGTCCACCGCGTTCTCGAACGCGAGATTCGCCCAGGGTTTCGCGAGCGCATGCCGCGCCGCTACCTGGAGCTTGAAGAACTGCGCCTCACAGCGCTGATCGCCGAGTGGCTCGATTACGAAGCCGCCCGCATCGATTTCGAGGTTGTGGGCACTGAGGTCGAGCGCATCGTCCACCTGGCAGGGCTCACGCTGAACCTGCGCCTGGACCGCATCGACCGGCTCAAAGATGAGTCCCTGCTGGTCATCGATTACAAGACCGGCGACGTCAACCCCAGGTCCTGGGAGCTGCCCCGCCCCGACGACGTGCAACTGCCGCTCTATGCCGGCTTTGCCCTGAAGCCGGAAGACGTGCTGGGCGGCCTGGTCTTTGCCAAGGTGCGCGTCGGCGAGCTGAGCTTTGCCGGGCGGGTGGGCAACGCGACCGCGACCCTGTTCGACGGCCTCAAGAGCAACAACAGCCTGGTGAAAAACAGCCTCACCGCCGAACAACTCATCGATTGGAAGGCTTACATCGAGCAACTGGCCAAAGACTTTGTCGCAGGCCGGGCCGAGGTGGACCCGCGCGAGTACCCCCAAACCTGCGAGCGCTGCGGCCTCCAGACGCTGTGCCGGGTCCGGGAGAATCAGGCGCAATTTGAAGCCGGGGAAGACAGCGAGGAGGCTGGCGATGAGTAGCCAAACCAAGCCTGCGCCTCCCGACCGGCGCCAGCGCCAGCAGGCGCTCGATCCTGGCCATTCCATTCTGGTGCAGGCCCCGGCCGGCTCCGGCAAGACCGACCTGCTCACGCGGCGCTTTCTGCGCCTGCTGGGCGAGGTGGAAGAACCCGGCCAGGTCGTCGCCATTACTTTCACCAATGCCGCCGCCGCCGAAATGCGCCACCGCATCCTGAGCGAACTGGAGAAAGCCGCTGTCAGCTCCGAGTTGTCCCCCGCAACGGACGAATTCTCCATGGATGCCCTGGCCCGCCGCGCCATGGACCACTCCCGCGCGCTGGGCTGGAAGCTGCTCGACCTGCCCGCGCAGTTGCGCATCGCGACCATCGACTCCTTCTGCCGCGACCTGGCCCAGCAGCAGCCGCTGCTCTCCGGCCTGGGCGGCGGCCTGGACATCGCCGAGCAGCCCGCCGAACTCTATCGCCGCGCAGCCCGCAGCACGCTGAAGAAGATCGACGATGCCGGCTCGGCGCTCAGCCAGGCCATCGAGGCGCTGCTGCTGTGGCGCGACAACGGTTGGCAGGAGATGGAAGACCTGCTGGTGAAGATGCTGGGCGAGCGCGACCGCTGGATGCACGAGTTTGTGCTGGGACGCGAACAGGACCCCGAGGCTCTCCGCGAGCGGCTGGAACGGCCCTTCGCCAAGGCCGTGCAGGAAGCGCTGACCCGGCTCGACGGGCTCTTCAGCCAGGCGCCGCAGGCCCGCGAGGAGTTGCTGAATCTGGCGCGCTTTGCCTGCGAACAGACCGGCGGCGACCTGCACCAGTCCCTGGCCGAACTGGCGGAGTTTCCCGCGGCGCCGTTCACTGACAGCGAAGCTCTTGAAGCCGCACGCGAGGCCTATCTCGGTGTGGCCGCCTTGCTGCTCACCGGCGACGGCGCCTTCCGCAAAGCGGTGGACAAGCGGCTGGGCTTTCCTGCCGACCGCAAGCGCGAGAAAGCTCGACTTCTCGAGCTGATCGCCGCGCTAAAAGAGATTCCCGGCCTCGAAACCGCTCTGGCTGCCGCAGGCAGCTTGCCGCCTGCCCATTATCCAGAGGAGGACTGGCAGATTGTATGCGCCTGCTTTACTTTGCTGCGACATGCGGCGGGCGAATTGCAGGTGGTTTTTGCCGAAGCGGGGGCGGTGGACTTTGTGGAAGTAGCGCAAATTGCCCAACGCGTGCTCAAAGGCGCGGACGGACAGCCCACCGACGTCGCGCTGGCCGTCTCCGACGGCATTCGCCATTTGCTGGTGGACGAATTCCAGGACACCAGCCGCCGCCAGCACCAGCTACTGGCCAGCCTGGTTGCCGCCTGGCCGGAGCGGCCCGGACGCACCTGTTTCGCGGTCGGCGACCCCATGCAGTCCATCTACTTTTTCCGCGATGCCGACGCCGAGCTCTTCCCGCGCATGCAGACCGCGGGCCTTGAAATCCCCCACGACGAACCGCTGCTCTTCGACTTTGTGCCTCTCCTCGCCAACTTCCGCACCGCACCGGCGCTGGTCCAGCAGCTCAACGGCGTCTTTGGCCAGATCTTTGCGGCCGACGACGGCAGCGGGGTCACATTTTCCCCGGCCGATCCCATGCGGGATCAGGATTCCCGCCCCGATCCGGGCTTTGCGCTGCACCTGGACTTTGTGCCGCAGACTGCGCGCGGCAAGGCTGCCGATCCGCAAGCGGTCCAGGAGAAGGAAGCGGCCCGCGCCGCTCAAACCGCAGAGATTGTGGCGCTGATCCGCAGCCACCTGGAGCGGATGGAGCAGGCGCGCGCCCGCGGAGAAAAGTACCGGGTGGCCGTTCTGGGCCGCGCCAAAAAGGCGCTCGCGCCCATTGCGCAAGCGCTGCGCGAGGCCGCGATTCCCTTCCGCGCTGTTGACCTGGAGACGCTGAAAGACCGGCCCGAGGTGCTGGATGCGCTGGGGCTGGCGCGCGCCCTGCTCAATCCCCAGGACCGCGTGGCCTGGCTGGGCGTTTTGCGCGCTCCCTGGTGCGGCCTCACTCTCAGTGACCTGCACCTTCTGGCCTCTGCCGACGACCCAACCCTGCGCGACCGCCCGCTGCCGGAGCTATTGGCAGAGCGGCTGCCCTTGCTCGGCGAAACCGGCGCCCGAGCCGCCGGACGCGTGCTTGACACACTGGCTGTGGTGCCCGCGCTCCGCGCCAACCAGCCCACGGCGGCGCTGGGAACCTGGCTCGAACAGGTCTGGCTGCGGCTGGGCGGCGCGGCCTGTGCGGATGCCACAGCGCGCGCCAACCTGGACCTTTTGTGGAGTTGCCTGGATCGCTTGCCGGGCGGAGAGCAGGACCTGCTGGGTCCCGGCCTCGATGCGGCGCTGGACAAGCTGACCGCCCAGCCCGACCCCGCCGCCAGCAGCGAGTGCGGCGTGCAGTTGATGACCATCCACAAGTCCAAGGGCCTCGAGTTCGAAGTGGTGATTGTGCCCGAGTTGCAGGCCGGCGGCGGCCGCGGCGGGGGCAAAATGCTCTCCTGGCTGGAGCGCGGACTGGCCCACCCCGATGAGTCGGGCGAGATCACCGAGTTTCTCATCGCCCCCCTGCAATCCAAAGGAGCGGACCGCGGCAAAGCCAAGATGTGGGTCGATGGAGTCTATCGGCGGCGCGAGTCGCAGGAGGACCGGCGCATTCTCTACGTGGCCGCCACCCGCGCCCGCGAGGAGTTGCACCTGTTTGCCCGGCCCGCCTGCAAGGTGGAGAAGAACGGCGATCTCAGTCTTGCCGAGCCCTCAGGCAGCCTGCTGGCCACCGCCTGGCCGGCGCTCGAAGAGGAAGTGCGCGCGCGCTTCGAGAATTGGAAGGCCGGCGCCGGGAAGACGGAGACGGAAATTGAGACCATTGCGGCCGCTGCGGAGAGCAATCTGCTGGTCATGCCATCGCCGGCAATGCCCACAGTACTGCGCCGCCTGCCGCCGGATTATCAGCATGCAACTGCCGCAATTCCAGAGTCGGACTCCCCACAGAGGCAGGGTGCCCCAGGTCTCGCTTCTGAGACCTGGGAAAACAGCTTTTACGCGCGCCACGAAGGCGGACTGCTCTCCCGCATTCTGGGCACAGCCGTTCACTCTTTTCTGGAGGAACTGGCCCGGCTGCGGATCGGCCTGGAATGGGATGCGGCCCGCGCGGCTCTGCAACAGTTTGCACCCCGCATCGCCGCCCAGGTGCGCGCCGCGGGCGTGGAGCCGGCCAAAGCAGCCGCAATTGCCGCCGAGGCGCTCAACCATGCGCTCAATGCATCGCGCGACCCCACGGGCCAATGGATCCTCTCGCCTCGTCCGCAGGCCGAAAGCGAAGTCCGCTGGGCGGGCGTGGTGGCCGGCAGCCTGAGGACGGTGCAGGTGGACCGCGTCTTCCGCGCCGGGCTTGCTCCCCAGTCGGAAGGCGACCAGGCCTGGTGGATCGTGGATTACAAGACGGCTCACCCCGACCATGCCGACCCGGCGGCGGCGCTGCCTGAATTGAGAAGGCTCTTTGCGCCCCAGATTGCCGCCTACGCCGCGGTCCTGCGCAACCTGCGCGGCCAGGATGTTATCCTGCGCGCCGGCCTCTACTACCCGCGCATGTTACTGTTCGACTGGTGGGAGTTATAGGGCAGGGGCGCTAACTCCCAATCCTATCGAGCGCATCAGTTGCAGCGCATTGCTGGTCTTGACAACGCCCGGCTTGAGTTTGTAGTCGAAGATCAATTGGCCGTCTTCAAACCGGTCTTCAAAGTGGCAGTTGACGGCTCGTTCGCCCATCTCCTCCGGAATCCGGGTCAGGGCCAGATCGTGCGTGGTCACCATGCCGATTGCCTTCCGTTCCATCAGGCTGCGCACCACAAACTCCGTGCCCGCCAGGCGATCGTGGGAGTTGGTGCCGGAGAGCAGTTCGTCCAGCAGGAACAGCACCGGAACCGGACCCTGCGTCAGGTCTGAAACCAGCTTGATCCTGCGAATCTCCGCATAGAACCGGGAGACGCCTCCCGACAGCGAATCGAGAATGCAGATCGACGCGGCCACGGCCAGAGGAGAAAGCCGCAGCCGCGCGGCGCGCACCGGTGCGCCACACTGCGCCAGCACGGCATTGGCGCCGATGCTGCGGATGAAGGTGCTCTTGCCCGCCATGTTGGGGCCGCTCAGAATGATCAGTTGCAGCCCGTCGCCCAGTTTCACGCCGTTGCGCACCGCTTTGGCCGAGGGCAGCAGCGGATGCGCCAGCCCCTCCGCCGCAAACAGCGGGGCCTTCCCTTCAAACTCCGGAAACACATCTTCCGGATGCTCGTAGGCATAGGCGGAGAGCGCGGTCAGCGCCTCCAGTTCTCCCACCGCGCACAGCCAGCCGCGAATCTGCGGGCCAAACTCCAGTTGCCAGCGCTCCGCCGCAAACACCACCTGCGCCCCCCAGAAAAGCAGCACATCCAGCAGCCGGGCCAACGGATTCCGCCGCTGCTTGAGGTACTCGACAAGGCGGGCAAGCTTGCGAATGGCAGCCGAGGGAGCCATGCCCTTGCTCTTGAGAGAGTCCTGTAACTCCACCAGCTTCGGAGCAGAAAAATGCTCCTGCTCCAGCAGCGCAAGAACTCCGCCCAGTAATTCCAAATCCTCCGCGGCCCGCTCCAGCGAGCCGCAGGCTTCCTCCAGGCGGGCATGGAGACGGTGCGCCCAGGCGAGGTTCAGAATGGTCACGGCCACGGCCACCGTACCCATGCTCCACACGGCCCAACCAGCCAGGCTCAGAATCCACAGGACCGCCAGCAGCGGGGTCACCACGCGCGTCACGCGCGCCGTGAAGAACGGAGAGTGTTCTCCCCACGCGGCCAGCGCTTCAGAATGCACGCCCGTGCGCACCGTTTCCCCCAGCAGGAACAGCTGCTCCCTGAAGTCCACACGTGCCTTGAGATCGGCAACCGCGCCTTGCCGCCGCAGCACCTCATCGACGGGCGCGGCGGCCAGCAGCCACGCGGCCAGCGTCTCTTCGCCGGCGCGGGTGCGCGCGGTGCACAGCAGTTCAAACAGAGAGGCCTTGCCGAACAGGTCCAGGTCGCGCGCATAGGGGTGCGAGGGATCGAGGAACCGCTCTCCGCTTTCTCCTGTGCCTGCCCAGCGATCCTGGAGCCGGGCCAGGCCGCGCTCATAGAACTGGATGGACCGCGCACGCTGGCGAAGCCGCCGGATCAGCTTCTCCTGCATCACCGCCAGCAGGACAAAAGCGGCGGCGGGAACCAGCAGAAGCTCGATTGCCGCCGTGTGCCGGAGCAGCAGGAGCGCGCAAAGCAGGGTGCAAGCGGCCAGCGCCAGCTTGGCAAGCCCGAGCAGCTTCTCCCGCCGCCCTTCTTCCGCCTGTGCCTGGTTTAACTCCTGCAATCGCTGGGAATACACGTCGGCGGGCTGATCCCCGCCGCGCTGTGCCGAACCTGCGTCCATTCCACGCTCCGTTGTCTCTGCTTCAGACTAACGCGGCCGGCGGATGGTCCAGGTTTCACTATTGATCCGGCAAGAAAAGAGTGACATTCCTTCCCACCCTTTCCCGCACAAATCGCGGGAAAGGATGGGGCACCCACGCAGTATTCAGTTGCCGGATCAATAGGCAGGAAACTGGGTGCCCCAGGCCTCGATTCTGAGCCCTGGGATCGCGATAGTCTGCAGGGTGCCCCAGGTCTCGATTTTGAGACCTGGGATCTCAATCATCCACCATCGACACAAGCCTAGCCCTTGGCTTGCGGGTCGCGGCCGCCGGTCACGCTCTTGTGGTGGCGCACGTCGGCGCCCTGCACCCAGAAAACCACGTCCTCGGCGATGTTGGTGGCATGATCGGCCACCCGCTCCAGGCTGCGGCTGATCATCAGCGCATTCAGCGCCTGGGGTGCGATGTGGCTCTCCTCTTCCATCACCTTGGTCAGTGCCTTGTAGGCCGCCTTGTTCATCGCGTCGACGGCGTCGTCCATGCTGAGCACGCTGCGCGCCATCTCGGCATCGCCCTCGATGAAGGCCTGCAGGCACTTGCGCACCATCTCCGCGGCCAGCGCTGCCATGCGCGGAATATCCACGGGCAGATCGGCCACCGCCATCTTCTCCATTAGGCGCACGCGCTCGCTGATGCTTTTGGCCGCGTCGCCCACCCGCTCCAGATCGGCGTTGATCTTGATCACGCTAAGGATGAAGCGCAGGTCGATGGCCATGGGCTGCTCCATGGCCAACAGGTCGAGAGCCGCCTGGTCAATGTCGCGCTCCAGGCGGTTGATGGCCAGCTCGCTCCGGCTCACCAGGTCGCAGATCGACAGATCGCGCACGCGGTAGGCCTCAATGGCGCGCTGAATGGCCTGCTCGGCCAGTCCAGCCATCACCAGCAGTTGCTCCTTCAATTCGTCGAGGCTTTGCTGAAAGCGTATGCGCGTCATCCGAACCTGCCCGTGATGTAATCTTCCGTGCGTTTGTCGCTGGGGTTGGTAAAGATCTTGTGCGTGGAGTCGAACTCGACCATCCGGCCGTTCAAGAAAAAGCCCGTCTTCTCGGCGACGCGAGCCGCCTGCTGCATGTTGTGGGTCACAATCACAATA
>Ga0326727_10020526_pt1 | contig 13108 bp, 15 predicted proteins | sample MB2enrmetagenome_FD_207643 | JGI IMG/M metagenome (GOLD analysis project Ga0326727, IMG submission 207643) | Lab enriched peat soil microbial communities from McLean, Ithaca, NY, United States - MB29MY | ecosystem: Environmental > Terrestrial > Soil > Wetlands > Peat | place: USA: New York...
TGCTGGGGCCGGGCGGGTGAGGGAGAATTGGTTTTTCGCTCACACTCATTCGGACGGCAGAATGTCAGACCCAAGGGAAATTGTCAACCGGCAAGAACTACGTTGAGTTGCACCCGTGTCGTCAGGAAGCCAAAAAAAAGCTTGCAAAAGCCAAAAAAAAGCCAGCCAAAACCCGGAATCGGCCCAAAGTTACCAGCAGATGTTAGCCCAGAACCGGCGTTGCATATAAACATGAACCATTAACCAGGCAGATTCTATGATCCCTCGTTCTGAACTCACCCGTCGTCACTTCTTGAAAGCCGCCCTCCTCGGCGGCGCCGCCGCAGCCGTCCCGAGCTGGGGCGTCCGGCCGGCCATGGCCGCCGCGCCCGCCCCAGGCTCCGCTCCCGCCGCCCCCGTGGCGCCAGGCCCCCCCAGCCGTGTCGCGCTGACCACGGGCGAGGACCGCGCCGATCTGGCGTTCCGTGGACTGAAAGCGTTCGAGAAGGAAATCGCCGCCGCCATCGGGGACAAACGCGTGATCGTCAAACCCAACAATGTGGACATCGTCACTCCGCTGGCCTGCACGGCGGCGGAGAACCTGGAGGGGATCCTCGAGTTCCTCAAATCCATCGGCAAGACCAAGGTCGTCATCGCCGAATGTTCCGCCGGCAATACCGTGCAAGGCTTCGCCAATAATGGCTATCCCCGCTTGGCGGAAAAGTACGGCGTTCCTCTCCTGGACCTGGACACCCAGCCTTGCGAGGTCCTGGCCTGTTTCGACCAAACCGACCTGCACGCTCATCCCGTCCGGATGTCGAGCGTCCTGCTGGACCCGAACAGCTTCGTCATCTCCGCCACCAAGCTCAAGACTCACAACTTCGCCGTCGCCACCCTGTCGCTCAAGAACATTGTCCTGGGCGCTCCCGTCAAGACCGGCGGACGCTCCGACAAGGGAATCGTTCACGGCGGGGGTTCTTACGGCATCAACTTCAACCTGGCCAATCTCGCCTTGCGCCTGCATCCGCACGTCGCGGTCATTGACGGCTTCCAAGGCATGGAAGGCGAAGGGCCGGCCCGGGGCACTCCTGTGGAGCACCGGGTTTGCGTGGTCAGCCCCGATTGGCTGGCCGCCGACCGCGTCGGGCTTGAATTGATGGGCATTGATCCGGCCAAAGTCGGTTGGATGGTTTACTCCAGCCAATTGGGCTTGGGCCAGAGCGACCTGGCGCGCATTGAAATTCTCGGCCCGGCCCTCAAGGACCACATCAAGACCTATAAGCTGCCTGCCAACATTGACCAACAACTGCAATGGATGCGGCCCGTCAGCCGGAACGGGTGATTCCCGCAAGGCGTTCACGAACGGGGCATAAAAAGGTGAACCTGAGCCAGTCCGGCGACACGGGCCAGTTCCGCCTGTGCGGCATCGCAAGCGATGAACATTTGTGAATCCTCATCTCCGGCGGCGTTGCCGTTCCCGCAATACCGGGTTGGGAACGCGCTCGCCAGATGTGACACTTTTTTGCGCGCGCCAGACTTCCGCCATGATGTCAGGCCAGCCGGCTGCCTCGGCGGCGGCCACCGGCTCAATCCGCCCGATGGTCCGGCCATTGCGGGTGATGAGCAAAGACTCGCCCTGCTCCAGTAGGTTCAACACGGCCTTGGTTTCCTGATGCAATTGTTTTGCGGTGATGATGCTCACGTCCTGAAAGTAACACCTTAAAAGTGTCCCGCAAGCCACTGGTTCATGATTCGATGCCTCCAGGGAAGGGACGCGAGCTGCGCAACGGCGTTCCGATAACAGCGACGGTCATAGACCGCCGCTACAGGTCACCCTCAGCCCAGGAAGGCCTGGTGGACGGCGCGCATGGCTTCCTCGCCTTTGGCCAGGTCTATGGTGACGGAGACCTTGATCTCGCTGGTGGAAATCATGTCAATGTTGGCGCCGATCTGGGCGAGGGTCTCGAACATCTTCGCGGCCACGCCGGGATGGCTGCGCATGCCCACGCCCACCACGGAAAGTTTGCCGATTTTTTCATCGGCGATCAACTGGCGGAAGCCGATTTTGTCCTTCAGCCCGTCTATCACCTTGCCGGCCTTGAGCAAATCGGCCTTGTCCACGGTGAAGGAAATGTCGGTGGCCGGCGCAGCCGGATCGTGGCTGGTGTTCTGGACGATCATGTCCACATTGATGTTGGCCTTGGCGATGGCATTGAACACCAGCGCCGCCACCCCGGGCCGGTCGGGCACCTGCACCAGGGTCAGTTTGGCCTGGTTCTTGTCGAGCGACACGCCGCGGATGACGACGTCTTCCATGCTGGGGGTTTCTTCTTTCACAAGGGTTCCTGGGTTGTCGTTGAGACTGGAGCGGACTTCAAAAATGACGCCGAATTTTTTGGCGAATTCCACCGAGCGGGATTGCATGACTTTGGCGCCCAGCCCGGCCAGTTCGAGCATTTCATCGTAGGAAATCTCGGCCAGCTTGCGGGCGCCGGGAACTATGCGCGGGTCGGCGGTATAGACGCCGTCCACGTCGGTGTAAATCTGGCAGAGGCCGGCCTTGAGGGCGGCGGCCAGGGCGATGGCGGTCAGGTCCGATCCGCCCCGGCCCAGGGTGGTGATCTGGCCTTCCATGGTCTGGCCCTGGAACCCGGCGACAATCACCACCTGGCCCTGGTCGAGCAGGGCGCGAATTTGTTTGGGGGTGATGTTCTTGATCCGGGCCTTGGTGTGGACGCCATCGGTGACGATGCCGGCCTGGGCGCCTGTCAAAGAAACAGCAGGCGCGCCCAGGGCGTGCAGGGCGATGGCCGCCAGGGCAATGGTCGTTTGTTCGCCGGTGGCCAGGAGCATGTCCATTTCGCGCTCGCTGGGCAGGGGCATGATTTCCCGGGCCATTTTGATCAGGCTGTCGGTCACCCCGCTCATGGCGGAAACCACCACCACCACCTGGTCGCCTTTGGCGCGATAAGCCGCCACCCGCCGGGCCACGCTCTGAATCCGCTCCGGGTTGGCGACGGAAGTGCCGCCGTATTTTTGCACAATCAGGGACATGAGTTGATTCCTTTAATCGGGCGCTGTTGGCTCATTGAAAATTCTCCACCCGCAGCATCATGGGCGGGGACTTGACCACCGGGGAGCGCGCGATTTTTTGCAACGCCTTTTTCATGGCGGCGAAAGGCGCGGTGTGAGTCATTAAAATCAGGGGAACGGTCCCCCCTTCGCGGCCTTCGGGTTGAATGACCGAGGCGATGCCGATTTTGCCTTGGGCCAGGATGGCCGCGATTTTGGCCAGGGTGCCCGGCTTGTCCGCCACGCTGGCGCGCAGATAATAGCGCGAGACGGCTTGCGCCACGGGCAACAGGCCGCCCCCATGGTCGTGGGGGACAAAAGCCGGAATGCGGCTCTTGGTGCCGTGCTTCAAATCCAGGGCGGCGTCGGCGATGTCGCTCAACACCGCGCTGGCCGTGGCGTCCTTGCCCGCGCCGCGCCCGTAGAAAAGCGTGTCGCCCACCACGTCGCCCCGCACAAAGACGGCGTTATAGACATCGTTGACACTGGCGAGGACATGGGTGTTGGGAACCAGGGCGGGATAAACCGAAACCTGGATGGGCTGGCCGCCGCCGGGCTTCCCCTGCCCTCCGCCGGAACCGGCCGCGGGCGAAACCACCTTGACCACGCCCAGCAATTTGATCGTGTAGCCCAGCTTTTCGGCAAACTCGATGTCGGCCTCGCTCACGGCGCGAATGCCCTCCACCGAAATGCCCGCCGGCGGAACCCAAAAACCATGCGCCAGCGAGGCCAGGATGCCGGTTTTGTGCATGGAATCCAAACCGTCCACATCCATGGCCGGATCGGCTTCGGCATAGCCCATTTTTTGCGCTTCCGCCAGGGTGGGAGCGAACCCGGCATGCTCCAGTTTCATGCGGGTGAGAATGTAATTGCAGGTGCCGTTGACGATTCCGTAGATCTGGGAAATCCGATTGCCCACAAACCCTTCGCGCAAGACCTTGATAATGGGGATGCCCCCGGCCACGCTGGCTTCGTAATACAGATTGGCCCCGTGTTGGCGCGAGGCGGCGAACAACTCCTCGCCGTGGGCGGAGATCAGGGCCTTGTTGGCCGTGATGACCGGCTTGCCCAGGCGGAGGGCCGTCAAAATCATGGTTTTGGCGATGGTGGTTCCTCCGACCAGCTCAATGACGGCGTGAACCTGCGGGTCCTGGATCACGCCCAGCCAATCGGTGGTCATCAGCGCGGCCGGGATGGGGTAAGGGCGCGGTTCGTCCAGCGCCTTGACCGCGACTTTGCGCAGGCGGATTTGCAGGCCGAGCCGCGATTCCAACAACGCTCCGTTCCGGCGCCAGTGGTGAAAAACACCGCTGCCCACCGTCCCGCCGCCGATTAAGCCAAAATTCACTTGATCCATAACTTGCGCGCCGGGCGCGCGATTCCAAAACTCAAGCCTTGCGCAAGGGCGTTGGCGGCGCAAGTTTAAAGTGGAAAAACAAACGATCAACTTATGGCGAATACAGAATCCTCGAAGTTTTTTGGCAGATTGCGAATGTGGCGCCGGATCCTGGCGCGGACGGCAGCCGGCGCGTGGCCTGTCCTGTTCCTGGCGGCGTGCTGGCAGAGCTTTCCGGTTTGCGCCGCCGGGGGTCAATCCACCAACACCGCCGCCGCCGCGCCGGCGGAGGTGATCAATTACACCTATCAGGTGGTGAATACTTTTCCGCATGATCCGCGCGCTTTTACCCAGGGCCTGCTTTTCCACGATGGCAAGTTGCTGGAAAGCACCGGCTGGTACGGCCAATCCAGCCTGCGCGAAGTGAATTTAGCCACCGGGACTGTCCTGCGGAAATGGGATGTGCCCAGCCAGTATTTTGCCGAAGGCCTGACGTTGCTGGACGGCAAACTCTATCAACTGACCTGGAAGGAGGGCAAGGCTTTCGTGTATGACTTGAATGCGGATCCCAAAGGTTTTCGCAAGGCGGGGGAGTTCACTTACACGGGGGAAGGGTGGGGTCTGGCCACTGACGGCCATTGGCTGATTATGAGCGATGGCACCAGCACCCTTCGCTTTCTCAATCCCGCCACTTTTGCGGTGGATCACAAGATCCAGGTTTTCAAGGACGGCCTGCCGCAGGAGCGCCTCAACGAACTGGAGTATGTCCAAGGCCAAATCTATGCCAACATTTGGCAGACCGACTGGGTGGCGCGCATTGATCCCGTCACGGGAAGGGTGACCGGCATGATTGATTTCAGCTTTTTGCTCCCGGCAGCGGACCGGATTCCGCCGCCCGGGATTCCGCCGTCCGATGTGCTCAACGGCATCGCCTACGACCCGGCGGGGGACCGCCTGTTCGTCACCGGCAAGAACTGGCCCAAGCTTTTTGAAGTCCGGTTGAAAAGGAAATGAAGGGAAAGGTGCTGCGCCCATCTTGCGTGGTAGGGCGCGCACTCCGTGCGCGCCGCGGCGGGCAGGGGACTGCCCGCCCTACCATCCAAGACGGCGCATCGCAAATCTCAATAGCGGTAATGCTCCGCCTTGTAAGGGCCGTCCGGGGAAACGCCCAGATAGCCGGCTTGTTTTGGGGTGAGCCGGGTCAGCTTGACGCCGATTTTTTCCAGGTGGAGGCGCGCCACTTCTTCGTCGAGAATCTTGGGCAGGCGATAGACTCCCGGCTGATAGGTTTCCTTGTTTTTCCAAAGGTCCAATTGGGCCAGGACCTGGTTGGAAAAGGAATTGGACATGACGAAGCTGGGATGGCCGGTGGCGCAGCCCAGGTTGACCAGGCGCCCCTCGGCCAGCAGGTAAATGCTGCGGCCGCTGGGGAAGGTGTACTTGTCAACCTGCGGCTTGATGTTGATCTTCTTGACGCCGGGACGCCGGTTCAAAAGGTCCACCTGAATCTCGTTGTCGAAATGGCCGATGTTGCAGACAATGGCCTGGTCTTTCATCTTTTCCAGGTGCGCCAGGGTGATGACCTCGCAATTGCCGGTGCAGGTGACGTAAATATCCGCCTGCCCCAGGGTGTCCTCGACCGTGGCGACTTGGAAGCCTTCCATGGCCGCCTGCAAGGCGTTGATCGGGTCAATTTCCGTGACGATGACGCGCGCCCCAAAACCGCGCAGGGAATGGGCCGAGCCTTTGCCCACGTCGCCGTAACCGCAAACGCAGGCCACTTTGCCCGCCACCATCACGTCGGTGGCGCGTTTGATGCCGTCGGCCAGCGATTCGCGGCAGCCGTAAAGATTGTCAAACTTGGATTTGGTGACCGAGTCGTTGACGTTGATGGCGGGCACCAGAAGCCGGCCCGCTTCCTTCATCTGGTAAAGACGATGCACCCCGGTGGTGGTTTCCTCGCTCACGCCCTTCCAGTCCCGGGCGATGCCATGCCAGAGGCCGGGGCGTTCCTTGAGGACGCGCCGCAGCAGGTTCTTGATGACCTGCTCCTCGTGCGAAGCGCTGGCGGTCTTCACCCAGCCGCCGCCATTCTCCAATTCATAGCCTTTGTGAATGAGCAGCGTGGCGTCGCCGCCGTCGTCCACAACCAATTGCGGGCCGAATCCGCCGGGATGAACAATCGCCCGCAGCGTGCAATCCCAGTACTCCTCCAGGGTCTCGCCCTTCCAGGCAAAGACCGGCACGCCGGCGCGGGCCATTGCCGCCGCCGCGTGGTCCTGCGTGGAAAAGATATTGCAGCTCGCCCAGCGCACCGACGCTCCCAGCGCCTGCAAACTTTCGATCAGCACCGCCGTTTCCACCGTCATGTGCAACGAGCCGGTGATGCGCACGCCCGCCAAAGGCCGGCCGGGCGCGTACTTGCGCCGGATGGACATCAGGCCGGGCATTTCCTGCTCGGCGATGTCAATGGCCTTGCGCCCGTATTCCGCCAGGCTCAAATCTTTGACTTGGAAGTCCGGGGGTCCGTTGCCGGCGGCGGCGGCGGACGCCGGGGCGCGTTTGGTTGGGCGGGAGGATGGCAGTTTAATGGCAGGCATAAGCTGGGTCGGGTTTTGCTGGATCGGGCGGCCAACGGGTTTATTTGACAGCCTTTTTCAATTCCTGCGCCTTGTCCGTCTTTTCCCACGTTATGGAATCCAGGTCGTCTATTTTGCCGAAATGCCCGTAATTGGTCGTCTTGGAGTAGATCGGGCGCAGGAGCTTGAGTTGCTGGATGATGGCGGCCGGCTTGAAATTGAACACCGCGCGGACCGCCTTCTCGATTTTTTCGTCGCTGACCGTGCCGGTGCCAAAAGTGTCCACACAAACGGAAACCGGGTCCGGATGGCCGATGGCGTAGGCGAATTGAATTTCCGCCCGGGTCGCCAGCCCCGCCGCCACGATGTTCTTGGCGATGTAACGGCCCAGGTAGGCCGCGCTCCGGTCCACCTTGGACGGGTCCTTGCCGCTGAAGGCGCCGCCGCCGTGCCGGCCCATGCCGCCGTAGCTGTCAACTATAATCTTCCGCCCCGTCAGCCCCGTGTCCCCCTGCGGGCCGCCCACCACGAACCGCCCGGTGGGGTTGACCAGGAACCGCGTGCTCTTGTCCAGCATCTCCGCCGGCAGGACCTTGCGGATGACTTCCCGGATGATGAAATCCTTGATTTCCTTGTGCTTGACATCGGCGGCGTGCTGCGTGGAAACCACCACGTTGGCCACGCGCACCGGCCGGCCGTTCTCATACTGGACGGAAACCTGGGTCTTGGAGTCCGGCCGCAGCCAGGCCACCCGGCCGCTCTTGCGCAGGCGGTTCAACTCGCGGCCCAGCCGGTGGGCGAACATGACCGGCGCGGGCATCAATTCCGGCGTCTCCTCGCAGGCGTAGCCGAACATCAAACCCTGGTCCCCCGCCCCCTGCTCCGCCGTCTCCTTGCCCTCCGCCGCCCGCGCGTCCACGCCCTGGGCGATGTCCGGGCTTTGGCGGGTGACCAGATTGGTGATGAACACCTTGTCGGCGTGAAAAACATCCTCCTCATGCACGTAGCCGATGCCGCGGATGGCCTCGCGCACCAGTTCGTTGATGTGGACGGCGGCTTTGCTGGTGATTTCGCCGCCGACGACCACCATGTTGCTCTTGGCGTAAGTCTCGCACGCCACGCGGCTGCGCGGGTCCTGGGCGATATAGGCGTCCAGCACCGCGTCAGAAATCGTGTCGCACACTTTGTCGGGATGGCCTTCGCCGACCGATTCCGAAGAAAAGATAAAGGATTTATTCATGCTCGCTCTGATTATAAAATTACATATTGACGTATCCTGATAAGAAGATATATGACTTTGAAACTCGGTCAACCTTTATTTGCATGGCGGCCATTTTGAAATCGTTGCGGGCGCTGTCGGACCCGACGCGCCTGCGCATCATGGCGCTGCTGGAGCGCAACGAGCTGTCGGTCCACGAACTGCAGGAAATCACCCTCCTGGGCCAGTCGCGCATCTCCACCCACCTGGGCTTGTTGCTGGAATCGGGCCTGCTGGATTCGCGGCGCGACGGCAAGCGGACCTTCTACAAGATCGCCGCGGCGGCGGAGGGCGCGGCGCGCGAATTCATCCCGCTGGCCGTGCGCGGCGCGGCGGAACTGCCGGACCACGCCGCCGACCAGCTCAACCTCAAACTCATTCTGGGACGGCGCGCCCAGCAGGCCCAGCTTTATTTCAACCAGGTGGCCGGGCGTTTTGACCGCAGCTACGGGCCGGGCCGCTCCTGGCAGGCCTTCGGGCAATTGCTCCTGCGCATCCTGCCGCCCCTGGTGGTGGCCGATCTGGGCGCGGGCGAAGGCTTGCTCAGCGAATTGCTGGCGCGCCGCGCCAAACGCGTCATTGCCGTGGACAACTCGGAAAAAATGGTGGATTTCGGGGCCAACAAAGCCCGCAAGAACAAAATCAAGAACCTGGAATTCCGCCTGGGCGATTTGGAAAATCCGCCCATTGAACCAGCCAGCGTGGACCTGGTGATTTTGAGCCAGGCGCTCCATCACGCCGCCAGCCCGGAAAAAGCCATCCGCGGCGCGCACGCCATTTTGCGCCCGCCCGGACAAATCATGATTCTGGACTTGTTGCAGCACAACTTCGAGCAGGCGCGCGAGCTGTACGGCGACCGCTGGCTCGGTTTTTCCGAAAGCGATTTGCACCGCTGGCTCGAAGCCGCCGGCTTCCGCAAAATCGAAGTGACCGTCGTCGCCCGCGAAGACCAGCCCCCCCACTTTGAAACCGTCCTGGCGGGCGGGGAGAAGTAATGGCGAATGTTTGCGGAAGTTTGCAAGGCCGTAATCATCGGCCACTTGCGCAGCCCGGAAACCCATAGGGAACCCGAAGGAATCACCCCATCATGGCGGCGATTCGAAAACCCCGCCTGGTCACTGTTCCCAATCCGGGGGGTCTTCCATGCCAAATTCCATGATGCGCGCGACATCCCGGCGTCCATCCAAAATCCTCTCAATGCTCACCCCCAGTTCACCCGGAATATAATAGATCAGGAAATTCGTTCTGCTGATGACCCAAAACCGCAAAGTTCGGTGCCGGCCAGCCCATTTGGGATGCACACCAGCCAGTGGATGTTGGGCAAGGAACTCTGTGGCCTCCTGTGCCAGCTCAAGAAACCGGTCAGCCGACTGCGGGCCTTGTCGGACAGAAATGAAAGCGAAAAGGCGATCCAGGTCGCTCTGCGCGCGCGCGCTGATCCGGGCCGTCATCTACCCTTTCCTCATCGCCCGGGCGAGTTTTCCCCCTCGCTGGCGAATCCCCTCCCAAACGGAATCGGTCAGCGGAAAATGTTCGCTCTTGATTCCTTCGTCAATCAGGGCGTCAAATTCGCCGGGGTCCGGAGGAACGTAGGCTCTCAAAATCAGCAATTTCCCGCCGCGGGAAATGACCGTCGGATGGCCTTGAAGGGCGGCGTCGGCCAATTTGCCGAGCGAACTCTTGGCCTCGCTGAGACTGCAAGTTTTCATTTTGAACCAAAAATAGACTGCTTTTGGACTATTGTCAACCTGGCTGGCCGCGCCCAAATCCTCGCTTAAGAAATTCTTTCAACCGCGAAATACGCGAAATACGCGAAAAATCCAGACCCCTTCCCCCGAAAGCTTTCCGGTTTCGCGTATTTCGCGTATTTCGCGGTTCCCTCTGTTTTCTATATGGGCACGGTTTTTGAACCTCTACATTTCTCGCGGTCTTCGCGGAATGTTGCCATCGTTAGGCGAGGATTTGGGCCGCGGCTGAATTCATTTTTCCCCTTGACATACATAGCCTCACAATGTATTGTGCCGCCATGATCACTAAAAAACTTGTCGCGGCCCCGGCCGGGCCGGTGGTTTTGCCCATCGCTTCCCAGGGCGGGAACCGCGGCCATACCCTGATTGAATATGTTTAACCTCGAACCATCCATCACAGAATGGCGGCGGCAGATGCTCGCCGCCGGCATCAAAACTCCCGTGCCGCTGGAGGAACTGGAAAGCCACCTGCGCGACGAAATCGAGCGGCAGATGAAATCGGGACTGGACGAAGCGGATGCCTTCCAGACGGCCGTTCAGAAGATCGGGCAGCCGCGCATGGTCCAAAACGAATTCAAAAAAGTCGAAGAACAAAGGAAAGCTCTTCATTCTAAATTGCTCAAAACCCTGGCCGTGGTTCTCACCAGTTCGACTGCGTTGGGCTTGGCTTGCATGGCCTTATTAAATAACTGTGAGAAGTCCTTTTTCCTTGGCGAGCCGGTCAGCGCGATGGGCTTGGGCAGTATGGCCCTTTTAAAATACACCTTTGTCGCAAGATGCATGGTTGGCATGGTGGTGGGTTTTGAATTGCCGGTGATCCTGCTGGCGCTGGTGAAAAGCGGCGTTCTGAATCACGAGAAGATGGTGAGCCTGCGCCGCTACGTCATTGTCTGGAATCTCATTCTGGGCGCATTGTTCACCTCCCCTGAAGTCCTTACCCAGGCAATCCTGGCGGTAGTCTTGCAAGCGCTTTACGAGATCAGCGCCTGGATCGCCTGGTATTGGGAGCGCCAGGAGAAAAAAACGCAAAGAAGCTGAACAATCTTCGGCTGCGCCCCATCCTGTCCGGCTGATTGGACGCTCCAACAAGCCCATCGCCGGCCCACACCCCCTTTCGGCGGACCCTCAACCGGCCCGCGCTACGTTCTTGGCTGCCTGCTGGAAGGCCAAGCGCGAACCGCGCAAGTATAGTGACCCCTTTGACCTGGTTGACACGGGCCAACCTCTGTGATACCATTTTAATACTGAAATGCCGCGCAAAGTGCGACAATTGATTGCCGATCTCGAAAAGGCCGGGTTTCTGAACCGGGGCGGAAAGGGCAGCCATCGGAATTTCATTCACCCGACCGGGGCGCGCGTCACCCTGAGCGGACAGCCAGGTCACGACGCCCAGCCCTATCAGGAACGGCAGGTGCGGCGGCAGATTGAGGAGAGCCAAAAATGAAGAAAATCGAATTGAGTGCCAGGGCCGCCCGTTACACGAAAATCGTGGAATGGAGCGATGAGGACGGCTGTTTTGTGGGCAGCGCGCCGCCCTTGATCGGGCCATGCTGCCACGGCAAGAATGAAGCCAGGGTCTATGCCCAACTGTGCGGGATTGTGGAAGAATGGATAGCGCTTTTGGAAGGTGACGGCCATGCCCTGCCCGAACCGCTGGGCAAAAAGGAATTCAGCGGCAAATTTGTCTTGCGCGTGGAGCCGGCCCTTCACCGCCGTCTGGCCGCCAAAGCCCTCGCCGCCGGCGAAAGCCTCAATACCTACTGCGTCAAAGCGCTGGTGAAGTCGTAATCCTTTGATTGCGGCTGGCCGCGATGAGCGTTTTGCGTCTCTTTGCGGCAAATCCGCAATCCGCAATCCGCAATCCGCAATTCATCCTATCTCCAAACCCGCGCCAATTCTTCCAGCTTCGCCATAGCCCGGCCCGAATCCACCAACTCCTCCCCCGCCTCCCATCCCTCCGTCAGTGACCGCGCCTTTTCCGCCACGAACAACGCCGCCGCGCAATTCAACAACACCATGTCCCGTTTCGGCCCCCGGTCCTCGCCCCGCAGCAATCGCCGCACGATGTGCGCGTTCGCCTGCCGGTCGCCGCCGGCCAGGTCCGCCAATTCCGCCGGTTGCACGGGAAAATCCCGCGGCGACAGCGTCGAAACCGAAAACCCGCGCTCCTGATAAAACTCCGCGACGCAATTGTCGCCCAAGGTGGAAAGCTCGTCCAAATGCAACACGGCATCGCCGGCAAAAACCGCGCCCGACACCACCATGCCCCGGCGCGCCCCCAGCAATTGCAGCACTTGCCCGATGGGCTGGCACAATTCCGGCCGCGGCACCCCGATGACTTGCGCCGCCGGACGGACCGGATTGAGCAGAGGCCCCAGAAAATTAAAAATCGTCCGCTGCCCGCGGGCCGCGCAAAGCTTTCGCGCCGGGGCGATTTCCCGGAAAGCGGGGTGATATTTCGGCGCGAAAAAAAAGGCGAAGTGATGCTCGCGCAATCCCCGCGCCGCCTCCTCCGGCTCCATCTCAATTTTGATCCCCAGCGCTTCCAGCACATCCGCGCTTCCCGCCTGCGAGGTGATGGCCCGGTTGCCGTGCTTGGCCACCGTCACGCCCGCCGAAGCCAGGATGAGGGCGACTGTGGTGGAAATGTTAAACGTGTTCAGCCGGTCGCCGCCCGTGCCGCAAACATCCAGCATTGGGCGCGAGCGCGTTTCGGCATCCAGGGGCGGGGAGATGGATTTGGCGCGCAATTCCCGCGCGAAGGCCGCGATTTCCGAAACCACTTCCCCTTTCTGCGCCAGCGCCGCGAGAAAATCCGCCTTGATCTGCGGCGCGACGTCCTGCCGGATCAAGGCCTCCACCGCGCGCGCCACCTCCGGGTCGGAGAGCGATTGCTTGTCCGCCAGTTGTTGCGTCAGGATTTCCAGCACCCCGGAACATTAGAACATCCGGTGAAGATTGCGAGTCTTGAATCTTCCTCCTTTCCCACGGTAGGGCGAGACTCCGTCGAGCCGTGACTCGATTTCCAGACTCGATTTCCGGGAAAAAGTCACGGCTCGACAGAGGGCATGTGACCACCGCATGGGTTACAGAGGGTGACCACCGCATGGGTTACACTTTGCGGCACAAATGCCTT